>Ga0210044_10000684_pt1 | contig 51506 bp, 49 predicted proteins | sample CryGey13umfilter_2_FD_183959 | JGI IMG/M metagenome (GOLD analysis project Ga0210044, IMG submission 183959) | Groundwater microbial communities from aquifer in Utah, USA - Crystal Geyser 4/9/14 3 um filter (SPAdes) (version 2) | ecosystem: Environmental > Aquatic > Deep subsurface >...
ACGTCGCTGGGCAAGGCAGTGAAATTACTGTAACACTATCAAATGGAGAACATTATCAAGCAAAAATAGTTGGGACAGATTTAACTACTGATGTTTGCTTATTAAAAATTGATGGACAGAATCTACCTTATGTTAATCTTGGTGATTCAGATGATATTATTATTGGTGAATGGGCTATTGCTGTAGGAAATCCTTTTGGATTATTCAGTATTTCTGAAAAACCGACTGTTACAGTAGGTGTAATAAGTGCTACAGGAATGAATTTGAGCCCAGTTGATAATAGATATTACCTTAATATGATACAAACTGATGCTTCAATTAATCAAGGAAATAGCGGCGGTCCTTTAGTAAATAGTGCCGGTGAAGTAATTGGAATGAACACTATAATTTATACTGCTAATGGCTCAGGTGGGAGCATTGGAATTGGTTTTGCTATTCCAATTAACAAAGTCAAAAGTGTGATTGAAGAATTAAAGAAAAGTGGAAAATTTGATCGTGATTATTGGACAGGTTTAAGGATTCAAAATGTTGATAAGAGTATCGCTGAATACTTCAAATTAACAAGGAGTTACGGAGTTTTAATTAAAGAAATTATTCGTAATTCTCCTGCTGAAAAAGCGGGCTTTCAAGTCTATGATATTGTTATTGAAATTAATGGTATAAAAGTCGATAATTCGAACACTTTAATTGGGCTTTTGCAAGATTATAAGACGAACGATTACGTTACTTTCACATTAATTCGTGATGGGAAAAAAATCAATAAAAAAATGAAACTGGAGCATTCAAATGATTGAAAGATATACACTTCCTGAAATGGGAGCATTATTCTCGGATAATTTCAAATATTCAACATGGTTAAAAATTGAATTGCTTGCATGCGAAGCAAGATATGAGATGGGAGATATTCCACGAGAAGATTTTGAGATTATTAAAAGTAAAGCCAAATTTAATATTAAAAGAATCCTTGAAATTGAGGAAGAAACCAAACATGAGGTAATTGCCTTTTTGACAAACGTTGCTGAATATGTCGGACCAACTTCGAGGCATATTCATTATGGAATGACTTCATCGGACGTTTTGGATACTACCCTTTCTTTCCAAATGAAAGCTGCCGGAGAAATTATTTTGAAGGATTTAATTGAACTGAAGGAAATTTTAAAAAGCAAAGCAATTGAGCATCGTAAATCATTCTGTGTTGGCAGGAGTCATGGAATTCACGCAGAAATCACTTCAATGGGTTTAAAATTTTCTAATTGGTTTGAAGAATGCAAAAGAAATATAACAAGAACAGAGAATGCTATTAAAACAATTTCTGTTGGACAAGTTTCGGGAGCAGTCGGGACATTCGAACATCTCTCGCCAAAGGTAGAAGAATTTGTTTGTTCAAAATTAGGGTTAAATTCCGCACCGGTTAGTACTCAAGTTATCCAACGTGATAGACATGCTGAATTTTTAACCACACTTGCGATTATTGGAAGTTCATTGGAAAAAATTGCAATAGAAATCAGGCATTTGCAACGGACAGAGGTTTTGGAAGCTGAAGAATATTTTTCTGCTGGGCAAAAAGGTTCCTCAGCAATGCCACATAAACGTAATCCGATTATTTCTGAGAGAATTACAGGTATTTCCAGGATATTACGCGCCAACGCAATAGCTGCACTCGAAAATGTAGCTTTATGGCATGAAAGAGATATTTCACATTCATCAGTGGAAAGAGTAATTATTCCCGATAGTTGCATTATTCTGAATTATGCTCTTTCATTAACCAAGAAATTAATTAAAAATCTTGTTGTCTATCCTGAAAATATGTTGAAAAACCTTGAAATTACAAGAGGATTGGTCTTTTCTCAGAAAGTACTATTAAAACTGGTTGAATCGGGAATCTCACGTGAAGACGCTTATAAATTAGTGCAAACAGAGTCAATGAAGGTTTGGGCTGATAAGGACTTAAATCTAAAACAACAACTGCTAAATTCTGCTGAGATAAGAAAATATTTGAAAGAAAATGAAATCGAAGACTTATTCGATTATGAAAACACCTTGAAGAATATTGACCATATTTTCAACAGAACAATTTATAAAGACTAAATTCGATTCAAAAAATTTCCTCCAAAAATATTGCAGAACATAATTTTTATTTATATTTTAGCACTCATCAAATTAGAGTGCTAATTAAATAAAATAGGAGATAGTATGTCAAGTTTCAAAATCCAGCCACTTCATGATCGTGTAATCGTGAAACCAAAAGAAGCAGAAGAAAAAACTAAAGGTGGAATCATTCTCCCTGATACTGCAAAAGAAAAACCGATAGAAGGCACTGTAATTTCCGTCGGATCAGGAAAAACTGAAGATAATAAAATCATTCCAATGACCGTAAAAGTCGGGGATGTAGTACTTTATGGTAAATACAGTGGCACTGAAGTTACAGTCGATAGTGAACTATATTTGATTATGAGAGAAAGCGATATCTATGGAATCGTTAAATAAAATTTTACATCTAATTAGAAATTAAATAATAAAAATGGAGGAATAATGTCAGCAAAAATTGTTGAATTTGGTTTTGATGCAAGAAGCGGCTTAAAAGAAGGCGTTGATAAACTTGCTAATGCTGTAAAAGTTACATTAGGCCCAAAAGGCAGAAATGTTGTTATTGACAAAAAATTTGGTGCACCAACAGTGACAAAAGATGGTGTTTCCGTTGCAAAAGAAATTGAACTTGAGGATGCAGTCGAAAATATGGGTGCTCAAATGGTTCGTGAAGTTGCTTCCAAAACAAGTGATGTTGCCGGTGATGGAACAACAACTGCTACAGTTTTAGCTCAGGCAATTTTCAGAGAAGGACTTAAAAACGTAACAGCTGGTGCAAACCCAATGGATTTGAAAAGAGGTATTGATATTGCTGTTGAAAACGTAATTACTTTCTTGAAAAAAATGAGTAAAGATGTCGAAACTCGGGATGAGATTGCTCAGGTTGGCAGCATTTCAGCAAATAATGACAAGACAATCGGTGAATTGATTGCAGAAGCTATGGATAAAGTCGGCAAAGACGGTGTAATTACTGTCGAAGAAGCCAAAGGTACAGAAACAGGTCTTGAAGTTGTTGAAGGTATGCAATTTGACCGCGGTTACTTATCACCATATTTTGTTACTAATTCAGAATCGATGGAAGCTGTTTTAGAAGATCCTTATATTTTAATTCATGACAAGAAAATTTCTGCAATGAAAGATTTACTTCCGGTTCTTGAGAAAGTTGCTCAGGCTGGGAAATCTCTACTTATCATCTCAGAAGATCTTGAAGGTGAAGCACTTGCTACACTTGTTGTGAACAAATTAAGAGGAACATTAAGAGTTGCAGCAGTAAAAGCACCCGGTTTCGGCGACAGAAGAAAAGCAATGCTCGAAGATATTGCTGTTTTGACAAGTGGTACGGTTGTATCTGAAGAAAGAGGTTATAAATTAGAAAACGCAACTATCGAATATCTTGGTAAAGCTAAGAAAGTTGTTATTGATAAAGACAACACAACAATTGTTGAGGGAAGTGGCAAAAGCGATGATATCAAGAAAAGAATAAATGAAATTAAAGCTCAGATCGAAAAAACCACATCAGATTATGATAAAGAAAAATTACAAGAAAGATTAGCAAAACTTTCTGGTGGTGTTGCAGTATTGAAAATCGGAGCCGCAACAGAAGTTGAAATGAAGGAAAAGAAAGCACGTGTTGAAGATGCATTGCACGCAACTAGAGCAGCTGTTGAGGAAGGAATTGTTCCAGGTGGCGGTGTAGCTTTGGTAAGAGCGACAAAATCGTTAGAGAAATTAACAGGTGCAAATCAGGACCAAACCACAGGAATTAAAATAATTGAGAAAGCATTAACTGAACCATTAAGACAAATAGTTAATAATGCCGGATTGGAAGGTGCTGTCGTATTAAATAAAGTTCTTGAGGGAAAAGATGATTATGGTTTCAACGCTGCAACTGAGAAATATGAAAATCTGACAAAGGCAGGTGTTATTGACCCTACTAAAGTTACAAGAACAGCACTTCAAAATGCTGCCTCAGTTTCCGCACTTCTTCTTACAACTGATGCTGTAGTATATGAGAAAAAAGAACCTGAAAAAGCTCCTGCTATGCCAGCTGGAATGGGTGGCGGAATGGATGGAATGTATTAATAGAAATTCCAAATTATCTAGTAAAAAAGCGGCATTTGCCGCTTTTTTATTATCCATTCATTATATCGTAAACAAATAAAATTACACCTTGTCAATTTTCTTAACTTTCGCTACACCGTTTCCCTTACTTTGGTGCGAATAATAATAATAATATTTGTAATAAGAACCGTAACCGCTCTTATAACTAAAATTATTAAGTATGGCACCAATAAATGATTTGGATTCATGCGTCAAAAGTTCTGCTGCTTTTCGCATTAATTCAATTTCAGTGTTATTTGCAGATACAACTAATATTGCTGCATCAACTAAACGGGAAATAATTTCAGAATCCGTTACAGCAACAATTGGAGGTGAATCAATTACTATCATATCAAATTCAGATTTTAGCTTTTCTAAAAAAGCAACCATTTGGTCAGAGCTTAGTAGTTCAGACGGATTTGGAGGAATCGTACCGGCAGTAATATAAAATAAATTAGGAAGTTCTGATTTATGAATTATTTCTTCATAAGTAGATTGCCCAAAGAAATAATCACTGAATCCAGGGAATCTCTGAGCTTTAAAAACGGTATGCATACGCGGTTTTCTCAAGTCACAATCAACAATTACAGTCCTCTTGTTTGCCTGTGCAAATGTTCCTGCAATATTTACGGCTGTTGTAGTTTTTCCTTCTCTTGGTGCAGATGATGTTACAAGCAGAGTTTGAATTCCCCGCTTCTGATCAAGTTTCGAAAACTGAATACGAGTCCTGAGTGCCCGATAAGCTTCAGCATGTAATGAATCAGGTTTTTTTGCAACAATGAATTCGAAATCTTTGTTTTCTTCTAAAATATCAATTTGTGGTATCCATGCAAGTACATTAATATCATTGTTTTGAATATCTTCAGGAGTTTTTACTGAATTATCAAAATAATTTTTAACAAAAGCAAAACCAGCTCCCATTCCTACTCCAATAACCAATCCGACAAGAACAATTAACATTCTGTTCGGTTTTGAAGGCAGTTCCGGTCTTCGTGCTTCATCAATAATCAAAACATTACCCGGAGTAGATTGCTCGTTAATTAATGCTTCCTGATATTTTTCTTCAACCAGCAAATACAATTTTTCATAAGCTGAAAGTTCTCTTTGATATCTTGCAAGATCAATTGTTTGACTTGGAAGTTCATTAAATTTTTTGTCGTATTTCCCAACAATTTTCTCAAGATTTTCTTTTTTTGATTGAGCAGAAATTAATTTCACTTCCTGTTCTAAAACATTGAGTGATAATTCCCTAACTTCTTCTGGACTTAGAGCAAAAATGCTGGTTTTATAAATTTTTAATTGTTCATCGAGTTTTAATTTTAGTTCCTTAATACTTTCATCATAATCTTTGATCAATCTTTTATTTTCAGGAACATTTTTATTCGCAATAGCGAGATCACGTTGCGTTTCTAACTTGGCAATCTGTTCTTGCAGAGATTTTAATCTTGGCTCTGCAGCATAGCTTTCGATATATTGAGTTAAACTTGGATTCTTTTTCTCTAATTCTTCTTTATATTGATCGAGCGCTTTTTGTGTCATTGCAACTTCAATTTGGGATGCGTCTCGTTGGGATTGAAAATCTGATAGAGCAGCAATCAAAGATTTTGCTTGTTCATCGAGAGCAATAATACCGCCTTTCTCCTGATAATTTTTTAATTTCTCTTCTGCAAGGATAAGTTCATGATATTTTTCTTCTCTTTGTTCCATAAGAAAATCTCTAACAACTACAAGTTGCTGCCTATTATATGAAAGGTTCAAACTTTCATAAGCTTTTGCATAAGCATTCGCTAAAAATGCAGCCTCAAATGGAGATGGAGATTCAACTGAGATTTCAATAATATCCAATCCGCGTTTTTGATCAATACTTACCTTTTCAAGCAATTTACTAATCTCTCGATAAGGCAATAATTTTTTCTTGTTTTTATTATTGGAGAAGAATTTTGAATCTTGGTCTAAAACGAGATAAAAACTATCGGCATCAATCACTTTAAAAGAATCCTGAATCTGTTTAATAATAAGACTTCGGATTTTTTCACTTTTTAAAATTTCAATTTCATTGGCTATAAATCTATCGCTTCCAAAATCACTGAATTCAGGCATTAAAGGCGAATTCAAAATGCTGCCGGAAGGTTTTGCCACTTTTAATACAACGGTAGATTTATAGATATCGATAGCATAAATTGCATAGAGCGAAGCAACAATTAAGCCGGTTAAACTTATCAATAAAACAGGTAAAAAATTTATTTTAATTAAGTTGATATAATCTTTTATTGAAGAGTTTTCTTGTTCCCGTAAATTATGAAAAACCTTATTTTCCACTAATCCCTCTGAATTATTATTTTTTATTTTTCGTAATAATGAGACTTATTTCTTTTGCTAAAAATCCGGAGCCTGAAAAACCCAATAAAACCCCAAAAATTAGCGGAACAAAATTAAACAAATAAAAAGTTGCAACCAATTTAATTTGAGGATAAATTTTATGGAAAGTGATGATTATCAAGTTAAAAATCATAACAACCAATAAGGAAGACGCAATACCAAGTATCAATCCTCTAATAATTAAAGGCAATCTGATTGTAAAGACTTTTGCTCCAACCAATTTCATAATATCTATTTCCTTCTTCCGCGAAAGCAGGTAGTATCTAGAATTTGCATAAATTAAATAGAATGAAATTATTGAAAAAACAATTCCTAATGAGTAAATAAATATTCTAATTGAAAATAATAGATTAACGATTGAATAAAACAAACTATAATCGATCGCAACTTCTTCCACACCAAATATTTTCAGCAGCTCCCCTTCAAATTTTTTAAGTTCTTTGGGCGTTAAGTGTTTGTTAATTTTGATCCGATATGATGCAGGCAAAGGATTATACTTTAAAATTTCTTCAAAATTATTTCCCGTTTCATTTACAAAAATCCTTCTGGCAGTTTCCTTTGAGATGTACTCGGTGCTTCTGACAAATCTGAATTCAGAAATCCGATTTTGAATATTTTGTTTGTGGAAATTATTAATTGAATCTGCGAGAAAAACACTAATAGAAAATTTGTTCTTCAATTCCGTCTCTAAATTATTAGAGAAAAACCAAAGATAAAATGTAATCGTCATTGAAAATATGGCAAGAGATAAAGTGAAAAAACTCAATATTGTTGTCATCTTTCCGTATTTCAACGACTTAAAAGCTTCCGAAAAATAAAATTTTATCATAGTTCTAAAAGTTTGATTCGTCAATCCATTTATTTATCAACCACTTTCCTTCACCGTTTTTTTTCAGCGAAAGATTAACTCTTCCATCAACAAAAATAATATCTGTCGGATTAAAAGTAATAGTCAAATTAAAACTTCGGATAATATTAGTAGAATCTTCATTTATCGAAACAATATTATTCCAAATCAAATCCAGCTTTTGCGAATTCTTGAATAATCCGTCAGTTACTTTCATTTCTTCATCCCTGCCCCAATAAATATCAGCACTCAAATCGTAATCTCTGTAAATAAAGTTATAATCCTTTGCCAAAAGTTTACCGAAAATAGTTGTATCCTTAAAAGCATAGCTATACTTAAAATTATTGAAAACTCCATCAACTGTTTTTTGGTTTGAAATTAATGAACCATTGGAACTCAAATTTTCATCAAGTTCAGGTGCAAAAGGATTCAAACAGGAAGAAAGAGTTACAGCCAATAATATAAATAAATACTTTTTAATACATTCTCCCTTTTAATTCGCTCCAAGATAAGAAATTTTCCGATTTACTATCAAGCCATTTTGTGATGACCCAAAAATTTCGATTGTCAACTCTGAGTGTGAATTGGCTGACACCTTTATAAACTTGCTGCTGATTAATAAATGGGATTGTCAAAGTATAATCGTATTGAATCAAAGTGCTATCGGGAAAAACTCTTTTTTCAGAATTTAAGAGCAATAAATTAATCTTTGTGTTTTTATCAACCTGTGAAATCATGTTAGCAAAATATTGTTTTTCGGAATTGATATCCCACTCACTAAGTATAGGAAATTGATTTATACTTCCTGCCGCTGCGACGAAACGATAATCCGTTTCCAAAAAAGATTTATCGAGAAAACATGAAATATAGTTTTCCAATACTTTATCGTTTACTCCGTTAATAAAATTCTGAAAAACTATTTCCGGAGTAGTTGGAGTGATAAAATTGCTTCTCGGTTTTTCAGGCAATTCAGGATCGCGTGTGGTCAACAAGTCACAGGAATTCAGAAAAATTATCAGGACAAAAAATATTTTTTTCATTTCTTCATTATCAATATAATTCGTGGTGAATTCATTTCATTGAAATTATTCCCATCATAATCCCCGGAAGTATTTATAATACTAAAACCAATTTTCATAAGCTTCTCGGTTAAAAAATCTTTTGGATAAAGTTTAACCGATTCTTGAAATTTATAAGTTTCATTAAGTTTATTTACAATGATTTCTTTCTCAATTCTATTATCTCTTATTCTTCTGCTTTGCATAATAGTCGATTCACCTATTTTTTGCGAATCAGAACCAACTAAATTCTTTTGAAGAAACTTTGGATTAAGATAGTCAAAAATAAAATATGAGCCTGATTCCATCATGCCAAATGCATTATAAAAAAACGCAAAATTTTCTTCATCAGATACAAAATAACCAAAACTTGTAAATAAATTAACTATCAAATCAAACTTTTCTTTCACATGGAAAGTTCTGATATCAGCTCTAATTAATTTTATTGGCAAATTGAATTTTTCTTTTGCAACATTTGCTTGTTTCAATAAATTAAGTGATAAATCAAATCCGGTTACATCAAATCCTTTTTGAGCAAATAAAATAGAGTGGCGACCATTTCCACATGAACTATCGAGAACTTTTGCTCTTTTTGGCAGCGAAATATTTGCAAGAATAAATTCTAATAATTTTCTTGCATCTGCATCATTTCTATGCGAATATACTTTAAGATAAAAATCAGAATCAAACCAATCTTTGAACCAAGAATTCATTCTAAAATAATTCTTCCCAATACAGCTCTTCCAATAGTAGCCTCATCCGCAAATTCAATATCTCCACCAATTGGAAGTCCTCGGGCAATTCTTGTTATTTTTATATTGAAACGTTTTAATATTTTTGCCAAATAAAGTGCAGTCGATTCCCCTTCTGTATCCGGATTTAATGCTAAAATTATCTCTTTGATATTTGAATTGGAAACTCTTTTGACAAGCTCATCAATTTTCAGACTTGCTGCATCTTTTCCGCTCAAAGGAGAAAGAACACCACCAAGCACATGATATAAACCGTTGAACTCATTTGTTTTTTCAATAGCAATCACATCACTGACTTCTTCAACAACACAGATAACTGAGTTGTCCCTTTTCGGACTTTTACAAATTTCACATTCATCATCAACGGAGACATTAAAACATTTCGAACAAATTTTAATATTATCTCTCATTGAAATCAAGGAATTCACAAGATTTGAAATATCTTCCTTTTGTGATTTCAGTAAATGAAGTGCAAGTCTTTGAGCTGTTTTTCTTCCAATTGAAGGAAGTTTATTCAGCTCTTCAATTAAAATTTCTAATGGTTCAGGAAGAATCAAATTAAAATCCCGGAATATTTAAACCCGGCGGAATCATTCCTTTTGTAACTCCAGCCATTTCTTCTTCAGCCATTTTCCCTGCAGAAGCTAATGCTTTATTAACAGCAGCAACAACCAAATCCTGTAACATTTCTTTATCACCCGAATTTAATATTTCATCCTGAATTGAAATCGAAATTAGCTCTTTTTTCCCATTAACAATGGCTTTAACCATTCCGCCACCGCTTTCTTCACTGACTTGTTTGTTCCCTAAATCACTTTGAACACGTTCCATTTCAGCTTGCATTTTCTGCACTTGTTTCATCATTCCTTGCAAACCACCTTTAAGCATTTATCCTCCGTTATTTTTTATTTTTAACTGTTGAAAATTTAATAAAAATTAAATCAACTAAGAAATTGAATTAATAATGTATTATTTTTACATGCAATAATAAATTACAAATAGATAGATGATAACAAAATACGGATTTACTACAATCGGAATTGTGTTTGTGTTGGCTTTGATACTTATTTTTATTGCTGTCATCACAAATAATCAACAGATCAAAATAGGTTTGATTGTTTTATCAATATTTATTTTGGTGTTTACTTTAAACTTTTTCAGAGATCCTGAAAGGTCAGCTCCGATTAATGATAATTATGTTTATTCGCCTGCCGACGGGAAAGTAATGCTAATCAAAAAAGTTTTGCCAAATAGATTTCTTAATGAAGAATGCTGGCAAATTTCTGTTTTTATGTCTCCATTAAATGTCCATGTAAATCGTATTCCGGTTAGTGGAAAAGTGACTTATCTAAATTATGTTAAGGGTAAATACCTGATGGCTTTTAATGACAAAGCTGATTTGGAAAATGAAAGAAATGAAATTGGAATTGAATCAAAAAACGGTAAAGTTTTTTTTACTCAAGTAGCCGGCTTTATTGCCCGAAGAATAGTAAGTGAATTAAAATTGAATCAGGATGTAAAACAGAGTGAAAGATTTGGCATGATAAAATTTGGAAGCCGCGTTGATGTGATTGTCCCAACAAAATGGAAAGTTAAAGTCAAAAAAGATGAAAATGTAAAAGCCGGTGAAACAATATTATTCGAGTGTGAAAATGAAAATTAATTTGTCAAAATCAATATTCCCAAATTTTGCCACTTCGCTGAATATTTTCAGTGGATTTTTATCTATAATTTATGCCGGTAACGGAGATTATTTTTTTGCTTCTCTGTTCATTTTTTCAGCAGCATTTTTTGATTTATTTGATGGACTGATAGCACGGCTAACTAAAACATCAAGTAACTTCGGTGTTGAATTAGATTCGCTTGGAGATGTCGTAAGCTTTGGTGCGGCACCATCGTATTTATTATACAAAACTTATTTTTTCCATCTCGGAATTTCAGGAATTATTCTTAGTTCATTAATATTAATTTTCGGTGCTTTCCGTTTAGCAAGATTTAATATTATGTTAGATGACATAACAAAAAAACATGATTTCTCGGGTTTGCCAATTCCTTTTTCGGCAGTTGCGATCGCTTCAATTGTAGTATTTTATCATAATGGAGTTTCGTTCCCTGAAACAGTAGAAAAATTGTTAATCCCAATTGTATTGCTATTATCATATTTAATGGTTTCGTCAATCAGATATAATGCATGGCCGAAACTTAAAAACATGTCGTTCCTTGGTAAAACAGTTGTAATTTCTTCATCAATTATTGCTGTAATACTAATTTATTTTACTGCTGGGAAAGCATTTTTATATTTTATTGTAATAAATATTGTATTCGGAATTGCCCGTCATATTTTTTTCGGTATGTCGGTTCTTAAAAATTCACACTTAAAATTGAAAGAAAAAACAAATTGAGTTCTAATCGTGTATAAAGCAACAATTATCATTAAAAGAAGAAAATCTATTTTAGACCCACAAGGGAAAGCTGTTGAGCAAGGCTCAAAACTATTAAAAATTGATGATATTTCTGAAGTGAGAATCGGAAAATTTATTGAGCTTAATATTGATACATCTTCACGTGAAAAAGCAAATGAAGAATTAGACAAGCTTTGCAATAAATTATTAGCCAATCTGAATATTGAAGATTATTCTTTCACTTTGGAAGAAATAAAATGAAACCAAAGTTTGGTGTTGTAGTTTTTCCCGGGTCTAATTGCGATCACGACGCTTATTATGTCACAAAAAAAATTCTTGATTGCGAAACTGAATTCTTGTGGCATAAAGACACAGACCTTAAAAACTGTGATGTAATTATTCTTCCCGGTGGATTTTCATACGGTGATTATTTACGAACAGGAGCAATTGCACGCTTCTCTCCAATCATGGAAAGTGTTATCAATTTTGCAAATAAAGGAGGAACTGTACTTGGTATTTGTAATGGCTTCCAAATTTTGACTGAAGCAAATTTACTGCCGGGAACATTAATTAAAAACTCTTCAACAAAGTTTATTTGCAAAGATATTTTTGTAAAAGTTGCTAATCATGAAACAGTTTTGACAAAGAACGTGTCGAAAAATATTCTTGAAATTCCAATTGCTCATGGTGATGGTAATTATTTTATTGATGAAAAAGGTCTTCATTCGTTGAAAGAAAATAATCAGATTATTTTTCAATATTGTTCAGACAATGGAGAAATTTCTGATAAATATAATCCTAATGGTTCTGCTGAAAATATTGCCGGAATAATGAACAAATCAGGAAATGTTTTTGGAATGATGCCACACCCTGAAAGATGCAGTGACTCCACACTGATGAAATCGGATGGATTTTTATTATTCAACACATTAATTCAAAATATCATAAAATAAAGAGGTTATTATGTTTGGAAATTTAGGAGCTACAGAAATAATATTGATCGTTATAGCTGTATTAGTTCTTTTTGGTGCCAAAAAAATTCCTGAATTCATGAAAGGAATTGGAAAAGGAATGCGTGAATTTAAAAAAGCTGTGAATGATGTTGAAGACGAGTTAAAGTCCGAAGATAAACCAAAAGACAAAATCGAAAACAAATAGATTTATTGAATTGATTTACAAAAATCACAAACAAAAAATCGAGCTGATTAAATCAGGAAAAATTTCTCTTAAGCAGAATGTTGCTGATTTTTTATTAAACATTAAAAAGAATGAACATCTTAATGCATTCAATTTTGTTTTTGAAGATTCTGCAAGTGAAGTTGATTTAATCGAAAGAAAAATTAAAACAGGCAAACACGGCAAGTTAGCAGGAATGGTTATCGCTGTCAAAGATGTAATTTCAATTAAATCAAAACCACTTACTTGCTCTTCAAATATCTTAATCGGTTTCGAAGCTGTTTACAATGCAACTGTTGTAGAGAAACTTCTTCAGGAAAATGCTATTTTAATTGGAAAGACAAATTGTGATGAATTTGCAATGGGGTCTTCAAATGAAAATTCTGCATTCGGAAAAGTTCTTAATCCGGTTAATAATGATTATGTTCCCGGAGGTTCAAGTGGTGGTTCTGCTGCTGCCGTAGCCGCAAATCTCTGTGATGCTGCACTAGGAACTGATACAGGTGGATCAATTCGGCAGCCAGCGGCTTTTTGTGGAGTGTATGGATTAAAACCAACCTATGGCAGAGTATCGAGATATGGATTAACAGCTTTCGCTTCATCATTTGATACAATTGGACCTTTTGCAAAAAACATTGATGATATAGCTTTGATTCTCGAGACAATATCCGGCAATGATAATTTTGATTCCACTTTTGTTAACTCTGAGATTCATTCGTTTTCTGAAAAAATAAGTTCTGAAAGAAAATTTAAAATTGGCTTGCCAAAGGAATATTTTTCTGATGGACTTGATGATGAGATTCGTAAAATAATTTTTGAACATGTTGAGATTCTGAAAAATGCAGGTAATGAAGTAACAGAAATATCATTGCCTCACACTGAATTTGCAATTGCAACTTATTATATTCTTACAACTGCTGAAGCATCTGCGAATTTGTCGAGATTTGATGGAGCTCATTACGGATTGCGTTCAAAAAATGCTTCCAACATAGATGAGATGTATAAATTTAGTAGAACAGAAGGATTCGGAGAAGAAGTAAAAAGAAGAATTATGCTCGGAACTTATGTACTTTCTTCAGGTTATTACGATGCATATTATAAAAAAGCTCAGAAAGTTCGAAGTTTGATCAAATCCGATTTTGATAACGCATTCAAAGAAGTAGATATTATACTGACTCCAACTACTCCAACAGCAGCATTCAAAATAGGAGAGAAATCTGAAAACCCGCTTGAAATGTATTTGAGTGATATTTATACAACATCAGCAAATTTAGCAGGAATTCCTGCAATTAATGTTCCCATTGGGTTCAATAAAATTGGGCTACCAATCGGAATGCAACTTTTATCCAAACAATTTGATGAATTATCATTACTGCAATTAGCAAATATTCTTTCAACAAATTAAATTTTATTTAATTAATTAATAACAATATTGAGGAAATTATGAGTATTCTTCTTGACAAAAAAACAAAAGTGATAGTACAGGGAATTACAGGAAGTGAAGGAACGTTTCACACTTTACAAATGATTGAGTACGGTACAAATGTGGTGGCTGGCGTTACTCCGGGAAAAGGCGGACAGAAATTTGAAAAAACCTCCATTCCAATTTTTAACACCGTAGCAGATGCAGTAAAATCGACTAAAGCTACGGCCTCAGCAATATTTGTTCCACCTCAGTTCGCAGCAGATGCGATTTTAGAAGCCGCTTTATCGGGTATTAAACTGATTGTTTGCATTTCTGAAGGCATTCCTACAAACGATATGATAAAAGTCTATGATACAATTAAAGATACAGATATAAGATTGATTGGACCAAACTGTCCCGGAATTATTTCTCCCGGAAAGGCTAAGATTGGAATCATGCCCGGATTTATTCATCACAAAGGAAAAGTGGGTGTTGTTTCGAGGAGTGGAACTTTAACTTATGAAGCGGTTAAACAGTTAAGTGATTTAAAAATCGGACAATCTTCATGCGTAGGAATAGGAGGCGATCCAATTATTGGTTCAAGATTCATTGATATTATTAAATTGTTTAATGAAGATAAAGATACCGAAGGAATCGTAATGATTGGTGAAATCGGTGGAAGTGCTGAAGAAGAAGCTGCAGAGTATATTAAAAAACATGTCAAAAAGCCTGTTGTCGGATTTATTGCCGGACGAACAGCACCAGCCGGCAGAAGAATGGGGCACGCAGGAGCAATAATCAGTGGAGGCAAAGGAACTGCTGCAGAGAAAATGGCTGCACTGAAAAAAGCCGGAATCTTTGTTGTTGAAAGTCCTGCCGAGATTGGAATTACAATGAAGAATGCTTTTGATAAAATTAAATCAAAAAAGAAAACAGCTAAATAAAGTTAAAAACAATCAACAAAAAATAAGGAGTAAATGTTGAACAATAGAACACTTGCTATTCTCAAGCCTGATTGTGTTGAGAAAAATTTAATTGGAAAAGTAATTTCACAAATTCAGGGAGCCGGATTCAAAGTGCTTTCTTTGAAAATGACCCGACTGACTGTTGATTCTGCTTCCGGTTTTTATGAGATACATAAAGACAAATCATTCTTTCCTGATTTAATTGAATATATGACTTCGGGTCCATGTGTTCCGATTGCACTACAAAAAGAAAACGCCGTTGAGGATTTCAGAAAATTGATTGGTGCCACCAATCCCGAAAAAGCAGAAACCGGTACAATCAGAAAATTATATGCAGAAAATATTCAGAGAAATATAATTCACGGTTCTGACTCAGATGAAAACGCTGCGAAAGAAATTTTACATTTCTTTTCACGCAAAGAATTATTGGAAAACTATTCCGACTTATGATTTCAAGAATCCGGTATTTAGTTATTTCAATTCTGCTTTATAGCAACTTTACTTTTGCACAAAGAGTAATTCCAGGGGCTGAAGTTTTGCTTTCTGAAAGTATTGATTTAATCAAAGGAAAGAATATTGGCGTTGTAACCAACCACAGTGCGATTTTATTTAACCGAACTCACTTGGTTGATTCATTATCAAAGATTGACGGAGTAAAAATCATTGCGTTATTTGGTCCTGAACATGGAATAAGAGGCGACGCACCTGACGGGAAAAAAATCAGTTCAGTAAAAGATGAGAAGACTGGTGCCCCGATTTATTCTTTATACGGCGAAATAAACAAACCAACTCCAGAAATGCTTTCCAATATTGATGTTCTGCTGTTTGATATACAGGATGTCGGAGCAAGATTTTACACTTATATTTCAACACTTTATTATTGTATTGAAGCCTGTGCTGAAAATAATATTCCTTTAATTGTCCTTGATCGCCCTAATCCAATTGGAGGGAATTATATTGATGGACCTGTCAGAGAACCCGAATTAAAATCTTTTGTTTCAATTATTCCGGTTCCAATTAGTCATGGGATGACAATTGGAGAGATCGCATTGATGATCAATGAAGAATTGTGGACAAATTCAAAATCTAAATGCGAGCTGACAGTTATTAAAATGAAAAATTGGTCGCGTAGTTTATATTTTGATGAATGCAATCTGCCTTGGATAAAACCATCACCAAACATAACAAACGTTGATAGCGAAATTTTATATCCCGGATTATGTTTAATTGAAGGCACAAATCTCTCCGAAGGAAGAGGGACTCAATCTCCTTTTCTTCAAATTGGAGCACCATTTATTAAACCCGATTTACTCTTTAATGAATTAAATAAATACAATATACCCGGGATTGAATTTGATACAATCAGTTTTGTTCCAATATCCATTCCCAACATGAGCGATAATCCAAAACACAAAAATCAATTATGCCATGGATTGAAATTCTCTGTAACTGACAGGCAAAAGTTTGAATCGGTTAAATTTGGTGTCAGCCTAATTTATGCAATCAACAAACTTTTCCCCAATCAATTTGAGTTTAGAAAAAGCATTGATAGACTTTATGGAAAATCAGATTTTAAAGAAAAAATAAGATCATTTGTCAACCTAAAAGATATTTATAACGAATGGAAGAGTGATTTATTTTTGTTTGAATCAATTCGGGAAAAATATCTTCTATATTAAGGAACTTCATGAAAAATATAATTTATTTATTATCAATCATTTTAATAGTTTCATGCTCAGGCGATAAAAAAGATGAACAAAAAAATGACAAGAACAAGGAAGTAAAAAAGGCTGAAATTGTTAAAGGCAACTTAAAATCACTTGAGTATAATTTTAACAAAGGTCAAACATTTAAGTATCGATTGAATACAGTTTTGAACAACTTTCAATCAGTACAGACCGACACCTTAATCAAAGCAAACATGAGTCAGAATTCGACTTATGTTTTTAATTTTAAAGTTCTTGACGTGGATAAGCAAAACATTGCAACAATTTCTCTTACTCCGGTTTCAATTTATGTAAAATCAAATATTAATGGACAAACTGCATTATATGACTCCAGAGTTTTGTATAGTTTAAGAGAAAAAGCAATGTTTGCCGATTATGAAGCTTTAAAAAACAGATCATACAAAGTAAAGGTTTCCAGTTTTGGTGAAGTTTTGGACATTTTTGATGCCGACAGAATAATTAATGAAATATGGAATTTGCAAGGAATTAAAGACTCCTTGAGCAAAGATCAAAAAAACATGTTTAAACGAAACTTTGTACTTTCCGGTTTAGCTCCAATCACCGAGCAACTTTTTAGGACTGTTACCAAAGAGAAAGTTGGAATTAATTCAACCTGGGAACAAAAGTATCCTTCGAATCTTGGCTCGTTGAATATTACAAATACTGCGTCATTCAAAATATTACATTTTTATAAAGAGAAGGACGATTCGATTGCAAAAATACAGGCTTCACTCAGCACAGCATGGACGGGGAATAATACTGCAACTGAGCAAGGAGTTACTTATACTTTTTCAAATCCAAATATTTCCGGCAGTGGAGAAATTTATTATAATCTAGCAAAAAAATTAGTCCAACGTTCGCAAACTAAAATTAATTCTGAGACCGAGGTCACAATGAAAGGTTTGGATGCATCAAAGAAAGAAGTAAAAGCAACAAAGAAGGAAAAGATTGATACAGTAAATAAATTAGAGCTGTTGTAATTATTCAACAGCTCTTACTACAACTTTTGAACCTTCGACTTTAACAACAACTATCGAAGAATTTTTCAATACAAATTCTGATTCAGAGACAACATCAATTTTATCATTATTGATTTGAGCTGTTCCAGATGGTCTTAAATCCGTTAATGTTTTGCCTTTTTTACCAACTAATTCTGAAATTTGCGGCTCATTCGAAATATATCCTGAGGTTGAATCAATCATTTTTGATAAAACTAATTTGCTAAAGATTTCTGTTTTGGGTAGGAATTTTAATATAAAAGAAATAAAGATGCCCGTAAAAACAAATGTCAAAGCGAGTTGGATTATTGCATTCGAAATATCTATCCAGCTAATGACAGGAAAATCAGAAATCAATCCTAAAAATAATCCGGCAATCATCATGATAATTCCACCAACCCCGACAAAACCAAATCCCGGGATAACAAATATTTCGACAATCAACATAATAAAACCAATTACAAACAATAATATTTCTATTGCACTTGCAAGTTCAAGAATGTATCCGGCTCCAAAAAAAATAGTTAAAGCAATTACTCCAGCCGTACCTGGAACACCCCAGCCAGGTGTTTTTACTTCAGTAAATAATCCAACCAATCCAATCATTATTAACAATGATGAGACAATTGGATTGTTGATGAATTTTAAAATTTCTTCGCCTACATTAAAATTAGTCTGATTGATTTTCGCAGTTTTCAAGTTCAAGTACGATAATACTTGGGCCAAATCATTCAACGTTGTATCGGAATATCCGAATTTCAAAGCTTCTTCAGTTGTGAGAGTAATTAATTTTGTACTGTCAACTAAACCTTCTACAACAATTCTTTCATCAACCATTCCTTCAGCGATTTCCGGTTTCCTGTTGTTTTTTTCCGCAGCCGCCCGCATTTCAGATCTCATGAATGATTGATATTTTTCTGATTGCTTCTTCCCTGCCTGGTCAACAACTGTTGAAGCCCCAATAGATGCACCTGAAGTCATAATAATCTTTTCACAGGAAATTGCAATTAGCGCACCAGCCGAAATAGCTCTTTTATCAATGAACGCAACAGTTTTTACTTTTGAATTCAGAATTGCATCTTTGATTTGTGTTGCAGCATCAACACGTCCGCCAAACGTATTAATGCGAAAAATGATTGCTTTAGCTTTATTTTTTTCAGCATCATTAATTACCCTTTTAACATAAGGCGCCATGCCGAGATCAATTTCATCATCAATAGCAACGATATAAACTTCTCGGCTTTGTGCAAATGATACTGAAAAATATAGGAAGAAAAGTATTAAAATTCTTTTCATGTTTTCACTTCTTTGAAAAAGCATAATTGATTAATTTATAAACCAGTTTAGCTGTATTAAAACTTGAAATTTTATTTTGCTTATCGTAACTAAGTTCAACAACATCAAAACCGACAATATTTCTTTCACTTCCAACCAGTTTGAGCAAATCCATAGTTTCATCCCAAAATAATCCTCCCGGTTCCGGCGTTCCGGTGGAAGGTAGGATTGAAGGGTCAAACCCGTCAACGTCAAAAGTTATATAAACATTTTTATTCAATGAATCTACAACTTCGCTTTGCCAATTATTTCCATGTTTTCCGGTTCGAATATTTCTGGCAAAAAAAGTTTTAATATTATTCTTCTTAATAAAATCAGCTTCTTCAGCACACTGTGCTCTTATTCCAACTTGCACAATATCTTTATTGAATTCATAAATCCTTTTCATTACAGAAGCATGTGAAAGTTTCGAACCTTCATAAGAATCACGCAAATCAGAATGAGCATCAATCTGCAGAACTGAAAGATCCTGATAAGCTGAATTGTGAGCACAAGCAGGAGCAGAAGATAAAGAGTGTTCTCCGCCTAATGTGACCACAAATTTTTTATCATGAATAAGACGAGAAACCGTTTTCTCAATTAACTCCAAAGACTTTTTGTGAGATTTATTTTTAAAGTCCAATTCTCCGAGAGTGCAAATTCCTTTTTCAAAGCAAATCTCTCTTTCAGTTTCTTCATCATAAAATTCAACATAATGAGAGGCTTCTAATATCTCTTTCGGTCCAAGTTCGGTTCCTTTTCCGTAACTTACAGTCATTTCCAAAGGTGCGGAAAGAACGACAATCTCGGATTTTTCATATAAAGAATACTTTGATGGAATTCCAAGAAAATTTTTCTTTTCTTTGAGTGATTTTGGTTTCATCGAATTCTTCCTTTCATTTTATAACTGACCCAATAGCGGCTTTATCAAATTTAATTTTGATATTATTTCCAAAATCAACCAAATAGGTCTTATCCTCAATTCCTGCAATTACTCCATGCATTCCGCTATTAGTAACAACTTTATCGCCCTTCTGAATTTCATTCAGCATTTTATCACGTTCCTTTTGTCTTTTTTGTTGGGGACGAATAATCATAAAATAGAAAATCGCAAAAATTGCTGCAAACATAATTAGTGTTGAAATCATACTTCCACCGCCGGCACCACTTTGCGGCGCCATTAAAAATATTAAGTTCAATTATACCTCCTGAACATTTTTTGATAGTTTATTTATTATTTGATTTTTCCAATCTGTAAAAGTATCGCTAAAAATATTTTTTCTAGCTTCACTTACCAAATTTAAATAAAAAGTTAGATTATGTATAGTTGCAAGTTGATAAGCTAAAAGTTCTTTTGCGTTAAATAAATGCCTCAGATATGCTCTCGAATAATTTTTGCAAGTATAACAATTGCAAGTCTTATCGATAGGTGTAAAATCATTTTTATATGCAGCATTTCTAATTGTAACAATTCCATTCATAGTAAATAAGTATGCATTTCGTGCGTTTCGTGTTGGCATTACACAGTCAAACATATCTATTCCACGCTCAATTGCTTCAAGAATATTCTCCGGTCTTCCTACACCCATCAAATATCGGGGTTTGTTTTCAGGAAGAATATCCGTTGTGAAATCAATAATTTCATACATATCTTTTGCCGGCTCACCAACAGCCAAACCACCTATAGCGTGACCGTCAAAATCCAAATTAATCAAATGTTTCGCAGATTGTTCTCTTAAATTTTTGAAAATGCTTCCCTGAACAATTCCGAACAAAAACTGTTCACCTCCATAAAGGGGCATTGTTTTTTCAAATGCTTCCTTGTTTTTTATTGCCCATTCTGAAGTTAGCTGATTTGATTTAACTGCATACTCATAATCACATGGATAGGGTGTGCATTCATCAAGAACCATCATAATATCAGAACCGATAATACGTTGAATTGAAATAACCTTTTCTGGCGAGAAGAAATGTTTAGATCCATCAAGATGAGATTTAAAGGTTACGCCATTTTTCTCAAACTTCCGCAATTCATTTAAACTAAAAATCTGAAATCCACCGGAATCAGTTAAAATCGGTTTTTGCCAATTCATAAATTTGTGCAAACCGCCGGCTTGCTCCAAAATATCAATTCCGGGTCGTAAGTATAAATGATAAGTATTTCCAAGTATAATTTGCGCCTTAATATTCTCGGCAAGCATTGTCTGATTAACTGCTTTAACTGTCCCTTGTGTTCCAACAGGCATAAATATTGGCGTTTCAATTATTCCATGACTTGTGTTCAGGATTGTTGCACGCGCTTTTGAATGTTTGTCTTTATGTTGTAGTAGTAGTTTCATTATTCTTTTTAATTGGCGTTTCTAATTTAGCAATAATTCATCTTAGAAATAGAATTGGCTTGAATATTCTGAGGATATTAAATTGCATTTCGTCAGTTTTGGGAAAATTTTAAATCTATTCTTGGCAGCAAAATCATAAATTATATCTCGATTTTTTTTAGGAATCCATATTAGAAAATGCAACAATTTAATCGGAAAAATTAACTGGTTTAATATGAATATGACCGCATCACTTTTTATGTAGCTTATTCGGTTTGCAATTACCAAAACGGAATCCCCACTAATAAAGTAATCAGAAAAGTTAGTTTTAAAATATGAACTTGAGAATGATGTAAAAATGAAATTCCTTTTTTTGTTAAATCTTAATATCAATCGAACTGCAGTGCTGCAAATAAGGCATAAATCATCAAAAACAATTAATATTTTGTCCTTTTGTTCAATAAAATTATCCTCTGACAATTTCTCCCTTCCAACCTAAAATTCCATTTTTAAGATTATAAACATCATTAAATCCAAATTCGTACATCATATAACAAGCTTCCAAACTTCTCCTGCCACTTCTGCAATAGACAAAATAGGATATAGATTTATCAAGATTTCGAATTTTATCAAAAAAAATCACTTTGATAATAATCTATAAGAATTGAACCCGGTATTCTTGCAGATTCATATTCTTCGTCAGTCCTAACGTCAAGAAGAATTGAATCAAAATTTACTTTTAAATATTCAAGGAATTTGTCGGAGTCTAAATTAAATGGTTTCATATTTTTAATAGCTTAACATTTCTTATCTGTTTGGAGTTTCAAAAATCATTTAATCAAGCTTAAAAATTTTAATTAAATCAATTTTCTTAGAATCTGCACGAACTATGCTCATCTTGTAATTTTCAAATTCAAAATTAATTCCCTTTGCGGGTATTTCACCAAGTTTTGAAGTAATAAACCCGGATAAAGTTTCATAATCCCCTTCAGGAATATAGATATCAAATTCAGAGTTTATTTTATCAATCGAAACTTTTCCGCTGAAAATAAATGAATTATCAGACCCCTGTTTCGCAATTAAATCATCAGTATCATATTCATCTCTGATCTCACCGATCATTTCTTCAATTATATCTTCCAAAGAAATTAGTCCGGCAGTTCCACCGAATTCATCAACAACGATGGCAATAGAAATTCTTTTATCGAGTAGTTCATTTAATAATTCAATCATTTTTTTTGTCGAAGGAACAAATGGAATATCTCTTAAAATGTCTTTAATATTTTTGGGAAATTTAAATAAATCATAAACATGAATAAAGCCAAGTATGTTATCAATGCTTTCGCTGTAAACCAAAAGTTTTGAGAAACCCGATTTTATAAATATTTGTTTTGCTTCTTCAATCGTATCCCCGATTTCAACAGCAGTTATATCGGTTCGTGGAATCATAGCCTCATAAACTTTTCTGTCACTTAAATCAATAGCTTTTTTCAAGTAATCAGTATCTTGCTTATGAATATTGCCTGATGTGTAACTTTCATTTATCAGCGTATGAAGGTCTTCTTTATCAAATAATGAATTAATATTTTCTTCATTTTGATTCCCGGAACGCGAAATAATATTTGATAATGAAGAAAATATTTTAACAACAGGAAACAAAATCAAATAAATGAGCTTTAAAGGCAGAACTGAATATTGAAGAAAGGAATCTGCAGTTTCGCGTGCAAAATATTTTGGCAGCAATTCACCAAAGAACAAAATTACAAAGGAAGATAAAATCACAATTGTCAGTTCGTCAAAATAAAAATATTTAGCGAGTAAAATGGCTGATATGGAGGAGAGGCTAATGTTTACTATATTATTTGAAATCAGAATTGCAGAAAAAAAGTCTTGTGGATTTTTAATGAAGAAGAGAATATTCTTATAAATAATTCCCTTATTTCTTGCTCTAACTTCAACCTTGAGTTTATTAGCTACAACGAATGCAATCTCAGTACCTGAAAAATATGCACTTGCCAAAATCAATACTATTACTTGAATAATTTCAAAAATCATTTTAATAGATAATAAAATATATCGTAATTAAATACAGCATAATATTTATAATACTTGGATAATCCCTGTAAATGGCTTCAATAATATTTTCACCTAAAAATTTCTTCTCACTTATAAACATATACCTGAATACACCGAACACAACAAAAATGGTAGTGAAAACTAAATTTTCTGTACCAAATTCATTTATAGTTCTATCTGAAACCGTATAAAGTGAGTAGCAAATTATAATTCCAGCTGCACTTATTGCCGTGATTTGTTTTATGAATTCAATAGAATAATCACTCAATACTTCCCGAGATGAATCAGTCAATAACAACAATTCGGTTTTACGCTTGATTACGGCTAAAAACAGAGAAAGAAACAATGTGGAAAGAATAAGCCAACTTGATACAGAAACATTAATCACGTATGCTCCACCTATAACACGAAGCATAAAACCGGCGGCAATGAAAAGTATATCAAGAATTACAACTTGCTTTAATCCCATACTGTAGAAAATATTTATCCCGATATAAACTGAGATAATGATTAAAAACTCCCGCGTAACATAATTTTGAACAAATAATAACAACAGAAAAAGGATTCCGATAATAGTTATGACAAACAAATTCGAAATTCTTCCTGATGCGATTGGGCGATGTTTTTTAGTGGGATGATTAGAATCTCTCTTTTTATCGAATAAATCATTGATAACATAAACCAAGCTTGATGAAATTGAAAAAACAATAAAAGCCAAAAATGATTTATTAAACTGACTTTCGTCAAATAAATTTTTTGAAAACACTAATGGGACAAAAACAAAAATGTTTTTCGGCCATTGTGTGATACGCAACAAACTTATAATATCAAATATTTTAGAAAACAGCAGTTTCTTCATAAATACCAAAATGCTTTTTCAATTCGTCAATCATTTCACCTAATGTAACATAATTTTCCGCAGCTTCAATAAAAACAGGCATCAAATTTTTTTCATGAACCGCTGCATCACTGATTTTTCTTAATGATTCCAATACCAAATCATTATTACGTTTTTCTTTCAGTTTTTTCAATCTTGCCTTTTGCTTAAATTCAACATCCGGAGAAACTTGGAGAATTGGAATTTCCACTTTTTCATTTTCTTCAACAAACTCATTTACACCGACAATAAATTTTTCTTTTCTCTCCAGTTCAAGTTGATACCGATAAGCCGAATTTGCAATCTCTCTTTGGAAATAACCACTTTCAATAGCAGGAATTACTCCGCCAAATGAATCTATTTCCTTGAATATTTGTTCGGCTTTTTCTTCCATCCTGTTTGTTAATTCTTCAATAAAATAACTTCCACCCAATGGATCGGTTGTATTAATCACACCGGATTCATAAGCTATAATTTGTTGTGTCCTGAGTGCAATTTTAACTGCCTTTTCACTTGGAAGAGCTAAAGTTTCATCCATAGAATTTGTGTGAAGTGACTGTGTGCCGCCCAACACTCCGGCTAACGCCTGTAAAGCTGTTCTGACAATATTATTTTCAGGTTGTTGAGCTGTAAGAGTGCATCCTGCAGTTTGAGTGTGAAACCTCATCCACCAAGACCTTGGATTTTTAGCTTTATATTTAATTTTCATCCTTTTTGCATAAATTCTTCGTGCCGCTCTATATTTAGCAATCTCTTCAAAGAAATCGAGATGCGAATTAAAAAAGAACGAAATTCTCGGAGCAAAAGAATCTACATCCATTCCCCTTTCAATACATGATTCAATATATGCAAAACCATCGGCTAAAGTATAAGCAAGCTCTTGTGCCGCTGTTGATCCTGCTTCACGAATATGATATCCGCTCACTGAAATCGGATTCCACTGTGGAACGAATTCAGTAGAATATTCAACCATATCAGTGATAATTCGCATAGAAGGTTTGGGCGGATAAATAAATTCTTTTTGCGCTATGTATTCTTTTAAAATATCATTTTGCAATGTTCCTCTCAGTTGAGTGAAATCCACTCCCTGCTTCTTTGCAACAGCCAGATAGAAGGCAAATACCATCGCAGCAGGAGAATTTATTGTCATTGAAGTAGATACTTTACCAAGTGGAATTCCATCGAATAAAATTTCCATATCTTCCAATGAAGAAATGGCTACACCGCAAATTCCAACTTCACCCTGGCTAAATTCATCATCTGAATCTCTGCCCATCAACGTTGGCAAATCGAATGCAACCGATAATCCTGTCTGCCCATTTTTCAACAAATATTTAAATCTTTCATTTGTATCTTCAGGAGTACCAAAACCTGCAAACTGCCGCATTGTCCATATTCTTCCACGATATCCATTCGGGTGGATACCGCGTGTAAATGGAAATTGCCCCGGAAATCCGATCTCATCAATAAATTTATCTTCAGCTCCAACTTTCGGGTAATATAATTGTTCGATGTCTTCGCCGGAGACAGTTGTAAATTTCATTCCGGTTTCTTTTACTTTCGATAAATCTTCAATATATTTTTTCTCGGCTGAATTAAATTTTTCTGAATTCATGTTTCCTCTTATGATGTTCTACCAAATCTTTTATCAAACTCATCTAATGAAATTTTTATTATAATTGGTCTTCCATGCGGACATACATAAGGCATTGAAGTTGCAAATAATTTATCAACCAACATTCTCATTTCGTATTCCGAAATTTTATCGCCGGCTTTAATTGCTGCTTTGCATGAGTATGATTTTGCCAAATTATCTTTTTTTGCAAGCCGATTTATAAGTTCATGCTGTCTGTAATCTTTAATAATTTCTTTCAAAGTTTCAATTTCGGAACCAACTTTAATATCGGAAGGAACTCCGACAATTGAAATTGTTCTTTTGGATAAAAACTTAATCTCAAAACCAAGTTTAATGAGATATGTTTCAAGCTCTTTTAACAGTTCATAATCACTTGGATCAAGCTGAACTTGCTGGTCAAATAAAAGCTGCTGTGAAAAAGGCAAATCCGAATCCATAGATTTTAATGCTTTCTCATAAAGAATTCTTTCATGCGCAACATGTTGATCAATAATCATCAAACCACTTTTAATTGCTGTCAAAATGTACTTATTATGCAATGAAACAATAAAAGAAATTGCACTTGATGATTCGGTAGAATCCGTTGCAATTTCGATTTTAGTCTGGACTTCATTTACAGGCTCTCTTTCGAATGGAGCACTCAGATTTCCTACAACTTCATTCTGTCTAATCCGCGGTGATATATTGTTAAATATGGCGTCAAGTTCATCCTCCGAAAATGTACTGCTTGTTTTATCGAAATTTCTGTTCATTACATTTGGTCTGTCGGAGAAATCATTTTTTTCATTGAACTGATGTTCATGGAAACCTAATTTTTCAAATCCATTATTTTCTTTTTGAAGCGGAATGTTGGGAACAAGATCATATTTCCCCAATGCTTTTTTAATTACTGCATTAACAAAGAGATAAATGTCTTTATCATCTTCAAATTTTATTTCCATTTTTGATGGATGAACGTTGACGTCAACTTTTGAATAATCAATTTTTAGAAAGAGGGCAAAAAACGGATAATCACCTTTTTCAAGAATATTTTCATAAGCAGAAAAAACAGCATGATTCACAACTTTGCTTAATACAAATCTTCGATTTACAAATAGATACTGATCTGATCTACTTTTTTTTAAGTAAGTAGGCTTTGCGATAAATCCATGTAATTCAATAAAATCAGTACCCTCTTCAACCGGTATAATAACATCAAAAATATTATCTGCAAAAACCTGTTCCATCCTTTCTTCGATTTTAGCGGCTTTGAAATTAAAGATATTATCGTCATCGTTCCAAAATTCAAATGATATTTCAGGATAACTGAGAGAAGCCCGTTTGAACACATCAATTATATGTTTCAGTTCTGTTGAGTTAGTTTTAAGGAAATTTCTGCGACCCGGAACGTTGTAAAATAAACTTTTAACACTAATTGCAGTACCCTTCGAAAATGAACCCTTCTCAATTTTTAAACCACTTTCATCATCATATTTGATGAAGGTGCCCAATTCATCATTGTCTCTTTCCGTTTTTATTTCAAGATGGCTCACAGATGCAATCGAGCTTAATGCTTCGCCTCTAAATCCAAAAGTTTTTATTCTGTCTAAATCTTCAATTGAAGAAATTTTGCTCGTAGCATGTCTTTCTATGCATTTAACCGCATCATCTTCACTCATTCCAAGTCCATCATCAATGACCTGTACGAGTGATTTTCCGGCTTCTTTTATAACTACAACAATTGTTTTTGCCTCAGCATCAATTGCATTTTCCAAAAGTTCTTTTAAAACAGAAGCAGGACGCTGAACAACCTCGCCCGCGGCAATTTTATTCGATATATATTCCGGAAGAACTTTTATTTTATTATCATTCATCAAAAACTTCTTTCATATTAATTTTCTTAAATAATTATAAACTGAAAAACCATTAAAATCAATTTTATTTTTGAGTTGCCAAATCGCAGCCTCAATCTTTGGAAAAAAAATATCTCCTTCATTATCCAAATCAAATTTTGAAATTATCAATTCATCTGCAAATGAAATGCTTTGACTATAAATTTCTCCTCCACCTGCTATGAATATTTTTTCGTACTTTTTTTGAATGCAATAATTTATTGCCGATCTCAAAGAGCAAAAAACTAATGCCCCTGTCACTTGCTTTAATGAATTTGAAATTATAATATTAATTCTATCGGGGAGAATTTTTGTCAAAGATTGATAAGTTTTTCTACCCATAATTACTGGATACCCCGATGTAGTTTCTTTAAATAATTTCATATCATCCGAAGAATGCCAGGGAATATTCCCGTTTAATCCAATCACATTATTATTTGCAACTGCTGCAATAATAATAATTCTCACTTATAAAATTCTTTCCATGGAATATTCATATTTAATTTTTCTAGTTTTTCCTCAAGCTCAATTCGCTCAAGATTCTGCTTCAACGTTCCATTTTCTTTTTTCTCAAGCCAACCATTATTTTCTGCTGATTGAAAAACTTCCTTCACCTTTCCTTGATTGATAAGTCGAATAATTTCAGCTTCTCTGCCAGATAGATAAAGTGAATTCAATCTGTAATCTTCGAAAGCTTCCCAAACCAGCGGCACCCATTTTTTTACTATTTCAAATCCGATTATTTCTGAGTATTTCCTGATTTCCAATTGTGCATGTGGATCCATTCGCAATTCAAGGAAATGCAGAAGATTGTGCAAATCAATTTTCCAGTAAGCTTCAGTATATGTGGAAAGAGGTAGGTCTTTTCTTGCCTGTTCTCGTGCGATCCCTAGTTCAATTCTGTGATTATAAATTTTTCTCGCAAATTCATGAAATTCGTTTTCTTCTTTTGAAAGCTGTTCACCAACTTCAAGTCCAAAAGAGCCCTTACTTCCCTGCCGGTTTGAAGTAGATTGAATTCTCCATTCATCAGGATTTGTTGATTGGGCTGATTCAATAGCAAGCGAATACCTTGTAGAATACTCATTAACATTGGCTGTGCGATGTCTGATCCATTGTCTCCAGCAATCCATTGGTACCCGAACATGCAGCTTGATTTCACACATCTCAAACGGTGTCGAATGTCTGTGTCTCATCAAATATCTTATCAATCCTTTGTCTTGCATTGATTTTTTTGTACCCGCACCATATGAAACTCTTGCTGCTTGCACAATTGATTGATCGGAACCCATATAATCTACAACCCGTACAAACCCGTCATCAAGTACTTTAAAAGGCAATCCTAAAATTTTATCTAATGCTTCAACTTTGATCGACTCAAGTTTTTCAAATTTATTTTCTTCCATCATAACTCATTTTTTAATTTCTTTAAATGCTGCAATTAACTCAGTTTTAGTTTTCAATAACTCCTTGGAAATAATTTTCACTTCTCCTAAAACAGGCATAAAATTAGTGTCACCGTTCCATCTTGGCACTATATGAAAATGCAAATGATCATCAATTCCTGCACCAGCAGCTTTACCAATATTAGCTCCCACATTAAATCCCTGTGGTTTGCATGTCATTCGTAATGCACTAATTGAATCATCAATTAATTGCATCACTTCATTTTTTTCTTCAAATGTTAATAATGAAAAATCGCTTAAATGTCTTTTCGGTACAACCATCAAATGTCCATTATTATAAGGATAAAGATTCATAATAACAAAACAATTGATACCAAAATACACAAGAAGTGAATCGTTATCCGTAATTTTACTTTCATCAACATCACAAAAAATACAACCGTTTCCTTTTTCTTTGATGAATGAATCGATATATATTGAACGCCAGGGAGACCACATTTTTTCCATCATAACTCCATAAATAAAAAAGGCGGAAGGTTTACTTCCGCCCTTCTGATTTTTAATTTTCTTCTTCTTTAGCCTTTTTAAATTCCTCAATGATTTTCGACTCAACTTCTTTAGGAACGTCTTCATAGTGAGAGAATTTTTTATGAAAAACTCCTCTGCCAGAAGTCAAACTTCTTAAATGAGTTGAATACTTATAGAGTTCGGATAAAGGAACTTTAGCATGAATAATTTGAAAATTGCCTTCTGAATCCATTCCTTGAATTTTTCCTCTTCGGCTTGAAACATCACCCATAACATCACCCATATAATCCTGCGGAACCTTAACTGAGACATCATAAATTGGTTCAAGAATAACCGGTTTTGCTTCGAGGAAACCTTTTTTGAAAGCTTGTGATGCGGCAATTTTGAATGAAATTTCATCCGAGTCAACTGCATGAAAAGTCCCGTCAAAAAGAGTTGCTCTTATATCAATAACTTTGCTGTTAGTTAAAATCCCTTTTACCAAAATCTCGTTCAATCCTTTTTCAACTGCCGGGATAAATCTGCCGGGAACAACTCCACCTACAATAGCATCAACAAATTCAAATCCGGTTCCGCGAGGAAGAGGTTCTAACTTTAAATGAACATGTCCATATTGTCCACGCCCGCCTGATTGTTTTTTATGCTTGTATTCAGCATCTTCACATCTTCCTCTGATAGTTTCTCGATAAGGAATTTTAGGTTCAACTAAATCAACTTCAACCCCATATCTGTCTTTTAATAATTTTACCGCAAGTGCCAATTGCATTTCTCCTTGACCGGATAAAATTGTTTGTCCAAGTTCCGGATCAAAGTGAACAATTAAGGTAGGATCTTCTTCGTGAGCAGTGTGAAGTCCCGAAGAGATTTTATCTTCATCCCCTTTGGATTTAGGCTTAACAGCAGCTTCATAAACCGGTTCAAGTAATTCAAATGATTTTATTTTGGCACTGAAATTTTTTGATGTAAGCGTATGTCCTGTGTGAGTATCTTTTAATTTTACAGCAGCACCAATATCACCGGCTTTAATTGAAGAAGCATCGGTTCTGTTTTTGCCATTTAATAAAAATAATTGTCCTAATCTTTCAACCTTTTCATTATTCATATTTACCAAATCCAATCCAGCAGTCAACGCACCTGAAAAAACCTTGAAAATAGATAGCTCACCAACATGGGCTTCTGACAAAGATTTAAATACATATAAACAAGGTTCACCATTTGGATCACATTTAATATCAATATCTTTTCCATTCAATGTGGCTTTTGAAACAGTTCGTTCTGTCGGAGCAGGAAAATAATCAACAGCAAAATCAAGAAAATTCTGCATGCCGACTCCTTCTGAAGCAGATATTGCAAAAATGGGGCACAAGGAAAATGAATTTATAGCAGCTTTTAATCCTACTTTGATTTCATCATCGTTTAATGTTCCTTCCTCAAAAAATTTATTCATCAGCTCTTCACTCGATTCAGCGATTTTTTCTATCAGTTCCCTTCTGAGATTTTCAGCATTTTCCTTTTCATCTGAAGAAATTTCTTTCTCTTGAATTTCCTTTGATGCTGCATCACCAAAAACCAATTCCTTCATCTTGATAATATCAATGACGGATTTTGAGCCTATTCCTTCTTTCACAGGATAGGAAATCAGAATAGCATCATGCGTCAGTTGTTCTTTAATTGAATCGACAACATTTTGGAAATTTGAATGTTCGTTATCAATTTTATTAACTATAAATGCTGCAGGAATTGTATTTTTCTTAATCATTTCCCATGAGGTTAATGTACCAACTTCAATTCCTTCAACGCTTTTTAAGACCGAAATTGCTGTATCAACAACATGCAAACTTGAGACTACCTGTCCAAAGAAATCGGAATAACCGGGAGTATCAAGTAAATTAATTTTTGTGTTCTTCCATTCTAAATGCAAAGCTGAGGAAGTAATTGACATTTGTTTTTCTACTTCATTTTTGTTGAAGTCAGAAACTGTGTTTCCCTCTTCTACTTTGCCGATGCGATTTGTAATTCCTGCTTTAAATAATAAATTTTCCGCAATTGTTGTTTTACCACTGCCTCCGTGACCAACAAAAGCCATATTACGAATAAATTCCGGATTAAATTCTTTCAAGTTATTTCTCCTACAATTAGTAATCAGTCAATTTATTTTTTGAATTCTTTAATAAAAGTTATTATTCCTTTGAAAATGGCTCTGAGATTTGTTAAAAAATCAGTCAGTGAATTATGCGAACCGAATTTACCTAATGAGAATAATGGTTGAAGATTAGATTTGAAACTTTCAAGTCTGGACTGCAATATATCAACTTGATGCTCAGCCATATTTGTAAGTCTTAAAGCTTTTTCACTGACTTGATTTATATTTTCTAAGACAGGTATAGTTGTGGAAACCAATTTATCAATATCTTTCTGCATAACATTTATCGACTCTGCAAGTTTTTTTAATGTATAAATCAGATAAAAACATAGAGCACTTGCTGATATCAAAAGTACTACTATAAAAATATCAACCATAATTTTCTCACTTTTTAGGCGTGTTCGCCTTTTTCATTTTTATATGTATCTATTCCTGCTTTAATAGCAGATTTTAATTTATCACCTTTCTTATTTATTGTATCTAAACCGTCAGAAACAAAATCCCCGGTTTTACTTTTTGCACCGTCAATAATCTCTTCTGCTTCTTTGATTAAAGCATCAACTTTAACCTTTGCTTCAGCAACTAAGTTTTCAGATTTTTTTTTGCCTTCATTAATAAGATCGCTTGCTTTGTCTTTGGCTTTGTCAATAATCTCTTCGGTTTCTTTCCACCATTCTTCTGATTTTTCCCGAATATCGGTTCTAAGCTCTTTACCGGATTTTGGTGCATATAATAAAGCTACTACTGATCCAACAATTGAACCGGTTATAAATCCAACAATAAGTCCTTTTCCTAATCCATTATCTTCTTTCATTTTTTCCTCCGATTATTTTTTAATTCACTTGAAAAATACTAACCTTAAACTGAAAATTCAAGGCTAATTTATCAATTTCACATCCTTTGTGATTTTTTTTAGTTGTCTAAATATCAACCAACTTCAAATTCAACGGCATCATACGTTGAGTTTCAATCAAGATTATTATCGAAAATTTTATAGAGAAATTTTTCCATTAAACTTTTGATAATAATAGAAACTGATGATTCCAACAGCAACTGCAAACCAAAGAGTAATCAATCTTATTAACATTGTAGCAGTAACGGAAATCTCTTTCACTAATCCATTCTTAATTAACAAATAAGTCATTGTGCCTTCCGTTCCTCCAAGTCCACCAGGTAAAAGCATAATTGATCCAACAATTGTGGAAAAAGCATAAATAAATGAGGCTGAATTAAGAGACATCGCCATATCAAATCTACTTAGAATCAAATAAAATGCAAAACATTCAAAGAACCATGCAACAAGGCTGATTGCCGTCATAAATAATAAATTCCTAAATGAAAGCATGATCCAAAAACTTTCATGAATATTATGAAACTTTTTTATATGCTTTTCCAAAAACTTAATCCCTGAAAATTTGTCGGTTAAAAATTTAAAAACTCTTTTATTGCTGAGAACTAAAATTAAGACAGATAAAAATAACGATGTAATTATTAAAACCGCTCCACCAATTTCATAACTCATTGCTCCGAATGCAGCTATTAAGACAACTGAAATTAAATCTGTAATTCTTTCAGCAATAATTATTGGGGCTGTTACGCTAATCGGTAAGTTATAATGCTGTTTCAGAATAATTGACTTTAAAACTTCTCCGAATTTTCCCGGAGTGATACTCATCAGCAAGCCCGATAAAAAAATCATGAGGGAATTTTTTAACTTCACATTAATCTTTAAAACGTGCAGATAGTAATGCCATTTTATAAATCTTGCAGTGTAATTCAGCAAGGACAATAGAAACAATGAAAGCAAAAAAAATACAGATAATTTTTTAATCGAACTAATGACCAAATTAAAATCAGCATAAATTGACAAGACTAAATATAAACCGATTCCAAAAACAGTAAAAAGGATTATGTTCTTTTTGATTTTCGCTATCAGTCAAGCACCTTTAACAATGATTGATAAAATTTTGATAAAGGCAAACCAACTACATTATAGTAACACCCATCAATTTTTTTTATAAACACAGCACCAAAATCATCTTGTATTCCATAGGCACCGGCTTTATCCATTGGGCTGCCTGTCTTTATGTAATCATCTATCAGTTTTTCAGAAAGTTTATTAAATGTAACTTTAGTAACTTCATAGTCCAACTCAAATTTTCCGGTTAAGGAATTCTTTATCATAAAACCGGTATAAACTTTATGGGTTTGGTCACTTAGTTTTTTTAATATTCGTTTTGCGTCAAGTTTGTTCTTTGGTTTGCCAATTATTTTATTACCAAGCACAACGATAGTATCTGCGGAAATAAGAATTGCTTTGTTATTTCGCAATTCGGCAGATGCCATTTTATGTGCAGCAAGTCTCTTCACTGTTTGAATCGGATGCTCAGCATCCAAAACTTCTTCATCAACATCTGTCGGAATCGATTTAAATATTATTCCTAATTGTTTAAGTAACTTTTTTCTTCTGGGAGATTTGGAGGCTAAAATTATTGGAAGATTTGAGGAAATCATCAGAGGACAATAATGGACTATCTAAAAAGAGCTTTTATGCTGCCCCATGTTCTTTTAACACTTGTCGCTGTGGAATGAAGAACGCTAATTTCGTTTGTGTATGAAACATTTCCGTCCTTGTCAACAATCTTTATTCTATAATAATAGATATTATCATTTGACTTAAAAACATTTTTATCTGTGTATTCATAATATCTGTCTGACTCCGGATTAATTGTAGCAACTTCCATAAAATCAGAATATTGAGTGCGACGTTCCACAATAAAATATTTTACATTTGTTTCGCTTGTCGTTTGCCAATGAATAAGGATATCACCGTTAAAACTATGTGCAGTGAAGCCATTTTCAGGGATTGAAGCCCCCGCCTGCACTTTTAATAAAGGCATAATGCTTAAGAAAATTACGAAATATTTTATAAGTGTCATTTTCATGGTTGAAAAATATTTTAATGTCATCAATTTGTCAAGTGAATTCTTTAAATATTTTTTTATTATGATTTGTGTCATGAAAATCTTTATAAAATTTATAGAAATTAATTGAAGAATAAAATATTGAATAAAACGGCAATGCAAACCACGCCCAATAAAACCCAAGCCCTAACTTTACACCAAGAAGATATGAAAGTGGAACAAAAATTACCCAGTTACTCAATACATCCGAAAACATTACAAACAGAGACTTGCCACTTGCCTGCAATGCATTTGCCAATATTATTCCTGCAGCATAAAATAATTGCCCAATTCCAGCAATTTTCATAATCGGTTGTGCAGTTGCAATTATTCCTGCATCATCAGTGACGATATATAAAATCATTTCCGGTATAAAAATAAAAATTACTGCTAATGTAAAAGTATATAAAGTTGAAATCCGAATCATATCAAATATATATTCTTTCCCCCGCTTAATTTTGCCGGCTCCAAGATTATTCCCAAATATAGTTTGAGCAGCTATTCCAAACCCAAAACACGGCATCAATGAAATTAATAATGATGAAAAAACCACCTGGCTTGCTGCCTGTTCCTTTGTGCCTATCAAACCAATAACAGAAATAAAACTTAAAAATCCAATAAGAATGGAGATATTTTGAAACGAAACAGGAACAGATATTTTTATGATTGATTTTATATGATAGGAGCTAAAGTTAAAATTCGAAAATAAATTGTACTTTATTTTGATTTCTTTGCTCAGTGAAACAATCAAGTAGTAAACAACATCTGCAAAAGTTGCAATGGTTGAGCCGATTGCAGCACCTGCTAATCCCATTGCAGGGAGACCAAATTCACCGTAAATAAAAATATAATTTAGTCCAACGTTCAATGTATTTACCAAAATGCCCGAATACATAAAAACTTTGGTTCTGCCGATTCCAAAATAAAATCCACGAAATGCGACAGTAATCAAGAAAAATGGTAGTCCGAGAAACCTATAGAAAATATATTGACCGGCTTGATTTCCAACTTCTACATCTGCGGAAAAGAATTGAGCAATAGAACCAGAGAAAAAGAAAAATACCAAAGCCACTATAATTCCCACTAAACTGTTTAATAAAATTGACGAGTTTAATATTAAACTGTAATCACTAATTTTTTTCGACCCGTATGCTTTGGCAATTAATACCTGCGTTCCGGTAGCAAGACTTGAAAAAAAACTTACAATCGCCCAAGTTGCAAGCATTCCAATTCCCATTGCAGCAAGTGCAACTTGTGCATTTTCAATTCTTCCAACCATTGCGGCATCAATCAACGAAACTATCATCTGAGTTGATAATCCTGCTATTGCCGGAAAAGCAATTCGCATTATAAACGCAAAATCATTTTTTGAAGGAAATACTTTCATAAAACACTTTCAATTCTGTGATTAACGTTACAAACATAAATTTTATTTATAATCTTATCAGAAAATCTTGACTTTAATTCTATTATTTTTAATTTTTATGGTACGCATACCAAAAGTTATATTTCATCCATATAAAAAGGAGATGCAATGAAAAAATATTTACTTTATTCTCTGTTACTCGTAATAGTATTGTTTAATTCCAACACCTACTCTCAGTTCAACGATCAATGGCGTTGTGCTTATGCAACAATTGATGACCAGCCAAATGCAACCGGTATTCAAACTATTTCTGTTGCAGTAGTTGAAGAAAATGCGTTTGCTGCGATGGTTAGTCAAGCTGCACCGCCTTGGGAAACCGGTGACGCATGCTATTTAATCGGATACAGAAATGCTGATTCAACAAATGGCAGACTCGGTTACTACGCATACAATACTCCATTCAATCAAATCTGGCTAAACGGTTTTGATCAGGTTTTTATGGAACATGCACGTGACATTGCTGCTTACGGTAATTTAATACTTGTTGCAAATAATGATGCAGACCATAACATACTTGTTTTCGAGCTCGGACAGGACAGTGTTTACACATATCCCAAAAGAATGATAACAAAACTTGATCCTTTTGTTGATGAAAATCTTTGGGGAATTGATGTTGACGCTTCCGGAAGAGTTTATGTAACTGTTGAAGGAAATGAATCTACTCCTTCCAAAATTTATGTCTTCGGAAGTCTGGATACAGAACCGGCGTGGAACGAAGGATTTACTGCTCAGCCACTTCAAGTGATTACTTTACCTGATAATGGCGATGCTCGGGATGTTACTGTTTCCTCTGATGGCGCTGCTATTTGGGTAACAAATTATTTAAGCAAAAAAGTATATTGCTATATTGGTGATCCTATTGGAGGGTATCAACTTTATAGTGGATTTAATTTCATCCTAACTGATGCTCCTCTTTCGTCTGCAGGAACAACTCTGAACCCGGGTCCATGGGGAATAAAATTTATGCCCGAAAATAACTGGCTGTTTGTTGCCTGTGATGTTAATTTCTCTACCGGAAGTGGTTATGAATATGGCAGAATTTACATTCTAAACCCAAATACCGGTGAAATTGTTGATACGCTTGATGCTGCGGGATGGAATCTCGAAAAAACAGGCGGATATAATACCCGTCTCGGTGGTACTTTCGGAACAGCTTCGGGATATACATCACTTTATAATGTAGACTTCGATGAGAAAAATAATGTTTATACACAATCATTCTATGGCTGGACAGTTGATAAATGGGTTTATGAAGGAACGTTGCCTGTGGTGAATTTAACAATTACTACAGTTGAAAAAACTGACCAAATCCCAACCGGTTTTTCATTAAATCAAAATTATCCAAATCCATTTAACCCTACTACTTACATTGAATTTTCTTTACCTGAACAATCATTTGTTAATCTGAAGATTTATTCAGTCACTGGCGAAGTTGTTGCAACGGTTATTGACAACAAAGAATTCTCAAGCGGAGTTTATAAATACTCTTTTGATGCTTCAATGTTAGCATCAGGAACCTATATTTATTCACTTTCTAATGGAAAATATATAATTAATAAAAAAATGTTATTAATTAAATAATTATACAAACAAACAAGGAGGTACAATTATGAGTAAAAAATTACTCGCGTTATTAACTATTATCCTGCTCTCTTCTAATGCATTTGCACAGGATAATTTTTCAAGGAGTGCAGTGATAGATCTGCCTGCCCCAAATCCGGGCGGTGTTGGTGAAATTGTTGCCGGTGTAGATTTTGACGGTGACGGCAAAATGGAAATTTACGCTGTCAATGATAACTGGAATGATACTCCAGATGAATTAGTTCCTATGATTTACAAATACGAACTTAACAATGGAGCATGGGAAGTTGTTTGGTGGGATTCATTAGATATTCCATTACAAAATACCTGGCCTGCACTAACTTCAGGCGATCTTGATGGTGATGGAAAAATGGAAATTATTTGGGGAGTTGTCAATTTCCTTAATGCTACAACAAACCCAAATCCTTCAAGAATTATAGTTTATGAATCCAAAGGAGATGGCTCTGATGCAATGGGAGCTGATGACGGTGCCGGCGGATACAAACCTAATGCACGATGGAATTTTAACTTGGCTGATATGACAAACATGAGACCATTTAAATGGACTGTCACAGATATAGATAATGACGGCACACAGGAAGTTGTACTTGCTGACCGTGCAGGTTCTTCTTCATCAGTAAAAGTTGGTGTTGTAAGTGTCAGCGAAATTCCAGATGCAGGTGATGGTTCTGAAACATGGACATTAGAATTTGCAAGTTCATTGGGTACACCGGGATATGTTAGAAGTGGTGTAATCGAAGCCCCTGCAAATGAACCTGGCGGTTATGGCGAAGTTGTTTCCGGTGTTGACCTTGATGGTGACGGTAAAATGGAAATATACGCTGTCAATGATAACTGGAATGATACACCCGATGAATTAATTCCAAGAATTTATAAGTATGAATGGAACGGTGCTTATTGGGAAATTGTATGGAAAGCTGTTCTTGATATACCACTTCAAAATACATGGCCTGCCCTTGCTGTAGGCGACCTTGATGGTGATGGTAAAAAAGAAGTTATTTGGGGACCAGTAAATAATATCGATGCAACAGCAAATCCAAATCCAGCAAGAGTCGTTGTTTTTGAAGTTGCAGGTGACGGAAGTGATGTTCTTGGCGTACCTGATGGTTCAGGTAATTATTTGCCTAATGCCAAATGGAACTTGGGCGTAGCAGATAATTCAAATGAAAGACCTTTCAGATGGTTTGTTCAGGATATTGATGCAGACTCTACTGAAGAAATTATTTTTGCAGCAAGAGCCGGCACTCTACGTTGGGGCGTAATATCTGTGAGTGACGTTCCTGATAATGGTGATGGTTCAGAAACATGGACAATGGAAGCCTCTGCAGCAACAGTTACTACACCTGCTTCAACAGGAACTCCTTATGATTTAGCTATTCTTGATTCCTATATTTATTTGATTTACACTAATGGAAACGTAATTCCGATTAAATACGAAGCAGGAACTTACACAGCAAAAACTTTAATTCCAGCTTTAGTTACAGGTGGTTCATGGAAAGCTTCATCAGTAGTAGATATTGATAATGATGGAACAAAAGAGATTGTTATTGGCGGTTGGAATGGTTCAACCGGAAACGTATATTTATTGCAGCCAAACAGCGACAGTTTACTTACATTAACAACCATTGGTAGTTTCGCTGGTGTAGGTGCAACTTATATGAATGGTGGAGCTGCCGGCGATATTGACGGTGACGGATTTATCGATTTTGTATTCGGATCAAGAACTGGTGTTTCGAATCCAAATGCTTCTGTTTACAGATTAAAATATTTGGGCGGAGATATTACAAGTTCTGGTAATTATGAAGCTTCAATTATTGATAATGGAATATTAGCAACTGGTGGTCAGTTTGATATTATCAGTCTTGGTAATCTTGATGCTGATGCGGCTTTAGAAGTTGTATATTCAGGAATTCCAAGAAGTTCTGCAGGTCCATTACCAATTGGAATCATTGATTATAATAGTACAGGAACTATTCCTGGCGGCAGCAAATGGGATTTAGCCGTTGTTAATAATAAAATTTATTCATTCGACAACGATGCATCTGTTAACGTTATTCAATATGTTGACAGTACATGGCAAGTGGCTAATAAATTGACAGGTGTTGCCGGTGGTTATGGCTCTTTCAAAGGCTCGGTTGTGGTTGATTTAAACAATGACGGCGTTAAAGAAATCGTCGTTGGTGCCTGGGCATCTGCAGGTGCAGGAAAAGTATATTTACTCCAGGAAATGAACGGCGGATTAAAAAGCACTTTAGTTGCTGACTTATCAGGACTTGGTGCAGTAAGATTAAATGGCGCTGGTGCTGGTGATATTGACAGCGATGGCAACATGGATATCGTTTTTGGTTCAAGAGCAAGTGGTGGTAAAATATTCAGAGTTGAATATATTGGCGGTGATATTACTGATGCTAATAACTATACAACCCAAATGCTTGATGAAGGAATAGTTCCTGCAGCTGATCAGTTGGATATTGCATACGTTGCAAATCTTGACAATGACTCTGAAATGGAAATTGTTTATTCAGGTATTCCTCGCTCTACTTCCGTTCCAATTCCTATTGTTGTTCTTGATATACTTAAAATTGTTACAACTCCAATTGCTGATGTAAAAGTTGATGCTAATGCTGACTTACAGCCAGATTTAGCCGGACAGGAATTTACAATTCTTGGTGTAGTTACATCAATTAATTTCACAGTTTCGTCAAACAGGTTTAGCTATTATGTTCAAGATGCAACCGGTGGAATTAATGTTACAAAAAGTGTGACTGGCGGTGGACCTGTTTATAATATTGGTGACAAATTACAAGTAACCGGAAAAGTTGGTATCTTCAGAGGATTGACTCAACTAAACATCGACTCATTAGCACAAGTTGTATTTGTAGGACTTGGTACTCCCGTGGCACCAAATTCAATTACTTTAACTGACTTCATGATGGATCCAGAAAAATATGAAGGTACATTAATTAAATTAAATGGAGTTACAAAAGACGCTTCTTCAGTAGCATGGCCTGCTGCTGCAGGATCTGAAGCTAATATGACAATTACAGATGGCAATATGAAAACAACTTTAAGGATTGACAAAGATACAGATATTGATGATTCTACTGAAGTTGCCTGGCCTGCAAATATAGTTGGTATTGCTACTCAATATTCAAGCGGTTCAACTGTATATGATAATGGTTATCAGATTTCTCCTAACTTTTATGCAGATTTCACAGGCGGAGTTAAAGTTCCACCTTCGAAATACTTCATGTTCACATCCGAAACTGAAACTGAATTTAATGATACTCTTGCCATTTCGGCTGTTGACCAGCAGTTTGTTTTCAACTGGCATCCTTCTGTTGACTTAAATGGTGATGCTTTGATTTATCAACTTCTTATGATAGACGGCTCAACAGTTAAAACATTCAATCCGTCTCCACTTGGCGATACAACAATCACTTTGACAGGAAGCCAGCTTATCACAGCTTTAGGAAATACAAGTAAGACTGTACAGTTTACTGTAAGAACAAAAGGTTCTGAATCGACACTTGTCCCAAGCATTGATACATTGAATACGACTTTTGATATTCTTGTTGGTGTAGCTGAAGAAAATATGATTCCTACAGAATTCTATGTAAAACAGAATTATCCAAATCCGTTCAATCCTACAACAAACATTAAATTCGGACTTCCAAAAGAAGCAACCGTTGATTTAAGAGTTTATGATATTCTTGGACGTGAAGTTGCTGTTTTGATTGACAAACAACAAAGAAATGCAGGAACTTTTGAAGTGCGCTTTGATGCTTCAAGATTAGCAACAGGTACTTATATCTACAGATTATCTGCTGATAATAAAGTAGAAATAAAGAAAATGTTGTTGATTAAATAATTTCTCATTCTACTGTCTCCTTTTTAACCGGGTCCATTCAGTTGGATCCGGTTTTTTTGTATTTGTTTAGCTACATATTTTTCAGTTGGTAAAATATAAATGTCCGCAATTTGGAAAGATTGTTGATTTTTATTCAACCTCTACGAGGTTTTAATTGTGATAAGTGATAAGCTTGTTACAATTATGTGACTTCTACGAAGTCAATTCTCTGTCAAAACACGATCGGATTTGTAATGGGCTGTCCCAAAAGTTAAAAATTGTAAGTCTGAGCCTGCCTGACGGAAGTCAGGCCTGTCGAAGACTGACAATTTTATGCAAATCACTCTTCGACAAGCCTTGCTGCGTCAAATAGCTCTGATTATATATTGACTTCGTCAGGTAAACTCAGTGTAACACTTTCTTTGAATTATTGAGAAGTCTCTAATAAAAAGTATCACACCAAATACTAAAAATCCTATCATGTCTATTACATCTTGTCTGAATCACATATTCTTTTGAATTGATTTTTATTTAAATCATTTTTTACTATTTTAGCACTGGATTCCACTCCAAACAAAGGAGAATAATTAATGAAGCAGCAAGAAGAGCTGAAATTATTAATCAAAGCATTGAATATTAAATATTCCTGGCTTGCAGAAAAACTTGGAATTAACACACAAACACTTTCCTATCTGCTGCACGAAGCCGAAAAAATTGATGATGATTTATATGATTCAATAAAGAAAATAATTGATTCATATCAGTTTGAGCTCAAACTTTTCGAAGATGACAAACTCAATAATAATTTTAATCTTTTTGATGAAAAGCAATTAAAAAAAGAAATCGGTCAGAGAATCAGAGTTTTTGCCAAAAGGAAATACGGCACCTTGAAAAATCTTGCTGAAGCGATAAGTATTTCTCCCCAGCAGTTGCAGCAATACATTAGTGGAAACCGCGAACCCGGCTCTAAAATTCTTATAAAGTTTTTAAGAATCGGAGCTGACATAAACTGGCTGCTCAGCGGCAATGAATCAATTGATTCGTTTGAAATTTACAAACTTGAACACGAGAATAAAGTTCTTCATGCAAAGTTGAAACAGATTAATCAGATTGTTTTGGAAAGCAAACATTAAACAATTTATGATTTGTTTGAACAAACTAAAAAAATTGGACTGAACTTTTTATAGCTATTCCTTCAATTCAAACCCTTCCGATTTTGTAATATATGCTGCACACGTAATATCACCGGTTACATTCAGTACTGTTCTGCACATATCGAGAAGCCTGTCAACCCCGAGAATAATTGCTATTCCTTCCGGAGGCACATTTACCATTGCCAAAACCATAACCAAAAGCGGAATTGAGCCCGATGGAACGCCTGCAGAACCAATTGCCGTCAGTACACTCATCAGAATAACAATTAGCTGCATACCGATTGAGAGATTTACTCCGAAAACCTGCGCAAGGAACAAAACTGTTACCCCTTCGAATAAAGCAGTTCCGTTCATATTCATTGTTGCACCAAGCGGAAGTACAAAACCTGTGATTTGCTTTGGAATTCCTAAATTAGTTTGCGAAACTGAAATAGTTGTCGGCAATGTTGCACTACTCGAACTCGTTGAGAATGCTGTTAACACTACGGTTTCAATCTTTTTAAAAAATTTTATGGGATTATATTTTGTGGCAAACTTTAACAGGAATGAATATGAGAAAATCAAATGGATCGTCAGTCCAAGCAATACAGTGACAACATACATACTTAAAGCAACGAGCAGATCATAGCCAAATCTTGAAGTAACGCTGAAGATTAATGCAAATACACCGATTGGCGCAAATTTCATTGCGATATTAATTACAACAACGGTAATATCATTTATTCCTTCAAGCAGTTTAATCAGCGGTGCGGCTTTGTCTTTATCAATTATTGTTAATGCTATTCCAACAATCAGCGAAAAGAAAATAAGTGCGAGCATTTCGGGATTTGGTTTTGCAATTGCTGCAACCGGATTACGCGGTACAATATTCACAAAAGTCTGAATTCCGAACTCAATATTCTCGGATGTTGTTTTTATTTCAGTTGCCTGATTTTGAAATGATGACATTAATTCTGTTTTAGTTTCTTCTGGTAAAAAATTTCCGGGTTTTATTACATTAACTAAAATCAGTCCTATTGTGACAGCGAATGCAGTCACAACAAAAAAGTAACTTATTGTTTTCAAACCGATTCTTCCAAGCTTTTTCAAATCACCGATTTGTGCAACACCAAGAGAAAGACTCGCAAACACAAGCGGAATAACCATCATTATTAAAAAGTTCAGAAATATTTTTCCTGCCGGATCGGTAAAATATTTTTGAATGAATTGTAATTGCGGTGAATCCCGAAAAAGAAAATTTGACAGAACACCGCTGACAGCACCAATTGCCAATCCAAGAAATATTTTAGTATGTCTTTTCATTTAAGTTTTCGCTAATTTTTTGAAGATACTTTTACAATAATAAACGATTTATTAGAAACTTATAAAAAGTAATTTTAATTTTTTATTGTATATCCAGTTCTTGAAGCGGAATAGGAAAAACTGCCTGCAAACCCAAATCACTTCGAGACTTATCCCCAAGTATGGATGAGTCATTTATAAACAAAAAATAGCCGAAAAATATAGAACCTTTTAAAGCATAAGTTTTTACCTCATCTTCATTCAGGATTGCAAATCCGACGCCAAACCAAAAAAATAATGGAATATCTTTTAAATCGTCATGTAATAATACACCACCAAATTGTGGTTCGAAATAAAAATACGAGTATTGATTCCCATTAAGCTGACTTACTTCACCAATAGTAATGTTTACAAAATAAGATGCGAAAACATTCCTATACTTACTTTCGGACTGATTAATATATTGCTGTAAAATCATATGAGAAAGTTAATCCCGGACTAACATACCACAATCTATCACCAGCCGAATTAATCTTTGAAAATGAAATGAGCGATATTACAACTATGATAATATTTCTATTCATTTATTCCTCAATTATTTGTAAGGGACAGCTCACTCAAATCCATAATAAATTAAAAAGGACTTTGTAAAACACAAAAACTTTTCACGATAAATAGTAGCATCGGGAAATAGAATTTGTATCTCTTTCTTTTTTAATAACCTAACGCTTTTGGCTATTTCCAATGATTTCTTATAATCCATTTCTTTTTTAAACCAACCCAGATTAAAATGACGTATCAAAGATGCACGAAATTTTACTGGCAGAAACTGAAAACCAATAAATAAAAAATGAGGCTCGAATGGGAAATAATAATTTGGAGTCTGAATAAAATATTTTTTACCTACTCTTCTGATTTCATTTGCAAATTTTTCCTGATCTTCAAAATCACCGACATGTTCAATTACACTATTTGAAAATATTATATCATAATATCCAACCTGAATCGCTGATAAGTCTCTTCCATCTGCCAAAATATAATTAAACGCACTTTTATTATTTGCTTCTTTGTTCAGGTTAACCAAATCGATTCGCCATTTGCATTGCAGTTGTGAATTTAGTGTGGTCCAAAAATAATCAGTACCGCCAACATCTAAGATTTTCAAATTTTCATATTTTAGTTTTCCAATAATACCCAGGAAGAATTTTGTGCGCTCATTTCTGAACCAATTAGCGAGATTTCCCCTTCTATCACCTCGTACAGAATTTCTGATTATATTATTCAAATTCTTTTTCATTCTTATTGATTTTGTTTTATCTGCAAATTACAGAAAATACTTATGTCCTCAAAAAATCATTAAAGTTAAATTGTAATTTCCTAAAAATACATTAAATTTATTGTGTAAATTAAAAATATTATTATGCGTAAAACTAAAAACTCTTGGGAGTTCATCTCTCTTAAATTCAATCCCCTCTTGCTAAGGCATTGCCCTGACCATTAACCCTCTGTATTTTCCGAGTATTATTTTATAAAATTAAACGGAGTTATCCATGTGTGGAATTGTTGGATACGTCGGAACAAAGAATTGTTTACCGATATTAATTGAAGGATTAAAAAGACTTGAATACCGCGGTTATGATTCAGCCGGTATTGGTATTATAAATAACAACGAGTTTGAAATTGTAAAGAAGAAAGGTAAAGTTTCTCTTCTCGAAGATGCTGTTGATAAATTGAACTTATCTTCAAATTTCGGGATTGCTCATACAAGATGGGCAACTCACGGACAGCCGAATGAAATCAATGCTCATCCGCATGCAAATAAAGATAATTCTTTGATGCTTGTTCATAACGGAATTATTGAAAATTATGACGTGCTGAAGAAAGCGTTGATTAAAGACGGTTATCAGTTTGAGAGCGAAACAGACACTGAAGTTATTGTTCATCTTATTGATAAGTATATTAATAAGAAAAACAGTTTTGTAAATTCAGTACGTTTTGCCCTTTCTGAAGTTGAAGGTACTTACGGACTTGCAATTGCTTATTCGAAAGAGCCTGACAGAATAATTGCTGCAAAAAAAGGCTCACCTTTGATTCTTGGAATCGGTGACAATGAGAATTTTATCGCTTCTGATGTTAATGCTTTGGTAAGCCACACAAGCAGAGTAGTTTATCTTGAAGACGGAGAAATTGTTGAAGTATTTAAAGATCATTTCATTGCGAAAAATATCGATGACGAAGATGTTCAGAAAAATATCGTGCAGGTTTCAACAGAATTGAATGAGATTTCACGCGGCGAATACAGTCATTTTATGTTGAAAGAAATCATGGAGCAGCCGAATTCTGTTAAAAACTCTTTCCGCGGAAGATTGCTTTTTGAAGAAGGGATAAGTAAACTCGGTGGTTTGCAAGGCTTCGAAGACAGAATTGCAAATTCACAAAGAATACTGATTTGTGCATGCGGAACTTCGTGGCACGCCGGACTGGTGGGTGAATATATGCTCGAACAGTTTGCAGGAATTCCAGTTGAAGTTGAATACGCTTCTGAGTTTCGTTACAGGAATCCAATCATCACGGCAAATGACACTGCTATTTTCATTTCACAAAGCGGTGAAACTGCTGACACTCTTGCAGCAATGAAAGAAGCAAAACGTCGCGGTGCTTTGGTGCTCGGTGTTTGTAACGTTGTAGGAAGTTCAATTGCACGCGAAAGTGAAGCCGGAGTTTATATTCATGCAGGTCCTGAAATCGGTGTTGCTTCGACAAAAGCATTTACTTCTCAGATTGTAGTTTTGGCGCTGATAACTATTTTGATTGCCCGCAAAAGGCATTTGTCATTAATTGATGGTCAGAATATTCTGCGGGAACTTGATAAAATTCCTGATAAAATCCGTGAAATTCTGTCTCTTAACAGTTATATCGAAAATATTGCTGATGAGTTTGTAAATGCAAAGAACTTTCTTTATCTGGGACGCGGATATAACTTTCCTGTTGCACTTGAAGGTGCACTGAAGATGAAAGAAATTTCATACATTCATGCAGAAGGTTATCCGGCAGCAGAAATGAAGCACGGACCAATTGCATTGATTGATGAGAATATGCCGACTGTTTTTATAGCTCCTCAGGATTCCGTTTATGATAAAGTTATAAGTAATATTCAGGAAGTAAAAGCAAGGAAAGGAAAAGTACTTGCAATAGCATGTAACGGAGATAATAATATTGATTCTCTTGTTGATTATTCAATAAAAATTCCTGATACAATCAGGATGTTTATGCCGATATTGACTTCAATTCCTTTGCAGCTGCTCGCTTATCATGTTGCAGTAAAAAAAGGATTGAATGTTGATCAACCAAGAAATTTAGCTAAAAGTGTAACAGTAGAATAAAAAAATTAAAGGAGTATTTATGAGTCGTAAAAATGTAATTATAATGGGAGCCGCAGGCAGGGATTTTCATAATTTTAATGTATTCTTCAGAGATAACGATGAATATAATATTGTAGCTTTCACAGCAACACAAATACCGAATATTGACGGCAGAGTTTACCCTGCTCAGTTAGCTGGCAAACTTTACCCGAAAGGAATTAAAATTTATAAAGAATCTGAATTAACAAATCTGATCAAGAAATTTAATGTAAGTGAAGTTGTGTTTTCATATTCAGATGTAACGTTTAATTATGTTATGACAAGAGCTTCGATTGTGAATGCAGCTGGTTGTTCATTCAGATTACTTGGCGGTGAAGAAACAATGATTAAAAGTACAAAACCTGTAATTGCAGTTCTTGCAGTCAGAACAGGTTGCGGTAAATCGCAGACTTCACGTAAAGTTGTGGAAGTTCTCACAAAAGCCGGAAAGAAAGTCGTTGCTATCCGTCATCCAATGCCTTATGGTGATTTAGTAAAACAAAAAGTCCAGCGTTTTGCAAGCATTGCTGATTTGAAAAAGCATAAATGTACAATCGAAGAAATTGAAGAATATGAACCACATATTGCTCGTGGCGGCGTCATTTATGCCGGTGTTGATTATGAAGCAATTCTCAGAGAGGCTGAACAGGAAGCTGATATAATTCTTTGGGATGGCGGGAATAATGATATGTCATTCTATAAACCTGATGTAACTTTCACAGTCGTTGACCCACACAGAGCAGGACATGAACTGACTTACTATCCCGGAAACACTTCATTGCGAATGGCTGATTGCGTAGTAGTAAATAAAATTGATTCAGCTGATGCTGATAAAATTCTTGAGGTTATCAATAACTCAAAAGAAGTTAATCCAAATGCGGTCATTATTGAAGCTGCTTCACCGATTACAGTTGATAAACCAAACCTGATAAAAGGCAAAAGAGTTTTAGTAGTTGAAGACGGTCCGACATTAACCCACGGTGAAATGAAATATGGTGCAGGAACAGTTGCAGCACAGAAATTAGGTGCAAAAGAAATTATCGATCCTCGCCCATATACTGTAGCTTCTATTACTGCAACTTATAAAAAATATCCAAATATCGGGAAACTGCTTCCTGCAATGGGATACGGCGATCAGCAAGTTAAAGATTTGGAAAAAACAATTAATAAAGTTGACTGCGATTCTGTAATCATCGGAACACCAATTGATCTTGGAAGAATTCTGAAAATAAACAAACCAAGCACACGCGTTATGTATGATTTACAGGAAATTGGAGTTAATACGGTTGAATCAGTTTTACGGGACAAAGGAATAATATGAAAGAGAAATTAGCCGTTGTTGCTTTTGGCGGTAATGCTCTTTTACGCGGTAACGAAGCCGGTACAATTGAAGATCAGGAGAAAAACACATACGATACTTGTATTAAAGTCCTTGAATTGATTAAGCAGGGATATAACATAATTATCACTCACGGCAATGGTCCTCAGGTCGGAAATATTCTTCTTCGGAATGAAGCCGGATATAATCAGTTCAAAATTCCGAAAATGCCTCTTGATATTTGTGTAGCCGATTCCCAAGGTGGAATCGGTTATATGATTGAAAGGCAAATGCTGAATGTTCTGAACGATTTTAACATGAAAAGAAATGTCATAACAATTATCACTGAAGTTTTGGTTGATATTAATGACCCGGCTTTTCAGAATCCGAATAAACCTGTAGGAACGTTCTATCTGAAAGAAGAATCTGAATTACTGGCAAAGTCAAACAATTGGATTTTTAAGGAAGATCCTCGCAAAAGAGGCTGGCGGCGTGTGGTTCCTTCTCCGAAACCGAAAGATATTTTTAATAAAAAACTAATTCGGGATTTGGCAAGAAAAGGAAATATTGTTATTGCTGTTGGCGGCGGCGGTGTTCCTGTTTATCGTCATGAAAACAGTTATCTTGAAGCTATCGAAGCGGTTATTGATAAAGACCTTGCTTCTGCTTTGCTTGCAAAGGATATAAAAGCAGATGCATTTTTTATAATTACAGATGTTCCAAAGGTTTACATTAATTTCAACACAAAAAACCAAAAAGCACTGGACAGAATTTCCGTTGAAGAAGCAAAACAATATCATCATGAAGGACATTTTACAGCCGGAAGTATGGGACCAAAAATACTGGCTGCTCTTGATTTCGTTTCCAAATCCGGGAAAGAAGCAATTATTACTGAAGCTTCTCAGCTTCAATATGAAAATTGCGGTACAAGAATATATAAAGATTGATTATTTTTCTTTAGGTAAATAATTTTTCTATAAAACATTAAATTTATTTGGAGCAAAAATGGCTATAAATATGAAAGGGAAAGATTTAATTTCCATAAACGATTTGAGCGTTGAAGAAACATATCAGATTTTTGAATTATCGCAGACATTAAAACAAAAACAATTGACCGGAGAGCCTCATAAATTACTCGAAGGCAAAACACTTGGAATGATTTTTCACAAACGTTCTACAAGAACAAGAATTTCATTTGAGACCGGTATTTATCAGCTCGGCGGAATCGGTTTGTATTTCGGTCCGGATGATTTACAGCTTGGAAAATCTGAAAATATCCATGATTCAGCAAAAGTATTATCCCGTTATCTCAGCGGAATTATGATTCGTACTTTTTCTCATCAGGATGTAATTGATTTGGCTAAATACGCTGATATTCCGGTTATTAACGGACTTACTGACTTGCTTCATCCTTGTCAGGTTTTGACGGACTTATTTACAATTCTTGAAAAGAAAAGACAATTAAAAGGATTGAAACTTGCATATATTGGTGACGGAAATAATATGGCTCACAGTTTACTGCATGGATGTTCAAAAGTAGGAATGGATATTTCAATCGCTTCCCCATCCGGATACACACCAAAAGAAGAAATTGTAAATAATGCAAAAAGAAATGCTGCTTACATGGGAAGTAAAATTGAAATAACAAATGACCCTGTCGCTGCTGTTAAAAATGCTGATGTGATTTATACAGACGTTTGGGCAAGTATGGGACAGGAATCAGAAGCTGCTGACCGACGAAATCACTTTATGAAATATCAGGTAAATCCGGAATTGGTTAAAAATGCAAAATCCGATTATTTATTCATGCATTGTCTGCCTGCTCACCGCGGTGATGAAGTAGTAAATGAAGTAGTTGATTCAGAAAATTCTGTTGTTTTTGATGAAGCAGAGAACAGATTGCACGTACAGAAAGCTATTATGGCACTTGTAATGTAATTTTTTCTGCAGATTTTGTAAAAAGTGATTTGTTTTTTCTTGTAAAATTTTTAGATTTGCGGGCGTTCTTTTGGGCAGATAGCTCAGTCGGTAGAGCAAAGGACTGAAAATCCTTGTGTCGGCGGTTCAATTCCGTCTCTGCCCACGCAAACTTAACCCGTGTTACCGACACGGGTTTTTTATTTTTAAGAGACATTTGAATAATTCAAATAAAGTATCACACTGAGTTTACCAGACGAAGTCAATATATAATCAGAGCTATTTGACGCAGTCAGGCTTGTCGAAGTGTGATTTGCATCGAAATTGTTAGTCTTCGACTTGCTCAGACTGACAAATTTAATCTTATTAAACAGCCTTTAATAAAATTCTCACTGATTAGAGACTTTAGCCCAATAAGTTTTATTTAAAAGTGTTTTAATAATTTATCTGATAAATTACTTCTGTTTCGCAGGTTTATAAACCAACCAACCATTTACTTTCGGTAAATTAAATTTTCTCATCTTGCTG
>Ga0210044_10000686_pt1 | contig 51489 bp, 49 predicted proteins | sample CryGey13umfilter_2_FD_183959 | JGI IMG/M metagenome (GOLD analysis project Ga0210044, IMG submission 183959) | Groundwater microbial communities from aquifer in Utah, USA - Crystal Geyser 4/9/14 3 um filter (SPAdes) (version 2) | ecosystem: Environmental > Aquatic > Deep subsurface >...
ATGATCTTTCAAACCTTCATTTGAATCGTTTGCAAGTGGTGCCGTTAACCTCGAACACCGGTCGCCTCTACCCCAGCGAAGTTGTCGTCACCGTTGGCAACCAGTCCAGCAAAGCCATGGCAGACCAACTGACTACCGTCGCCAAAGAGCGGTTGACCGGCAAAGTGGGTCAACTGTCACGTGCTGAACTCAAAGGCGTCGAGCACGTCGTCAAAATTCAGCTCGGCTTGCCGCTTTAGTCTGAACCTGGTTCCTTAAAGATGTCAAGTTCCTTGCAGAACGGCATGGAGCCGTTTGAATTCAGGGCTGGTATTTACTTCAAGCAGCACAGCTTAGCAAGCCCAGCCGGGTGGTCTTAATCCCTTTGAATTCAGGGCTGGTATTTACTTGAACATCGTGGATATTGAAAGAGTAAACGTATGTCTTAATCCCTTTGAATTCAGGGCTGGTATTTACTTGTCGATGCGTATCACAGCCCGCGCAGCGTTTGCGTCTTAATCCCTTTGAATTCAGGGCTGGTATTTACTTTGTTTTTATAACAGAGGACTGTGAGCACTTATTGTCTTAATCCCTTTGAATTCAGGGCTGGTATTTACTTTGGTGCATGCGAGCTATCGAGGGACGAGACAAGTCTTAATCCCTTTGAATTCAGGGCTGGTATTTACTTAACACCCAAACGCATCGAGCTAACAAACCAGGCGTCTTAATCCCTTTGAATTCAGGGCTGGTATTTACTTGTCTACTGGCGCATCATGGGTGATGGATCGTGTGTCTTAATCCCTTTGAATTCAGGGCTGGTATTTACTTGCCTTGCGGGTCAAGGTTTTGCAGTGCAATCATGTCTTAATCCCTTTGAATTCAGGGCTGGTATTTACTTGTTATGGCTGCACATGCAATAGCGCCAGATGGTCTTAATCCCTTTGAATTCAGGGCTGGTATTTACTTGCCATGGCCGATATAGCTATCGCCGAAGCCATGGTCTTAATCCCTTTGAATTCAGGGCTGGTATTTACTTAGGGCAGCAAGTACTGTCCGATAGAGACAGTTAAGTCTTAATCCCTTTGAATTCAGGGCTGGTATTTACTTGGTGTCTTGCTGTTGAGCAAAAACGCGCCGCTGTCTTAATCCCTTTGAATTCAGGGCTGGTATTTACTTAGAAAAATTGATTATGCGCATGTTGCGCAAGCGTCTTAATCCCTTTGAATTCAGGGCTGGTATTTACTTGAAGAAGAGCAAGCAGTGGAGGCGGTCGCTGCGTCTTAATCCCTTTGAATTCAGGGCTGGTATTTACTTAAAAGACAAAAAGAGACTGCGCGGAAGGCTTGAAGTCTTAATCCCTTTGAATTCAGGGCTGGTATTTACTTAGTCGCTGCGGCATTGGCCGACGGCTTCCAAGGGTCTTAATCCCTTTGAATTCAGGGCTGGTATTTACTTACCCTTGTGGAAATATCCTACGTCCAGATGGACGTCTTAATCCCTTTGAATTCAGGGCTGGTATTTACTTCCCTGATGGATTGTGGTTGGCGTGGGCTAATAAGGTCTTAATCCCTTTGAATTCAGGGCTGGTATTTACTTAGCCTGTCAAAACGGGCTTAGTGATGATGATGAGTCTTAATCCCTTTGAATTCAGGGCTGGTATTTACTTGCGGGAATATGAGCGACTCCAGCGGCGACAATGTCTTAATCCCTTTGAATTCAGGGCTGGTATTTACTTAGCTACAATAGATAGCAAGCCAAGCAAAGCAGTCTTAATCCCTTTGAATTCAGGGCTGGTATTTACTTGTGGGTGGACAGGGATGTTTCGCTCGGCCATGGTCTTAATCCCTTTGAATTCAGGGCTGGTATTTACTTGGCATAGGAGAATAATCGCATGATACTTAACTGTCTTAATCCCTTTGAATTCAGGGCTGGTATTTACTTGGCATAGGAGAATAATCGCATGATACTTAACTGTCTTAATCCCTTTGAATTCAGGGCTGGTATTTACTTAGCAAAGCGGGCAGACCCGCTTGCTCGCTACTAGTCTTAATCCCTTTGAATTCAGGGCTGGTATTTACTTCCATCAGTCTTTGCGCGTCATTTGGTGGCGACGTCTTAATCCCTTTGAATTCAGGGCTGGTATTTACTTATGCTCGACGTGACGGGATCCGGGTCGCAGGAGAGTCTTAATCCCTTTGAATTCAGGGCTGGTATTTACTTTATCATTTTTTTTACAGATGAAATGAAACTTGACGTCTTAATCCCTTTGAATTCAGGGCTGGTATTTACTTCTGGCGAACTTAAGGAGTCGATGATGAGATTTGAGTCTTAATCCCTTTGAATTCAGGGCTGGTATTTACTTATACTTAACTTGACACAGCATTTGGCAACATGTCTTAATCCCTTTGAATTCAGGGCTGGTATTTACTTCGAGACCGATAGGTGGCAGGGGTCTGACATGACGTCTTAATCCCTTTGAATTCAGGGCTGGTATTTACTTGCAAGCAGTAGCAGCGGTCACCGCTATAAACGCGGTCTTAATCCCTTTGAATTCAGGGCTGGTATTTACTTCCAGAATAACTTGGAAGTCGCTGCGGCATTGGGTCTTAATCCCTTTGAATTCAGGGCTGGTATTTACTTGGCATCGACCGAAAAAGCGCGACGGGACAACAGTTTACAACTGTGCTTGACGACGTGTTCGGCGCTGCTTTGAGTCAATTCTTCGGGCATGACGGGTCAGGCTATTTGCGAGCGCGCGTGTGTCATACCCGCCGTGCCAGGCAACACATCGTCTGGAAGGATGCTCGCACCCAAACTTACCTGCCAACCGTTGTCTGGCAGTCGGTAGGCACGCACGTCGTCTTCGTCAAGGTTGATGATTTTGGCGATGCGGCCCATGATGTGGCCAATTTTTACCGCGCTGGTTTCCACCAGAAAAACTGAATACTGCACCGGGATGCCTTCTTTCTTGAGGTAGCGAAACAGTCGCCCCAGGCGCCGTGGGTTGGCAATGTCATAGGTGACCAGGTAGTGGGCGTAGGTGTTTTGTGCCATGTGGGTGCTAACTGTGCATAGCTTTGAGGGCGCTGCGTTGCAGGTGCGTCAGGTGCGCTGTCAGCGCACTGGCGTTGCGGGTGGTCCAGCGTTCAAAAAGCGCGGTGACCGTGGCGGTGTCGGTTACCTTGTCGGTCAATATGCCTGCGGTCAGGTTCATTTCGGCCCACAAAAGTTGGCACAGGTCCTGGTCCAGGTCAAGCGCCTCGAGCCGTGGCCCCCACAAGCGCGGTGGCAGGCCGTAGCCGTTGAGTTGACTGGCTACGTATGCCAGACACAGGCCACGCAATGGCCCTGGTAAATGCTCGGTGACATGGCCGCCATAAACGTAGTGGCGTTTGGTTGCTTCCCATTGCTGCGGGTTGATGACATTGGCGTTTTCTTTGCCCCAGCGCACCAGCGTGTCCATGCGCCGTGCGCGCAACCAGTTTTGGTAGCGCGTTGCGCCGTCAGGGTGCTCGCACCACAGTTCCAGCACCGTGGTCAGGCTCACCGGTGGGCGGGTTTGGCTGTAGATGCTGCCCACAGCCTGGCCGCTGGTGTCGATCCAGGTGATGCCAATGCCCGCGCGCATGCACAGTGTCAGGGCGGGGCCGCTCCAGTCCACCACGTCGGCACTGCTGACCACGCGCGCTACCCGGGCTACGGGGAAGCGCATGACCTGGGCGCGTTCGTTGGTGACGACCAAGGCTGCCTCGGTGCTGGTGACGCGCTTGTGCGTACGCCCGTCCAGGTACAGGGCACGCGCACCAGAACCTGGCTTGAGGCTGCCAGCGGGCTTGCTGCTGTTCAGCATGCTTCGTCGTCCGCGTCTGGTTGGGCCAGCCAGACCAAGCCTTGCGCGCGCAGGCTTTGGGCCAACTGCTGGCATTGCAGGCGTAGCCAGCGCCGCCATGGGGTGCTGGCTTGCTCCCATTGGGCGTAGTAGATGGCTCGGCCAGCTTTGCCCAACAGACAGGCGCCTTTGTCAAGGGTGAAATGGTCTTCGCGCAGGGTGCGACTGCGCAGCAGTTCCCACACCCACAGGTCAATCACCGGGCGCAGCGGTTCGATCAGGTCGCTGGCCAGGCTTTCGCGGCCAAAGCTGGGGCGGTGGTAAAAGCCCAGTAGCGGGTCTAGCCCAGCGCTGTTGCAGCTTTGCACGGCTTGCAGGTGTGCCATGGTGTAGCTCAGGCTCAGGCAGACGTTGACCGGGTCGCGTGGCGGGCGGCGGTTGCGGCCGGTGAAGTTGAGCGCCGGCGCAAACACGCCGGCCAGGCCAGCAAAGTAGGCGCGGGCGGCGGCACCTTCGTGGCCCAGCAGGGTCGCCAGCGTGGGGCTGTTTAGGCCGATTTCTGCTGATCTGCTGCTTGGTGGGCGCAGGCTGTCAAGAATGTTGTCCAGGGTTTGCAGCGCGTCAAATAGCGGCTTGCGGGCGTCTGGGCGGGCGCGCTGCAGTGTGCGCAGCGTGCGCCGCTGACGGATGAGCTTGCTGCACACCAGCGTCAGCGCCCATTGGCGGCAGGCGGCGTCATCCATGACGCGCTGGGCTTGCGCCAGGCGCACGGCGGCGTCGTTGTGCTGGTTGCCCAGCACCAGCGCCACGCGGCGGGTTTGGCGTGGGCTCATCAGTACGGTGGCAACGCCTGCATCGGCCAGTTTTAACAGCACGCCGGTGTCCAACCGGGTTTGCGCACCGTGGATGACGCAGCGGTCGATGAGCTTGATGGGCACGGTGCCGCGGCGTGCACCGGCCTCATACAGAGCCAGGGTGTCGCCTTCGGATCTGACTTCAAGCTGGGCGCGGTCGAGCAGTAAGGTGGCCATGGTTTAGAGGTTAAAAATGGCTGTAGCGCTTGCCGTTATTGGGTTGAAAGCTATGGAATACATATCGCTTAGGGCTTGTTCATGAATAAGCTGTACATTTGGCCGCCGGATTTGGGATGCAATGCGAGGCGCAAAGCGTGCCGTGCAGATCTGCAGCACAAGCGATTTGTAACGAAGTAGTGCGCCCAAAGCTGGCACGCCAAATGTGCATGTTATTTGTGAACAAGCCCTTAGCCCACATAAAAATAGTCCGGGTCAGCGGGTTGAATGGCTTTGCCCAGGGTGTGAACTTTGCTGCGCGGGTCCAGCCGCAGCAGCAAAAAGCGGTCGGTGTCAAAGTCGATCAAAACGCTCATGTCTTCAACCAGGTGGTTGCGCTCAGCGGGCGTTAAAAACAGCTCATGCACTGATTTTTGGCCGCCGGTGGCGTAGGCGCGTGCCAGTTTCAGGGCGGCTATCAAACGGCGTGGCTCGGCTATGTCATAACAGGCCAGATGCAGAAAGCGTTGGGTCATGGCCGCTATTGTTGGGCGGCTGTTGCCATTTGTCTGCTGCGGCAAGCTTGCCGCTGAGGCCGCTGAATCAGCGGCTGAAGAGGGTGTAGCCGCCCATGCCCATGCTGGCGTTTTTGCCCACATGCAACCACTGGCCCAGCCAGAGCCAGGGGGCGATTTCGGCCAGGGTTTCAGCAGGGCCGTGCAGCGTCCAGCTGCCCAGCACGCCGCCCAGCGTCATTTCTTGTTGCTGGCGGCTGCTGTAGCGCGTCCAGTCAAACCAGTGCAGGTCTTGGCTGTCGGTGAGGTTTTGGCTGAGCTGGGCGATGCGCCGGGCAGCTTCACCCCAGCCGTTTTGACCCGCGTGAAACTCCAGCAGCAGCGCGGTGCGCCGCGCCACGGCCGACACCAAGGCGCGCGGCGTGAGTTGGCCCACGCCCAAGGGCTTGCCCTGGCTTTGCAGGCGTAGCGGGGTCTGGATGTGCAGTGTTATTTTTTTAACAATTTGGCCTGTAGCCCTTGTTTCATATGCGCTAGTAGCTATATTAACAATAGCATTTTGCGACTCGACTGGTGTCACCATTTCAGGCAGGGCGGCGTTGGGTTCTAGCTGCGCCGGGTGCGCCAGCAAGGTTGGTTGATCGATGTGCCAGATGGGGTGTGCCTGGCCGACTGGGTCAACCCAGTCGACTTGCAGCAGGTCGGCAGGCACGCGCTGGCGCGTCAGACCGTGCGCCAGCGCGCGTTGCAGGGCAAAGACGATCAGCGCCAGTTGGTCGATGGCGTGGCCGATGAGCACGATGTGAAAGTCAAAGCGCTCCCCCGCATTGACCACGCGCGCCCCCGGCGTGGGCGGCTCGATGATGTAGGGGTTGGGAATCTGGCTGAAGTCTTGCAGCGCATGGCTGCCTTTGGGGGGTGGCGGCGCCTCAAAAATGCGGGTGTAGGGGCAGGTGGGGATGAGCGGGCAGCCGGGGCAGGTGGGTTGGCGCGTCATGCAGGCCACGTGGCGCAGTGCCGCACCAAACTGGCCGCGCAACAGCGAGCCAGCGTAGTCGGGCAGGCTCAGCGGCTGCTGCACGCGGGCCGTTAGGCGGTAGCGGGCGATAGGCAAGGCGTTGTCAGACATTTTGGATGTCAGGTGTTGACCAGTGCGGCGGCCATGTCTGAGAACGAAGTGCATGATGTTCTTGATGCGGGATGCTGTGCTTTGAGCGTTGGCGCAATCTTTGCGTGGTTGTCACCTTCATTCCCCCTTGGTCAGCCACAGGCGGCTGATGGCGCCTTTGAGGTCTTTGAGCTGGTGACCTGACACTATGGCAATGCCAGCCTCGGCGGCGCGCTGGCGGTCAGATTCGCTACTGCTGAGTTGGCCTCGGTAGTCAACCACCATGCCGCGGGTACGCAGGCCGCCGAGCTTGAGCAGCGACTCCATTTTGTAGAGTGCTTCAGTGGCTTTGCTGTCGTCGCCCTTGCCGCCTTGGGCCAGGTTGGCGGTTTTGCATTCGATCAGGTGCAGGGAGTTGCGGTACAAAAAAGCCACATCGATTTCGTTTTTGTCGCGCGCCTTGCTGCGCGGGTCGACGCCACCAAAGCTCACGCGCACGCCCATGGCTACATCGGTCAGGGACTCGTGCTGGGTGCGTAGCGACTGCAGTGCTTCGTAAACGTGGAATTCAAGCCAGCCGCCGTTGGCAAAGAAGCGGGCATCTTCATCCCTGAAGATGAGTTCGTCGCCTTGTTGACGTAGCAGTCCGGCATCCATAAACAGGGCGACGAGGTCGCCCAGCGCCAGCGAGCTTTGGTCACGATCCAGTTTGACCCTCAGATTGTTTTCACGCGCTGCGCGCGCCAGGCCATTGAGCGCGCCCAGTGCTCGCCCGGCGCTGGCCACGTGGTCAATCAGACGGGCCGTCAGGTCGCGCAGCTCGCGTGTAATTTGCGGCTGGTCTTGCGTGCTGACGCTGTAACCGTGGGCGCGCAGCATTTCGTGCACCTTAAGCTTGGCGCGCAGAGGCTGGCTGGCGGCTTGCTCGCCAATCACCAGCACGTCGTCGTTTTCGACATTGACGTAAAACACCGGCTTTCCTGCCGAACGAAATACCTCTTGAGCGGCTACCGCCATCAGCTTGGTGCCACCGGTAACGTTAAGTGCGATGTTGTCATCGGCGCACTCTGCCAGGTAGCTCAAAAACACATCCGACAGCGCGGTGTAGTCGTAGGCGTTGGGCAGCTCCAGGGTTTCAACCGTCAGGCCAGGGCATTTGCTTTGCAGCACGGCGCGCAGGCTCAGTGCGTTTTGCTTCATCTGCACGCTGCACGCCAGCACCACCTTTTTGGGTCGCCAGCTCTCGTCAAGCACGGGCAGCAGGTTGGGTGTGGCTTGGGCACTGACCAGACAGAGGTGGGTTTGGTAGGGCATGGTGGGTTCAGTGAATTTCAGGGCGAATGCAGCGAATATCCAAACCGAGCGCGGCATTCAGCAGCAGCCAGGGTCGATCAGCGGTCAGCACCGGGGCGTTGTGCGCTTTGGCCAGCGCCAGACAAGCACGGTCGCCTAGCGACAGCCCCTGTGAGCGGGTGGCACCCCGAAGCCAGGCGCTGGCACGCGCCGCCTGTGCACAGAAGTCGGCAGTCTCCAGCCCAAGCACACCCATCGCGTGCTCGGCCTGCTCTGGCGTTGCACCTTTGTCTTGCAGTTTGGTCAGCACTTCTGTCAGGTTGACCGAGCTGATCACACAGCGTTGATCCAGCGCCTGCCGTACCACCGCGGCGCCCGGCTCATCACGTACAAAGGCAATCACTGCCGAGGCATCCAGCACATAGGTCAGCACGGCAGCAGAATCACTCACGGGTGGCCTCGGTGCGGCGTTCGTTGATGAGTTCATCGCTCCAACACTCGGCAGGACTGCCCATCCCCTTGAACAAGGCCTGAACCTGACGCAGTTGCTGCTCGCGGGTGGTCAGGAAGGCAGCGCCATCCTTCATTTCCCATAAAACGGTATCACCTTCATTAAGGGACATCGCCTGCCTTATTTCCAATGGAATGACAACTCGTCCACCATTTGACATTTTCATGCTTATCATCAATAAATCTCCACAATCATTGAAAAATGGCATTTTGATCGAATTCCGACACCAATGCAAACACCTGCGCATCCACCTGCTTGAGCAGCGTCTCGCGCTCGGCACTGGGCAAAAAGGCGTGCACATAGGCTTGGCGCATCAGCGCCAGGGCTTCCCACAGGCTCAAGCCACCTTCAGTCATGCGGGCAGCGGCCAGGTATTCAGCCGCCAGGGTGGTGCGGCTGATGGCGGGGTTGTCGGTGCACAGGGTCAGCGGCAAACCCATGTGCATGAAGGTGCGCAAGGGGTAGCGCGCCAGGGTGGCAGATTTGGGGTAGGCGGGGTCGGCAAAGCCCACCACTTCACGGTTGGAGCTGGGGCACAGCTCCAGGCAAATGCCCCGGTCGCGAAAGCGTGCGGCCAGCAGCGGATGGTCAGCCAGGGAGAGGCCGTGGCCGATGCGGTCGGCGTGCATGTGGTAAGCGGCTTGCCAGATGTTGCTGGCCGCTTCGCCCTCGCCGGCGTGAATGGTGATGGGCAGGCAGGCTTCAAAAGCCGGGGCAAAGGCTGCCAGCAGCTCGCTGCTGATGGGCTGTGCCTCGTCGCCCGCCACGTCCAGACCCAGCATGAAATCAGCTGCCAGCGCTTTCAGATCAACGGCTGATAGCACTGCTTTTTGTAGCATTTCGGGCGTGCGGCGGTCCAGTATCCAGACAAAGCCGATGCGCGGTGCGCCGGGGTTGGGGGGCTTGCCTGCCTGCACCTGGACGCCAGCGTTGGCCAGCGCGGTTTGCAGGTTGCGCACAAAGCCTGCCGGGTCTTGTGGGCGGTATTTTTGCGGGCTGCCGCGCAGCTCCAGGTAAGCCAGACCTTCGGCGCGTGCTTGGGCAACGATGGCTTGGGCATAAGGCGCCAGCGCTGCAGGGTGACCCAGCAGCGCCGAGCCGCTGAGTTCGCCCGGGCGCTCAAAAGCGGCAAAGCCGTGGGCGCTGGTTTTCAGGGCGATGCGCGGCTCGGTGGCGCTATACAGGTTGCGTTGCAGTTGTTCGTCACTGGCGTTGCGCAGCAGCGTGGCGCAGCGTTCGGCGCGCAAGATGGCGCGAGTGGGGTCACCAGGGTAGCCAGTTTGTGCCATTAAGCGTTGCGGCCAGTTCCACGGCCATTCATCTTCTGATAGCAGCCTGCTCACATCTGCCAGGCGCTCCAGCCGGTTTTCTTTGGCAATGCTGGCCCAAATGTGCTCTGCCACGTCACGCTGGGCGGCAAGCCCCAGGCAGCCGCCCAGGTGGCGGTGCAGGTCAGCTTTGGGCAGGGCCGTCAGCCAGGCGGTGTGCGCGGGTGTCAGCGGTGTGCGGCGCAAGTGCTCAATTTGTGCGGGCGGCAACCGGTACAGGCTGCGCCAGTTGTCATGGTGCTCGGTTTGCGCCAGTTGCATCAGAAAGTTGCCCATGAGCTGGCTGCTTTGGGTTTGCCGACGCATCAGCTCGCGGTGCAGTGCGTCGCCCTGCGCGGGCAGCGGCCAGGCCAGGGGCTGACCGGGCGTTGCCAGCGGCAGCGGGAAGCTGGCCGAGTCGACGCGCTGGCCGTCCAGGGTAATGTCGAGCAGCTCGTTGCGCGTGCCCGTGCCGGCAATGAGGGGTGTGATGCACAGGGCCAAATCAGCCGGTAGCGCTTGCGCCATAAGCCTGGGCTGCTCTGCTTTTTCATCTGCGGTGCGGGCAAAAAGGCTGGGCGGCGAGGGTTCGGGGCTGACTACGTGCAGCCACGCTTTGGCACCAAACAGACCGCCAGCGGTTTGCAGGTCGGCACTCATGGTTTTTCGCCCACCAGCCAGCGACAGCACCAGTTGCCCGCCTTGAACCTGTTCGTTTGCCAGCAAGGTGGCGCGCAAGATCAGCTCGCGGATGTGGCTGCACTCTGCCTGGCTGGCCAACTGGTCTGTGCCCGCTGCCGCCCAGATGCGCAGCGGCACGGGCGCGCCCAGCAATTGCCACCAGGTCTGCAAACCCGTCAGACTGGCCTGGGTTTGCTCACCCTGGGTGGTGCAAATCCACAGCTCATCGGGGGCCTGAAGCTGGTGCTGTGCGCGCAGTGCATCCAGTGCGGCGCGCTGTGGGTGGTGGGCGTACAAGTCCAGCACTTGCGGCGCAAGCCAGCCCAGAATTTCGGGGATGACGGCCCAGCTGGCACCCAGGGTACAGAGGAGGATGTTTTTGGGGGTAAAGCTCATTTTTTTGGTAGCAGATAGTGGGCAGCCAATCTGCTCCAAAGTTCAAATTGTTCGTTTTGAGCGATGTCACTGGCCGAGCGAAAACCCAAACCCTGCAGCGCTTCACCCGCGACGGGATGCGGTGCCAAGGCAGGCAACCATAGGGCGGTGTAGAGCAGGCCCAGATGCACCCGGCCAACGGGGCTCATGCCTTCGTAGATCAGCGCTTGCAGCCGCAAGTCTTGCAGTTGGGTGGCATCGGCTGCCAATTCTTCGCGCACTTCGCGCAGCAGGGCACGCTGCAGGATGGTCTGTGAGTTTATGGATGAAATTAGGCTGTAGCCCTTGTTTTTATTGGGTAAGGTGCTATCAAGTTCATTGTGTTTTACAACCGGCTCGGCGTCTTGCAAATCAACGTGACCGCCCACGCCACAACTGCAGCGTCCGTCAAGGCGTGCGTCGCCACCGCTGCGCTGGTAGCACCAGAGATGCCCGTTGGCGTTGTGCAGCACCAGGTAGGGTATGAGTTGCAGCCAGGCTTCGTCATGCTCGGCTTGGGCGCGGCTGTGCCATTGCGTGTGCTGCAAAAAGTCGAGGCTCGGCAACGGCCAGCAGCCGGATTTGGGCAGTTTGGGTGCGCAGGTGCGGGGCAGGGTGAGGATGTGAGGCATGGCTTAGCCCGCAACAAGCGACGGTGCGGATGGGCCTTGAAGGCACACCCCGCTGCGTTCAATCTGGTGGCGCAAAGTTGGGGACAGGCTGTTGGCATTGCTGATGTCAACCCGCCACGGCAGTGCGCTTTCTTCCAGATCGGCGCGCAAATGGGCCAGGGCGATGTCGTCGGTGGGGCGAACACCCCACAGGGCGATGTCGAGGTCCGAATAGGGCTTGGGAGAGCCGCCGTGTTGCCAGCCGGTCACGCGCGAGCCAAAAGCCACCGCTGTGACATGGGGCAGGCGCGCCAACAGCAGGTGTTGAATCTGCTGTTGGTGGCGCGTGGCAAGCTCAAGCATGGTCAGCACCTTTGGCTTGCAATTGGTCTAGCAGTGCCTGGGCGTGCTGCGCAAAATCGGGGATCACAGCCGCAACGTCGGCAGCCGTGGCGGCGTTGTAGGTGTGCGATGTGGTGTTGCGCTTGTCCCGAAACACCATCCACGCATCCACATCGCGCAGCAAACCACGTTCACCACCACTGCGCATCAGTTCCCGAAAACTCATGGCATCCACGCTTTGGCGGTCGGGCAGGTCAAGTTCCAGCCGGCGCTTGAGCATTTTCCAGCTCAGCTCAAAGGTGTATTCAAAGCGCTGGATGCAGGCATCGCGCAGTTCCTCGTCCTGCCTGTCTGTGGCCTGCCATCGGGTCAAAGCCCTTTTCAAAGAGGCCAAGGCAGCGCAAAACGAAGTCAGGTCGAGAGTGGGGTTTTGGGGGGACATGGTTGCAATGACGCTAGGGGTATTTGGGATAGCGATTGATTTTCAGGGTATGGCCGCGGCGTATGTCATTTATTTTGGTTTGCGCTGGCTTGAATCCTGGTGTTTACCATTTCGAGCCACTGTGCCATCGGCGCGAAGTGCGGGCCGTCAGCCCAATAAATCCAGCCGTCGATTTCTGTGGAGAGCATTTGGCAGCGGCGCAGCAGGCGTGGGTTGATAGCGCCATAGCCTGGGGCAGGTTCGCCAAGCGTGATGGCGTTCCAGATGTTGTACTCGTTATCGTGAATCCATCCGGCGCAAAGCCCCTCTTCGCTGATCTCGCTCATGCGGTCGAACAGGTCGAGATGGGTGTCGGTGAGGTGGGGAAATTCCTCAAAGCGCTGGTGGTCGGGCAGGGGTTTGCGATTCAGATCAGCGTCATGACCGTCTGAAGCGGGTGTAGATTGAAAATTTTTTATCATGCAAACAACAGTCTGCTGCCTCGGGCTTGCGGAATGCTTCGCCCCATACTTTGCGCGCTGTCAAGCCACAACTGCATGGCCTGCTTGACCGCCGCCAGCGCCTCCTCATGCGTTGCGCCATGAGCCATGCAGCCAGGCAGTTCGGGCACATCGGCAACAAAGGCCTGGTCTTCGTCGCTCCAGAAAATGATGATTTCAAAGCGGTTCATGGTTATACCTCCAACTTATATTTAACGATGACATTTCGAACTTGCTTGACTTGGTAGGGCTTTGCAGTTGCACCGTCGCATTGCAAATTAATAAGTTCAACCACGCCAGATTTGGAAAAAACGTGATGGCTGCCACGAATGCGCATTTGAAAACCAAGGTGCGTTAACAGGCCGCACAATTCCTGAAAGTCAATGCCGTTGTCCGATGTACCACGCAGAATGCGCGATAGCAGTTTTCCAAGTTGACTCATGAGGTACAGAGACCTTTGAGTTGGAGCGCATTGCCGAGTTGCACCACTTCAACCGATATGCCTTTAAGTTCCTTGTTTTTCTTGAACTTGTTAGCGCGCTCTTCACCCAGCGCATCGCGAAGTTCGTTAGCCTGCGGATTTTTCAGCGGAGCTGTGGATTTGCCGTTAAAACTGGCAGTGATTTCACCGGTGCCGGGGTTCAGCGTGAGTTTCGCGGTTGGCCAGGTATGGCCGAGACTTGTATTTGCAAAGGCATTGGTAATGCTCGAACTGGTGCCGCTAACTTTGCCTGATGCGTCAGCCAAAGCCCTTGGCGACGAAGCCGCAGCCATTGCGCCATAACCCACTGCGGTTTTGGCACCAAAGCCCACCCACTCGAAGGCGTGCTGGAAGACGCGGTCAAGTAGCTTGCGCCATTGGTCTTGCAGCGCTGCAGGCAGGCGACCAGACTGGCAAACCACATGGAAGTCAAATTCTGATTTGGCTGGCACGGCCAGAAAGCTGACCGGGACTGGCGCACCGCTGTCGTGCGGGGTTTCGCTGCCCTGGTAATACTTGCCGAAATGCGGGGTCATGATCTCAACCACCAGCTTGCCACTTGCCGGGTTGGGGAACACGTCCCAAAAGTCGAGCGCGCCACGTTGGGCATTCTCGGATTGGTTTACCGTTTCGGAGCCGAAAAGCGCATCAATGGCTTCAGTTGTGAAGCCGTCTTCGCCGTCATCTTGCAGCTCTTGCATCGACCTGCGCAAAATGCCTTTGACGCCACTACCTGCCAAATACGGCAGACCGTAGGGTGTCAAAAAAGCAAAGCCATTCTCGATTGGGTGCTCGTTGCCCAGGCCGGTGGCAAAGGGGGCAGTGCTGGTGGTTGTGATGCGCACCGCGTTAGTGCCGTAGTTGGCGATCAGGGCTCGCTGACGGGCACGCAGGGCGTTAATTTGGGCAATTGAACTGGCAGGCAATTTGCATACTTCGTTCAAAACAGCATCAAATTCAGCTTTAAGTTGCGCCTGCTCTGCACGGTTTTGCGGACCGGGTAGGGGTAGCGGTGTCACCAACTTGGCTTTGCCTTTGTAGGGGTCAAACGCGCGTGCATCAGAGTCTTGGAAATTTCGGAAATAACCTAGGAATTTGTGCCCAGGTGCTGACTCCGCAAATGCCTTGTTGCTGGCAGATCCAATGTAGTTTGGCAACGCCGCTATTCGTCTGGGCACGGTCATGCGCGATCTCCGTTATGTTCCACCGCATCAACGAACTGGCGAATCCACTTGAGCTGCTCAAGCGCTTCGTCGGTGTAGCGCAGGTAGTCTCGCGATGAGCCACTTTGCAGTTTCTTCATCATTTCTGGAAATAACTGTTTGCCCTGCCCAGGGGTCAATTTTTGCCCAGCCAATCGTTGTGACATGCCGCAAATCAGGTGATCGAGCAACTGCTGCGCGGCTGGACTTTTATCTTTGCCTTTGTAAAACGCAAGCGTCGGCATCAGCCCACTGTTCATGATGAGGGCTGGCGCGCCTTTGGCCAGGCCTTTGTATTCTTTGCCGTGCTGGGCCATGCCAGCCGTGGCATAGCCCCAGGCCAGTGCGGCGCGTTGTTGGTCAAGTGTTTGCGTCATGGAGTTCCTTTACATTGATGACTTCAATTCGGCCTTCTGCAGCCCCAATCAGCTTGTTGTCGTTTGTCCAGAACTGATCACAACCTGCGTGGATAACGGCGGCGAGGTGCATGGCATCTGGTGTTTTGATGTTGTGGCTGACGCGCAATTGGGTCGCTAGCTCAAAAACCAACTTGGCCATGGGGGCTGTTTTTCTGGCAAATACTGCGAAGTAGCGATCAAAACTGCCCAGTGTGCCCCGGTCTTGTTCGCGCAAGGATTTGACGCGCACTTCCATCAGCAGCAGCTCATTGAAGACGCAATGCACCGTTGGATTTCCTGCTGCGTCCGTCATCCGTTGCCGAATGCCCTGGTAGGACGGCGCCACTTTTTCTACGAAGTAAATGGTGGCGTTGGCATCGAGATAAACGCATCGCATGCCAAGCGAGGTACGCCGCGATATTGGCAAACTCTGGTTGCTTGGGTTGACCAAGAGGGAGGGGGTGTGCGGTACCCGGAAACAACACGATGATTTTGGCAGAGCCCGTAGGTGCATTTGCAGGAAGCTCAACCGACACAGGGTGCGATGGTGAAACATATTGTTCAAATTGATAGGCTTGCATGGTTTGGCACCAATGAGTGGACTGGTTTGAATGTACTCAATCATGCGTGTGTGCAGGCTTGCACCAGCACCAGCCCGCGCCCGGTGCTGGCATCACCGCCTATTTGCAGCAGTTTGCCGCTGATGCCGGGTTGGCTCGCGCCCTGGCCGGTAAACACGTGAGCCAGTACTTCGAGCGCGTTCAGTAGCGCGCTTGAATCGCTGTTGCGGCTGTTCTTTTTGAAACGCTCAATGCTGGCCTGCACCAGCCCGACCATCAGCGTCTCAGGCGGCAGATTTTCGACATAAAACAAGCCACCATCAGCGGCAGTGCCTGATTCATCATCAATGCGCACATGCGGCTCTACCACCATGGCGTGGCGCGCAAAGTGGGCAAAATCAGTGTCATTCAACAGCACCAGATCGGTTTTTAACTTGCTGGAAAAAAAGGCGCTAGCGCTTTCTGGCATTGCATAGTCCGCTATCCATTTTGCTATGGCCTGCAAGTTGTTATCAGCTGCCGTAGTGAATTCAAAGGCTTCCAGCACCAGTTGGTCGGCGGTGGCGTTGGCTGCGGCACCAGGGCGCTGCTCCAGCAGTGAATTACTGGCGGCAAGCGCGTTGTTTTCAGCCACGCCAGGCACACGCCAGTCACACGGCAACCTGGCTTGTTGCGCCAACCGCTGCAAGCGCGCCAAGGCCAGCGGGCTGGTGACGTAGGCAAAGCCGCCTTTGAGCGAGCGCACTGGCAGCGCCACCAGTTGCGCATCGCTCAGGCTCAGTGCGCCAGCAAAGTCCGACGCGCTGGTGTCAGGGCCAAAAATACGGTTAATCAGACTGTTGGGCTTGCTGCTGTCACCCTCAACGCGCGGCCAGGCGCGGTTAAAGTGGTGGCGCAGCGCGCCTTTCAAACCACTGCCGGCGAACATCGGGTGCTGGGTGTGAACTTCGCGCTGGATGGGGCTGTCAATAGCGCCAATGGCACTGCCCGCACCCATGTGAACGGGGCTGACTGAATAATAAAAAACAACTTGGGTGGCTTCAAACATGAGGGCTCCTATGATCTACAAGTGACCGCAAAAACAGGTTTCAAAAATCAATGCCAGGCACCCAGCAGGGCGCGGTTAAATCCTTCGGCGCGACGGATTTGTTGTAGCGAATCTGGATTGTGTGGCCACAAGCCATCTTCAACCCACGCGGCAAGCTTGCCAGCGTCGCCGGCAAATTCGTCAAACCAATAGACGCTGCCCGCAGGCACGGCGGCTTGGGCGGGTTTGGGCTTCCAGTGAAACAAGTCCCAGCCGCTGATGGTCTCGCGCCGGCCCAGCGCGGCGCAGGCCAGTCGGGCGCTAAAGCCATCGCCTTGCATCCGATAACTGCCGTCGTCTTGCTCGGTGATGCCGTCGGGCAACCAGCCTTGACTGAACAGGGCCGGGGTTTGCAGGATCAACCGAAAGCGTTTGTTTTTTCCCATCACACTGTTGACCGCTGGGGCGCTGAAGCTAACCCGCCGGTATTGCGCGCTGCGGCCGTCACCGCCCAAACGCAACACGCCTTGCAATGGCATCAAATCCGCCGCACCCTGAATGCCCACCAGAAAACCAGTGCTGCTAAATCGGGCGGGAGTTGTGTCATTTTTGGGGCTGAAAGCAAACCCCTCGGTGGTGTAAATATGGCCTTCTTCTGCGGTTTGAGCATCTGCATTGCGGCCAATGCCCAGCCGTGGGTCGCGCTGGAACAAATGGCTGCTCTCGATGCCGTGCGAGGGCTCGATGGGCTGACCTTGCAGATGCAAGTTGAGCCCTTTGCTGCGCAGATAGTAGCCGCCAGTGGGCTTTTCTTGTTTGGCAGACACCAGGGTGGCGCGTAGCGGCAAGTCACCTGCAGATTGCACGCCGATTTGAACGGCGCGTGGCTCCAACGTGGCAAAGTGTTTGCCCAGCATCAATAAGTCGGCCGGTAGCGGCGAAAACGGCTCGGGTGTCTCATCTTTGCCGGATTCGCCGGCCAGTGACAGCCAACTGATGCAGAAATCGCCCGGGACATCCGGCGTGCCCAGGCACTGCGCCAGCGCCGCATCGCTGCACCGCCCGTGGTTCAAAAAGCTGCTCAAGTGCACTGCGTCTTGCCCCAATAAGGCAGAGCGAAAAGCGCCGGCAAACAGCGATGGCGGTGGCGGCATCTGACTGCTGCCGTGCTCGCCACTGTCGCCAAAAGCCAGGTTGCCGCGCACAAACAGGCTATCGGTGGGGCGCACGTAGTAATAAATGGTGGGGTTGATGGTGCTCATGCGGCAACTCCGTTTGACTCTGGCATGTTGCGCCCGGCGGCCTTGTCTGGCCTAAAGGCGCGCGCCTCGCGGGCGAAAAATTCGCTGGTGACCAAAAAGTTGTCAATCGCGGTCTTAGGGTGCGGCGGCTTCATCACGTCACAAACAAAGTTGACCACCCGGCGAGCCAGTTCTTCGTCGCCCTGTTGGCGTTTGAACTGATGGGCCAGTGATGAGGTCATTTGGTCACGCCAGGCGGCGCTTTTTGCATCTTTGGCTTCGTCGGTCAAACCTGCAAACCACAACTCTGCCCGGTAAATCGCACCGCGCGAAAAGTCAGTTTCAGCTAATTTGGTAGCCAGCTCTCTCATCAGTGCCAGGGCGCTTTGCGAGGTGTCGGGCGGCAACGGATGGTCATTTTCGTCACGCTCAACTTTCCACCACGGGCTGGTGACGTTGACCTCGCCACCGCCGCGCTTGAGCACCCGCAGGCAAAAGGCATCGCGGTTGATGTCATCGCCTTTGCTGTCTTTGCCATGCACGGTGTTTTTGGCACGGCTTTCTGCAGCACGCAGCTCGCGCAGCACCATGCCAAGCGGTGCGCTGTGGTGCGCCACCACGGCACCCATTGATGCCGTGGCTTTGTGGCCCATCAGCGTCATCAGGCGGCCGTTCAACAAACCAAAACCTTTGTCGAGCAACAGTTTGCGTTGTGTGCCACTCCCCCCTTTGGCCAGCGTGCCGATGCGTTCGCCCAAACCCATGGCTTCACTTGGTGCTATGCCGCTGTAGGCCAGGCGCAGCAACTGCATGCAGTCAAACAAATCATCGACCGCCACCAGCGCTAGCACGTCGTCACCGCCAGCGTAGAGCAGCTTGCCTTTGCAGCATTCCTCCACCACATGGCGCGCCAGTCGTGTCGAAAAGTCGTTGAGCGCTTGCGAGATGGCCCCGTGGCGACCGGGCGATACCGGGCGTTTGGTTGTCAGGTAGGTTTTGAGCTGTGGGTCGCGGCGCTCGTACATGTCCATCTCGGACAACACCTTGCTGTGCCAAGTGTCGCGGTAGGCCAGCTTGTAATCGCATTCGTTGCCGGCCAGCCAACCACCCATGCGGTCGCCGTCCATCAGGATCAGGGCGTAATAGGTCTCCGGGCGGTTGTCGCACAGCAGTTGGGCAATGGTGCGTTGGCGGTGCGCGTTCTCTGGGCTGTCGTCCTGATCATCTTCAAGCATGGCGGGCAGTTTGCGCAGCGTATCTTGCTCCGCTTGTGATAGCTGCCCGTGCTTGTACAGATTTCGCATCAGGGCTTTTGGCAGGGTCACGGTGTCAAAGTCTGCGGCACTGGTGGCGAGCACTTGCAAAGCCGCGCGCTGGTCGGTTGTCAGCGGGTGGGCTGGGTCTGCGAGCTTTTCGAGTGTGGTGGACAAAGCCAGCGCGTGGGTGCTGACGACAAAGCGGCGCACGTTGCCACCGGTTAGGCGGCTCACGCGCTCGGCAAATAGGGTTGGCCACAGGCGTTTTAACGTGGCGATGGCACTTAGATGTTCGCCAGGTTTGACCCAGGATTTTTGTTTTTTTGCTAATTTGCCCCATATGCTTTTGGCTTCGCGGTCGCGGCGGTTGAGCCCCAGCAAACTGCGGTCATCGGTCAGCCATTCGACCTCACCGGTCAGGGTGCAGCGGTGGCCTTCTTCAAATATTGCATCAAAGGGCCGGGTGGCTTTGGCGGCACCCAAAGCCCGCTCGGCCAGTTCATACACAGCGGGGTAAAGGATGCCGGTGTTGGGTGTCCAGAATTTCAGGCCATCGAGCTTGAGTTCTTTGGTCAGCACTTGCCAGATGCCCTTCTGAAAAACGCCCTGCTTTTTCAGCTCGGGGTGAATGGCATCGAGCGCGGTATGCAGTTGCGCGGCGGCTGTGCTCACATCCTGGCTGTCAGTGGGCCAGGTGGCTGCGGCCCAATAGCATTCGGGAAAGCCTTTGAGTTGTGCCTTGATTTGCTCGCGGGTGACATCGGTCATTTTCACACCTGCTGTATCAAAGGCGCGCCCGGCAGCCTCCAGGGTCCACTGCTTTGCTGCATTTCTGATAGCTGCCATCGCACGTTCAGCAAGCGATGCAGCCTGTTTTGATGGCACGACTGCCATGAACTTGTTGGGCAGACTGGCAGCAAACAACGGATTGGTGTCGGTGCGGTCGCTGAGTAACTCTGAGTCAATGCCTGCAGGGTTGGTGGGCGATGGCGTGTCAAACAAATTCAAGAACGCGTCACCCCCCACCTCGGGGCTCATCAGCCATTCATCGACCATCGGCACGCCGCGCAGGGCTGGGAACACCATCACGTCTGGGCCAAGCTGGCTGATGATGGGCTTCATGGCTTCAAACACCAGACTGGACAGCAGGTGCGAGCCTGCCCATAAATCTGACGTAGAGCGCGCCTGACCGATAAAACCCTGCACAGGGCCAAAGCTCATCACCAGCAACGCGGGCTGATCGGGGCCATTTTCGTCGCCCATCAATGCTGTGTGAATGCTTGAGACGGTATCGACATGCGACCAGATGCTGTGGTCGGGCGTGCGTGAGTCGGCTGGCAACATCGGCCACAGCACGCCCAGTTCGCTGGCGTGTTGACCCACCTCGGAGCCAAAGCGCCAAAAAGCCAGAAAGGTTTTGCGCAGGTCGGGGTCGTTGTCTTGGATGAGATTGGTGAAGTGGTCTTGGCTGACCGATTTGATTTGGTCTACGCCAATGCTCAGGTCCAGCGCGGCGAGTTTGAGGCGCTCGCCAGAGAGCGGGTGAATCAGCTCGGCCTCGCGGGTGAATTTGACGGCTTCAAATTTGGGATATTTTGCGGCGTCGTCAGCGCGTGGCCAATTGGGTCGGTCAGCAGCGGCAGCCAGACAGTCTGCGGTGTGAACTGATTTGTCTTGGCTGAGCTTGTTGTAGTCGAGCTCCAGCCATTGCCCGTTTTTCTTGCGCAGGGCCGGGCGAGTGGGCAGGCCGATTGCCTTGCCCACTTCGACCACACTGCCGCCCTCGTGACCGACCGGGTCGCGCATCAAGACCAATTGTTTCTCTGCCGGGTCGTGCAACCAGGCGGCGAGTTTTTTGGGGTAGTTGGTCATTTCATTGGCTCCCTGCGAGACGAATCAGTCCATTGCTTTTTTGCGCATCGAGCAAGCGGTGGACTTCAGCCCACACTTTTTCCTGATCAGGGATGACACCTTTGAGTGCGTGCGCTAACTTGTCAGGCAAGGAGCAAGGCAAGTGAATGATGACAGCCATGAACTTGCCATCAAGGCGGCGGTGGACCTTGAAGCGCACTTGGTTCGCCATCCGGCCATCTTTACCCCAGCCGTTCACACTGTGGCTGTTACCTGCAGGATATGACAGCAAGTGCCGGGGTTGCGGTGTGTCATGACCAGCAGGCCCACCACCCTGGAACTTGAAGAGTGGCGCGGTACGCACGGCAATCTTGATTTGAGCCAGCACTCGCATGACATCTTCCCAGCGACCAAACCCGTCGAGTTTATTGCCCTCTACCTTGAGCAGTCGCCAGATGGTAGGGGTATTCTCTATGTCCACCCCAATGGCATGAGGCCACTCGCGGCACAAACATTGACTTGTTGCAAGTAAAACACGCTGAGCAGTCAGCGCCTCTGCTTTGAGGTCTTTGGCAGGTAGCAAACCATCACCCTCAAAGTGAACAGCACCAAAACCATTACGTGAACGTGAACCCACTGAGCCAAACCAATGTGCAAGCTGCATGGCAATGCGGATTTCAGACTCAAATTCGGCTGAAAACCGCAATTTCAGTGTCAGCATTGGAGCCTTGGGATCAATTGCGGTGCGCGCAGCGCTGCCGCCAATTGGGCCGTAGCCAAGGTACAGGTTTGCACCTACTTGCTTGGACGGAACTTCCTCGTGTTTGACCATTTCTCCCTTAGCAACGCCATGAAGCGTGCCCGATTCCCAACTTGACAGCCGCAACTGCACCTTTGATCGCCCGGATGGCCCTGCTCTTGCGTCATCCGCCGCATTGCCAAATAAGGCGTTCTCAAGCTGCAGCAGTTTGTGGTGGTCATAACCCACATCGGGGGCCTTGACCACCCGCCACCACTGCCGCAGCAGCGCTTTAAATGGCGGCGTGCGCCATTGGGCTTGCTGTTCGGCATTGCCCAGAAATGCCGGTGTGTTGAAACTGACCTGATAGGTCAACTCTTGCATGGTCATCAAACTTCCTCCGTGAATGCCACATCTGATGCAAATCGTACCGCATCCGGTTTCAGGTTTAACCCATAGCGGCGTGGCCGCACGCCACCATCGTGAATGCGGTAGGCATCAAACGCGGGACCCAGGGCCGCTTTCAGGCGGCGTTCCAGTTTGGACTTGCGGGTGGAAAAATAGTCGCCATCCATGCCATCTTTCAAGGCGCGCTCGGTGCCCTCAATGTCAGCCATATTGCCGGTGATGCGGCGGTACTCGCGCAAATAGCGCTGTGCCCAGAGGGGGTCGGGCACGCCTTTGGTGGGCGCACCCAGGGGTTCGTTGCCAGCCAGGGTTTCACGGGCAAATACCGCCAGCAGCGCCAGTTCAGCCGGTGGCAGGGCAATGTTGCGCCCGCCGGCCAGAATGCGTTGGCGTTTTAAATCGAGCATCAGTTCTGCTGGTGCCAGCGCGGCGCGCGCGGCGGCCACGGTGTCGTTGAAGCTGGCCACCCCGGCCAACAGGTTGGTGGGCAGGCCGTGGCGCAGACTGACAAAGGGGATTTCAGCCAGTGTGACCTGCGCCATGGCTGTGTCGGCCAGTTGCCCGTCGCGCGTTTGCAGCACGCGGCTGTAAGGCGTGGGGTAGAAAAAGTCGTAGCTCGACTCAAAGGGTTCGCTCACCAGCACATGGCTCAGGCGGTCTTGTGGCCGGCCAAACAAGCTTAGCGCGTAGCCCAGATAAAAGCCCATGGTCTTGCGGCCACCAGCAATTGAGGCGTGCAGCGCGCAACCTGAGTCGGCGGTGATAGAGCGCACTTGCGCCGTAATAAAGTCGGCTGCCGCACGGTTGTCGGCGGGGGTACGGATGTCGTTCATGGGTTGGCCGTGGGCGTCGCGCATGGTGTGGATGCAACTGCGGTCAAAGCGCACGCCGGGCAGGTGGTAGTCGGCGCAGAGTCTATGAAACCAGCCCAAGTCGTCGCTGAGCAGCGAGAGTTCAGCGCGGCGTGCCCCTTCGGCGCTGGTGATCAGGTGCACTTCGGTCGGCACAAAGGGGGCAAATTCGTCAGCCGCCAAGGCGTAGAGCGTTTCGGTGACGATTTGCGGTGTCAGGCCGCTGACAGCCAGCAAAATGCGCCTCGAAAAGTTGGCAGGTTCGATGGGGTGCGTTTGTGGGTTGACGGCGGTTGAGTTCATGCATGGCAGTTTAGGCTGGCTTAACTCATTTGTATGTTGTGGCAAGCTTGCCATAGCCCGTTGGGTGAGGGTTGATTTGTTAATTGGATAACATGACCGACCAACCGCTGTTTAGACATTGCCCATGATTGCTCCCACCCCTCTTGCCCTTGCGGTTACCGATGACGCGCCACAGATTCGTACGGGTCAGTTTGTCAGCTTTCCAGATTCGCCGTTTGAGTTGTACCAGCCCTACCCACCAGCCGGTGACCAGCCCGAGGCTATCAACCAGCTGGTCGACGGTGTCCAAGACGGCGAGGTGTTCCAGATATTGCTGGGGGTCACCGGCTCTGGCAAAACCTTCACCATGGCCAATGTGATTGCCCGGCTGGGACGGCCCGCGATTGTGTTTGCGCCCAACAAGACGCTGGCGGCGCAGTTGTACAGCGAGTTTCGCGAGTTCTTTCCGAAAAATGCAGTGGAATATTTCGTCAGTTACTACGACTATTACCAGCCCGAGGCCTACGTGCCCCAGCGGGATCTGTTCATTGAAAAAGACTCGGCCATCAACGAGCACATCGAGCAAATGCGCCTGAGCTGTACCAAAAGCGTGCTGGAGCGGCGCGACGTGGTGATTGTGGCCACGGTGTCGGCCATCTACGGCATTGGCCAGCCCGAGGCTTACCACAAGATGGTGATGACGCTGCGCGCGGGCGACAAAATGGGCCAACGTGACATGATTGCCCAGCTGGTGCGCATGCAGTACCAGCGCAATGACATTGACTTCAGCCGCGGGGCGTTTCGGGTGCGCGGCGACACCATTGACATCTTTCCGGCGGAGCATTCCGAGATGGCGATACGGGTGGAGCTGTTTGACGACGAGATTGAAAGCCTGCAACTGTTTGACCCGCTCACCGGGCGCATCCGGCAAAAAATCCCGCGCTTCACCGTTTACCCTAGCAGCCATTACGTCACGCCCCGAGAGCAGGTTTTGTCTGCGGTGGAGGCTATCAAAATTGAACTTTCTGACCGTGTGAAAGAGTTTGTCAGCCAAGGCAAGTTGGTCGAAGCCCAGCGCCTGGAGCAGCGCACCCGGTTTGACCTGGAAATGCTCTCCGAGGTGGGGCACTGCAAGGGCATTGAGAACTACTCCCGGCACTTGGCAGGCTCGGCGCCCGGCGCGCCACCCGCCACGCTGACCGACTATTTGCCCAAAGATGCGGTGATGTTTCTGGATGAATCGCATGTATTGATTGGCCAGTTTGGTGGCATGTACAACGGCGACCGCTCGCGCAAGACCACGCTGGTGGAATACGGTTTCAGGCTGCCCAGTGCGCTGGACAACCGGCCGCTCAAGTTTGAAGAATTTGAGACCAAGATGCGACAAGCGATTTTTGTCTCAGCTACGCCCGCCCAGTGGGAAAAAGACCACGCCGGCCAGGTGGTGGAGCAGCTGGTGCGCCCCACCGGGCTGGTGGATCCTGAAGTGGAAGTGCGCCCGGCCACCAGCCAGGTGGACGATGTGCTGCAAGAAATTCGCATCCGGGTCGAGAAGCATGAACGTGTGTTGATCACTACCCTGACCAAACGCATGGCCGAGCAGCTGACTGACTATTTAAGTGACAACGGGGTCAAGGTGCGCTACCTGCACAGTGACATCGACACCGTGGAGCGGGTTGAAATTTTGCGAGACCTTCGCCTGGGCGCGTTTGACGTGTTGGTGGGCATCAACCTGCTGCGCGAAGGCCTGGATATTCCAGAGGTGTCGCTGGTGGCGATTCTGGATGCTGATAAAGAAGGTTTCTTACGCTCTGAGCGTTCACTCATCCAGACCATTGGCCGAGCTGCACGCAATGTAGAGGGTCGAGCGATTCTGTATGCCGACAAAATCACCGACTCGATGCAACGCGCCATTGGTGAAACCGAACGCCGCCGTGTCAAACAGGTGGTACACAACCTGGCGCATGGCATCACGCCGCGCAGCATTGTGAAAGAGGTGCGTGACCTGATTGACGGGGTTTACAGTGAAAAAGCGGGCAAAGAGGCCGAGAAGCTCGAGCGCGATGCGATGCAGCGGGCGCAGGTGGAAGACATGAGCGAAAAAGACATCTCGCGCGAGATCAAGCGGCTTGAGAAATTGATGCTGGAACACGCCCGCAACCTGGAGTTTGAAAAAGCCGCACGGGTGCGCGATCAACTAGCCATTTTGAAGGAGCAGGCTTTTGGCGCGGCAGGTAGTGACAACCTGGCCAACCTGCTTGCCAGTAAATAACCTTAAAAAAATACTGATCAGTCTACATACCCGACTAAAACAGTATGATTTTGGGTATACTTGAACTCGACAGTCGATTTAAAGCTTGTTTATTTTGTTGCTTATCAGGAGTTTGCCATGCGTCTTACCACCAAAGGCCGTTTTGCGGTCACCGCGATGATTGATCTGGGCTTGCGCCAATCGGCCGGCCCGGTCACGCTGGCCGCCATCAGCCAGCGCCAGCAAATCTCTTTGTCTTACCTGGAGCAGTTGTTTGGCAAGCTGCGCCGCAACGCGCTGGTTGAATCAACCCGTGGCCCAGGTGGCGGCTACACCCTGGCGCGCTTGCCGGCCGACATCACCGTGGCGGAGATCATCACCTCGGTCGACGAGCCGATTGATGCTACCCAGTGCGCAGGCAAAGAGAACTGCCTGGGCGAGGGCGCGCGCTGCATGACCCATGAATTGTGGGCTGCGCTGAACGTGAAAATGGTTGAATTTCTGGACTCTGTAAGCCTGCAAAAGCTGGTGGATGACCAACTGGCCAAGGGCTTCCAGATGGAAGAAAAGCCCAGCCTGAAGCGTGCTATTTCCAGCATGCCGACGATGAAACCCATTCGCATCAATGCGCCAAACTCGGTGTTTGCGCTCGGTGCCAGCTTCGCCAAAATGTAATTACAAAGCCCTTGTAAAGAAAGTTAACCATGGACAGCACCCCTCATTTTCCGATCTACATGGATTACAGCGCCACCAACCCCTGCGACCAGCGGGTGGTGGATGCCATGATTCCCTGGCTCCGTGAGCATTTTGGCAACCCTGCCTCACGTAGCCACGCCTGGGGCTGGGAGGCCGAAGCGGCCATCGAGAAAGCCCGTGGTCAGGTGGCAACGCTGGTAGGAGCTGACCCACGCGAGATTGTTTGGACCAGCGGCGCTACCGAGTCGAATAACCTGGCTTTGAAAGGTGCGGCACACTTTTACCAAACCAAAGGCAAGCACATCATCACCGTCAAAACCGAGCACAAAGCCGTGCTCGACACCTGTCGCGAGTTGGAGCGCCAGGGCTTTGAGGTGACTTACCTGGATGTGCAGACAGACGGATTGGTCAACATGGACGCGTTTAAAGCGGCCATTCGTCCGGACACCATTTTGGCCAGCGTGATGTTTGTCAACAATGAAATCGGTGTGATTCAGGACATAGCCGCTTTGGGCACGGTTTGCCGCGAACACGGCGTGATTTTTCACGTGGATGCAGCCCAGGCCACTGGCCGGGTGGCGTTTGACTTGAGCCAATTGCCTGTCGATTTAATGAGCCTGACCTCGCACAAAACTTATGGCCCCAAAGGCATCGGCGCGCTGTTTGTGCGGCGCAAACCGCGCATTCGTATCGAGGCTCAAATGCATGGTGGCGGCCATGAGCGCGGCATGCGCAGCGGCACCTTGCCCACCCACCAGATTGTTGGCATGGGCGAGGCTTACCGCATTGCCAAAGAAGAAATGGCCGTTGAACTGGTGAAGATTCAAGCCCTGCATGACCGCATGGTCAAAGGCCTGCAAGACATTGAGCAGGTGTTCATCAATGGTCACTTGACACAGCGCGTGCCACACAACCTGAACATCAGCTTCAATTACGTTGAAGGCGAGTCTTTGATCATGGGCATCAAGGGCTTGGCGGTCAGCAGCGGCTCGGCTTGCACGTCCGCCAGTCTGGAACCCAGCTACGTGTTGCGTGCCCTGGGTCGCAGTGACGAACTGGCGCACAGCAGCCTGCGCATGACGATTGGCCGCTGGACCACCGAAGAAGAAATTGACTACGCAGTGGCCACCATCAAGGAAAACGTAGCGCGACTGCGTGAACTGAGTCCCCTGTGGGACATGTACAAAGAAGGTATTGATATTTCGACGATTCAATGGGCTGCTCATTAAAGGAGAAAGAAAATGGCATATTCTGAAAAAGTTGTTGATCACTATGAAAACCCACGCAACGTGGGCTCGTTTGACAAGGGCGATGAATCGGTTGGCACCGGCATGGTGGGGGCTCCGGCCTGCGGCGACGTGATGAAGCTGCAGATCAAGGTCAACCCCGAGACTGGCGTGATCGAAGATGCACGCTTTAAAACCTACGGCTGCGGCTCGGCCATCGCGTCGAGCTCGTTGGTGACCGAATGGGTCAAGGGCAAGACGCTGGAGCAGGCCTCTCAGTTAAAAAATAGTGAGATTGCGGAAGAACTGGCCTTGCCACCTGTCAAAATCCACTGTTCGATTCTGGCTGAAGATGCCATCAAGGCGGCGGTGAACGACTACCGTCAAAAGCACGCCGAAGTTCAAACCGCCTAACTAACAGAACGCCTCGAAACCAGCAAGGCTTCGGGGTTCAATTTTTGACGCAATACGCACAAAGACCATCATGGCTGTAACGCTGACTGAAGCCGCTGCCCGGCACATTACCCGCTACCTGACCAAACGTGGTCAGGGCGTGGGGGTGCGACTGGGTGTCAAAACCACCGGTTGTTCCGGCATGGCCTACAAGCTGGAATACGTGGATGAAGTCCCGCCAGAAGATATGGTGTTTGAAGGCCATGGTGTCAAGGTGCTGGTAGACCCCAAGAGCTTTGCCTACCTGGACGGCACCGAGCTTGACTTTGTGCGTGAAGGTCTCAACGAAGGTTTCAAGTTCAACAATCCTAAAGAGCGTGACCGCTGCGGCTGCGGCGAGTCTTTTCGTGTTTAAAGCTACTGCGCGAATGCCAAGCGTCGTTGCGCGGTGCTCACAATCCTCACGTACCCTAACGTCCATGTTCAACAAGGACACCCCAAAGCATGAAACATGCGTGCCCTGCGTAGGGCGGGCTTCAGCCCGCCATGGCCGACTGAAGTCGGCCCTACGACACGCCATGCTTGTCGGCTGTGGGCGCTGTTTCACGTCAAAGCATGAAACATGCGTGCCCTGCGTAGGGCGGGCTTCAGCCCGCCATGGCCGACTGAAGTCGGCCCTACGACACGCCATGCTTGTCGGCTGTGGGCGCTGTTTCACGTTAAGTACGCGCCGGTTTCTGCGCTCCGTGCGCCTAGCCTGACATTCGCTCGCTACGCTTTCAATCACGAAAAGGTCAGAGACCAAATTGAAATCTCTCCAATCCAACGATTTTGAGTTGTTTGGGCTTGAGCAGCGCTTTGCCCAAGACCAGGCGGTGCTCGATGCGCGCTGGAAAGACCTGCAGCGTCAGGCGCATCCCGATAAATTCTCGGCTCAGGGGGCGGCCGCACAGCGCATCGCCATGCAATGGTCAGTGCGCATCAACGAGGCCTATCAACGCCTGAAAGACCCACTCAAACGCGCGGCGTATTTGTGTGAACTGCACGGTGCGCCAGTTAACGCCGAAAACAACACCGCCATGCCGGGCGCATTTTTGCTACAGCAGATGGAATGGCGCGAGGCGCTGGACGAGGCTTCCACCCCTGAAGATTTGGAACAAATCAGCCTGCAGTCCATATTGGCTGTGCGTAAAGCGCTACAAAAAACAGAGCAACTGTTAGATCAGTCACAAGACTACGCGGGCGCTGTGGCGCAGGTACGGGCGCTGATGTTCATGGCGCGCTTTACCGAAGACATCAACGCACGCCTGGACCAACTTGACCCATAAAAAAGTGAGCAGACCCTTAGCGCTGCGCACCGCTACCCGATACATACCATGGCTTTACTTCAAATTTCAGAACCCGGGCAAACCCCCAATCCGCATGAGCGGCGCATCGCTGTAGGCATTGACTTGGGTACCACCCATTCGCTGGTGGCCAGCGTGCGCCACGGGGTCGCCGAATGTTTGCCTGATGCCCAGGGGCGGGTGATTTTGCCGTCTGTGGTGCGCTACCTGGCCGGTGGTGGTCGCCAGATAGGTGTCGATGCGGTGCTCGCGGGCTCGGCTGACCCGGAGAACACCATCGCCTCGGTCAAGCGTTTCATGGGTCGTGGCCTCAAAGACGTGGCGCTGGCTTCCAAGCTACCTTATCAATTTGTAGATCACCCGGGCATGCTGGGCATCCAGACCGTGCAGGGCGAGAAGTCGCCAGTAGAGGTGAGTGCCGACATTTTGGCCACGCTGCGCTACCGGGCCGAAGACACCTTCAACAGCGACTTGTATGGCGCGGTCATCACCGTGCCCGCCTACTTTGACGATGCCCAGCGCCAGGCCACCAAAGACGCGGCGCAACTGGCTGGCCTGAACGTGCTGCGTCTGATCAATGAGCCTACCGCTGCTGCCATTGCTTACGGCCTGGACAATGCCAGCGAAGGCCTGTATGCCATTTATGACCTGGGCGGTGGCACCTTTGACATATCCATCCTGCGTCTCACGCAAGGCGTGTTTGAGGTGGTGGCCACTGGCGGCGACTCGGCCTTGGGTGGTGACGACTACGACCACGCACTGGCCGACTGGGTGCTGGCGCAACTGGCTGCGCAAGAGGGAAAGTCCGTCAACGTTTGCAGCAATCTGGGGGCAGAGCCGCAGTGCGCCAGCAGTTGCGCCAATTACGGCAGCACCAACAGCCGCAGTCCGGCCGACAAAGCGGCCCTGAAAACCGCTGCCCGTGCCTGCAAAGAAGCGCTTACCGCTACAGAAACGATAACGTTCAACGCAGTATTGGCAGGGGCTAGCGTCACTTTTGACGTGAAACGTTCGGACTTTGAAGCCGCTACCCAGGCGTTGACAGCGCGCACCCTGCAAGCCGTGCGCAAGGCGCTGCGCGATGCCAAGCTCACCGCGGGTGAGGTCAAAGGCGTGGTCATGGTGGGTGGTTCCACCCGCATGCCGCAAATTCAAAAAGCCGTGGGTGAATTTTTTGGTCAAACGCCGCTGACCAACCTGAACCCCGATGAAGTGGTGGCGCTGGGCGCGGCCATTCAGGCCAACCAGTTGGCCGGCAACAACCCTGGCGGCGAGTTGCTGCTGCTCGATGTGATTCCACTCTCGTTGGGCATTGAGACCATGGGTGGCCTTGCCGAGCGCATTGTGCTGCGCAACGAGACCATTCCCACTGCCAAAGCCCAAGACTTCACCACCTACATTGACGGCCAGACCGCGCTGGCGCTGCACGTGGTGCAAGGCGAGCGTGATCTGGTGGCCGATTGCCGCAGTCTGGCGCGCTTTGAGCTGCGTGGCATTCCACCCATGGCCGCTGGTGCAGCACGCATCCGTGTTACCTTCACGGTGGATGCCGATGGCTTGCTGAGTGTGTCGGCGCGCGAACAAGTCAGTGGTGTGGAGGCCAGCATTGCCGTCAAGCCCTCTTATGGTCTGGCGGACGAGCAGATTGCCCGCATGCTGGCCGAGAGCTTCACCACCGCCGAATCCGACATGCACGCCCGTGCCGTGACCGAAGCCCGGGTGGATGCCGACCGCATGCTTCTTGCCACGGTGAGTGCCCTGAATGCCGATGGTGATTTGCTCGATGCCGCCCAGCGCAGCGAGATTGACCGCCTGATGCAAGCCGTGCAGGCCGCGCGCACCCTGGAAGATGCCAAGGCCATTGAAGCCATGACTCTGGCGTTGGCCAAGGGCACCGAAGCCTTTGCCGCGCAGCGCATGAACCGTGGCATCCAGCATGCGCTGGCAGGTAAAAACATTGCAACGATATAAGAACCTTGTGGGTCAGACCACTTTGCGCAGCAAATGTGCTCTGACCCCAACTCATTAAGAACATCCCCCCATGCCCATCATCAAAATCTTGCCCCATGCCGAGTACTGTCCAGAAGGCGCAGAGGTGTCCGCTCCGGCGGGCACATCCATTTGCGAAGCGCTGCTGGAGCACCACATCAACATCGAACACGCCTGCGAGATGAGTTGTGCTTGCACCACCTGCCACGTCATCGTGCGTGAAGGCTTTGAGTCGCTGGCCCCGTCCGAGGAAGCAGAGGACGATTTACTCGACCGCGCCTGGGGTCTGCAACCCAATTCGCGCCTGAGCTGCCAGGCCATTCTGGCGCAGAAAAATCTGGTGATTGAGATACCCAAGTACAGCATCAACCACGCCAAAGAAGGGCACTGAATCCCTTACATTGACCGCCATGAGACAAATATTTTTAGACACCGAAACCACCGGCCTTTCAGCTGACAACGGCGACCGCATCATCGAGATCGGTTGCGTGGAGATGCTGCACCGCAAGCTCACCGGCAACAACCGCCACATTTATGTGAACCCGGGGCGCGACAGCCATGAAGAAGCGCTCAAAGTGCACGGCATCACCACCGAATTTCTCAAGGACAAGCCCAAGTTTTCAGAGGTGGCCGATGACCTGATGGACTACCTGAAAGATGCGCATGTGGTGATTCACAACGCGCCGTTTGACCTGGGTTTTCTGAACATGGAACTGGCTTTGATCGGTCAGCCACCGGTAAAAGAAGCGGTAGCCAGCATCACCGACACCCTGGTCATGGCCAAAGAGTTGTTCCCCGGCAAGCGCAATTCACTCGATGCCCTGTGTGACCGGTTGGAAGTGGACAACTCGGGCCGCACCTTGCACGGCGCGCTGCTGGATGCCGAACTGCTGGCCGATGTCTACATCAACCTCACCCGTGGGCAAGAGGCGCTGTTGATGGACGACGCATCCGCCGTGGATGCCAGCGGCCACAAAATGGCTGCCGTGGATTTGAGTGGTTTTGTGCTGCCCGTGATCCAGGCCAACGCGCAGGAACTGGCTGCGCATGAAGGCGTGTTGACCCAGATTGACAAAGACAGCAAGGGCAAAACCGTTTGGCGAACGCTAGAGTCTGCTGCGCTTGGCTGACCTGCTTGCGGCTGGATTAGGACGCGCATGATCAGCTGAGAAAGATACGGATGAAGCCCTTAATTAACGTGAAACAACGCCCACAGTCGACAAGAATGGCGTTTCGTAGGGTCGACTTCAGTCGGCCATGGCGGGTTGAAACCCTTCCCTACGCAGGGCTCGCTTGTTTCATGCTTTGGGGTGTCTCATCATCCCTTGTACAACCATGCTAAAGCGTAAGCTGCCATGACTATTGAACGTAACCAGCACTATCCCCGGGTCTTGTCCATTGCCGGTTCCGACAGCGGCGGCGGCGCTGGCATCCAGGCCGACCTGAAAACCTTTGCCGCGCTGGGCTGCTTTGGCATGACCGCCATTACCGCGCTCACCGCGCAAAACACCACCGGCGTGCGCGCCATCCACGGCGTGCCACCACAGATGCTGGGCGATCAGATCGACGCGGTGCTGGAAGACATTGGCGTCGATGCGGTCAAGATCGGCATGCTGCATTCGCCCGAGATTGTGCGCACTGTGGCTCAGGCCATTGACCGCTACCAGATGCAGCGCGTGGTGTTTGACCCGGTGATGGTTGCCACCAGCGGTGCCAAACTGATCACCGACGAAGCCATTGCCGTGCTGGTGGCCGAGCTGTTTCCACGTGCGCTTGTCATTACCCCCAACTTGGACGAGGCCGCGCTCCTGGTGGGCCAGCCCTTGTGCACGCCACAAGACATGGTGCTGGCGGCGCAAACGCTGCTGGACATGGGCGCACGTGCCGTGCTGCTCAAGGGCGGTCATTTGAATGGCGATAGCGTGATTGATGTGCTGCAGGTTGCCGGTGCAGAGCCACTGTGGCTGCAAGCGCCGCGCATTGCTACGGCCAACACGCACGGCACCGGTTGCACCTTGTCCAGCGCGGTTGCCGCGCACCTGGCGCTGGGTTTGGCGCTACCTGAAGCCGTGCAACAAGCGCGAGATTTTGTGCGCAGCGCTTTGCTCGCCGGTGCCTGCGTAAAAACCGGTCAAGGCAGCGGCCCACTCAACCACGGCTTTGCGCCCAAGTCCATGCACCTCGTTGGCCATGCACCGGAATGATGCTTGTACGGCTGGAAATTGCTATTTATTAAATAGCTATTTGCGCTTGTTTTATAAGGTCTACAGGCAGTTTTGACATCAAAGTCTGAGCCATCTCTTCAGGCTGTTTTGCCCCAATCAGCGCACGCACCACGGCAAAGGAGCCGACACCGCTGGCAAGCACGGCATCCAGACAATTCAGGTCAATCCCGCCAATGGCCACGGTGGGAAAGTGGCGCAGTACCTGGGCATACCTCTTCAGGCGCTGTGGCCCTTGTGGTGGCGTGGCCATGCGTTTGAGGTTGGTGGCGTACACGGCACCCAGGGCGATATAACTGGGCTGCACCGCTGCCGCGCGCAGCATCTCGGCGTAGCCGTGGCTGCTGACCCCCAAGCGCAGCCCGGCGGCGCGAATGGCGCTCAGGTCGGCCACCGACAGAGCCTGCAGGTCTTCTTGGCCCAGATGCACGCCGTAAGCCCCGGCCTCGATAGCGGCTTGCCAATGGTCGTTGATGAACAGCAGTGCAGGCGTACCCTGCACCGCCTGCACGGCAGCGCGTACCTCAAGCGCGACCGCTGCCGGGTCGTCTGACTTGAATCGCAGTTGCAGTGTGGGCACACCGGCACGCGCCATGCGACCCACCCACTGCGCATCGGGCAGCACCGCGTACAGACCCAGTTGCTGCGGGCAGGGGGCAAAGGCCTGTGCATGCGGCATCGCAGGCAGGCCAAAGTCTTGCGGCTCGGTGGGCCAGGCCAGCGCGTCAAACTGGCCGCAGCGCTCGGTTTGGTGCTGCCAGGCCTGGGCGATGCACTGGGCATCCACTGGCCAGAAATCGAGTGCCAGGGCGGCGGCCAGCACAGCTTGATTGGTGGCAGTTGTCCATGGCTCGGTGTCTGTGGGGGGGGACTCGGGTTGGTCATGGCGGGCTGAAGCCTGCCCTACAACAGCTAGCCGCTGAGGTGGGCTTGACGGGGGCTGCGTTGCCATGTCAGTTGACTGCGCTGCTGTGGCGAACAGCGCGTCTAAACGCTGCGCAGCGCCTGGCTGCAGTGCCAACTGCGCATGGGCGCTGACGATGGCACGAGCCAGGGTTTCAAGGGTGTGTGGCATGGGGTACTTTCGCGTTGCAGCGGTTCAGGCCTGATGCCAAAACGGCGTGCCCATTACCGGCGTGCTGGGCTGGGCGGACTCTTTTTCGGCCATGGTGCCAGCCAGAAACGCGTCGCGCCCGGCTTGGGTTGCGGCAGCAAAAGCGCCGGCCATGCGTGGTGGGTCGTTGGCCAGGGCCACAGCGGTGTTGAGCAATACGCCGTCAAAGCCCCATTCCATTACCTGCGCGGCGTGCGACGGCAAGCCCAGTCCGGCATCCACGATCAGTGGCACGCGCACGCGCTCGCGCAGGGTGCGCAAGGCGTAGGGGTTGACGGGGCCTTTGCCGGTGCCAATAGGGGCCGCCCAGGGCATCAGCGCCTGGCAACCCACGTCCACCAAGCGCTGGCACAGCACCAGGTCATCGGTGCAATAGGGCAGCACCTTGAAGCCGTCTTTGATCAGCGCGGTGGCGGCTTGCACCAGGTTCAGCGTGTCGGGTTGCAGGGTGTAGTCGTCGCCAATGAGTTCAAGCTTGAGCCAGGGCGTGCCGAACACTTCGCGCGCCATCTGGGCGGTGGTGATGACCTCTTGAATGCTGTGGCAGCCCGCGGTGTTGGGCAGCACCGGCACGGCCAGTTCGCCCAGCATTTGCCAAAAACGGTTGCCGGTGTCGGGGGCGGACAAATTTTGTCGACGCAGCGACGCGGTCAGCATGGCGGGTTGGGCGCGTTGCACGGCGGCTTGCAAAATGCTCGGAGAAGGATAGCGCGACGTGCCCAGCAGCAAGCGGCTGGCGAAGGATTCTCCATACAACACCAGAGGGTCGTGAAGGACGCTGGTGGGGGATGAGGACGGTGTGGTCATGGTGTTGTTACGGGTTGGGTTAACCGCCGACCACCGGCGCAATCAGGTCGATGCGGTCGCCCACATGCAGCGCGGTTTGGTCGTAGCGGGTTTTGGGCACAAATTGCAGGTTGATGGCGGCGGCGAACGGTGGCTGTATTTGTGCAACCTTCACCGCGTCGGCCAGCGTGGCCCCTGCGGCCAGGGTCACTGGCAACTGGTTGATCAGAACCTGCAAGGGGGCGGGTTGGTTCATGGTGTTATGCGTTCAGGTGTTCCACCGGCAGCGCCCAGCGTGTCGCCAAAGTCGATGTCCCGTTGGCCAGAAGTTCCAGCACCACGTCGTGCAGCGCGGGGGAGATCAGGTAGCCATGCCGGTACAGGCCGTTCATTTGCAACGTGCGCGCGCCCAGCCAGCGCACGGCGGGTTGGTTGTCGGGCAGGGCGGGGCGGCACTGCGCCACCAGATCGATGATGCGTGCCTCGCCAAAGCCAGGGTCCACCGTGTAGGCGGCGCTGAGCAGCTCCAGTGCTGAGCGCACGCTCATGGGTGAGGTGTCGCCAGATTCGATTTCGGTGGCGCCCACCAAAAAATAGCCATCCTGCTTCGGGGCAATGTAGATCGGGTAGCGCGGGTGTACCAGCCGCGTTGGGCGCGACAGTGTCACGTTGGGTGCCAGCAGGGTGATGATCTCGCCGCGCACCCCACGCAGCGCAGGCCATTGCGCTTGCGCTCCCAGACCCCGGCAGTCCAGCACCCAATCGGGCTCGCCGGCCTGGCCGGGGTTGAAGTCCGCCGGGCTGCGCGGGCTGCACCAATGCAGTGCCACGCCGAGGTGCTGCATCTGTGCCAGCAGCGCGTCCATCAACTGGTGGTTGTCCAACTGGCCTTCGCCGGGCAGGTACAGACCTTGGGCAAAACGCGCACCCAGGCCGGGTTCAAGTTGGTCAATGCCCGCCGCATCCAGCGTTTGCGGATGCGGCAGGTCAGGCAGCCGTTGCCCGGTGGCGGCCAGCAACGCAACCAGGCGCTGCGCATCGGCCGTGTCCTGATGATGCCAGAGCACCAGGGTGCCTTGTTGTTGAAAGAATACCGGGGTCTGCAGCGCGGTAATTAGCTCGGGCCAGCGTGTCAGGCCGTATTGGCCCAAGCGCACCACCAGGTCTTCGGCCACGGCGGATTCGGCCAGCGGCGCCAACATGGCGGCGGCGGCAAAGGCAGCGGCGCTGCGGTCGGTAGCCTCTTTGGCTTCGTATACGGTCAGCGTGTGTCCGGCACGTGCGAGTGAGCAGGCCAGCAGTCGCCCCATCAGGCCGGCACCCAGAATGGTGATGTTCATGCGCGCACCTCCAGCAATCCAGCGGGTGCTGTTCGCGTCAGCCAAGCCAGTGTGAAGGTGAGGGCCAGTGTGGGCAGGGCAGAACCCCATTGCGGCGCGACGTTGGCCAACAGGTGATAGCAGGCAATGCCCATCAGCCAAAGGCCAGCGGCCGTCCAGTCGATCTTTTTACCAGATGTCGCCAACACGGCGTCACCTGTAGCCAGTCGTCCGAGGATCACGCCGTACAGCGGCACAAACACCGAGCTCAGCAGCAACAAAAATGGCTCCAGGCTGTGCATCGGCAACACCAGCGCCAGGGCGGTACACACCAGCGCCAGCCCGAGACCCCATTGGCGCACGCTCCAGCGCGGGCGCAGGCTGTGGCCCGACACCGCACCGCTGTACACATCGCCGTAAGCGTTGTCGATTTCGTCGACCAGAATCAGGCTCAGCGCCAGCAGGCCACCCTGCGCCAGCAACAGGGCGCTGACCAGATCGGCGCTGGGTTGCGCCACGCTCACCACCAGCACGCCCAGGGCGTAGCACCAGATGTTGGCCAGCGCGTAGCCCAGCCAGGTGCCGCTGAAAGCGCTGCGACCACTTTTGCCGTGGCGCGCGTAGTCGGCCACCAGCGGCAGCCAAGACACTGGCATGGCAATGACCAGATCCATGGCTGAGAGCAGCCCCATGCTGCCGTCGCCCGGCCGTGCCCAGAACGCGGCCAGGCCTTGCGCCTGCAACTGGCTGCCAAATTGCCAGGTCAGCCACAGCAGCGACGCAATCACCAGCGGCAGCCCGATGCGGCTGATGAGCTTGCGCACCAGTTGCGTCATGGAGCCTGCCAGCAGCGCCACCAGCACCGCGCCCCACAGCAGCGTAGTGGCAGCGATGCCGCCAAAACTGCCCAGGTCAAGCCCAAAAGACTGCTTGCCAACGGCGGCGGTGCCATCGCGCATGATGACCAGCTCAAACGTGGTCCAGCCGATCAGTTGTGCCATGTTCAGCAGCACCGGCAATTTGGCAAAGTGACTGCCAAAAGTGGCGTGCATCAGCCCGGCGCTTGAGAGGCCACTGTCGCAGCCCAGCCGCGCCGTCCAGGCCAGCAGGCCTGCGCCGACCAGCGAGCCCAGCACAATGGCAATGGCCGCGTCGCGGCTGCCCACGGCGGGCACCAGGTAGGCGCCGACCTGCATCACCAGCAGGCCCACGCCCAGGCTAAACCACAGCGAGGCGTGGTCGTGCCAGTTGAAAACCCGTTCGGCAGCAGCGAGCGGACTCAGCGCCGAATTGCTGTTGGCGTTGGGATTGGAGGAACGGTTGTGTGCCATCAGTTTGCTCCATGCAAAAAGTCTGCAGGTCGGCACGATCTTTTGGCTACTGGCGTTGTCAGAGAAGGCGGCAACACCCCAAGTTAGACTGGCTTCCCTGCGCGAGGATTACCTCAATCAGGTTCAAAGGGACTTTCTCAGTCGGCCGGGCGGCAAGCGCCGCTGGTCAACACCCCTAGCGTGTGCGCCCAAATGCAGCGCGGATAGGATTCTAAGGCTGACTTAAGCCTCGCCGCCGAAATGGGCGCTCAGGTTGTCAATGTATTGCTCGACCATTTTTTCGAATTCAGCTTCCACCACGGGGGCTACCACCATCTTCATCAAGCCGGGCAGTGGCAGGGTCAGGTCGCCGTGGATGTGGAGTTCAAGCTGGGTTGATTTTTTCTTGTCCACGATCTTCCAGTTGCCTGACACCAAGGCATTGCCTTCGCCCTCCACTGGCGTCCAGACCACGCTGCCCTTGGCTTTGTTGCTGCTGTATTTGGATGCATAAATGGTTTGCAGGTTGACTTGTGCCAGACCAATCTTGGCCATTTCCCAGCGATAGGTGTTTTCCCCAAGGTCGACCAGTTTGTCGACCTTGGGGAAAAAACTGGCGGATGTTGGCACATGGCTTAACACGTCAAACACGGTTGCATAGTCCGCCTTGACGGCAAATTCGTAGCCCAAATCGATCGTGACGATGATAGCCATAGAGTTCTCCAGGATGTTGTTGAAGCTGGTGCAATGGCGATAAAAAAGTTTGCCATCACAATACCGGCTCCAATCATAAGGCCACCATGAGTTTGCTACTTGCCCCGATGGAAGGGCTGCTGGATTTTGTGCTGCGCGACATCCTGACCCGTGTCGGCGGGGTGGATCGGTGTGTCTCGGAGTTCATTCGGGTCACAGACACCTTGTTGCCCGAGCGGATTTTTTTGCGTTTTGTGCCCGAACTGATGCATGCTGGCAAGACGGCTGCTGGCATTGCGGTACGCCCGCAGTTGCTGGGCTCCGACCCGGTTTGTCTGGCTGAAAACGCGGCCAGCCTGGCCAGTCTGGGGCCCGACGGCATTGACCTGAACTTTGGCTGCCCGTCACCCGTGGTCAACCGGCATCGCGGTGGCTCGGCGCTGTTGGATGAGCCTGAATTGCTGTACCGCATTGTTCTGGCCGTTCGCCGGGCGGTACCGACCCATTTGCCTGTGTCGGCCAAAATGCGCCTGGGTTTGCATGATGACACCCGCGCTGAGGCCTGTGCCTTGGCCATTGAGGCCGCCGGAGCCAGTGAGCTGGTGGTGCATGCCCGTACCAAAAGTGACGGCTACCGCCCCCCAGCTTATTGGGAGCGCATTGCTGATATTTGCCAGGTGGTGCGGTTGCCGCTGGTGGCGAATGGGGAAATCTGGACGGTGGCGGATGCGCTGCGTTGCCGTCAGTTATCAGGTTGCCAAAGCCTGATGCTGGGGCGTGGCATGGTGGCCAATCCGGCGCTGGCGCGGGCGATCCGTGGAGTTGGTACTTTGCATCCTGAACCTTTGACTTTGCCGTGGCCTGAGTTGTTTTGCCTGATTGATCAGTTCTGGTGTCTGGTGTTGCAGCACCTGGATCGTGACCAGCAGACCGGGCGGCTCAAGCAGTGGCTGAATTTGTTGCGGCGGGTTTACCCACAGGCGCAAGCCGCTTTTATGGCTGTGCGCCAGTACCATGACCCGCGTGATGCCGAGCATTGGTTCGAGTTGCAGCGCCAACAGCTGAATTCGGTTTCATACTGACTTGAATTTCGCCCGGATGGCTTGGTTGAGCCCGATAGAATGTTTCATGGCCACAAAAATTCCAAAAATTCCAAAAATTCCAAAAATTTCCCAGCCCAAGCCCGCACGTGTGCCAGACGTGGAGGACGACGGTGTGGTGGTGCTGGAGCGCCGCACCGAAAAAACTCGTCCACCGTCCATGTACCAGGTGGTGATGCTCAATGATGACTACACACCGATGGAGTTTGTGGTGCAGGTGATTCAGGAATTTTTCAGCAAAGACCTTGAAACGGCCACCCAGATCATGCTGAAAATTCATCTGGATGGCCGTGGCGTGTGTGGTGTGTATTCACGCGATGTGGCCGCCACCAAGGTCGATCAGGTCATGGAGGCCGCCAACAAAGCGGGGCATCCGTTGCAGTGTGTCAGTGAACCGTTGGAACCATGAGGATTTTTGTAATCCATTTACCCTGAACTGATTTGGAAATCAGATTACAGTCAAGTCTCAAAACAAAGCTATAAAAGGAACCACATGATTGCCCAAGAACTGGAAGTCAGCCTTCACATGGCATTTGTCGAAGCGCGTCAACAGCGCCATGAATTCATCACGGTCGAGCACCTCTTGCTTGCGTTACTGGACAACCCCAGTGCAGCCGAGGTGTTGCGCGCCTGCTCTGCCAACATTGATGACCTGCGCAAGTCGCTGGTCACCTTCATCAAGGACAACACGCCCCAAGTGGCTGGCAGTGAGGATGTGGACACGCAACCTACGCTGGGTTTTCAGCGTGTGATCCAGCGCGCCATCATGCACGTGCAGTCCACCGGCAGTGGCAAAAAAGAAGTCACTGGTGCCAACGTATTGGTTGCCATTTTTGGTGAAAAAGACTCCCATGCGGTGTATTACCTGCACCAGCAGGGTGTGACCCGGCTGGACGTGGTGAACTTCATTGCCCATGGCATCAAAAAATCAGACCCGCCGGAGCCTGCCAAAGCCGGTGAAAGCCAGGCCGAAGCTGAAGATACGGGCAGCGAGAAAAATGAGAAGTCTTCACCGCTTGAGCAGTTCACCCAGAACCTGAACCAACTGGCCAAAGAAGGCAAGATTGACCCGCTGATCGGGCGCGAATACGAAGTTGAGCGCGTGATTCAAATCCTGTGTCGTCGCCGCAAGAACAATCCGCTACTGGTGGGTGAGGCTGGCGTGGGCAAAACCGCCATCGCCGAGGGGCTGGCCTGGCGCATTACCCAAAAAGCAGTGCCTGAGATTCTGGCCGACTCCATTGTTTATTCCCTCGACATGGGTGCGTTGCTGGCTGGCACCAAGTACCGGGGTGACTTTGAGCAACGCCTCAAAGGCGTGTTGAAGGCGCTCAAGGACAAGCCCAACACCGTGCTGTTCATCGACGAAATTCACACCCTTATTGGAGCCGGTGCGGCCTCAGGCGGCACGCTGGATGCGTCCAACTTGCTCAAACCGGCACTGAGTTCGGGTGCGCTCAAATGCATTGGAGCCACCACCTTCACTGAATACCGGGGCATTTTTGAAAAAGATGCGGCTCTGAGCCGTCGGTTCCAAAAGGTGGATGTGGTTGAACCCACGGTGGAAGAAACGGTGGAAATTCTCAAAGGCCTCAAGTCCCGTTTTGAAGAGCACCACAACGTCAAGTACGCGGTGGCGGCTCTGCAGGCGGCGGCAGAATTGAGCGCCAAGTACATAAACGACCGGCATTTGCCCGACAAAGCCATTGATGTGATTGACGAGGCCGGAGCAGCACAACGCATTCTGGCTCCCAGCAAGCGCAAGAAAATCATCAGCAAGACCGAAGTGGAAGAAATTGTGGCCAAGATCGCCCGTATTCCGTCGGCCAATGTGTCCCATGATGACCGCGGCAAGCTCAAGACCCTGGAGCGTGACCTGCGTAACGTGGTGTTTGGTCAGGACATGGCGCTGGACAAGTTAGCCTCGGCGGTCAAGATGGCGCGCTCAGGCCTGGGCAAGGGTGACAAGCCGATTGGCTCCTTTTTGTTCAGCGGCCCCACCGGTGTCGGCAAGACCGAGGCCGCCAAGCAACTGGCCTACATCATGGGCATTGAGCTGATTCGCTTTGACATGAGCGAATACATGGAGCAACACGCGGTGAGTCGCCTGATTGGTGCGCCTCCGGGGTATGTGGGGTTTGACCAAGGTGGCTTGCTCACCGAAGCCATCACCAAAAAGCCGCACTGTGTGCTGCTGCTTGATGAAATTGAAAAAGCCCACCCGGCCATTTTCAATGTGCTGCTGCAGGTGATGGATCATGGCACGTTGACAGACAACAACGGCCGCAAAGCCGACTTCCGTAATGTCATCATCATCATGACCACCAACGCCGGTGCCGAGACCATGAACAAGGCCACTATTGGCTTTACCAACCCGCGTCAGGCAGGCGATGAGATGGCCGACATCAAGCGACTGTTCACGCCCGAGTTCCGCAACCGGCTCGATGCGGTGGTGAGTTTCAAGGCGCTGGACGAAAACGTGATTCTGCGGGTGGTAGACAAGTTCCTGTTGCAACTGGAAGCCCAGCTGGCCGACAAGAAGGTTGAGGTGACTTTCACCGACAAGCTGCGCAAGCACCTGGCCAAAAAAGGGTTTGATCCGTTGATGGGCGCACGCCCTATGCAGCGCCTGATTCAGGACACCATTCGCCGCGCCTTGGCCGATGAGCTGCTGTTTGGTCGTTTGATGGACGGTGGCCGTTTGACGGTCGATCTGGATGACCAGATTGAGAGCAAGACCGAAGTCTTGCTTGACATCCAGCCCTTGCCCAAGAAAGAGGGCAAGACCAAACCTGAGGCTCAGGAAGCAGCCACTTCCTGATGGATGCTTACTTTGCCGCGTTGAGCCGTTTGACTCCGGCCACAAAACGCTGCAAGGTGGCGGAGAGCACGCCACGGGGAATGGTTACTTCAATCAGCTGAAATTTGCCGCGTATGGCCATGGCTTGGTCGAGCGCGGCTTTCAGTTCACTGCGGGTGCTCACGCGTACCCCATCGCCCCCCATGCCGCTGGCCATTTCGGCAAAACCCCAGTGGTCCAGGTCGTTGAAACCTGATTCGGGCTGAAAGGTGCGCAGCATCTCCCAGCTGGCGTTGTTGAAAACGATCACGATGGGATCCCAGCCGTAGCGGCGGCAGTTGCCAAGTTCCCAGCCGGTCATTTGAAACGCGCCATCGCCTACCAGGATCAAGGGTCTTTCACCGGTGGCCGCTTGCAGCCCCAGGCCAGCGGGCACGCCAAACCCCATGGTGGCGTAATAGCCAGGGGCGACCAGCGCGGTGTGTTTGATCTCCATGGCGGTGAACAGGCAGTCGCCCATGTCGGAGGCAATCGGCATCTTGCCGTGCGCTGCCATCAGGTCGTTGATGGCGGTGGCAATGTCGGTGGGGGTGATGCTTTGCGCATCGTCTGCCAAGCCCATGGGGAACACCTGGGGTGTCACGCTGAAAGCCTTGTCTGACCCGCTCATGCGTTCCAGCATGCGAGAGACCACGGCTTGCAGTGGCAGCTTGGCATAGGTGTGGTAGCCAATGTTGACCTGGCCGTTCAAAGCCTGGATGGTCTTGCGCATGTCGATTTTGGTCTCAGACACGGCAAAGTTGGTGTCGCAAATGATTTCGCCCAGCAAAAACAGGCTGTCTGAGTTTTCAACCAGGTGCGTCACTTCAGGAAAACCCGCCACGCCCATGTAGGTGCCGACCAGCGGTGCGTCTTGCTCTGACAGCAGGCCGCGTCCCATGAAGCTGGTCACCACTGGCAGCCCCAAGCGGCGCGACAGGGTGGCGACCTTGTCTTCAAGCCCATAGCGACGCACTTCCACGCCCACCATCAACACCGGCGACTTGGCCTGAGCCAGGCGTTCCAGAATCTCGTCAACGCAGGCATCCAGCGCATCGGCATCCACTTTTTGATCGGCCTCGGGGATCACCTCGGCGCAAGGCACGGCCACCATGTCGCGCGGAATCTCGATGTACACCGGCTCAGAGTGGCGCAGGCAGCTGGCCAGCACGCGCGCGATGTCGGCTGGGGCGCGCTCGGCATCATCCAGACGACATTGGTCACAGGTGATTTCTTTGAAGATTTGAAACTGCGAGTCAAGCGTTTTGGCTTGGTGGTGCAGCAGCAGACCGGAACGTGATTCGTTCTTGCCAGGGCCACCCGAGAGCACCACCAGCGGGGACTTTTCGGCAAACGCAGCGGCCACCGAGTTGATCATGTTCAATGCCCCCGCGCCATAGGTGACCGCTGCCACGCCCAGACTGCCGTTGATACGGGCTGCGGCATCGGCGGCAAAGCCCACACCCGGTTCATGGCTCAAGGTGTAGAGCGGCAGAATTTTTGATTCTTCAATGATGCGAAAGTAAGGCAGGGCAAAGTCGCCGGGAATGCCAAAAATCTGCCGCGCACCGTGCTTTTTGAGCGCGGTCAGCAGCTGTTCGGTGAGATTCATGTGGAATGACTCCAAAGGTTTAAAAGTGCCGGAATTATCGCGCCCACGCGCTTCAGTTCAACACGGCTAACGCTGCATGTAGGGCCGACTTCAGTCGGCCATGTTCGCTGTCAATTTTCACGGCTCTCCTGTAACCTTCGAGCAGAAGATTTTGGCCAGTTAACATCAAGTTTTAAATTCACAGGAGTTCTCAAGATGAAAATCACAACAGTAGGCATCATTGGCGCGGGCACCATGGGCAACGGCATTGCGCAAGCGTGTGCGGTTTCTGGCCTGAATGTGGTCATGGTGGATATTTCAGACGCCGCCGTGGCCAAAGGCATGGCCACCGTGTCTGGTAGCCTGGACCGCTTGGTCAAAAAAGAGAAAATCACCACCAACGACCAAGCCGCCGCGTTGGCCCGCATCAAGGTCAGTACCCACTACGGTGACCTCACCAGTGCTCAATTGGTGATTGAAGCCGCCACTGAAAACTACGACCTCAAGGTCAAAATCGTCAAGCAGCTCGACGAAATGCTGGCCCCGGATGTGATTGTGGCATCTAACACCTCGTCTATCTCCATCACCAAGCTGGCGGCTGTGACCGCCCGCGCTGACAAGTTCATTGGCATGCACTTCTTTAATCCGGTGCCGATGATGGCGCTGGTGGAGATCATTCGCGGCCTGCAAACCAGCGATGCCACGCACGCGGCGGTGCACGCCATGGCCACCAAGCTGGGAAAGACCCCGATCACGGTCAAAAACTCCCCTGGTTTTGTGGTGAATCGCATTTTGGTGCCGATGATCAACGAGGCCTTTTTTGTGCTGGCCGAAGGTCTGGCCACGCCCGAAGACATCGACGCGGGCATGAAGCTCGGCTGCAACCAACCGATTGGCCCCTTGGCGCTGGCCGACATGGTGGGGCTGGACGTGTGTCTGGCGGTGATGGAGGTCTATCTGGCCGAGTTTGGCGACAGCAAGTACCGTGCTTGCCCGCTGCTGAAAGAAATGGTGGCCGCTGGTCGCCTGGGGCGCAAGACCGGCCAGGGTGTCTATAGCTATTAAAAATAGAGCTGCTCGCGCTTATTCCATAAGGTCTAGAGGCTCATTTTGCTTAAATATTTGTAGGCAAGATGGCAGCCGCTGAAAGGGTTGACATCCATGCTGCGACAATATGTCCCTCTTTTTGAAACACGCCGGGCTTGCCCCCGGCCTTTTTTTGCATGTCAGATTCTTTCGATATTGAAGTGCGTCCCGCCAAAGAGCGTGACGCCCAAGCCATGGCCCAGATTCAGGCCGCTGCCGCCCAAGCTGCTTTCAAGGCGCAGTTTCCGGGTGAGCCCATGCCCGAGTTTGATTCCCTGAAGAAAAGCCAGGCCTACTGGCGTGAAGCCATTGAGTTTGCCGACCCGCAGGTGCTGGTGGCAACGCAGGGTGGCGAGGTGGTGGGCTTTGTGGGGTTTGACCGCTCACGCGACCCCAAAACGCCGGCCACCATGGGTGAAATTTGGGCCTTGTATGCACGTCCCAGCCATTGGGCCCAAGGGGTGGGGCTGGCATTGTGGGACGGCGCGCGCGAAGCCTTGGTGGAAGAAGGCTGTACCAAGGTCACCGTCTGGGTGCCGCTGGGTTACGAACGTGCCCTGCGGTTTTTTGACATGGCCGGTTTCAAGCGTGAGATGACCAGCATCAAAACCGTTTTGGTGGGGCTGACGCGCCTGGAAGAAATTCGCTTCAAACGCGATTTAAGCTGACAAAAAAAACACGCCAGTCCAGGACGCAACTGCGCATGCCTTCAGCGAACTTGAAGGGCTTATTCGATCACGTATTGGCTGGTATGGCGGATGTCTTCACCCTTGGCTACATAGACGACAAACTCCGCAATATTTTTGGCATGGTCGCCGATGCGTTCTATCGCTTTGGCGATAAAAAGCAAATCCAGACTGGGTGAAATCATTCTCGGGTCTTCCATCATGTAAGTAATGAGTTTGCGCACAAAACCGTCAAACTCCCGATCAATGTGGTCGTCCTCTTTGAGGATGGCCATTGCTGCGGTGACATCAAGTCTGGCAAAGGCATCCAGCGCTTTCCTTAGCAGTCCTGCGGCCAGGTCGGACTCAACCCGCAACTCCAGTGATGGCAAAGATCGAGGCGCACCACTGCGTATGATGGACAGAACCATGCGGCCTATTTTCTCAGCCTCATCACCTACACGCTCCAGATTGGCCGTGGTTTTCGATAGCGCAATCAACAGACGCAAGTCGCGAGCTGCTGGCTGGCGCAAAGCGATGATGTTGGATATCTCACGGTCAATTTCAACATCCATTGCATTGACTTTGACCTCGGCTGCCAACACCTGGTTGGCGGCTTCCCCGTTGAACTGCGCCAGGGCATAAATGGCTTGATTGATTTGTGACTCCACAAGCCCGCCCATTTCCATGACGCGCACAGAAACGGATGAAAGTTCGGCGTCAAATTGTGAAGACAGATGTTTTTCAGGCATGGTTCTATTTCCTCATTAGCCAAAACGGCCGGTGATGTAATCTTCTGTCTCTTGGCGGGTTGGTCGCATGAAGATATCTTTGGTGTCGCCGTATTCAATGAGCTTGCCCAGATACATGTAAGCGGTGAAATCTGACACCCGAGCCGCTTGTTGCATGTTGTGGGTCACGATCACGATGGTGAAGCGGGTCTTGAGTTCAATCAGCAGTTCTTCAACCTTGGCAGTGGCTATTGGGTCCAGCGCGGAGCAGGGCTCATCGAGCAACAGCACTTCTGGCTCTAGCGCAATGGCACGTGCAATCACCAGGCGTTGCTGTTGACCGCCTGAAAGGCTCAATCCACTCGTGTTCAGGCGATCCTTGACTTCGTCCCACAGTGCGGCACCACGCAAGGCGCGCTCCACGGTTTCATCAAGCTGATTACGGCCGTTGATGCCATGCAATCTCAAGCCATAGGCGACATTTTCATAAATCGACTTCGGGAACGGGTTAGGTTTCTGGAACACCATCCCGACGCGTCGGCGCAATTGCGCGACGTTAACCTTGCGGTCGTAAATATCGCGCCCGTCGATCAGGATTTTGCCGTCAATGTGACAACTGTCGACAAGATCGTTCATGCGGTTAAAACAGCGCAAGAGCGTAGATTTTCCACAGCCACTAGGCCCAATAAAAGCCACCACATGGCCTTTGGGGATACCGATGTTCACATCGTGCAAGGCCTGGCTTTGCCCGTAAAAAAGGTTCAGATTTTTCACTGCCAAGGTGACTTCCAAATCTTCAACCCGCTTGCCGGGCTCTTGTGATTCTTTGATGTTGGTCGCAATTCGGATTCCGCTTGGGAGGTTTTCGGGAGTGCTGGACATAAGATGGTTTTCTTGGGTGAATTGAAGTGTTGAGGCGATGTTGGACATCAGACAGTCTCCATTCCGCGATACTTTTCCCGCATGCTGTTGCGCAGTCGGATAGCAGCGAGGTTGAGCACGACGATGACAATTACCAGCAGCAGGGCAGTCGCATAAACCAAGGGGCGCGCCGCTTCCACGTTGGGGCTTTGGAAGCCGACGTCATAGATATGAAACCCAAGGTGCATGAATTTTCGCTCCAGGTGCAGGTAGGGAAAAAAACCATCCAACGGCAAGGTAGGCGCGAGCTTGACCACACCAACCAGCATCAGCGGTGCGACCTCGCCAGCAGCGCGGGCAATTGCCAAAATCAGGCCGGTCATCATGGCCGGGCCTGTCATAGGTAGCACAGTGCGCCACAAGGTCTCGGCCTTGGTTGCACCCAACGCCAGACTGCCTTCGCGCACAGAGCGTGGCACCCGAGCCAGTCCTTCTTCCGTGGAAACAATGACGACTGGCAGCGTCAGTAGCGCCAGCGTCAAGGATGCCCACAAAATGCCCGGACTGCCAAAAGTGGGGGCGGGCAGGGCTTCCGGAAAGAACAATTGGTCAATATTGCCACCCAGAAAATAAACGAAGAAGCCCAGGCCGAACACGCCATAGACGATGGACGGCACGCCAGCCAGGTTATTCACCGAGATGCGGATGACGCGGATCAAAGGGCCTTGTTTAGCGTACTCGCGCATGTAGATCGCTGCCATCACACCCAGCGGTGTGACCAGCGCAGCCATTAACAAGACCATCATCACAGTACCGAAGATGGCCGGGAAGATGCCGCCCTCAGTGTTGGCCTCGCGCGGATCATCCGACACAAATTCCGCCAGTTTGCCAGCGTAGTGGCCTAATTTCTCGAACAAACCCATGTCATTTGCGCGGTAAATGTCGGCCACCTGCGCGAGCTTGATCTCGACCTCTTTGCCGTCCATGACACGAGCTTTCAGAGTGTCTCTTGCGATCTCTTTGCGCAGAATTCCAATACGCTCCTGGAGCACCGCAAACTGAGCATTCAGACTATCGCGTTGTGCATTGAACTCTGCCTTGCGTTCCTCGGTAAGCTTGCCCTGGAGCTCAAGTCCACGCGCCTGCAGGCGCAACTTTTCAATTTCGTAATTGACCTTGCCGATGTCGTGCTTTTCCACCGACAAGGTCTGCTTGAACAGGGCGCTGGCGCGAGCCACCCGGGCCTTAACTTCAGGCCACGCAGCCTCACCGCTGGCCACCACTTTGCCGTCCTCCTGGACCGACACGAGATGGCCGTAGAAGTTACCCCACTCACGGCGTTCTACCGTGATCAGATCTTTAGGGTAATTCACCTTGCCCAGCAGTGGCACCGGGAACCAGCGGAAGTCAACGCCCGTGACATCCTTGTTACCCATCTTCATTAATACCCGTTCGGCAAAGGCATCGTTGCCGGTGATCACGAAACCCGCTTCGCGCAGGCGGCGCACGGCCACCTCTTCACGTTCGCGAATTTCGCCGATCAAGCCGATGGTGCTGCCGTCGCGTTCCTGAAAAGTGGTCTCCACCACCTGCTTAGGCCAAAAGTGACCCAGACCGCGCAGGGCTGTTAGTGACAGCACGCCGGCCACCGCCAGCACAGCCGCAGCCACCGCTCCGGCAGTCAGCCATATCCATGGGGATCCTGATTTGAACCAATCACGCATGTGTTTCTCCCTTGAATATCAGATGGTTTGGTACTTCTCGCGCAGGCGCTGGCGCACCAGCTCGGCGATGGTGTTGAAAAAGAAGGTGAAGGCAAACAGCACCAACGCCGACAGAAAGAGTAGTCTGTAGTGCGTCTCGCCCACACCGGCTTCGGGCATTTCGACACCAATATTTGCAGCCAGCGTGCGAAACCCTGTGAACAGGCTGAAGTCCATAACCGCCGTGTTGCCGGTGGCCATCAGCACGATCATGGTCTCACCCACAGCGCGCCCCAGGCCGATCATGATGGCAGAAAAAATGCCTGGGCTGGCAGTCAGCAACACCACGCCGATCAGCGTCTGCCATGGCGTGGCACCCAGTGCCAGCGAGCCAGAGGTCAGTGAATTAGGCACACTGAAGATCGCATCCTCGGCGATAGAGAAAATGTTCGGCGTGACGGCAAATCCCATCGCAATACCCACCACCAACGAGTTGCGCTGCTCATAGCTGATACCTAGCTCGTTGCTGAGCCAGTTTGGCATGTCACCGCCAAAAAAGAAGGCTTCGATCGGGTGGCCAATCTGGAACACTAGCCAAATGGTGGCGATGAGCACCGGCATCAGCAACGCAGCCTCCCAACCAGGTGCAACGCGACTGGTCAGCGATTCTGGCAGCACATGCCAGACGTAAGATGCCAACACCATTGACGCCGGCAGCAGCAAAATGCACAGCAGCACCCCGGCCAGGTTGTTGTCGACCAGCGGCGCCAACCAGAGTCCGGCTAGGAAACCCAGCACCACAGTCGGCAGTGCTTCCATCACCTCGATCGTCGGCTTGACGATGGTGCGCATACGCTGGGTCATGAAGTAGGCCGTGAAGATGGCTCCCAGGATGGCCAGTGGCACTGAGATCAGCATCGCGTAGGAGGCAGCTTTGATGGTGCCGTAGGTCAGGGGTGCCAGGCTGAACTTGGGTTCAAAGTCACCGTTGGCAGCCGAAGACTGCCAAACGTAGTCAGGTTCCTCGTAGCTTTCGTACCAGACCTTCTCCCACAGGCTAGACCAAGACACTTCGGGGTAATGGTTGGCTACCGCGGCTGAGAAGACTCGGCCGTTGGCATCCTGAGCCAGGTAGCCATTGCCCCGCGGCGGGATGCCCAGAACGGTCAGCGCTTTGTCGCTGAGCTTGTCGATGAAGAGTTGGCGTTCCGAGGTGGCGAAGTAGCTGCCCAGGTGACCCTGAGCGTCGCCCACGATAAAGCCCTTGCGGAAGAACTCGGGGGTCAGCGCGGTCACTGCGGCCGGCATGGCCTTGAAGCCGCGGATGCGCCTGAGTTTGAAGTTGGCACCTTCAGTGCGCACCAGGAACCATTGCGAAAGTTCGCCTTTATCGGTACCCACGATGATTGAGAAGCCGCCGCTCAGCATGGTCAATGCCGTGACTCGTTGACCCTCAGGTGCGAGTTCTACCGTCTCCAACAAGGCGGGATTGGTCTTGTCTGTGATGTTATAACGCGCCAGGCTGCGCTCGCCATGTAACACATACAGCTCACGTTGTTTGGACTCAATCACCAATTGGCGAATATCCGCCGGGGCAGGCGAGATCTCGGACTGCTGAATCTCGCTCGTGGATTCGCCCGTCATGACGTTGGTGCTGATATTGACAGCAGACACCAGCAGGCGTTTGTCATCCGTTAGCGCTGCGATGGTGGAGCCCTCAACCGTCTCTTGCACGCCAAGAAGACGAATGGCTTGGCCTTTCGGATCCACGGCCAGTGGCTTGTCGCCCAGGGGGTAGTCGAGCGAGGGCGTGATCAAACGTTTGTTATCGGGGTAGGTGACCGTGAAACCCTGCTTGGCGAGTATGACCGTGCCGTCAGAAAGACCATAACCCTGGCTTAAGCTGCGCAGCTCACCGATGGCTGCGCTGGTAATTTGAACGCCAGCAGGTACGGGTACAGCCACCTCGGACAGCACTGCACCGGTGGCGAAGTTGAAGAAGGTGATAACCCCTTGCGATCCACTACGCGCGCCAATTTCGCGCTGCTCTTCACCGCTGTAAGCCAGTGTGGTCTGGTTGGCCGGACCGGGCACGCTGAATTCTTGGCGGTTGTCCACCGACGGCGACGTGAACAGTGGGACTACGACGCTGGCCAGATAAAAGAAGATGGCCGATACCGAGATGATGACACTAAGGCCACCGATCGTCATCAGATACTTGAAAAGCGAGTCGATCAGCATGCGTCGCCCCATGGCCGCGTCAACGTTGGTTGGAATGTGGGTCTGGGATGATGTGTTCATTAGAAATAGAACCTATTCAGGTAGGAATGGAGGGTGGCAACTGAAGGTCACCACCCTCCGTCTTGGGCGGCTGGTTTTTTACTTCGCAGCCTCATGAAGGGATTTAAAGTGCCCGAGCCGATCCATGGGTTTGCCCTTTTTGTAACTGGCCTTGTTCATCACATAGACCAGCGACTCTCCTTTGGGGCCGACACCGATGTCGGTGTAGCCGTAGGCTACCTCGCCGTGGGCGACAAAGTCTTTCATTTCTTTCAGATCGCCAAAGAGGTAAAAGCGGCCGTTTTTCATCACCTCGCCATAGAAGTTGGCACTCGGCGCCAAACTACCTGTCATGATTTGTTCGCCTATGCTGGGCACATTGGCCTTGACGTCAGGCTTGGTGATGCCATAAACCAGCGTGCGGCCGCCGGGACCGGCACCAATCTGGGTGCGCGTGAGTGTAACTTCGCC
>Ga0210044_10000688_pt1 | contig 51482 bp, 48 predicted proteins | sample CryGey13umfilter_2_FD_183959 | JGI IMG/M metagenome (GOLD analysis project Ga0210044, IMG submission 183959) | Groundwater microbial communities from aquifer in Utah, USA - Crystal Geyser 4/9/14 3 um filter (SPAdes) (version 2) | ecosystem: Environmental > Aquatic > Deep subsurface >...
TATTGCGGGTTGCCGCTACCGCTGTGTCCGTTTTTTACAATATTTTCGCTACCACAATGTCGACATGTATATAATTTTGCAATCATGCTTGAAATATATCATAAATCACTACGACTTTACCACTACCAATATTTTTTCTCGATGTATTTCACGCCGTCAAGATCTTTGAAATGCTCATCTTGTGTCCAGAGAGTGGCGTTGTTTGCGCGCGCAGTGGCAAGGATTAAACTATCTGCCATCGGCAGTTTTAGTTCAGCCGAGAGTTTGGCAGCGCTCAGTGCCAGCGATTCGTCAATCTCGACGATCTCTCCCTGCTTCATATCGCTGACATGAATCTGCGCCTCGTTAAGTCCGCTTTGCTGGAGCAACTTTTTGAAGACTTCGTAAATACAAATAACAGACACGAGCAAATTCTTTGTGTCTTCGATGGCGGGGGCGAAAAAATCGGCGTTGCTGCCTTCTGCAAAATATTCCAACCAGCCCGAAGAGTCGACGATGTTCATACGCGATCCTCTTCGTCGCGCTCGATCCGTGTGTCAATGCCCTTCAACGATCCGCGTGACTGTTTGATGGGGCGGACAGGGATGAAGACAACCATATTGTCATAGGCGATGACGTGCATCTTTTGTCCAGGTTTGACGCGCATTCTCTCGCGCACTTTCAGGGGGATGACAACTTGATATTTGGGGGAAACGGTTACTGCGTCCATACGATACTCCTATCGAACCGAAAAACGTATGACGATTATATCACTTTACAAATGTCATTGCGAGGAGCGAGGCGACGAAGCAATCTCCCTGCGCATGGGGATTGCTTCGTCGCTCCGCTCCTCCTCGCAATGACGGATGACTAATACTCACCCGCAAACTTCTCGTGGACCCAGAGGAATTCCTGGCGTTTGTTCATTACACGGACGAGACCGCCGTAGCCTGGGTCTTTGGCTTTGAGCAGGGCGTGGAGTTCGCGCAGGGTGGAGCCATCAGAGCGGAGGGCGACGCCATGCGCTTGCGGAAGGTTGGTGGAATCTGCTGTGCCGAGGAAGTCGCTGATTTTGGCGGTTTCGCCGAGGGTTGCGTCAATGATGGATTTGCCGAAGTCGAGTTGTTCTTCGATGAGTTTGTAGGCGGTTTCATCCAGCGCGAGTTTGACGGCGGAGGAGGCGACGGGGAGTACCATGCCCAGCGTGCCTGTCAGGAATTTCAAATAGGGACTGGCTTTCTTGAACCATTCACGCTCCAGTTCGAGGTCGTAGACGCCTTTCTTCATATCGCCGTTGTTGAGAACGGGGAGCGGCAGGCGCGAATGTTCGCACCATAGGACGAGGCGGAACTTTTCACGAATCCAGGTTTTGGGATTGAAGGCGCTGCGGTCAACGGGGAAGAAACTGAACAGGCGCGGACCTTCTTTGGCTTCATCGGTGAGGACTTGCAGTAGGTCGGTGTAGGTTTTGTCCACTTGGGAGAGAATGCGGCGCGTGTTGACGTTAAATTCATCATGCAGTTCACTTTTGAGTGAAGCAAATTCTGACTGCAAGTCAGCAAGTGAAATTGCCTGTGTAGCGGCGGGTGCGTTGCGGAGCAGGGAGTCAATATTCTGCCATTTGTTGCAAACAGGGCATGGATATTTTGGCTGTCCATCGCGTTTGCTTTCCATCAAGTTGCCCACGTTATAAAGACCTGTGCCAGGCACGTGCTTACCGCAAGGGTCAATGCATGGAACCATCACGTCACAGCGCAAGCCTTCCCAAAAACTTTCGACAAGGAATTTCACTTCGCGAGTCAACATGCCGAGCAGTCCTTCGGGATACGGCGAGCGGACGGTAATGCGGACGTCGTTGCCCACGTGCTCAAGAAACGCGCGGCTTTTGTATTCATCCTCCAGCACCAGCCCGCGCTGCCAGTGGACGCTGGCGTTGTAATCGGCGCGACCGAGGGAATATTTATGCAGGCGAACGATCAACTGGTAGAACAATCCTTCCGCGCTGGCGGATTGACCATTGCTTGCGTCCACGATGTGACAGATCTGCGTTTGCTGGATGTCGCCCGACGCGGGAGAGATTTTCCACGCGTCGGAAATATTTTGCGGGCGGATATCGGGGACGAGTTGACCGATGAGAGATGTCGAGTTGTCATCGTAGGGGCGGGTCTGCGCCATGCCCATACGCGCTCCGCTCTCGCCGCCAGACCCGCCCGTACCGCGCGGATCAGCCACACGGTAGGAAAGATCGAAGCGTTCCATCAGGCGGAGAAAAATCGGGTGGAGAGTCGCTGGGTAGCGCGAATCGTCCGCGCGGTTTTTGTCATCCCACAGGTGACCAAGTCTTGAGAATTTCACCAAGCCGTGCGCTGTCCGCGTCGCTTCATCGTCGAGCACATAACTCATGGCGGTGGCAAGCCAATCGGGACGGAGGATGACGATGTCGTGCAGGGTCGGGTCATTTTCGTAATGCGTGAGATGACCGAGGCGGTGCGAGATGGTAATGAAGAGCCGCGCGATCTCATCATCCATGTTGTGGGCGCGGCAGATGTCGAGGACTTCACGCAAAGGCAGATACGGCGCGCCCTTGCCTTGCAGGGCTTGACGGACATCGGCAAAACTCTTCGGCACAGAGCGACCGACTTCGGGCAGGCTCGCGGCGACCTGGGCAATGGCGCGTTTGAGTTCATCAATGCCTTTGCGGTTGCCGTGCTCGTCGGGTTTGCTGTCCACGAAGAAAAAGTCTACGACGGTTTCTTTGCCGAACAAGTCCCACAGTTCCTGACGGTCAATATCGGGCTGACGCTGCTGCGGTCCGCCGTGCGTGGCGACGACCAGAATCTTCGCGCTCGGCTCGCGGCGCTTGACGAGTTGAATCCACTCTTTGACCTGTCCCGCCTGCGAACCTTCGCGCGGCTTCCACACGACGAGATAAACTGCGGGCGCGCTGAAGAATAACTGGTGCGTGGGGCGATACACGCGCTGTCCGCCGAAGTCCCAGGCGTTGAGGGTGATTTTGGTTCGGGTGTCGAGGTTAATCAATTTTACAGGTTTAATCTTGATGCCGTGCGTGGTAGATAATCCTTCAGCAAATGCATCACCGCGTAAAGCACCGAGTAAACAGGTCTTGCCAACTTCGCCTTCGCCGATGATGATAAGTTTAGCTTCGTTTAAGATGACTTGCCCTGTTTCGGCTTTGGCACGCAGGTAGGCTTTGACTGCGTCAAGACCCTGTGCGTATGCCGCGGCGAGTTCGGGGTTGAGGGGGTTTTTGTCGAGTTCAAATTTTTCCAAATGTTCAAGTTGGGCAAGGGAGGTAGGTAAGTCAGTCAGTTGATTGTTGTTGAGATACAGTTTTTGCAACTGCGTGAGATTGCCGAGCGACTCTGGCAGTGCTGTTAGTTGGTTGTTATAGAGATACAGCGATTGCAACTGCGTGAGATTGCCGAGCGACTCTGGCAGTGCTGTTAGTTGGTTGTCGCTGAGTTCCAGACACTGCAACTGCGTGAGATTACCGAGCCATTCTGGCAGCGTCGTTAGTTGGTTCGTGGCGAGATACAGCGATTGCAACTGCGTGAGATTACCGAGCCACTCTGGCAGTGCTGTCAGTCGGTCGTAGTTAAGAGACAGTTCCTGCAACTGCGTGAGATTACTAATCGACTCTGGCAGTGTCGTCCGTTGATTGCCAGAGAGATACAGTTTTTGCAACTGCGTGAGATTGCCGAGCGACTTTGGCAGTGTCGTTAGTTGGTTGCCGTGGAGATTCAGTTCCTGCAACTGCGTGAGATTGCTGAGCGACTCTGGCAGTGTCGTCAGTTGGTTGTCGGAGAGATCCAGCGTCTGCAACTGCGTGAGATTGCCGAGCGACTTTGGCAGTTCGGTGAGTCCACTCCCGAGATAAAGATTCGTTGCACCCGATTTCAGGGCTTCTTTGATTTTCTTTTCTGCTTGGGAATAGGCTTCGTCATGCGCCATGGGAACCTCCTTCTGTCTTAACCATGATTTTCTTGATTTGCTTGATTGCCTTGATTGCCTTGATTGAAGACCATGATTGATTCGTGATGAGTTTCATTGCGCCCGACTTCAACGCCTGTTCGATAAGCGGGGAAGGACTGTTGCGTTTTTGACAGGAGTTTGGATGAATCATTTTTATTTTCCCTTTGAGGTCTTAACCATGATTTTCTTGATTGAAGGATTACCATGATTAGTACGAGTCCAATCAGGGTAATCCTGTAATCCTTTCAATCACGGTTAAGATGTTTACTTGATTGCCATGATGGATTGCCTCGATTTGCAAGATTTTCAATCAAGGTAATCCTATAATCCTTTCAATCATGGTTAAGATGGTTTTTCTAATCCTTCAAATCAAGGTTAAGTTTGTTGTTATGCACTCTCTTGAATTGTAAACTCTTTGCGCCAAAATTGATCAGCAGACCAATCTCCATTTTATACGCTTCGAGATAATTCATGGCTTGGGCGAGATGAACGTCCTCCAATTGGATGACGGCTTTCAGTTCAACCATGATCAATTTTTCAACGAAGAAGTCCACTCTGCGCGTGCCGATCTCGTGTCCGCGATAAAAAATGGACATTTCCTTTTCGCGTTCAAAGGCGAGGTTATGATAGGGAAATTCAATTTCCAGCGCACGCTGGTAGATGACTTCCTGAAAGCCATTGCCAAGCGTGGAGTGGACTTTCATTGCGGCGGCAATAATGCGGCGAGTCAAATCTTCGTGTTGCATACCTTGATTTCCTTGATTACCATGATTGAGACTCAATCATGATAATCCTCTAATCCTTCTAATCATGGTTAAGACGTTCAGCGAAGTGTTCCATCAACAGGCGGTGGACGAAAATATATCCGCCACCGACGCGACGCAGGAAGATCAGGTCAACGCAGTGGTTGAGGAAGGGGACGAGTCGCCAAGGAGTGAATTTGTTAAAAGCCAAATTAAAGCGTAAGATACAGTGTTTAAATAAAGCCGAACCTCCGTATTTCAACAAAAAAATCAGCCCGAAACCCAGTCCGCAAATCAGTCCGAATAACAACCCTAGTTTTATCCCTACAATCAATCCACCATACAGCCATAACAACAACCCTAAACTCAGCCCGACAATCAATCCAAATAACAGGAAGATAAAAAGGAAATTTCTTATTAAGAAAGCAACTCTTTGACCAAGGAGTATCGGTTGATCAACTGATTTCGTATCTAGCCCAAAACCCATCAGCCCGAAACCCAGTCCAAATAATAGCCCAAACAATAATCCAAAGAATAATCCAAAAAGTAGCCCTGAAGACAACCCAGCAACGAGCCCGCTAAACAACCCCAAAATAACTCCAAAAACTATCATTCCGCTTATTCCTTCAATCCAATCCCATTCTAAAGCATCAACCATTTCGATCTCATTATCATCTAAATCATCGACTATTTCGGTTTCGTTGTCCTCTAGCACATGAACTGTTTTGATCTCGTCATCATCCAACACATCAATCATTTCGATCCCGTTGTCTCCAAATGTGTAATTTTCCGTTAAAAAAATGGCGCATCCAAACAATAAAATGATTAGTCCAACAATTATCCCAACAATCAATCCATAAATAAGCCCACTAATCAAACCAATAATCAACCCAATAATTACAACAGGAATTAATCCAATATTCACCCTGTAAAATCCTTGGTTCTTCTGGCTTAACCAATTTGGTTGCATATTTTCAAGAAAATATGGAATCTGATTATGTTTGACCATTTTGCGTGCCAGCCATGATAGCCAATGCAACACATCCTGTTTTTTGAAATTTGCATTCTTTGATCTCGGACGCTCAAACATGCGCTCAATATAAGTATCAAAAAGGCGTTTGTGTTGTAACTTCTCATCTCCCGATATCAGAATCTCTACATCCCGCTTATCCCGATACGCCATAATCATAATGCTCAAAAATAAGGGGGTCTCTGCCATTTCACGCAGGGCGTTATCTTTTTTGAGAACCTGCTTAATACCCGCCATCTCCTCCCCAAAGCGATTGAAGAATTCGGCAATCTGTTCATGCGTCAGCGGCTGGACTTCAATCGCGCCTTCAAAGGATAATTTGGCGTTGAGGTCTGCATAATCCTGACTGCGGCTGCACACGGCGAGGGAGGTCAGCCCATGTTCTTTTCTAAAGGCGTTGATCGCTTCCACGCACTTGGCGCGGCTGTCCTGTCGCACTTCGTCCAAGCCATCCAAAAGCAAGAGTAATTTATTGCCTTTCACCCAATCGGGCGCGGTCTTGCGAGGGACGCTGTACAGGTTGTTCAACTCCTGCGCCAGCCAATCGGCGAGGGTTTTCGATTCCGTCCAAGATGAAAGGTTGAAGACCATCGGGATGGGATAGGCCACGTCTTCTCTGGCGCGTGCAATCAACTGGCGGGCGAGTTCCAACAGCATGGTCGTCTTGCCCGAGCCAGGCGCGCCGAGAATCAGCAGGGAACGTCCCATGCCGATGGAGTCGAAGATCTCCAGCATGGATGTCCCTGCGGGGAGGGTTTCGTCGGTTGATTCTTTTTTGATCGCCCACGGATATTTGGTCACCGCTTCGGGGTCTTGTTTGATGCCCAAGTCCAATAACGCCGCGCCGTGCAGGGATGCGTCCAGCACGCCTTTGATCCACGCGTTTTCGACGTGTCCCAACAGGATGCGGCAGTTGCGGTGCTCGAGGGTTTCCGAGTCGCTTTTGAAGATATTGAAGAATTTCTGGATGATGGTTTGGTTGTTGTCCCCTGTGACGATGACGCTGTCCACTACATCACCACCGATCGTGGTGACGTTTTTCTTCTCGGGTGGAGTGGACTTTCTGACAGGCGTCATGGCTGCGTGGAGGTTATGACTTCTTCGACTCTGCTTTGCCCTTTTCTGCTACTTTCTGGAAGACGGTGCTTAATCCTTTGATCGGATTGGTGAAAGTGTCTACAGCCACTTCCCATATATCTGGCGCCATGCCCGCTAGAACTTCAAACCATTCTTGAACTTTGCCCTCTTCTGCTTTCTCGCCTTTTGCTGCCTCCGTTTCCAACTCTTGAACAGCGGTCTGTACCATCGTCTTTTTAGGACCTTCTGGTTTGGCTTCCACCGCTTTTAACAAAGTTGAAAAGGCTTTTGCGATTTCATCTACCGAAGCGCCTTGCTTTAATGTGAGGCGATTGTTGTTTCCAGCGACAACATTGGAACCGCTGACACTGCCGCCGATGCTAATGTTATTTCCGCCTGTTCCTGTGGTGTTAGCTGCTTTCGATTTGGTTGATTTTTTGTCTGCCATTTTATGTCTCCTTAGAAATTTTCGTTCATTTTCCCATTTTCGGATGAGTATTGGAAATCGCCGACCGTGATTTTGATTCTACTCCACATCCCTCTATGGCACGTGCTGTTTATCTGGAGACACGGAATACACTCTTGTCAAAATATCGCTACTTGTTTATTTCGTTTTCATCGCCCGAAATGATCGTACTGTCTTTGTGCGTAGAGCGGAGCAAGCCGAACGGGTTAAACGGAACAAATCGCACAGGTTAAGCGGTGCATGCCGCACACTCTTGAGTGGGTGGAAATCGCTGGAAGGAGCCCCAAATAGTCAGATGATTCTAACTATCCGCCCTGGAACTGACAAAGAAAAAAGGGAGGCCATCGTTTCCGCCTGGTACCGTCAACAATTAAAAATTGCGCTGCCGCCACTGATCGAAAAGTGGGAAGCGGTAATGGGTGTGAAGGTAAATCGTGTTTTTGTTCAGCGGATGAAAACAAAATGGGGCAGTTGCCATTCAAGCAAGCACAATATTCGCATCAATAGCGAACTCGCTCAAAAACCGCCAGCCTGCCTTGAGTACGTTGTTGTGCATGAACTGGCGCATTTGCTGGAGCCGTCGCACAATAAGGTTTTTGTAAGCCTGATGAATCAGTTTATGCCGCAATGGCGTCAACTTCGTGATGAATTAAACCGCATTCCGCTGACACACCAGGAATGGAAGTACTAGCGCTGGCGCAAAAATTCCCAGGGGTGGAGCGCTGCTTGAAAATTCTCTTCAATATCTGTTGAAATCTCACCGCCGCCGCTCAGTTTTCCCAATTTGTGGAATCTGGTTTCCAAACCGGCGCTGGCTGGTCTGCTGGAATTTTCTTCACGAATTCTGTCAGCGAGGCGCGAAAAGCGGCGTCATCGCGTATCATCTCTTGTAAAGCAAATTTGAACGTGCCGTAATAATCATCGTTGGGAAGGCGGACTTTCAATACTTCCAACACATACTTTCCAAGCGGGTGTTTTGAAAATTTTCCTTCGATGCACTGCCATAATTCTTGTAAAACTGTAAAAATGGCCATTTCTCTTTCAAAAACATTATCTACAGCGTCATCTGCGTTCAGTAAGTATGGCAAGGCCGGTTTTAGCGGATCAAAAATCATTTTACTTAGTTCTTCAAGGTTATTGCCGTCGAAATAATCAATAGGCTCCGAGTTGATGACTTGATGATAAACAGCCTCGTTGCGGAATTCATGCAACCATTCCAACGATGAATATTGCTCCGTCCACCTGGCCAACTTGACGAAAATATCCACCAGCGGGTAAGCAGACCAGACATAGGGCTTCTGTCTCTCCTGTCCCGACGAGAAGAAACGATTGCGGCAGATGCCTTGCTTGAACTCGATTGCCTGCCAGAACATTGAAAAAACCCTACCTTCGGCGCCGAGTTCGTCGTCTAACAAATTTATTTCTTTTACCCCCAATCGTTCGGTCTGTCCCTGTTCAATACGGCTGAGGATACTTTTGGCCATATGGGTTTTCTCGCTAAAATCATCTATGGTCAATTTTTTTGCTTCCCGTAACAATCTAAGGTACAGACCGGTATCAGACAGGGTAACAACGGCGTTTTCAACATAGTAATCCCATAAAAAATCGGGGGTGGTTCTCGTGGGGGCGGGCATGGCAAGACCATAAACCACTGCCTGGCGCACCCGTTTTTCCATAAACTCATAAGAAATCGTGCTTTTGCTTGCAGATTTATAGGCTTGATGAAATTTTTGAGCAATAAATTGGAAGAACGTATCGTCTTGCCGCGCATAATATTTTCGATAGGCTGCCTCCAGATCGTAAATAAAAATTTTATCGGAGAGCATCTCTTTGTTTTTGATGATTGCCTTATGTTCAATAAGGCGCGGCGTACCAGTTTCTTTGGCCAGCTCGTCGTTGTCAATGCCTAGTACCCAACATAAATTTACCAATGCGTTCAGGGTTAAGCCCAGTTTGCCGGTCTCAATTCTGCTGATGTGGCTTTGGTCGATTCGGCATATTTTAGACAGGTCGTCTGTGCCCAATCCCAAGTTTTCTCTTTTTCCCCTTAACCAATTTGCAATGGAATCTATGTCTTTTTTCATTTTTTACCTTGTTTACGGTCTTGACAAAAGAGAGGGCAGTGCTGTAGAATAGCACACAGTATGTACATTAGGAACATTTTATCCGCAAAACAACACACACCCGATTTAGAATCGGAGAAAAGAGGAAAAATGACAGAAGCAGAAAAAGATAGCAACGATTTTGTGGTTTTGAAGCCGCAGGAAGTTGCACAACGCTTGCGCTGTTCGGCTGCCTTGGTCTACAAACTTAGTCAACTGGGGCAACTGCCTTCGGTGCGGATTGGCCGTAAGGTTACCATTTTGGAAAGTGACCTGATTAAGTTTGTGGAAATCAATCGCTACCCACAACCTGGGCCTTTGACACATGACCGCCGGTAAACGCTATCGCTCACACGGCGAGGGATCGATCACGATTCGCAAGGGACGTCCCAAGCCTTTTATGGCACAAATCACGGTGCGCGGTCAAAGACTATCGCAATCGTTCGTCAACAAGACCGATGCTACCCGCTGGATCCAGGACACCAATAATAAAATTGGCTCTGTTTCTAATGTGGACCTGCTGGCGGCTTCCATCGAGAAAGCGCTGAAAGTTTGGCTCGACTACGTTAAAATCACCAAAAGTCCCAAAACGTACCTGGGCTACCGCCGCATCGCTGATAAATACATTATTCCACAAATCGGTCACCGGCGCGTGTACGAAATCAAACCGCTCGACCTGCGAGACATTCTGACGGCATACTCAAAAGAAGTTAGTCAGCGTGAGCTGCTCTACATCTGGCAGACCGCCAGCAGCTTCTTTAGTTACCTGGTGGCCCAGGGCGTAATGCCACAAAACCTGGCCAGGTCTGTCGCCAGGCCCCGCAAAGAGCAATCGTCAACTGATTGTCGCTATCTGTCACGCGACCAGGTTCGCAAACTTGTCGAAGTGGCTGAGACAACAAATCATCCGTTGGTAGACCTGTATTACTTTGCGCTCTCAACCGGGATGCGCGAAGGTGAAATCCTGGGTCTGCGTTGGAACAATGTCGACTGGGATGCGAAGTGTATTATTGTGGTCGAGCAGGTGCAGTATACAGAAGAGAAGCGTGCTGAGGGAAAACTTCCTTACACGTTTCAATCTACGAAGACTGAAGGATCGAAACGGCGCATTCCCGTTGGCGAAGAAACCATTCGGAGGCTAAAAGTGCAGCAGCGACGCAACTCAGTTTTCAAACAACTGGCAAAGGAAAAATGGAAAGAGAACAACCTGGTGTTTCCTTCCGAAGTTGGCACACCAATGGAACCGACCAATGTGATACGACGATTCAAGGATTTGCTGAAAAACGCCGAACTGCCCAATATCCGCTTTCGCGACTTGCGTCACACCCATGCCACGTTATTGCTATTGCGTGGCGTACATCCCAAAGTGGTGAGCGAACGGCTCGGTCATGCGGATATCACGACTACCCTGAGAATCTATTCGCATGTAATTCCAACCATGCAAGAGGGCGCGGCCAGCACAATCGAAGAAATTTTGGAAAAACTGCCGCCCCAAAATAAAGCTGATTTATCGGTTAAAGAGTTGGATACTTTCGAGCGTGAGATCTAGATTACAGATAGGAAAGAAACGAAATGCAACCAAATCACAACCAAGCCCGTTTTACGAAAGCGAAAACTTTCATCTATAACAATATCTGGGGGTCTGGCTTCTACCAGACCCCCAGATATGGGTGTGATCGACCAGGGACTTGAACCCTGAACCCACTGATTAAGAGTCAGTTGCTCTGCCATTGAGCTAGTCGACCGTGGAGCGGGTCAGATTATACCCCAAAGGAACCGGGAGTCAATATTCGGCGTATTTTGAGAGCGCTTGCCGACGGGTGAAAACCATCAGTGCGCTGGCGCTGGCGATCGAGGCGACGACGGCGTGGCTGATGCCCGTCAGAAATTCGTGGGCGTTGACCTTTTGTGTGTACATTTCTTGGGCGTGCAGGAGCGCCTGTTCCACTTCTTGCGGCGTGAGACTTTTGTAAATAAACAGCGAGAGTGGTGAATTCTTCATGTCGAAGCTGGTTTCGCTGGCGCGCCCCGATTCCAGCAGGCGGTAGAGTGTGGAGTTTTCATCCACCCAGGCGGGCGGTTCCAACTCAGGCAGAAAATATTCCAGCCGTTTGATGCTGACGCCCTCGCGTGGTACGTCGCCCATGAAGAGTGAGACGGGCGCGTCGCCGCCGGTGGCAACGGCCAGCGCCTCCAAAATCGTCATCGCCAGAATTTTGATTTTCAGGTATTCGCGCGCAATCCGCAGGTTGCTGCGCGCTGAGGCCAGCATCAGCGAAAATTCCTGGTCGCTGGGCACGCCGCGATATTGGTTGAAAACCGAATCAGGGTCAAGATTCTCGAAGAAATCGGCCATTTTTTGCAGCGCCTGGCGGTAGGTTCCAATGGAGTAGACATCTGGCAGGCGCAGAGCGGGGTTGGTTTCGGGAAGAAGTTTCCAGGTGTTGTCGAGAAACCGGCCCGGGTCTATTTCGGCAAAATTTTCAATGTCTTTATTGGCAAATAATACGGCTTTGCGGATGGTATCGGTGATTTCTTCGGGGCTGAGCGCGATGGCGTGGCGGGCGGCGATTTCGCTTAAGCGCGTTTCCATGATGGCAAAGTGGCTTTGGCCGTGCGAAACGGCGCGAAACGGGATGGTCGCCTCGACGCAGATGGTCATCAGGAGCAGGTCTTTTTTGCTGACAATGCCTTCCAACTGTTTGTTCATGACCAGCGCGCTCAAAAACTCGTTCAAGGCTGTGAACGAAGAAAGGTGCTGACCGGGATTCAGGTCGAAAACTTCCAGCGTGAGATGGGCTATTTCATCGGCAGCCGCTATCGGCTTGCAAAGAAAAAACTCTGACGCGCGCTGTTGCACGTAGGGCGAGATAATTTTCCAGAGATGGGGCGAAAATCCCATATCTACCTGGTAGTAAATGATGTCGTGGTAGAGCGCCGCCAATGTGCGAATGGGGTCTTCCGGGTCAATGAACGAGAAGACGTGTTCAAGCGTATGAAAATTCCGCGCCTGGGCGGTCATGCCGCGGTGGATGGTGACCGCCAACTCTTCCAGCTTTTCAAGCGAGACGTGAGTGTCAAGCCGCTGACAGGAACGGTTGAAGATGTCTATTAACTTTTGAACAGTTCCAGATTGCATGGCGCGCCTTTCGCTGGCGTGAGTATATCGCAAAAACTTTGGTTATCGGTAGATGTTGTTCAGGGCGTCGCGGGCGCTTTCGAAATTAAAGCCGAAACCCAGGTTGACCAGCTTTTGCGGAATGACGTATTGCCCGGTCAGCAGCAGGGCGCTCATTTCACCCAGCGCCAGGCGCATGGCAAAGGCCGGGACGGGCAGCCAGTGTGGGCGGTGAAGTGTTTGCGCCAAAGCGCGCATGAAATGGGCATTGGAGAGCGGGTTGGGCGCGGTCAGGTTGAATGCACCCCGCGCTTGGTCATTTTCCAACAAAAAGCGGATGGCGCGGACTTCGTCCTGCAGGTGAATCCACGAAATGCCTTGTTTGCCGTCGCCAATCGGGCCGCCTGCAAACAGGCGCACGGGCAGCGCCATCAGTGGCAGTACGCCTCCATGCGCATCCAACACCAGCCCGGTGCGGATAATGGCGCGGCGTACGCCCATTGAGTCGAGCAGGCGGGTGGATGTTTCCCATTGCAGGGCAATATTTGCCAGAAAATCGTTTCCGGCGGGGACATCTTCGTTGAGCGGTTCCAGGCCGCGCGGGCCGTAGTAGCCTACGCCCGAGGCTTGCAGATAGACACGCGGGCGCGGCGAGACTTTTTCAAACGCCAGTGCAAAAGCCTGACCAGCGTTTATCCGGCTTTCCAATATTTGTTTCTTGCGCTCTGCCGACCAAGGCCATTGGCCGATGGTTGCGCCTGCCAGGTTGACGACTGCGTCTGCGCCTGCCAGGACTTGTGTCCACTCACCCGGCGAGCGTCCGTCCCAAGTTTGGGATTGCGCACCTGGCTGTAAGTTGGTTCTTCCGCTGGAGCGGGTCAGAATGGTGACTGTATGTCCATCTGTCAAGAGCGAACGGGTTAGGGCGGTGCCAATCAGGCCTGTGCCGCCGGCAATGATTATATTCATAATCTGCGTTCCTTTTGTTTGTTTCAATCAGCAATGAATATGGTTGTTAGGAGCAAGCCCTCGTTCTTCAGGGATTATTTCAACGGTAAATACGCCATTTCGCAATGGCACAAAGTTTGTGCACTGTTTGATTATAATGATTATTTGGGAAGAAATGTGTTCTGGTGATTATCTACATCTTTGCTCCACCCTGCGGACAGAAATTGGCGGCTTATGGGTAATCACCAGGCTGGCGTAATTGATTTTCGGCGTGACTTATTGAATGTTCCCGCGCTATTCGCCGCAGCTCCTGCGCGGACACGAATGACTGGGGCGCTTACGCGACTTTGCGGCCTTTGGGCAGTTCACGCTGTTCGGCGGCGAAGGCCAACTCAATTGCTTGCGCGGCGGAACGCGCTTCGATGACTTGAATATTTTGCGGCCAGGGTTCGCCCTGACGCAGCCGCTTGGGGACAATCGCGCTTTTGAAACCCAATTTTTGCGCCTCGCGCAGACGGGCGGGCATTTGCCCCGGCAGGCGCAATTCGCCCGCCAGGCCGATTTCGCCAATCAGCGCCACGTCGGCGCGGACGGAAAGGTCGCGCATCGAAGAGACAATCGCCGCGGCAATCGCCAAATCGGCGGCGGGTTCGTCAATTTTAATTCCCCCGACCACGTTCACAAAAATATCCTGCTCGCCCAGTTTGAGGCCCACACGGCGCGTCAGCACGGCGGCAATCATCTGCAGGCGGTTGTAATCCACGCCGTTGGGCGTGCGCCGCGCGTTGCCAAACTGCGTGGCCGCCGTCAGCCCCTGAATTTCGACCAGCAGCGGGCGCGTGCCTTCCATCGTCACGGCAATCGCCGAACCGGGGGCGTTAATCATCCGCTCGGCCAGAAACGCCTCGGAGGGGTTGGTCACTTCGGCCAGGCCGCGCTCGCGCATTTCAAAAACGCCGACTTCGGCGGTGGCGCCAAAGCGATTTTTGACCGAACGCAGCAGGCGATAGGCCTGAAAGCGGTCGCCCTCCAGGTACAGCACGGTATCCACAATGTGTTCCAGCACGCGCGGCCCGGCGATGACGCCCTCTTTGGTGACGTGACCGATGACAAAAACGCTGACCCCGTTCGATTTTGCCAGTTCACGCAGCTGCGAAGCGCATTCGCGCACCTGGGAAACCGACCCGGCGGAAGAATCCAGTTCCGGCAGGTACATCGTCTGAATGGAATCCACCACCAAAATGGTTGGTTTGACCTCGCGGACGTGGTCGAAAATCGTCTGCAAATTGGTTTCGGTGACGAGGAATAACTCGGCGGGCAGGGGTTTGGCGTCTTTGGGCTGCAGCCGGTCGGCGCGCATTTTGATTTGTTTTTCGGATTCCTCACCGGAGACGTAGAGAATGCGCTGGCTGGCGGCCATTTCCAGCGCCATTTGCAGCATCAGCGTGGATTTGCCGATGCCGGGGTCGCCGCTGACCAGCACAATCGAGCCGGGCACGATTCCGCCGCCGAGGACGCGCGCAAATTCGCCGATGGGTACATGCAGGCGGTCTTCTTCTCCGGCGGCGATTTGCCCAATCGGGCGCGGCGAGGTGCGTCCCGTCAGCCCGCGAGCGGCGTTGGGGCTTTTGGCCGGGGCTTCGTCGCGCACGATTTCTTCCACCATGCTGCTGAAGGTGCCGCACTGCGGGCATTTCCCCATAAAACTGGCGGATACCCGTCCGCAATTTTGACAGACGTAACGGCTGTAAGATTTTGCCATGTTGGTTCCTTGCCCGAAGTATATCCGAAAATCCGTTCTATTCAATCGCCTGTTTCAACTGTTTTGCCAGTGCGCCGAAGGCGGGCGTGTAGCGCATTTCCTCGCTGCGCGGGCGCGGCAGGGTCACCGGCAAATCCAGTTTGATGCGGCCAGGCCGCGCCGAAAGCAGCAGCACCCGGTCGGCGAGAAAAAGCGCCTCGCTGATGGAGTGCGTGACCATCAGCACGGTGGTTTGGCGCGCCTGCCACAGCCGCGAAAGTTCGCCCCACATTTTTTCGCGGGTCAGCGCGTCGAGTGAGCCGAACGGCTCATCGAGCAGCAGCAGGTCCGGGTCGTGAATCAGCGCGCGGGCCAGCGCCACACGCTGCGCCATCCCGCCCGAAAGGTCGCGTGGCAGGGCGTTTTCAAAACCGGTCAGACCGACCAGCGCGGCCATTTCCTGCGCTTTTTGGCAGGCCTGCGCGGCGGGCAAATGCTCCACTTCCAGCGGCAGCAGAATATTTTCGAGGACGCTGCGCCAGGGCATGAGCGTCGCCTGTTGAAAGACGAAACCCACACGGGGCGCGGCCTGCTGATTCTGAAAGTGAATCGTCCCGGCGGAGGGCTGAATCAGCCCGGCGAGCGCCCTCAGCAGGGTAGATTTTCCGCTGCCGGAAGGCCCCAGCACGCAGACAAATTCGCGCTCCGCCACCGAAAACGTCACCGGCCCCAGGGCGTGCAGACCGGCGGCGTTTTGCTCATCGCGAAAGGTGATGCTCAGGTTTTCAATGGAGAAAATGGGCATGGGGAAGAATGAGGAAAAGAGTAGACGGGGAGGAGAAAAGAGGAAGATAAAAAACGGACTTTTTTTCTATGGGATGAATTGATTGGTGAAGGCCGCGTTCAGGTCGAGTGGGGTGGCGTAGGAACCCATGTCCATCAGCACTTTTTGCATGTTTTCCCAGGCTGCCGGGTCAGAGTAGCCCAGGCGCGGCGCGCGCCACATTTCGACGGAGGTGCCGAGTACCTGCTTTTGCACCAGCGGGTCGACCTGGTCGAGATTTTCAACATACTTTTTGCAGATTTCGTAGGCCATGCCGGGGTCGGTGATGGTATCCTGCAGCCCGCGCAGGGTGGCTTGAATGAAGGCGCGCACCATCTCCGGGTTTTCGGCGATGGTTTTTTCGTTGGTGATGATGCCGTTGGAAGCCAGTTGAACGTAATCGGCGACGCGCCACTCGGTCAGGTCGTAGCCTTTCGAGCGCAGCACGACCGGCTCATTGGCGGCATAGCCGACGACGGCGTCTTCCTGGTCGGCGGCCAGGGCTTCCACCTGATTAAAGCCAATCGAGTCGAGCGTCACCTCGCTTTCCTGAATGCCCAGCGCGTAGAGCATGGCGCGCAGGCCGACGTAATTGGCGCCGAACAGGCCGGGCAGGCCGATTTTTTTGCCTTTCAGGTCGTTGATGGTTTTGAATCCGCTGGTGGATTTTGCTATCAGTGAGATGGGGTACTGCTGGTACCAGGCCATGACGTACACGACCGGCACGCCTTGCGCGCGCGCCAGCAAAACCTGTTCGCCGGAGACGAGCGCGAAGGGCAATTCGCCTGCGCCGACCAGCGCCACGCCGTCGGTTTCAAAGGAATAATCAAATTCCACGTCAAAACCGGCCTCGCGGTAGTAGCCTTTCTCCACGGCCATGTAGAAGGGGGCATACTGCACGTTGGGAATGTAGCCCATCGGCAGTTTGATTTTGATCAGCGGTTTTTCGGTGGCGGTAGGCGCGGGGGTGGCGCTCGCCGCCGGGGCGCAGGCCGCCAAAAGCAGGGAAAAAGCCAGCAGCAGAAGAAAAACTTTTTTGAACATAGAGAAACTCCTTTTTTAAAGATGATTTTCCTGCCAGGTGAGTAGGTGTTTTTCCAGCAGAACGACCAGACCGTAGAGCGTCAGCGCCAGCGCGACCAGCGTGAAAACGGCGACGAAAACCAGGGCGGTGTCGTACTGTCCGCGCCCGACATTGATCAGGAAACCGAGGCCTTTATCGGCGCCGACAAATTCGCCGACCACCGCGCCGATGACGGAGAGTGTTGCCCCAATTCGCAGCCCGCCGAGAAAGACCGGCAGCGCGGAGGGGATTTCCAGGTGGCGGAAAATCTGCCAGCGGCTGGCGCGCAGCGAACGCATCAACTCATTCAGCGAGCGCGGCACGGCGCGAATGCCGACGACCGTGTTCACCAGCACCGGAAAAAAGACAATCAGGGCGCAGATGAGAATTTTGGAGAAGATGCCCGACCCAAACCAGATGACCAGCAGCGGCGCAATCGCCACAATCGGCACGGCCTGGCTGGCGACCAGAAACGGCGCAAGCAGGCGCTCGAACAGGCGTGATTTGGCAATGGCGTAGCCCAACGCCAGGGCCAGCAGCGAGCCGATGGCCAGCCCCAGCAGCACTTCCGTCAGCGTGACCTGGAGATGGAAGAGCAGGTTGCCCGCCGTCAGCGTTTGCCAGAAGCGTGCGCCGACCTGCGCGGGCGAGGGCAGGATGAAGGCCGGAAATCCGCCCAGCCGCGCGAAAAGCTCCCAGGCCAGCAGGACAATCGTCAGCGGGGCGAGCAGGCCGAAGAGCCGTTCCAGGCGAGGTTTTGGTGTCAATTTCAACGGAATTTCCATAAAAACAAAACCCGAAGGGGGGAATCCTTCGGGCGGCAAGACAGACCCGGCGCGCGAATCTGCCTTGAAACAAAAGCCCGAAAACATTACTGTTTTCGGGGCGACAAGACAGACCCGCCAGGCAGGCCTGCTAACCTTCTTTTATCCGGACTGTAACCGTTGGCGCTGGAATTTCACCAGCTCATGCGCTTGCGCGCTCGTGGGCTTTACCACCAATCGGGAATTCACGGGCGCGTGTGCGCCGTGTCACCCTGCCCCGAAGGTTGAATATTCGATTGACTGGATTATACCGATGAATGGGAGAAAATGTCAGGGGCGAAAATTGCTCCGCCCCTGAGAAAAGTTAAGCCTTGACGATGCACTCGACCGGGCAGACCGAGGCGCACTGCGGCGCGTCGTGGAAGCCTTCGCATTCAACGCAGGTGGCGGCGTCAATGACGTAGATGTCGCCTTCGCTGATGGAGTTGGTGGGGCATTCCGGCAGGCAGGCGCCGCAGGCAATGCAGTCGTCTTGAATTTTCATAGCCATGATGTTGTTCTCCTCGTATCAATGGGTAAAATTGGCGGCGCGGTTGCCGCGCCAAGTTGCGGAAGTTTACACGCGATGAAAAAGCATGTCAAATGACAAATTTCTCTACTTTGGGGTGAATTGTCATGTTTTTCAGGGGGTTGGCAATGAGTAGCCGATTAGATTCATTTCGTAGCCAAAATCACTGCCGAGGTGCTGAAATCTTTCGGCGACGATGCCAATGTTGGGACAGAAGCTAATGGTTTCAGCGCCATTGTTATAGGCGCGTACCAACTCGCGGCAGTCGCTAAACTCTCCGGCGGGGGTACGGTGGACAGATTCGAGGCGGGTCTGATGGCGGCAGCCGGGGCCGATTTCGCCGTCGGCGGGTTCGATGCAACCATCGGCGCTGGTGACGCACCAGCACGGGACGCTTTCCGGCGGCCAGCGCAGCAAAATGTCAGCGGCGGCGCGTTGTTCAAGGTCGAGTTTTTCGTTTTGGCGGTAGAGTGTCTGCCCGTCGAGAATGTACCAGAAGCGGCCATCTTGCGGGGTGAAAAATTGGTCGGCTTCACTTCCGGGGGCGCTGGTTTGTTGTGAGGTTTGTTCCACTTCGGCAGTCAGCAGGCCGTTGTCGCCGCCAACTATGACGATGGTTTGGGTGATGCGCCAGCGGGCGGTTTGGCCTTCGGTGTGGGCGGTCATTTCGTACACCCAGGTGCTGGAGAGAGCGAGTGGAAAAGGATAGGCCGGCCCGAGGGTGGAAAGCGGCGTCGAAACGGTGTCCGGCGTCGGCGGGGCGCTGGCCGAGCGCGTGCAGGCCGCCAGAAAAATCATCCATAGCGGAATCAGGCTGAGGCGCAGAAAAATTTTCATGGGCTTTTACAGCGAATCAAGCACTTCGTAGACCTGAACGGGTTTTTCGCGTCCGCGCAGGGAAACGGCGCCGATGCGGTGGGTGGCGTATTTATCCACGATGGCGGCCATGGTGGCCGGGCCGACGACCAGCCGGTAGGGGCGGGCCAGTTCCTGCATACGGAAGGCGACGTTGACCGGGTCGCCCAGGGCGTTGAATTCCATGCGTTCTTCCGAGCCGATGTAGCCGACCATGCAGATGCCGGTGTTGATGGCGACGCCGATGGTGATGCGCTGGCCTACGCCAAAATCTATCGCGCGGATTCTTTCGATGATTTCGCGTCCGGCGCGCACGGCGCGTTCTTCGGCCAGGGCGTGTTCGTAGGTTGGGTGGCGGTCTTCAAAAATTGCCATGATGCCGTCGCCCAGGTAGCGCACCATGCCGCCGTGCTGGAAAACGATGGTGGTGGCTTCGTGGTAGTAGCGGTTGATGATTTCGGAGAAGCGCAGTACGCCAACTTGTTCGGCAAGTGCGGTGGAGCCCTCCATGTCGCTGAAGATGATCGTGACTTTATCCTGGCGCAGGCCGGGCAGCGCGCCGCTGCGCAGGTAGTCTTTGATAAGATAGTCGGCTTCGGCGGGCGGCACAAAGCGGTGCAGCAGTTGGTGAATGCGTTCCTCCTGGCGCAGTTTGGTGAGCAGTACCATGCGCTGCAGGGTCAGGGCGGTTTGATGACTGATGGCGATTGCCAGCTGCAAGTCGTGTCTGCCAAAGGGACACGCGCCGGGGCTGGTTTTGGCGAGGCGCATCAGGCCGAGCACTTCGTCGCCGCTGATGACGGGGACGTACATCAGCGCGGGAAAGACCTCGGCAGATTGGTTGCGGATGGCGGCCAGCGCGGCGGTATCCATTTCGGGCGGCGGGGCGGGGTCCCAGTCAGATTTCAGGAAGAGGTCAAATTCATCCACGCCCAGGGTGCGTTTGATGAGCAGGGTTAATTCCTGCACGGCGGAGGGCAAATCGGTGATGGTATTCAGTTTGCGGGCGACTTCGTAAAGCAAAATGGCGTGTTCGTCGAGCGATTCGAGCAGCAGTTCGCGCGTGAAGCGGTGCGTGGTTTTGCCCTGAGGCTTTTGCGCCGCGCCGACGGTTTCTTCGGCCACATACAGCACGGCCTGCCCGATGCGGATGATGTCATTGGGACGCAGTTCCACCTGCCCACTGATGCGCTGGCGGTTGACGTAGGTGCCGTTGGCGCTGTCCAGGTCGCGCAGGGTCAGTTGTTTTTGGGCGGCGTCCAGCGTCAGTTGGGCGTGATGGCGCGAGGTGGAAACATCGGCGAGAACGATATTGTTTTCGGAATTGCGCCCGATAACCGTTTCGCCTGCCAGAATTTCGACCCAACGCGCTTCGGTGTCAGATTCGCTGATATGTAATCGCCACATAATGAATAGACCCTATTTTCTTTGAATAGGGTCTATTTTACTCGATTGCTTTTTCTTCAATGTCAATAGAGCGCGGCGGGGCTACGTCAGTTGTTCGCGCAGTTTGGCGGCGCTTTGCTGGTAGGCGGCCAGTTTTTCGCGCTCTTTTTGCACCAGCGCGGCGGGGGCTTTGGCGGAAAAATCGCTGGCGAGTAGTTTTTCGAGGCGGGCAATTTGCGACTCTGCTTCGGCCAGGTCTTTCGTCAGGCGGGCGTGTTCCTCGGCGGGGTCGCTCATTTCGGCCAGCGGCAGGTAAATCGTCAGCGGCCCGGCCACCAGGGCGATGTGTCCGGCGGGTTTTTCCTCCAGCGTTTGGACGATGCGCAGGCGGGTTTCATCCAGCCCGGCCAGCGCGGCCAGATTGCGTTTTTCCGCCTCGTACAAGCCGCGGCGTTCTTCGCCCTCGACCAGGATGGCGGCCAGTTTTTGGCCGGGTTTGACGTTCTTTTCGGCGCGCAGGTTGCGGATGGCGCGCACTGCTTCCTGGAAGATGGCAAATTCGCGCAGCGAGGTTTCGTCGGATGGGCGGTCGGCGGCCTCGGGCCAGCGGGCGATGATAAGCGCCTCGGCCCAGCGGCCATCCTGCGGCGCGAAGTGCGCCGGGTGCTGGCTGACGGCGGCTTTCAGATGCCCGTAGATTTCCTCGGTGACGAAGGGGGTGAAGGGGTGCAGCAGGCGCAGCAGGCTGTCGAAGACGCGCACCAGCAGGGCGGCGGTTTGGTGGGCGCGCGCGCCGCCAGTGGCGATTTGCAGTTTGGCAATTTCCAGATACCAGTCGGCAAAATCGTTCCAGAAAAAGTCGTAGATGTTTTGACCAGCCTGGCCGTATTGGAAGGTTTGGAAGAGGCGCTCGCTGTCGTGCAGTAGGCTGTTGAGGCGGGTCAGCAGGAAGGCGTCCGCCAGGGTCGGTTTTTCGTCGGGCTGCCCGGCTTCGGCGGGGGCTTTTTCCAGCAGGGTGATGACCAGGCGCGCGGCGTTCCAGAGTTTGTTGGCAAAGTTGCGGTTGGCTTCCACCTTCTTTAGGCTCAGGTTGGTATCTTTGCCGGGTGTCGAGCCAACCAGCAGGGTGAAGCGCAGCGCGTCGGTGCCGAGTTCGTCCATCACAATCAGCGGGTCAATCACGTTGCCTTTGGTTTTGGACATTTTTTGGCCGTGTTCGTCGCGGATGAGGCCGTGCAGGTAGATGGTGTGGAAGGGCGCCTGCCCGGTGAATTCCAGCCCGCTCATCATCATGCGCGCCACCCAGAAGAACAGGATGTCGTAGCCGGTTTCCATGTAGGATGTCGGGTAGAAATAGTTGAAATCGGGGGTTTTGTCGGGCCAGCCGAGGGTGCTGAAGGGCCACAGGCCGCTGGAAAACCAGGTATCCAGCACGTCAGCGTCCTGGCTGATGTTGGCGCTGCCGCAGTGGGCGCAGGCGGACGGGTCTTCGCGGGTGCAGGTTTGTTTACCGCAATCGGCGCAGTACCAGACCGGGATGCGATGTCCCCACCACAGTTGGCGGCTGATGCACCAGTCGGTGATGTTTTCCATCCAGTTGTAATAGACTTTTTCAAAATAGTCTGGCACGATTTTGGTATCGCCATTTTTGACGGCGGCTAGCGCTTTTTCGGCCAGCGGGTCAATTTTGACGAACCACTGCTCCGAAATCATCGGTTCGATGATTTCGCCGCCGCGCTGCGAGCGCGGCACGTTGAGGGTGTAGGGTTCTTCTTTGATGACCAGCCCGGCGGTTTTCATATCGGCCCACAGTTTTCTGCGCGCCTCGAAGCGTTCCAGCCCGGCGTAGGCGCCGCCGATTTCGGTGACGCGGGCTTCCTTGTCGAGCATGGATAGCACCGGCAGGTTGTGGCGCTGACCGATTTCATAGTCGTTGGGGTCGTGGCCGGGGGTGATTTTGAGCGCGCCGGTGCCGAAGTCGCGCGTTACATAGTCGTCGGCGATGACGGGGATTTCGCGTCCCAGCATGGGCACAATCACCTGTTTGCCGATGAATTTCTGGTAACGCTCATCTTCGGGATGGACGGCGACGGCGGTATCGCCGAGAATCGTCTCCGGGCGGGTGGTGGCGACGGGGATGTAGTCGCCGGAGCCGTCGGCCAGCATGTATTTGAAATAATACAGTGTGCCGGGTTCTTCGGAATATTCCACTTCCAGGTCGCTGACGGCGGTTTTCAGGCCGGGGCTCCAGTTGATCAGGCGCGGGCCGCGATAGACGAGCCCTTTTTCGTAGAGCGTCACAAAGGCTTCGCGCACGGCTTTGCTCAAGCCTTCGTCCAGCGTGAAGCGTTCGCGCGTCCAGTCGCAGGAGGCGCCCAGGCGGCGGATTTGGCGGGTGATTTGGCCGCCTTTTTCGGCTTTCCACTGCCAGGTGCGTTCCAAAAACGCCTCGCGCCCGATGGCTTCGCGGCTGCTGCCTTCTTTTGCCAGCTGGCGTTCCACCATCAACTGCGTGGCGATTCCGGCGTGGTCGGTGCCGGGAATCCACAGGGTGGAATAGCCTTTCATGCGGTGATAGCGAATCATCAAATCTTCCACGCTGACGAACATGGCGTGGCCGAGATGCAGTTCGCCGGTCACATTCGGCGGCGGAATGGTGATGGCAAAGGGTTTAACCGCCGGGTCGAAGTTGGGCTGGTTGGGGTCATTGTGCGGCTGAAAGTAGCCGTTTTTCTCCCACATGGCGTAGATGCGCTCTTCGGTGGCTTTGAAATCATAGGCTTTGGGCAGTTCGTAGGTCATTCGGGCTCCTTAATGAAAAAACGCTTTCGTCCTGTCTGAGGACGAAAGCGTGTGCTTCCGCGGTACCACCTCGATTCGCCCAGCAGGGGCGCGCTTTGTGGCGGACGGGTTCATCCGCCTGCGCGTTACCGGGCGCTCCCGTGCCGTTCTACTGAACACCAGCCGGTGTTTTTCTTCGGCAATCGTACCGGGCGACTTCGGCGGCGGGGCGCTGCGGCGGCTTTCAGCCTGTGACCGGCCTTCTCTATCAGCGTTTGCGCAACCTACTCATCCCGGAGAATGCTGACATTATACGAGCGCGAAGAATTTTACGCAAGACTTTGGCGGATTTCTGCCGCCAGGGCGCGGGCGCGGGCCGGGGCGCTGCCGACGTGCTGACGATAATCTATCAGCGCGCGGGTTTCTTCCGGCGCCAGCCAGCGTAAAATTTGCGGGTCGCGCGCCAGATTCTCCGCCAGGGGGTTGGCGTTTCCGGCGCGCAGGGCTTCCCACGCGGTCAGCGCTTGCAGGCGGAGAATCTCGTGCATCTCCTGACGGCTGGCTCCGGCTTTGACGGCGGCCATCAGCACGCGCTCGGTGGCGGCAAACGGGCCGTAGATGTCCAGGTTGCGCGCCAGGGCGGCTTCGTCCACGCGCAGGCCGCGCAAAATGCCGCTGGCGGTGAGCAGAATTTCATCCAGCGCCAGGAAGGCTTCGGGCAGCAGCGCGCGCCGGTTGGCCGAGTCGTCCAGGGTGCGTTCCAGCAGCGAATGGGCGGCGTTATCCCAGGCGATGCGCGGCAGACCGGCCAGGGCGCGCCCCAGCGAGTTGATTTTTTCGGCGCGGATGGGGTTGCGTTTGAAGGGCATGGCCGACGAGCCGACTTGTTTTTCGCCGAAGGGTTCGGCCAGTTCGCCAATCGGCGGCGATTGCAGCAGGCGCAAATCGAAAGCAAATTTATAGAGCGGAATGGTCAGCCCGGCCAGCGCCGCCAGCAGGTCATATTCCTGTTTGCGCGGCGTGGTTTGGGTGGCGATGCGGTAAAAAGGCAGGTCGAGCGCCTGGCTGAGAGCTGCTTCCAGCGCGGCGGCGTTTTCATCCCCCAGCAGTTCGACATACGAGGCGGAAGTTCCGACTGCGCCCTTGAAGCCTTTGCCGCGAATTTGGCTGCGCAGCCGCTGCAGGTTGCGGAATTCTTCCAGCAAATCCTGGGCGTACATTGCCAGGCGGTAGCCCAGGGTGGACGGTTCAGCGGGCTGCAAATGCGTGAAGGCAATCAGCGGCGTGGCGGCGTAGCGTTCAATTTTGGCGGCGAATTCGGCCAGCAGCGCGGCCAGCCGCCGCAGGGTCAGGTCGAGCGCGGCGCGCAGGCGCAGGGCGTCGGCGTTGTCTTCGATGTCCATCGAGGTGGCGCCCAGGTGGATGATTCCGCCGCCGAGGGGGGCTTGTTCGGCGTAGGTGCGCACTTCGGCCATCAGGTCGTGGTGAATTTCGGCTTCAATTTCCAGGGCGCGCGGCAGGTTGATTTCTGCCACATGGGCGCGTAAATCTTCGGCCTGGGCGGACGTCACCAGCCCGAATTTTTGCTGCGCCTGCGCCAGCGCCAGCCAGATGCGCCGCCAGGTTTTGCGCTTTTCGCTTTCGCTCCACAGCGCGCGCATTTCCGGCGAAGCGTAGCGAAAGGAAAAGGGGGATTGGTATGCGTCAAAGTTTGTCATCATTGAAAGGCCATCCATGAATAGCCGCCGTCGCTGGTCTGGTACAGGTTGGTGACAGAGTTTTCGCTTTGCGTCACCAACCAGCCGGTGGTTGCCGAGATGAAATTCATGGTGATGACGGTTTCGTTGGGCGGGAAGGAAACCGGCAGGCGGCTCCAGCTGAGGCCGCCATCGGCGGTGAAGATTAATTGGTTGGCGCTCACCAGCCAGCCGGTTTGGGCGTTGATGAAGGCAAAGGCGCTGACGGCGGGGAAAAGCGGCGCGGCGGGCGTCCAGGTTTCGCCGGCGTCTTGCGTCAGGTAGAAAGCGCGCTGCACTTCGCTGCTGTTTTGGGTGTAAAAATCCACCGGTAGCACGCCGTTGAGTGGGTCGCTGGCGAAAAAGACTGGCGGCTGACTGGCGGCCATAAAACCGCCCAGGTCGGGCGGTGGCAAAATTGCCTGCGCCCGCCAGGTGACGCCGGAATCATCGGTGCGGAACAGGTAAATTTCATTGTCCACCGGGCGGCTGCCGCTGATCCAGCCGCGTTCGGGCGTGATGAAACTCATCCCGGTTTTGTCGCCGCTCATCGGCAGTGAGCCTTCCGCTTCCGGCTCGCCGGGGGTGTGCGTGAAGGGCTGGAAAAAACTTTCGCCGTTGTTGTAGATGACTTGAATGGCAACTGGTTGTGAACCGGCTCCAGCGCCCAGCGTTTGCAGGACGTAAACAGTTTCGCCAACAGCGGTCATTCTACCGTCAGCGAAAGGCGCGGGGCGCTGCTGCCAGGTTTTTCCTGCATCGCGGGTGATGGAGAGCAGGCCGGAGCCGTCGGGCTGGGTGGAGAGAACGTAGGCAGTGTCGGCATCCAGAAAGAGGCTGTTGGCGCCGCTGGATAAATTTACCAGAGGAACGAGTAGCGGCTGCCAGGTTTTTGTGCCGTCACTGGTGCGCAGCACGCCGCCGGGGGTGATGGCCCAGCCGCGCAAGTCGCTGAACATGTGCAGTTCGACGATTTCTGGCAGGCTGATGGGCGCCAGCAGCGGCGACTCGGTGGGCGTCGGGCTTGGTTCGGCGGTTGGTGTCGGCAGAATCAACTGCGGCGTTTCGCTCGGCGCGGGCAGGTTGCCGGTCTGAATCGTCCCCGGTAGGTCGGCAAAACTACAGGCGGTCAGGCTGATTGCCAGCGTGAGCAGCAGCACAGAAAAACGGCGCATGGCTTACATCCTTTCGAGTATCGTGGCCTCGCCCTGACCGACGCCCACGCAGAGCGTCGCCAGGCCGTAGCGCGCAGCGGGGCGGCGGCGCATTTCATAGAGCAGCGTTGTCAGAATGCGCGCGCCCGAACAGCCGAGCGGATGCCCCAGCGCAATCGCCCCGCCGTTGACGTTGACGCGCTGCGGGTCGAGTTCGAGATCTTCGATGACGGCCAGCGATTGGATGGCGAAGGCTTCGTTCAGTTCCACCAGATTCAGGTCGTTGACCGTCAGCCCGGCGCGTTGGAGCGCTTTGCGCGTGGCCGGGACGGGGCCGAGGCCCATCGTGCGCGGCTCAACGCCCGCCGCCGCGGCGGAGACAATCCGCGCCAGCGGCGTCAGCCCCAGGGCGCGGGCTTTGCTCTCGCTCATCAGCAAAACCGCCGCCGCGCCGTCATTCAGCCCGGAGGAGTTGCCAGCGGTGACCGTGCCGCCCTCTTTTTTGAAGGCGGGTTTCAGCCGCGCCAGGCTTTCGGGCGTGGTGTCGCGGCGCGGACGCTCGTCCAGCGTCACCAGCAGCGGTTCGCCTTTTTTCTGTGGCACCGGCACGGGCAAAATTTCGGCGCTAAAGCGTCCGGCATCCTGCGCGGCGATGGCGCGCTGATGCGACTGCGCGGCGAAGGCGTCCTGCTTTTCGCGCGTCAGACGCGGGCGCAGGGCGGCGATGTTTTCGGCGGTTTCGCCCATCGAGTCGGTGCCGTACAGGTCTTTCATCTGCGGGTTGGGGTAGCGCCAGCCGAGCGCGGTGTCGTAGGCGGTCAGATTGCCAAACGGGTAGCCGCTTTCGGCTTTGGGCAGTGAGTAGGGCGCGCGCGACATGGATTCGACGCCGCCCGCCAGGTAGATTTCCCCATCCCCCGCGCGGATGGCGCGCGCCGCCAGATTGACCGCCGCCAGGCTGGAGGCGCACAACCGATTGATGGTGAGTCCTGGCACGCTGTGCGGAATGCCCGCCAGCAGCAGGCTCATGCGGGCAATGTTGCGGTTATCTTCCCCGGCCTGGTTGGCGCAGCCAAAATAGACTTCTTCAATTTCTGCCGGGTCGAAGGCGTTGCGCGCCAGCAGGCTTTTGATGACGTGCGCCGCCAAATCATCCGGGCGGATTTTGGCCAGCGCGCCGCCCAAAGCGCCAATCGGCGTGCGTAAAGCATCCACAATCACGACTTCAGTCATGAGAAATCTCCTTGTTAAACGAAAAGATGGGAGAATTTTACCCCCATCTTTGATTCTGCTAAAAGGAAGGCACTGCGGGTCTACCGGCATCGCCGGGGCGGAGAAAAATAGTTATTCCAGGCCGCCCATTGCGCCCAAATCGCCGGAATTGGCATCGCTTATCCCCGGCACTTCGGTTTCGATTTGCTCTGGCGATTGTCCAGAATCGAGGCGGTCAATCACCTCGCCAAATTCTGGCGGCAGGTCTTCGCCGGTGGCTTTGCCCATCTCGCGGAACATTTTTGCCATCGCGCGCGGGTCATCTTCCAACCCGTTTAATTTTGCAGGGTCGGCCATGCTTTCCAGCGCGGCTTCTTCTCCGCGCGCCAGGCGGATGCGCGGCGGCTTGCGGCGCACGTTTTCGCTTCCACAATGGGAGCAGGCAACCGGTCGCGCGCCATATTCTGCATACGATAAAACCACATCGAAACGGCGGTTACACTTCAGACAAAGATAATCGTAAGTTGGCATTTCGTCCTCCACACTGATTTTAACCTGATTAAGGCGGTAAAATACTCGCATGACCGATGAATTTAATCTTCTCCAGCCCCAGCCTTTGCTGATTGTGATTTCTGGCCCTTCAGGCGTCGGCAAGGACACCGTGCTTCAGCGCATGAAAGAGCGCGAGCTGCCCTTTCATTTTGTTGTCACTGCCACCACGCGCCCCAAACGTCCAAACGAAGTGCATGGAAAAGATTATTTCTTTGTCAGCAAGGATGAATTTGCGCGCATGATTGACGAAGACGAACTGATTGAGTATGCCATCGTTTACAGTGATTACAAGGGCATTCCCAAGCAACAGGTGCGCGAGGCAATGTCGAGTGGTAAAGATGTTGTCATGCGCATTGATGTACAGGGCGCCGAAACGGTGCGAAAGTTGGCGCCCGATGCGGTGCTGGTTTTTATTACCGTCGAAGATGAAGAAGAGCTGGAGCGTCGTTTGCGCGAGCGCAAAACCGAAACTTCTGCCGAACTGGCATTGCGGATTGCAACGGCTCGCAAGGAGTTGCTGCGTGTGGAAGCGTTTGATTATGTTGTCATCAACCGTGATTTTCACCTGGACGAAACGGTGGATGCGATACGGGCAATTATTGCAGGTGAACATTTACGTGTTCACCCGCGGAAAGTGAGCCTGTAATGCCAGAAGATGCTGCTCCCGAAGCGCGCTCGTTACAGGTGACGATGCCCGCCCGTCCGCGCCCCTGGGTGACGTATGCGCTCATTGGCATTACCGTCGCCATCTGGCTGGTACAGATTGGCACAAATTATTTTTGGGGTACCGACTGGCCGGCTTATTTTGGGCTAAAGCTGAATGAATTTATCCGCGCCGGACAGGTTTGGCGCTTGTTTACGCCCATGTTTTTGCATGATGACCACCTGCCCTTTCATCTTCTGACCAATATGTACTTTTTCTACATCATCGGGTCGGAAGTCGAACGGCTGTACGGTCACTGGCGCTACCTGACGCTTTATTTACTGGCGGGCATTACTGGCAATGCGCTTTCGTTTGCGCTTTCGCCTGCCGGGGCATGGGGCGCTTCTACGGCCTTGTTTGGCATCATGGCCGCCAACGGCGTTTTTATTTTACAAAATAAACACTGGCTGAAAGATTGGAAACGCGCCATCCAAGGCGTTTTGATGACGCTGGGGATTAACATCTTCCTCGGCCTCGGAATTGGCGCGGATAACTGGGGTCACATCGGCGGTGTGCTGGGCGGCGTGGCCTTTGCCTGGCTGGCCGGCCCGCGCTGGGAGTTGGAAGAATACGCGCCTGGCTACGGACGTGTGCGTGATGAGCGCGGTACGCGCGAATGGCTCAACGGCGCGGCGCTGGCTTTTGCCGTTTTTCTGTTCATTAGCGTCGCTGGCTTTTTCTGGGGTGTGCCGGGTTTCGAAGTGCAGTTTATGAAGTAGGGTTACCCTGCGCGCTTACGCTTTAGAACCAACTGCCACCACAGCGTCAGCAGATGCTGGACGGTGCGTAACAGGCGCCGCCAATTAAAGAATTGCGAAATGCCGTACTGACGGTGATAATGTGAAACCGGCGCTTCGGCAAAAATGTAGCCGGCATCCTGAATTTTTTTAATCATCTCAACACAAATTGAGCCGGTGACGCTGTTGAGTTCGATTGAGTCAAAAATGGCGCGGCGCATCAGACGGTAATCGCAATCCACGTCTTTGAGATGAATGCCAAAAGCCAGTTTGACGCCCCAATTGTAAATATTTCCCAAAAGAACACGAATCAGCGGGTCGTTGCGGCGAATTTTGTAGCCGTTGACAACATCCACTCCCGCGCGCAGGGCCGCCACCAAAACGGGCAGCTCCAGCGGGTTGTACTGCGCATCGCCATCCGTGTAGAAAACCCATTCTTTTGTGGCGGCCTTAAATCCGCTGCGTAGCGTTGCGCCGTAGCCCAAATTGCGCGGATGCTGAATCACGCGCAGATGCGCAATTTGTTGTTTCAACTCGTCCAAAATGAGCGCGGTATGATCCTGGCTGCCATCGTTGATGACGATAATTTCGTAGTTATCCGTCAACGCCTGCGCCGCAATTTTGGCGGTCAGCACCATGCTGGCGATGGTGCCGGCGTCGTTGTAGGCCGGGAAAAAAATGCTCAGGCTGGGAAGAGATTTGCTCATGTACGGACGGGTTTCTGCCCCAGGGCGAAGACGCTCAGCCCAAACGGCAGACCGATGTGCGCGGCGGGAAGCGCTTCGCTGCTGAGAATATGTTTGAACAGGTTGTTGAAAATACCCGTTTCAATGGACAGGTCGGATGAATTTGGGGCAGGCGGCCAGATGCGTTCCAGCAGGCGTTTGGCAACGGCCAGCGGAGAAAGCCAGGTGTTGGCGTAGGTGCTGTGCAGTGGCAAAAATCCGCTTTCTCGCAGCAAACGCATCACCTGCGAAACACGGTACCGTCTGGCGGTGTGGGCGGTCAATCGTGCTGGCCGCGCAACCAATTATAGGCGGGCAAACGTAACAAGAGCAATCCGCCGGGGCGCAACACGCGGAAAAACTCTGTCAGAGCAAGTGTATCGCTGGCAACGGCGCGCTCGTAAAGCACATCAAAGCTAGTGATAAGGTCAAAACTCTCCGCCGAAAACGGGACTGCCGTAACGGATGCCTGCGCCAGCCAGGAGAGATTCCGCGTCTGGCAGCCTTTCAGCGCCAGCGGCGAAAAATCCATCCCGGTGACGTTGCCGTACTCTGCCAGATAGGTGGACATGGCCGCACCGGTACCGCAACCGGCATCCAAAATTTTTCGACTGGCTGTGGGCGCAAGGAAACGATTAAGCAGGCTGCGCGTGATAGTCTGCATGCCCAGATACCACCAGTGCCGGGTTTCGACCTGAAACATGCGCTCGTATTCGCCGGGTTCCATCAGGGTAACCGGTAGACCAGCAAGAGCAGTTGTTGGCAGTCATATTCAAAGTGTAATTGTCCGCCAGGGTGGGCGTGCGCCCAGGCGCGTAATTCTTCCACGCGGTTGGGGTTGGCGATAATGATTTCCCCACTGACGGGCGTGAGTGTATCAAGCGGGTCGGGGATATTGAGTATCGGGCGGTACAGTGTTAAGAAATCCACTGAAGCGTGGGTTCCGTAGCGGAAGATGTCATCGCTGAGCAGATAGATGGTTGCTTCGTTGTTGATGGATTTGACGTAGGTTCCCAGGTAGGAAGCAAAGCGCGTTTGCGGGTCGTTGCCGTAGCGGCACATGCCAGCAAAGTCAAAAAAGTAGACCCAGAGATTGAAAATTACCAGGCCAGTCAGCAACACACTGGTGATTGTGGTGTAACGGATGGGTTTTTCCTGCCAACTCATGCCCAGATTTTCGAGAATTTGGTCGAGGCCGATGGCGGCAATCAGGAGCGCGGCGGGTAAGGCAATCAGAATGCGGTACGAATCAGATGCGGGGGGAATGGCAAATAGCCCGATGGCAACAGTGATGCCCCAAAAGTAGCCATTCAACAGCAAGAGTTTCAGCGAACGGGCGCGCAGAAGGATGTAGCCCAGCCCCAGTAAAAATAGAACTGCCGATGTGAAACTAAGTACCGGAGCAGGCGAATTATAGAATTCAATTGCCGGGAAGTAGATGAAAGACAGGAAGACGTGAAAGATGCGCTCCGCCAGAATTTGAAGCGCCGGTTTTTCGGTAGCGAAAACTTCTTGCGCAAGCCAGCCAGAGTAAGTGCCGTTTTCGTTGAGCCGATTGAAAAATTCTTCTGGCTTTCGAAGTATGTAGGAGAGTTCTGGAATGGTTGTGATGAAAAAACCACCCCAAAAAGCGGTTATCTGCCGCCAGGCGGGACGAGCGTCTTTTTTTAGCCAGAGGAACGCCACGAGAATGTAGATAAAAATCAGCCCCAGCGTGATTTGGGCGGAGATGTAAATACTGAGGTGAATTGCCAAAATCACCCCGCTGAGGGCGGTGCGCCATGAACTGCGTTTCTCGAAGCCACTGAGTAAAAAATACAACTCAAGCGGTATGAGCCAGGTGCCTTGAATATATGAGACGGCAACGGTACGGCTGAAGTGAATGTGCGTGTGCGAAGTTGCCAGCAGCGCAATTGCAATCAACGCAATGCGTTTACCGGCCACCTGGCGCGCAAATAAATAGGTGGTAAACACGGCCAGTGACCCGGCAATGGCCGGTAAGAACCGCAGGGCAAATGCGGTAACGCCAAACAAGCCAAACATAAAATTGATGAGTTGCAAATACAAAGCGCCGATGTTTTCCCACAGCGAAAATGGGTTGGCTAAAGTGCTTCTGGCGGTTTTCTGCGCGATTAATCCCATGCGAGCTTCGTCGCCGTTGATGACTTTTGGCAACGCGCCCAACTGATAAAAGCGCAACCCGATGCCAACAAGTCCAATCAGGCTGACCCAGAAAACTTCCCAGCGATGTTCAAAAAGCCAGGCCTTCCAGTCGCGTTGAAGCATTTTTTCTGGCAGGAAGGCCATCAGGTAACAAAACGCGCCCAGCTGCCAGAATGAGACAACCGGGATGAAATTGAACAGACCATTGATTTCAAACAAATAGGAAGCAACGGCGGACAGAACGGAAAGTAGCAGCGCCACCAAAATCCAGGCCGCAGATGAATGTTGCGAAAGTTTTGTAGTAAATTTTTGTAAAAATGGTGTTGGCCGTAACAGCGGGGCTGCCATGAATACGGCCACCCCAATCAGACTTAGCCAGATTGATGGGGGGAAGCGTTCAGTCTCGGTGTTTTTTGTTGTGTATAGTAGAGTTTGTCCCAAAACAGTGGTCAGAATTGCAACAAGAATCAAAATCACGCGCAACGGTTCGGGTGTCAGATTTTTCTTATTCATGTTATCATCCCTCGTCGCAATAATATGACAATCAATCGATTCCCGAAAATTGTAACATAAGTGAGGGAAGGCAATGAGCACTCAACCAACAACGCGCATCTTTTTGGTGCGTCACGGCGCAACCCAACTCAGCGTCGAAGACCGCTTCGCCGGGGCGGTCAACGTCGAACTTTCTGCCGAGGGAATTTTTCAGGCCGAGCGTTTGGCCGAGCGCCTGGCGCGTGACCCAATCGTGGCAGTTTATTGCAGCCCGATGGCGCGCACCGTTCATACAGCCTCCATCCTGGCAAAGCCACATCGTCTGGCGCTGATGGAGCGCGAAGGCTTGCGCGAAATTTCTCACGGCCACTGGGAAGGAATGCGCCGCGCTGATGTGGAGACGCAATTCGCTGATGAATACGCCGCCTGGGACGAAGACCCGTTCACCTTTGCCCCGCAAGACGGCGAGGCGGGCGTCAATGTCATCGCCCGCGCTTTGCCGGTCATCCGCGAAATTGTATTGAAACATTGCGGGCAAAATGTGCTGGTTATTTCACACAAAGCCACCTTGCGACTCATTATCAGCAGTTTGTTGGGCTTCGACGCGCGCGGCTACCGTGACCGGCTCGACCAATCTCCGGCCTGCCTGAACGTGCTGGATTTCAAAGACCCGGTGCGCGTGCGTCTAATGCTATTCAATGATGTCTCCCACTACGTCAATCAGCCGCAGCGTTCTGACGAACACCTGTCCAAATGGTGGGACGACGTGCAAGGAAACAAGTAACCCCGCTTTGTTACTGCTTTGACAATGCCGCATTATTTTCTGCTTTTTGCTCAGGCGTAAGCGCTGTTTCTGGATTTTTCTTGCTCTTGCGTGGCTTTTTATGCGGCATTTCGATATGTTCGCCTACAAAATCACTGCAACCTCCAGCATGTCAAATTTCTCTGTTGACACTCCCGTCAACGCACGCATCTGACGATCATCCCGAATTTTTGGCTCCATGGTCAGTGTTCACTCCAGTCTGTTTTTTGCACCAGTGTACACCATCTTCCTATTACGGAACAACTCTACTAATCAAATAGACTACTTCAACATCTGTTATACTGAAGTGAGACTTTATCACCCGATTTTGATAAGTTTTTGAACGATGAAACTCAAACTACGTCTTTCCTTCATTTTTATTACAATAATTATTCTGACGCTGACGAGTTTGGCATTGCAGCCGATTGCCCCGGCCTTTCAGTTGTCCACGCCAACCGCCACGCTGGAATCAGCCTCTCAGAAGGGGCAAAAGAGCGCATTGCTGGAAATTCAGCCCGGTAAAAGCGACGGTATCTTTGCTTTTGGGCTGTTAATTTTACTCATTATCCTTGTGCCCATGTTTTTGCGGCGCAAGGATTTTTTATATTGACTTTCGTTTCTGATAACTACTAATCTTCGCCCTCAAACTGTTCTTTGTGTTCCAGCATGTGCCGGTAAAGCGCCCGCAAGTTGCGCCGATGTAACGGTTCGGCCAGCCCGCCCAAATGCACGCGACTCTTGCCCGATTCTTCGATGGTAACTTCGTCCAAGTATTCGAGCGGATTTTTGCGCTTCAGCGCAGTGCGTACGGATTTGCGGATGGCGGAAAGGTAAGCCAAATTTTCTTTCACCGCCGCGTCAATTTCACCGCGCAGGATAATATCGCCATGCCCCTGAACGACATTTTCCAACCCCATCTTGCTAATTTTTTTAATGGATGCAACCAACTCGTTAATGTCGCCATCCACGAGATAAGGGAGAGGCATGAAAGCGTCCCCGGCAAACAAGATGCGGTCCTCCTCCACCAGCACAGAAATACCGTCGCGGCTGTGACCCAGCGCAGAAGAAAGAATCAGGTTTTTCTTCCCCACCCGTAAAGTCATCTCGCCGCGGTCAAACGTCAGGTGTGGCAAAACAATCTTCACCTGTTTCAGGGTGGTGTTCTGTTTTTGGGCTGCTTCCAGCGAAGGCAAGCCCTTTTCCTCCAGCGCCGCACGGCACAGAGAGTGGGCAATCACGGTTGCACCGGGGAAAAAACAATTGCCCCAGGTATGGTCGGCGTGATAATGCGTGTTGATGACGTAGCGCACCTGCAAAGATAACTCATGTTCGACAAATTCGCGGATGCTGAGCGTTTCCTCAGGCGTCGCCAGGGTATCAATTACCACCGCCCACTGCGGCCCGGCAATTACCCCAGCGGTGACCTGAGCATAGATTTCAGACTGAAACCAGAAAACATTTTCGGAAATTCGTTCACGATGCATAAAGGCCCTCTTACAGTAGAATGCCTATACCATAGCACAAATGAAAACGAAAATCAAGATTGTCTGACAACTTGAACAGGTATAATTTCGCCCATGTTTTCCCGCCCACTTTTTTCCCTGGCGCGCTCGGCGCGGATGGCGCTGACGCTGACCATTCTCTCCAATTTTCTCACCGGTTTGCTGACCATTTCGCAGGCCTGGCTGCTGGCGCAGGTCATCAATGCGGTCTTTTTGCGCGGGCAAACGCTGACGCAAGTCGCGCCGCTGCTGTGGGGGCTGCTGGCGATTGTTATTTTTCGCGCCGCTTTCATTTTCGGTAGCGAGGTCAATGCCAACCGCGTCGCGCAAACTGTCAAAACCGAGATGCGTAGCCGGCTGGTGACTCACCTTCAGGCGCTGGGGCCGGCCTTTACGCAGAATGAACGCACCGGTGAGCTGGCAACCGCCGCGCTGGAAGGCGTTGAGGCGCTGGAGGCCTACTTCAGCCAGTATCTGCCGCAGGTCGTGCTGGCCGCTTCCATTCCGCTTTCGGTGCTGCTGATTGTTTTTCCGATTGATTTGCTGACCGGCATCGTTTTCCTGCTGACCGCGCCGCTCGTGCCGTTTTTCATGATTCTGATTGGAAAATCGGGCGAGGCGCTCACCGGAAGACAGTTTGCCATGCTGGGACGGCTTTCCGCCCATTTTTTTGACGTTTTACAGGGCATCACCACCCTCAAAATTTTGGGGCAGGCCAAAAGCCAGGCGCAGGTGATTGAGCAGATTGGTGAGCGCTACCGTCAGGTGACGATGCAGGTGCTGCGCGTCACTTTCCTTTCGGCTCTGGCACTGGAACTGCTGACCACGCTCAGCACGGCGATTGTGGCGGTGGAAATTGGCTTCCGCCTGCTCTACGCGCGCATGGATTTTTTGCCCGCCCTGTTTATTCTGGTGCTGGCCCCCGATTTTTACCTGCCGCTGCGCCAACTCGGCCTCAAATATCACGCCGGGATGAACGGCGTCACCGCCGCCGGACGCATTTTTCAAATTTTGGCAATGGGCGCCGAGGTGGACACAGGGAAAACAGATAAAATAGCAAAACCGGCCAACCGGCCAACCTTTGACTTTCGCTTTCTGTCCGTTTCCTACACCTACCCGGGCCGCGACACCCCGGCGCTGAACGGGCTGACCTGTCACCTCCCTGCCGGGCAGCGTACTGCGCTGGTCGGCGCAAGCGGCGCGGGCAAAAGCACTCTCGCCAGTTTGCTGCTGCGCTTCATCGAACCCGCTTCCGGCCAAATTCTGGTGGGCGAAACCCCGCTGGCGCAAATTCCGCCCGAAGAATGGCGCCAATTTGTCGCCTGGGTGCCGCAAAATCCGTACCTGTTTCAGGATACGCTGGCCGCCAATTTGCGCCTGGCGCGCCCAGACGCCGCCGAAAGCGATCTGGTGACCGCCTGCGAACAGGCCGGGCTGATGGAATTTGTCGCCGGGCTGCCGCAGAGTTTTGAAACGCCGCTCGGTGAGCGCGGCGCGCTCATCAGCGGCGGGCAGGCGCAGCGCGTCGCCCTGGCGCGCGCTTTTCTCAAAAATGCGCCCTTCCTGCTGTTGGATGAACCGACCTCCAGCCTCGACCCCGCCCTGGAAGCGGCGCTGGAAGCCGCGGTGCAAAAACTTCTCGCCGGGCGCACTGCGCTGATTATTGCTCACCGCCTCGCCACCATTTACCAGGCCGACCAGATTCTTGTCCTCGACGCCGGTCAGGTGGTGGAAAGCGGCACCCATGCCGAACTGCTCGCCAAAAACGGGCGGTATGTACGTCAGTTGGCGGTTGTCAGTGACCAGTAATGAATGGCAATTGATGACTGATCACTGACAACCGACAACTGACAACCGACAACCGACGACCACCAACCAACTCCCATGCTCCGTCTCCTTTCCTTCCTGCGTCCCTACTGGTCGCAAGTGCTGCTTTCGGTTTTGCTCGGCGCGCTGACGATTGCCGCCAGCATCGGGTTGATGTCCACCTCCGCCTGGCTGATTTCGATGGCCGCCCTGCACCCTTCCGTCGCCGACCTGGGCGTTTCAGTGGTTGGCGTGCGCTTTTTCGGCATTTCGCGCGCGCTTTTCCGCTACGCCGAGCGGCTGGTGTCGCATTCGCTCACATTTCGTGTGCTGGCGCGGCTGCACGTCTGGTTTTATCAGGCGATTGAGCCGCTTGCCCCGGCGCGGCTGACGAGCGTCCGCAGCGGCGATTTGCTCAACCGCGTCATGGCCGACGTGGAAACCCTCGACAACCTGTATGTGCGCGTGCTTGCGCCACCGCTGGTGGCAGTCGTCATCATCTTGGGGATGGGAATTTTTATGGGGCTGATTGCCCCCCAACTGGGAATCGCCATCGTCGGCTTTTTGCTGGCGGTTGGGCTGGGATTAACCCTCCTAAGCCTGCGCCTGAATCGCGCGCCCGGGCAGATTCTCGTCAATCAGCGCGCCCGCTTGCGCGCCGACTGGGTGGATGCGGTGCAGGGCCTGCCCGACCTGCTCGCCTTCGGCCAGGAAAAAGTTTGGGAGCGCCGCATTCAGGCGCGGGCGGCGGATTTTTCGGCGACGCAGACGCGCATGGCGCATTTCGGCGCAGCCCAATCGGCGCTGAATAGTTTGCTGACCGGGCTGGGCGTTCTGACCATGCTGGTTTTGGCAATTCCGCTGGTTGCCTCCGGCCAATTACATGGCGTAATGCTGGCGGTGGTGGTGTTGGGCAGTATGGCCGCCTTTGAAGCGGTGCAGAATCTACCGCAGGCCGCGCAACTGTTGGAAGCCAACCTGCAATCAGCGCGGCGCCTGTTCGCGGTGGCCGATCAGCCGCCCGCCGTGGCTGAACCGCTGACGGCGCTGGCGCGTCCCCTCGGCGCGGAATTATCCATCCGCAATTTGAGTTTTTCCTACGGCGAATCGCCGGTTTTGCGTGGGCTGTCTTTTGATTTGCCTGCCGGGCGCAAAATCGCCATCGTGGGGCCTTCCGGCGCGGGAAAAAGCACGCTGGCGAATGTGCTGCTGCGCTTTTGGGACTACGCCGAAGGCGAAATTTTACTCGACGGGCAGGCGCTGCGCGCTTACCGCGCGGTGGACGCGCGCCGCATGTTCAGCGTGGTGACGCAGAATACCTACCTGTTCAACGCCAGTTTGCGCGAGAATTTGCAGTTGGCGCGCCCCGCCGCCTCGTCCGCCGAATTGGAGCGGGTTTGCCGTCAGGTGGAATTGGGCGCGTGGCTGACGACTCTGCCGCAGGGCCTGGAAACGCTGGTCGGCGAGCGCGGCGCGCAGATTTCGGGTGGCGAGCGTCAGCGGCTGGCGATTGCCCGCGCCCTGCTGAAAGATGCCCCCATCTTCCTCTTCGATGAGCCGACCGCCAACCTCGACCCGGCCACCGAACGCCGCCTGGTGGAGACACTGCACACCGTCAGCGCCGGAAAATCGCTGTTGTGGAGTACGCATCGCCTGGTTGGGCTGGAACGCATGGACGAAATTCTGGTGCTGGAGGCCGGGAGAATCGTTGAGCGCGGCGCGCACGCGGCGCTGCTGGCGCAAAATGGCCTGTACGCGCGGCTGTGGAACTTGCAAAACCGGGCGCTGACGGAATAACAAAACTACTGCAGCCAGCCTGAAGATTTATGCCGGAACTTTCATCTTTCTTTTGCGTAGATTCGTTGTTCAACTTTTCCGCTTTCACTTCCACTTCTTCCACTTTCATTTTTTATGACAATCAACGCTATCGCCAGTGAAACTTCGCTCAAGGCCCGACCGCAATTACGCCGAACATTAATATTTGTCTGGGCGCTAATCGTCGGTTACACAGTAGCCATTTTTATTCTTGCTGCGATGGTTTCTTTTGACCAGCAATCGGCCAATCAGTCAACGCTGATGGGTGTAGTACTCGATACTTTTCTGACCATCTTCAACTTATCTGTGGATGTGTTAATTGGTTTGGGTTTTACCTTTATTGCCTTCCATCTGTTTGCGCGCCGGTCTGACGACTGGATGGCCTTGTTTACATCCATGTTTTTGGTAGTATTTTCCACACGCATCAGTAGTTTAATCAATTATGTGGCTACCGTTCCAAGTTACAAAATACCAGCGGGAATTATTCTCGCGCTTGGCGATAGCGGCATTGTGCTTTTCGCACTCTTATTTCCCAACGGAAAAGCTCCGCACAAATTTTTTTGGATTCTTCTCCCGCTGGGAGTGACCATGTTTGGGCTGTATCTTGTCCCGGCCTCGCCCATTTACTGGCAAATACTTGGCTTAATTTCATACATCAGTGTTCTCCTCATCTGGTATGGAATCGCGCTGGTCATTTTTGGCTATCGCTATTTTTTCCAGGCAACACCGCTTCAAAAACAACAAATACGCTATGTGTTGGTCGGGCTGATGGGGCCGCTGGCTTGGTTTCTACTTTTCAATCTTTCTTACGCTTTCTTCGGCGATGCGCTGACAAATTCTCAGTTAACCGCCGCCGTGTTTCAGGTACTATCACGCATTTTTAGCATTTTCTTATTCATGCTTTTTCCGTTTTCGCTTACTCTCTCCATTACCCGTTCACGCTTATTTGATATTGACCTGCTGATTAATCGGTCGCTTGTCTACGTTAGTTTGACGGCGGGACTTGGCCTGATATTTGCCACCCTGCTGGGGCTGGCCTCGCTTATCTTTCGCACCATTCACCCGGGTGACCAATCCATGCTGGCGCTGACAATTTCCGCCATCGCCGCCGGAGCGCTTTTCCAACCGGCGCGGCGCAAATTACAACGCTTTGTAGACCAATTTTTCTATCACATCAAAATTGATTACGAAAAAACGCCTGTCAAATTACAGCGCAATGAAAATTCGCTAAATGGAGAAACACTCTCATCCTATCGCGAATTAAAACTTATCGGGCGCGGCGGCATGGCAGATGTTTATCGTGCTGAAAACCCCACCAACGGCAAACCTGTTGCCATCAAAGTTTTGTCTCCTTCACTGGCCATAGATGAACAATTTCGACGCCGCTTTTTGCGTGAAGCCGAGGCCATTACCAGCCTGGAACATCCCAATATTGTACACGTGCTTCATTACGGCGAAGAAAATAATACCTACTACATCGTCATGGAATACCTGACCGGCCCCGATATTCGCAATTTACTCAAAGAGGTGCACCACATCGAACTCGCCGACGCCTTGCCCATGCTTCGGGAAGTGGCCTCCGCGCTAGATTATGCTCACTCGCATGGATTGGTTCACCGCGATATCAAACCCTCTAATGTCATGCTCGATTCGTCCCGCCTGCCAACACGCGCCGTGTTGACAGATTTTGGCATTGCAAAAATTGCCGACGCGCATACCAAAATCACAGTCACGGGCGTGCTTGGCACTTTCGATTACATTGCCCCAGAGCAGATTCAGTCTTCGGGCGAAGTAACCGCCTCCGCCGATTTATACGCTCTGGGCGTGATGACCTATCAGATGCTGACTGGTCACCTGCCTTTTGAGCGCGCCAACACCGGGGCGCTTTTGTTGGCGCACCTCACTACGCCGCCGCCCGATGCCCGCGAAATCGCCCCAAACCTGCCGCACCAGACAGCTTATGCCATTCAACGCTCCATGGCAAAAAAGCCCGAAGACCGCTACGCCACTGCGAACGACTTTATCTCCGCCCTGGAAAATACATGACGCCCCCATAAATTACTACCCAAATCGAAAAGAGTAGGATATAATGTCGTGCCGTTTGAAGCGCTTTCGAGCGCGTTTTTGTTCTTATCCCTAAATTTGTGAGGAAAGTTCATGGCTACAAAACGTACTTACCAACCCAAAATTCGCCGCCGTATGCGCGTTCACGGCTTTCGCCAGCGCATGTCTACCGCTGATGGGCGTGACGTTCTCAAGCGCCGCCGCCAGCGAGGTCGTTACAAGTTGACGGTGGAAATCAATAATCACGTCAAGAAAGTTCGCTGGTAGGCGCAGGCAGCGCGTGCCGTTGCACAAAGTGAGGGATGGGTGCAGCGTCGTTTTCGCCTGACCCGGTCCACCGATTTCAAGCGGGTGCGGAATGATGGAAAATCTTACGCGCACCCGCTTGTTGTGTTGGTATCTCTCCTCGAAACGGGAGAGCGCCCGCAGGTAGGGGTCACGGCGGGGCGCACACTTGGAGGCGCTGTTCAGCGTAACCTGGCCAAACGCCGTCTGCGCGAATGTATTCGTCCTCTTCTCCCCCAGATTCAGCCCGGTTGCGAATTAATTTTCATCGCCCGCCAACCCTTACTCAAAGCCGACTTTCAGACGCTTCAACAGGCTGTGCAAACCGTTTTGCGCCGGGCGCATTTGCTTTCGACCAATGACTCACAGACACCACCACAACTACCTGCCGGATGATTATCCCAATGAGCCGCAGTTGCGCAAGTTGCCACGCAACTGGCGTAACTGGCCGCGGATTGTCTTGCTGGCGTTGGTGAGAGCCTACCAGGTAACCCTTTCCAAAGCCCTGCCCGCCAATACCTGCCGGTTTTACCCGTCTTGCTCTCATTATGGTTACCAGGCGATCTATAAATACGGAGCCATCAAGGGCGGGTGGCTGGCAACCTGGCGCGTGATTCGATGTAACCCGTTTAACCCGGGCGGGGTTGACCCCGTTCCTTAGGAGATTTAATGAACTTCAAACGCCCCCTTCTTCTGGCGCTATTCATTTTGCTGGCGGTTCTTCTCACCGCTTGCGGGAGCGCCCCGGCTACCAATTGGCCTGGGCTGGCTACGGATGGCGTCACCCTTTACCTGGCGGAAGGCCAACGCATCAACGCCATCCAACTCAGCGATGGCAAAGATGTGATGATAGCCTCCGGCGATAAGCAAGTTCCTTTCCGCTTCCCGCTGGATACCCAGACCACTGCTTTTTATGCACCTCCCGCCATTTTACCCAACGGCCAAATGGTGATTGGCAACGCCTCGCAGAGCGAATTTAGCCTGTTCTGGTACGACCTGGCAACTGGCGCGCAAGTTCACGCCTTTGACGGCGCCAAAAAGCCCTGGTTTGCAGGCGCGGTCGTCGTCGGCGAAGATTTCTTCGTCCCTGCAGGCGACGGTAATTTGTACGGCTTCACCATGGACGGGCAGAAACGCTGGCAGTTTGCGGCTTCCTCGCATGCCTTATGGACGACGCCCACCAGTGACGGCATTACTCTTTTTCTGGGGACGCTCGATCACCAACTCTATGCCATTAACGCCGAAACCGGCCAACAGACCTGGAAAATTTCACTCGATAACGGCGTGATTGGATCGCCCACGCTGGTGAATGGCACCCTTTACGTTGGCACGCTCTCTGGCGAGTTGTATGCCATCAACGCCGCCGACGGCGTCATCCTCTGGCAAAAAGCGCTTACCGGCGGCATCTGGAGCGCCCCGGCACTCAACGTTGACGCCACAAGCCTATACATCGGAACGGTCAACGGTACCGCAGGCATGTTCTACATCGTCAATGCCGCCACTGGCGAAATCATCCGCTCCATCGAAGAAACCAAAGGTTCCATCACTGCCACTCCGCTGGTACTGCCAGACCAAGTCGTTTACGTTACCGATACCGGCAGCATTTACTGGGTCACGCCTGCAGGAGACCCCATCCGCCAGCCTGTTGTGCTAGAAAATGCTAAACTCTACACTGCGCCTATGCTGGTTGGCGACCTGATTATCATCGCGCCGATGAATTACGCCAACCTGTTGCTGGCCTTTGACATGAACGGCGCCCAAAAATGGGCTTACACCCCGGAAAAGTAGGACGAGACCATGTGGGATTTAATAATTGTCAACCCATTTACCAACGTGCTATTGCTCATCTACGCTTTTGTGGGCAACTTCGGCGTGGCGATCATCCTGTTCACCATTCTCATCCGCCTGCTAACACACCCCATCATGGCGACGCAAATCAAATCCAGCGCTACCATGCAGGAATTGATGAAATCGGACGAATGGCTCAAAATTCAGGCCAAGCACAAAGATGACCGCGAAAAATTGGCGCAGGAGCAGATGAGGCTCTATAAAGAGAAGGGCGTCAACCCCTTTGGCTCGTGTCTGCCAACCCTGATTCAGTTTCCCATTCTGATTGGTTTTTACCAGAGCATCGTACGCGCCATTGCCGCCACACCACTGCAGCTGCTCAGCCTGGTGCGCGGAATTTGGCCGCAGTTAGCCAGCATCAGCTCCACCGCCAGCCTCTCGGCGCTGATTCCGATTCAGAGCAAATTTCTGTGGATGGATTTGGGCCTGCCAGAGCGTGTCATCCTGCCTTTTCTGCCTGCAGGGTGGGGGCTTCCTGTCCTGGCGCTTATCGTGGCAATCACCACCTACATCCAGACCAAGTTAACCACTCCGCCTGCCGCTGACCCCAACGACCAATCGGCGCAGATGACTCAATCCATGGCTATCACCATGCCGCTGATGTTGTTCTATTTTTCGCTGAATTTTGCGTCTGGCCTGGCGGTATATTTCATCACCAGCAATATCATCGGCATTCTGCAATACGCCGCCCTGGGCAAAGTCAACTGGAAAAACCTGTTTAGTTCTTCCAAACCCGAAGTCAAAGCTAAATCTAAAACTGGCAAACGCTCATAAAGAGGACGTATGGAACGCACAAACCTGGAAGTAATTGCCCCCACCATCGAAGAAGCCACCGCCCGTGGTCTGGAACAATTGGGCGTCTCATCAGAAATGGTGGAAGTGGAAGTATTGGATGAAGGTACACGCGGTTTTCTTGGAATGGGCAGCCGCCAGGCCAGAATCCGAATGACGCTCAAATCGGCTGATGCGCTTGCAGCGCCCGCTTCGGCCCATCCATCGGACGCTGCCTCGCCCACGCCTGCCGCCGCCGATGACGACTTGCTGAACTTTACGGCAGAAACTGCCCGAGAACTGCTTGCACGCATGAAACTCACCGCCACAGTCACCGTTTCCTATGGCGCAGCCGATCTGTCGGGCGAGAAAAACATTCTGGTAGATATTCGTGGCGACGACCTTTCGGTGTTGATTGGCCGCCGCGCCGAGACGATGAACGCCCTGCAATACATTCTTGGGCTGATTGTCAGCAAGCAGACCGAAGCATGGGTGCAGGTCACGGTGGATGTAGAAGGCTACCGCGCACGCCGTGAACAACAATTACGTCAACTGGCGCGCCGCATGGCGGAACAGGCCATCTGCACCGGCAAACGTCAGGTGTTGGAGCCGATGTCCTCCGCTGAACGCCGCATTATTCACCTGGAATTACGCGAGGTCCCCGAAGTCATCAGCGAAAGTGTTGGTGAAGACCCCAACCGCAAAGTAACCATCTCGCCCAAAATATAACGCGCCTCACGAAGCACATCACGGCGTTCAACGTTTGAAGACGTTGAACGCCGTTTTTGTTATATTCTTTCCAACAGCCAAAAAACCAACATTCCGCCCACAATTGTCCAAACCACGTTTTTGGTGACGTAGGCCACGCCTGTGGCAAAAAGTCCTGCCATCAGGCGCGGGTTGGACGGAGAGAACAGGAACACGTCGTTGTGGTACGCCAGTTGCGGAGCGATGATGGCGCTCAAAACTGCAATGGGCGCCAGACGCAGGGCGCGCTGCAGGGGCGCGGGCAGTTTGATTTTTTCGAGCAAAATGATGAAAGACAGGCGCGTCAAAAAAGTCAACAAACCACTCAACACCATGATGAGCCAAAGAGTCATGTTGTTGCCTTCTTCTCTGCCAACAAGCCCGCGCCAATGGCAATCAGCGTGGCGCTGATTAATCCCAGTTTGAAGGGCAGCCCTATCAGCGCCAGCGCCGCCAGGCTGGCAATTAGGGCAGTCGCCACCCCGGCGCGGTCTTTGAGCGCTGGCACAACCAGCGCAAGAAACGTCAGCGGCAAGGTGAAATCCAGCCCCCATACGGCCGGGATTTGCGCCCCCAGAAAAATCCCGGCGGCGGTGCTGATTTGCCACGCAGACCAGAGCGCCAGCCCAGCCCCAAAAAAATACCAGTGCGCGTATGCCGTAACGCCGCGGCGCTGATAGTTGAGAACGCCCACCGCGAAGGCTTCATCCGTCAGCAGATAGGCTAGTGCACCCTTCCAGCACAGCGGCAGCGTTTGCAGGTAGGGCGCAACCGTTGCGCTGTATAGCGCATGGCGCAGGTTGATGACAAAAGTGGTCAACACGATGACAAACACTGGCGTTCCGGCTTTGACCAGTTCCACCAGCATAAACTGCGACGCCCCCGCAAAAACAATCGCCGACATGGCCTGGGCTTCAAGCGCGGGCAAACCAGCGCTGAGCGCCAGAATGCCATAAATCATCCCAAACGGAATCACGCCCAGCAGGATGGGCAACTCGTCGCGTACCCCACCCCAAAATTGCGAACCGGCGCTCTCGTTCATGGCAGGTTTGCCATCAGCCGGGAAATTTCATCGGGCAACAGCGCAGGCTCCAGCCCAGAGTAGATTTCCCAGGTTTCGAGATGCTCGATGCTGGCGCCCGGCTCCAAACGTGTGAGTGCGCCCAGGCTTTCCAATTCCAAAAACTGATGATTGCAATAAGATTCGGTGTTGCAACCGCCATCGGGAAAATTTGCGCCTGGCAGTGGGTTGAAACGCTTGACAAAAAGTGTGTTTTCGATGAAGTAGGCCTGCCAGCCACTCGGGTTGAAGTAACCCAGTTTGATGGCGCTCTTCCCTTCCGGGTCGGCGCGGAGCAAAATGAAATCATCACGCAGAATCAGACGCGGGTCGTTGAGGTGGGTATACGGCCAGAGCGTCAACTGGCGATTTGGAAGCAGCCCAGCCGCATCCACGTTGCCTTGCGCCTGCGGGAAAACTGCCACCCCGCCCAGCCGGAACATGGTCAGCGCCCAGGGAGCAAGTTCCACCGCCCAGGGGCCTTCGTTACGCAACTCGTGACGCAGAAACACTTGCGCGGCGTTGGGGTTCAAGCGCACTTCCAGGCTTTTAGCGATATGCGTCCAGGGTTCTGCAGGCGCGTCCAGGCGCGCGCCGCCGGGAATTTTGCTCAAGGTGGCGCCAGCGTCAGGCAGATAGGTGCGCGGCATGGCTTCGGGCGCATGCCACAGACGATGCCCGCCGCGAAAGAAAAACTCGCCAAAAGCAGTTGAAACGGCCTGCTCACCCAACTCAGCGAAGAGATTCTGCCCGCCGAAGGCGCACAGACGCACAATACGTGGAGAATCGGCCAGCAGGTCAAGCCGTAAAAATCGGTTTTCGAGGGTGTAGAGATTGTTTAACATCCATGCTCCTGAAAAGAAATTGGGCTGTATTGTACCAAAATGCCTTTCTGTTTTGAAATTGAAACTTTTTTGGCTTGCCGCACCCCGCCCAGCGTGATAAACTTTCCCAAGATGGCAAATCCCCTTTTGGTACTATCGCCCCAAAAAACATTCGGTGAGTTGATTGCAAAATCATTCACCGAGTTTGACACGCACGTCACGGCAGATTTTTCAGACGCGATACGCTTCGTGCGCCAAAACCCAACCTGCCCGGTATTGCTCGATTCGGAATTAAATGATTTTGAGCTTTCGGCGCAAGAAATAGGGCAAGGATTGCGCCAGGTAAGCGCAGAAGTTTCGCTGGTGCTGATTACCCGTCCTGGCGAAAGTGTTCCGATAAAAGATTTGCCCCTGCGCGGCACACTCATCAAGCCGATTGCGTTGCCTAAACTACGGGCGTTGTTACTTCCCCCAAAAAACGCCTCGGCGCCCGAATTGGATACGCTGAAATGGCTGCATGATGAAAATCGCGCCGCGCGTCATCTGACGCGCTTGATGATGGAATCATCCGCACAGGCAGCGTTGATTACCCGTAAAAACGAACTGTGGGCGTATGCCGGGCAACTTTCCAGTGAGGCCGCTCAAGAATTGGCGCGTTCAGCGCAACAGTACTGGGACAGCGAAGCCCACAACGACCTGCTTAAATTTATTCGCCTGACTGCGACAGATTCACAGCACATGCTTTACGCCCGCCGCCTAACAGCCTCGATGGCGTTGGCGTTAGTTTTTGACGCCGAAACGCCGTTGAGCGCCATCCGCACCCAGGCGGGCAAGTTGGTGCGCGAGCTGGCGGAAGTTTCGCAAACGGTCACCAGCCAGGTGAGTTTAAATCAGGCTGTGGCGGCAGAGGAAGAAGAAGATTTTCCGCCCATTGCGAATCTACTGGGCGAGGTGCCACCGCCGCTCCCGCCGAAACAGACTGCGGGGGCACGGAGCGTCGCCTTCCCCTGGGAGCGGGAAACGCCATCACCGTTCTTCCGTCCAACAGCGGCAGAACCAACAACACAGCCGCCTCCCCTCCCCAAACAAGTAGTTGTTGTGCAAGAATTCAGTCGTGAAAGTTCCCCGCCCATCCGGCGCGATGAAAAAGCTGTGCTACCTTCGCTCGAAGAAACACGCGCGCAAAAATCTCGCCGCGAGGAAGACCTGGCAGAAACGCGCGCGCAAAAGTCCCAGCCTGACCCACAATCCATCATCGAGACCCATCCACAGTCAGTGACGGAAGTGGCGCGGCGGATTATGCTGGAACCGGGCTCGGCTTCCATGTACAACCTGAATTATGCTTGTTTGTTGGTACCCCGCTTTGATAATCATCACTTAACCGGTGATTTATCCGACCGGTTGAATGCCTGGGTGCCGCAAATTTGTGTGGCCTTTGGCTGGCGGCTTGAACACCTGGCAGTGCGCCCCGATTACCTGCAATGGGTGGTAAGCGTGCCGCCTGCGACTGCGCCCAATCAAATTGCGCGGATGATGAGTCGGCACACGTCTGACCGTATTTTGAACGAATTTCCTCGCTTCAAGACAGAAAACGCCTCCAGTGAGTTTTGGGCGCAGGGTTATCTGATTATGGGCGGCCTGCAACCACATTCGGCGCAGATGGTGCGCGATTTCATTCGCCAAACGCGCCATCGTCAGGGCCTGTTGCGCGATAGCGACGGGTAGGTTTTAGCGAAAATAACAACATTTAACCACCGGCAGGCGTCGCCGCCGCGCCATCCAAATGGGTCGGTCTACTTATCGTTGACAGGCACAGGCAGTTCCAGCCATATCACCAGCGGCAGGTAGAGATAAGAACGTGCCATGTTATACGCTTCCCCACCCGCAAAATTTCCATTGCCCATGCCTATGCCACCAAGCGGATGATCCACCAGGTCTGCGATGGTATCGTCATCCACTACATCCAGGCGAATGGTACCAGGGCCGCTACCGGTGTTGACCACGATGGTGTAGTCCGTTGGACCACCAGTAACGCCCGTAACAGATGCGCCGCTGATGTCGCCCGTTGTGGTCAGGCTGAAGTCGGTCGAATCCACACCTGCGACAGGCTCAGAGAACGTGACCGTGAAGGTCACGCTGGGAGCGCTGGTTGGATTGGAATTTACGCGTGTAATAGACGTAACGCTGGGATGGATTAAGTCTTGCGTCTTGATCATTGCCCAGTAGCCAGAATCCAACTTGTAATTGGAACTTTCCATGTGGCCAATAATGGTTGGCTGCCCAGCCGTCCCATTCAATATATATTGAGAAGAATTCACTTGCATTCCGGCTGCGCCGAATGTACTGCTTTGCAAGAGGTAATGTGACGAAGATGGGCGAGCAGGATACAGATTTATCACGATAGTATCCGAATATACAACCGATACATTGCCCGCGTAATCCTTGAATTGCGCTTCGACGCTGGCAGTCTGCCCATGGGAGCCGATGAGTTGCCAGAGCGTAAAGTTAGGCGCATACCAGATTGACCAGGTCACTTGCCCGGCATCACGGAAACGCGCTACAACTATTCCGCTGGTGGAATCATTTCCTTGAGTATTCAGTTCAACGGTTGTGGAATAAGTCTCTGCTGAACCGTTCTGAATAACCAACGATCCGGTGGGAGCGACAGAATCAATATTGATTGGGGTAGATTTTTCTATTTCCATGTTCCCGGCAACATCCACAGATTTGTAATACACCGTATGGCTGCCATCCGTGGACACGGGAAATGGTACGCTGTAGGTTTGCCAAGTGCCCGAGTCGATTTTGTATTGCGTTTGGCTCACGCCGGAACCGCCGCTGTTGTCAACGGCTGAGAGAGTCACCTGAACATCTGACTTATACCAACCATTTTCGCCAACAGTGCCTGATAGCGCACTTGAAGTCGTCGGAGGTGTTGTATCGGGTCTGAAGAACAAATAATCAGATGCTGCGCAAGTAAAGTTTTGCGTGCATGGTTCTGTATAATTACCGTCCCAACCATACGGGTCAGTGTTGCGGTAGGTGCCGCCTACATTCCGCCGCACTGAGAAGTGTAAATGAGGGCCGGTACTACAGCCGGTACTGCCACTTTGCGCTATTTGTTGATCTTGTGATACTGATTGCCCGACGCTGACGTCAATGCGATTCAAATGCCAATAAGAAGTCTTGTGCCCGTTGCTATGCTGGATTGTTACAACAAGTGCAGTTTCGTTTTTCCCGGTTACCCAACAATAATTGGTGGATCCGCCAGCAAACGTAACCGTTCCAGCTGCGCTGGCATAAACATTTTCATAATTCAAACCATAATCAATTGCATCGTGTCCATCATAAGAGTAACTACCACGCTGCCCCGTAAATATCACTGTCGAGCCATTTGTGGAATAATCTGGATATTCGTGATCAAAGTAGGAGTTTATTGAATGTGGACCGTGAAATGGCTCAATCAGAAAAGGATTATAACCAGAGACACCCGACGCAGCGTTCAAGGTAGTGGGAGCAGTGTAGGTAGGAGCAATAGCCCAATATTGCTGATACATTTCTGTAAAGCCAGATGTCGCCTTCGCTGTAGTTAATGCCTGCCATTCGCCATAGGTCGCATCCAAACTGAGCAAGCGATAGACGGCATAGGACGCGCGGTTGACGTCATCAGGCAGGGCAATACTTATACCGTCAGTAAATTGCAAAGGCTTCAAGTATTCTTCATTAAATCCTCGCACCAATTCACGCGCCGCCCAATCCACTTGAAGCGATACCCCCGCTAAACCAGGATCAATGCGCCCCATCGGATACTGTAATTGCATCTCCGATGGCTCCAGCATAGATAGTATTCCAGACTTAAATTCCAACAATGTAAGCAATACTCTGGGGCTAATGTTATGGTATTCCACATTGGCCATGATAACCGTTGCGGTTGATTGGGTTTCATCACCAATTTTAACCTTGTGTAATTTCAATACCCCCGGTTGCTGTTCTAGAAATGTTTGAATGGCAGGAATGTCCATATCAGCATCCGCAAAGAAACGATCGTCAGAAATCAACAATACGGTTTGCGACTGCGCTTTTACGTTGCCAATATTTAAGAAACTCATGCTTGTAAACAGTTCAAATAGCATAGCAACAACAAGCATACTGCTCAAAACCTCAATTGGTTTTTTAGTATTCACCATCTTATCCTTTAAAATTTGCGCCTATAAGTGACTCCACTGCAATAACTCAATTTTCAAAAAATGCAACAAATTCTTTTCCACTTCAATGCCCTATTTGGGCATTTTCGTGAGAGCATCGCAGTTATCCGATGTTCTTTCGCCAACTTTCTCCCACTTTTGCCTAACGAAAATGGCGAACCGACCTTTTTGCAGTAGAGTCATAAGTAATGCGGATTAAATAACTAACGGTTGGCTGGGGTAGCCGTGTAATTCCAAGCCGGTAGGAAGTCGTCGAATAACCAATTCGACGCTGGTGAACAAAACGCCCTGACAAACTCTGGTAACATGCGAAAACAGACGATGCTCGATCGGATTGTGCTTGGAGCAGTAGGGCGGGTAGTGCGCAATGCGAATTTCAATGCCCAACTCATCTGCCAATTTTTGCAGGTCTTCTTTGAAGATATAGTGACGTGAAGCATTGCTGCCACCGCCATCACATAACATCAATATCGAAGTGGCCTCGGGATACTGTTTCCGACCGTGTTCAAACCACCAAGAACGTAGACAATCACAGGCAAATTGACTGGTATCCTTGCTCGTACCAATATGAATGTAACCGATGTTTTGTTGAACATCATAAATACCATGTGGAATGATGACGCCTGCGGCATCTGTACTGAAGTCGTGGTCATTCGCGTGCAATTCTTCTCGTGTATACAGGCGTCTTGCGCGCTAAGAATTGCCCAGATTCTCTTTCTTCTTGGTATCGAAACTGATGATGGGGTTGCCTGCTGCGGAAAACCCGGCTTTTAGCTGGCGAATGTTCTTGAATTGCTCATCTCGATTAGCCAACCGTTTTCATGGTTTTCTTCTTTTGAGCT
>Ga0210044_10000689_pt1 | contig 51476 bp, 43 predicted proteins | sample CryGey13umfilter_2_FD_183959 | JGI IMG/M metagenome (GOLD analysis project Ga0210044, IMG submission 183959) | Groundwater microbial communities from aquifer in Utah, USA - Crystal Geyser 4/9/14 3 um filter (SPAdes) (version 2) | ecosystem: Environmental > Aquatic > Deep subsurface >...
TAGTGTCCATCCGGAAATGAGATAGTTTTGTCGAGTTCAAGGCGGGCGATAATTTTAACCACAGGAATACATTGACGTATTTCGAGGATTAAAATTTGAGCCCAACGCCGAAATCGGTGAAAATAGCCATTTCCGGATGGACACTAACTAACTTCCTACTACAGGGCGTTACAGGAATCCGAAGCAACAGGTTCGATTCTGGATAGTTCATCTACCATCCTCTGCTCAGCATACCATAAATCATAGGCTTGCTGCATGCGCAGCCACAAACCAGGACCATTGCCAGCAAATCTGCCAAGTCTGAGAGCCATTTCTGTTGTGATCGGATGGGTGCAGGCCAAAACACGGTGCAACTGCTGGCGAGAAACACCAAGCCGTCGGGCAGCCTCCGTGACCGAAAAGCCAAGGCTATTCAGGACATCTTCGCGCAAAATTTCTCCTGGATGAATCGGTGGCCTTTTCAGGGGACGCTTAACAAAATATTCTCTAATGGCTTTATCCTCTAATGAGATTGTTCAAGATCGACCCTAATAACCTCACCTTCTTCCCGCTCAAAGGTGATACACCACGGACCATTGACATGAATACTAAGGCGTTTTGGTGATCCTTGAAGTCGTTTCTGCTGACCTTTCTGGATGCCTTCACCTCAATGGCAGTTGTTTCTCCAATCAAGAAATCCACCTCATGGCCGTTTTTAGATCTCCAGTAACGCAAAGGCGGCTTCTTTCGTGTGTAACTCAGGTAGGCCCGCAATTCCATGGCAATGAACTGCTCAAAGCTCTTTTCGGTTCATATGCCGCTGGGATTGCCCGCGAAGGAAGCGACATAGATTTGATAGTTGTCTCAGATGATTGAGCCAGGTACAATAACCGCGAGAGGTTGGAGCTTCTGGGCATTGCCGCTGCGAGAATTATGGAGCCAGTCCAGGCACAGGGATTCACACCCGGCGAAACTAAATTAGGCCAGCTCTCTCCCTTCTGGAAGCATGTAATAAAAGAGCAGGCAATAGCAATTTGACACTTTTGCCGATTGTCCTTGACAATCCTTTTTATCTGCGGTTTAGTTTTTTCTAACCATTCTCACTGAGTTGTGTTTTCAGGAAGACCCAATACAAAAACCCCAACCTTGAGGGGAAATTCATGGTCTCATGTATTAGGAAGGCGGCAACCTTTTTAGCCTCCGGCGGATAGCATTATCCGTTCGGGGGCTTTTTTGTGTCAGGGAGGAAGATCCTATGACCACCGAAGACGTCAAAAGAAAGTTGAGTGCCATCTTCAGCGCAGATGTTCAAGGTTACAGCCGCCTCATGGGTGATGATGAACAGGCAACCGTAAAGACCATCACCGAGTATAGAAAGATCATGACCGACCTGATCCAGGTTCACCATGGCCGGGTGGTTGATGCCAAAGGTGACAACGTGCTTGCTGAGTTTTCAAGCGTGGTGGACGCCCTTCAGGCGGCAGTTGAGATCCAGAAGCAGGTCAAGGTGAGAAATGAAGACCTTCCTGAAAACCGCCGCATGCGCTTCAGAATCGGAGTGAACCTGGGAGATGTGATAGAGAAGGCAGACACCATCTACGGAGACGGGGTCAATATCGCGGCAAGGCTTGAATCACTGGCAGATGGTGGAGGCATCTGCGTATCCGGTACAGCCTTTGATCAGGTGGGAAAGAAGCTTCCCCTGGGCTACAGGTTCATGGGTGAGCAGAAGGTCAAAAACATAGAGAAGCCCGTAAGGGTTTACAAAGTGCTCTCTGAGCCTGAGGCCGCTGGAAAGGTGATCGGAGAAAGGCGCAGGATGAAGATGTGGCAGTGGACGGCGATATTTTCACTGGCCGTGCTGATTGCAGTAGCCGGGGCCTTGAGCGTGTGGGAATTTTACGTGCGGCCCGACATCGCGCCAGCGTCCGTTGAGAAGATGGCCTATCCCCTTCCGGACAAGCCCTCCATTGCAGTGCTTCCCTTTGACAACATGAGCAAGAACCCTGATGAGAACTATTTTGCCGACGGACTTACCGAGGAGATCATAACAGGGCTTGCCAAGGTGCCTGACGTATTTGTCATAGCAAGGAACTCCACCTTCACCTACAAGGGAAAGCCTGTGAAGATCCAGCAGGTGGCTGAAGAACTGGGGGTGCAGTATGTGCTTGAGGGAAGCGTCAGGAAGACAGAAGACCGCATAAGGATAACGGCCCAGCTCATTGACGCGATCAACGGCAAACACGTGTGGGCTGAGAAATACGACCGTTCCCTGAAAGACATCTTTGAAATTCAGGATGAGGTCACAATGAAGATCCTTGAGGCAATGCACGTGAATATAACCAAGGACGACCTTGCCAGGTCATGCCCCAGGGGGACAAACAACGTTGAAGCCTATCTGAAGTTAATTCAAGCGCGCGAGGGCGCTTACCATAGTAATATCGAAGGGATTACCATGGCTCGCAGGCTGTCTGAGGAAGCCGTTGCAATAGACCCGGAGTATTCGACGGCATACTCTTTGATAGCCTTTACCCATATATTGGACATAAATTACGGTAGTAGCAAGTCTCCACAGGAATCTTTGAAGAAGGCCTTTGAACTTGCCCAAAAATCCATCGCCATTGGCCCAGGATGTGCTTTCCCATACGCTACACTGTCTTTTTGTTATCTTTTTGCACGGCAGCACGACAAGGCCATCGCCGCATGTGAACAGGCCGTCACTTTTGATCCCAATGACGCGTATTCTTATGCGACGCAGGGTTTCGTTCTCACCTATTCCGGAAAGGCAGATGAGGCCATGACACCCATCGAAAAAGCTTTTCGCCTGAACCCCAAGCCACCAGGCCTTATGTTTCAATGGAAAGGCCTGGTTTATTTCCATAACGGTATGTTGCAGGAGGCTCTTGCCGCGTATGAGAAGTCGCTGGCTCTTGAGCCTGACTCCATACCTGCACGAATCCGTCTAGCAGCCTGTTACGGCTCGATGGACAAAGAAGATGAGGCCCGCGCCCAGGTCGCGGCTATACTCAAACTAAATCCCAACTTATCCCTTGGCTATCTCGCAAAGACATGGCCATACAAGAATCAAGCGGATTTGGACGTCTTTATTAGCGGCCTGCGCAAGGCCGGGCTGAAGTGAGGGACGCAGTCCCATTTCATCTTCAAAGAGGAAGCAGTTTGTTTTCCCTCTGAACCTAAACAAATACTATCCGTGAGGCAACGTCCGAAAAAAATTCACGGGACCAAATAGAGAGGGTTTCAGGCTGCCTGACAAAAGGCTCCACCTCTTTTCTGGCCCCAGCGATATCCAAGGTATTAATAGTTTCAAATAGAAATTCCAGAAGCTTTTCGGAGGTTAAGGCCTCATGGCTTTGCCAGTCCTCTGTCTGGCGCATGCGCTGCTCCAGATGGCTCAAATGCAGCCGTGGATGATTGGCGGCGTACCATACCAGATCATACCAGTCTCGCCCCTTTACCCTGCTTTTCCACCTTCGGCACAGAATAGCGTGCATCTTGCCGGCGAAGAGGTCCGGAAGGGAGAAGACTCTCACCGCAAAAGGAATCGGATGCAGCAAGTAGCGTACCTGCGTTTCAAAACCGCTCGGCGGATCAGTATCAACTTCCAACCTGATCTTTAGTATCTGTCCCTTTGGTACGGCTTTGACGATCTGATCGCTTGCTTCGATCACGATTAGTTGTCTGCGGGTGTTTGCCTTTAAGAAAGCCGACTGTATGTTTGATGCAAAGGTCTTTGCAACCTTTTCAAACTTCACGTCAAAGCCGAAGCCTTCGGTCTCTTTTTGAAGGAATGCAGCATAACGTTCGATATCAAAGGAATCGGACGGATTGAGTAAAGAAAAATCAAGGTCCTCGGAAAACCGATCCAACCCGTAAATGATCCGCAAGGCAGTCCCTCCATACAAGGCCGCCTTTTCAAAGAACTTTCCCCGCCATAGGCCAAGAAGGGCTATTTCCTGAAGTATTTCTCTAAGGGCGTTCGTGTAATCACCACGCCTTCGGTCTTCGTACCTGGAAAGCATTGCAGCAATGGCTTTATGCACTCGGAACTCCCTTCTTTTTTGTGCCCCGCATCCCTCTGACCAGGTCACTGAGCATCTTAATTCCACGAGATTGATAACGACGGGCAATTTCAGCTAGCTTTTCCGGGTTCAGCTTCTTCAGGGCATCCGGATCTATTCTGAGGTTTTCTCCAAGGTATGCATCAAGTTCCTTCCGCGAACGAATGCCGGAGCCCCTAATTTCATTCAGCTTATCGGCCAAGGCCTTTTCCGGTTCGGCAACCAGGAAGGCCATGCCATCTCCAATCTCAACCCTGTCCATTCCTATGCGAAAGGCCTCAAGAGGAATCCTGTGATAGGTGAAAAGGCCCACAGGCGTAAAGAACCTTCGGGATCGTCCTGTTGTGACGGAGGTCAGAGCTTCCACGCGTTCAGGTATAAGACCATAATGCTGAAGGGCAAAATCCAAAGAGATGTAGGACGGACCATAGATGAGGTTGGCAAGGATTTCCCTGGAATAGGGCCTTCGGCGGTATTCATCGCCGAAAACGTAAAGCCCCTTCTTGATCCTGACTATACAACCTTTCTCCAGAAGATCAGAGATCTTGTCCCTCGGACGGGCGTAATCACCCAGGCTGGCCACAAGGATCTGGTAGTCCAACTCTTCACGGTCAATCCTGTTTCGGATTGTCTCAATCATCTTCATAACAAGAATCTATACTGGGGCAGAATGGTAAAACGCATGTGGCTCAAAATATCACTTTTGAGCATAGTATGTCGAGGAAATTCCGACATACTGTGTATATTGTGACGTCAAGGGTATGCACCTTGTCCCATCACCAACCCAGAAGGCTTCCAATTTAATCGGACCTGCATCAGGCCAGAATAGAATGATGTCGGCTGTTGGGTGTCTGCTCTCAAGCTGCTTCAGACGGAAGAATACCCACCGTGCGGTCAGATGAACTTGTCTTTCCACAAATCCTTCAGGAACCTCTGCCAGGGCACTGCCAGGATTTCATCCTCACGGCTGCTTACCGGGTCCTGGCTGACCAGAATAAAATTCCGGAATACCCCTTCCTCCTTCAATTTGAATGTCCTTGTTCCGCTTCCCACCCCTTGCAGGCCAGGGCGATGTAACGCGGCACAGGGCGCTCGGACGTACCGTATGCACTTATTGTACGAGGCGTCACTCCAAGGGCGGCAGCGGCAGCCTTCAGGGAAAGACCGTGCCTGGCCCGCCATCTGGCAAAAATACGGGTGTTTTCATCAGTCGCGTTCTGGGCTTGAGCGTCCAGCCACAAAGTATCTGCGCCGATCTGAATATCTACGCCAGTCCATTCCACATTCCATCCTTCACCTGGGACAAGAGTCGCCTTCGAGAACTCAGCAGGATCTCTAAGCGGCGCAAGGCCGGGGGATTCGTTGAACAGTTCAATAAAATCAATAGAGTAAGTACTGTCGTCCATGAATGTACAGCGCAGCGTATGACTACCCAATACCTTGATCTTTTTAAGACGGGGCCTTTTCATTTGTGCCATTGCTCCCATTCCTCCATGAGCTTTTTGCGGTTCTGTTGAACCCATGCAAACACTTCCTGTTTTAAACCCCTGGGCCATTCACCTTCTGCTTCAAGAGTATCGAGATAGATCACCACGTCATATTCACCACCAACAAGATGCACGTGCGGGGGCGCGTGGTCATGCTCTCGGATTTGAAGCCGGTATTTATTATTGTGAAAGCGGCGTTTAGTTGTCACAATGACATATTATAGAAATATTTTCCATATATCAAGTTTAAAAGCCGATTTGGCCCTAGGAATTTACCCAAGCTCTCGGCTTTCTTAGTTTCCACCAGATGTCCTCGTCTAGCGGCCTGCTGAAGTTCCATGAGCCCAGAAGATGATGCCCGTGGCGAGATCGCTTCACTGCTCAAAATTAATCCCAACTGGTCTCTGGGTCGTTTCGCAAAGACGATGCCCTACAGAAATCAGGCGGATTCGAACGTATCAGCTCAAAATCCAGGGTAGATGCGGCTTCAGCCGCATGGGAACCGTGCGCCCTGCGCCTGAAGGCGCATCTACAGAAGCTGATTCCTGGTCTGCGCAAAGCCATCCCCCAATTATTGAGCTGATACATTCTAACTTTATCGTCGATGCCCTGCGCAAGGCCGGGCTGAAGTAAGAAATCAGGGCAGATTTCCAGGTAGTTTGCAGACGAACACAGGAATATCCGGCTATCGCCGAGATGTATGGCTATTGTTTCTCTTATCCAGACTTAGTATTGTGGGGGAATCTGCCTGATATTTGCGTTCAGGCAGTTAAAACGGCGTATTTCAAGGCTGCTTGAATGTCCTCTCTGGTCAACTCTGGATAACCTTCAATGAGTCTGTCCCAAGAACCATCTTCGGCTATTTGATCCAGAATAACGGAAACCGGAATCCTGGTACCCTTGATCACGGGGCGTCCATTACAAACTCTTGGATCAAGCTCAATTCTTTCCATCTGAGGCATAAAAAACCCCTCTCAGTAAAATTCAAAGGTTTCCCCTGTTAAATGAATAATAAATCCGGTACGTTTTCTTTCAATAAACCTACCTCCATTCAACCTGCCTGTCAATCCGGTCTGCCAATCGCCAAAGGTTCCAATTTTGTTATAGTCTCTTCGATCCCGTTAGGCGGATACGTTGTTCTGCCTGCGTTATTTCTCGAAAGTCAGCCTGTAGTGCACCACATATCTCCCTACCAGGTCTTTTACCTTTTTTGTGATAGTCTCCTCCGAGACGCCTGGGGCGGGCCTGATTGTTATTGTCACCAGAAGGCCGTGGATCTTGTCCTCGCCTACCTTCACATCAATACCTTGGGCAAGGTCTTTAAGGGCCGCAAGCTCATCCTCATATACCTTCTTTGTGGCCTCCCATCTCAAGGCCGGCTTGAAGATCTTGCCTACCGGCGTAAGGGGCATCCTGGGGATAACAAAGGCACGCCTGGGGACAGCGGCCCGCTCTCCAATTGTCTTTTTAAGATAAGAAATTATCTCCTCTTCTGTCAGGCTTTCTCCTTCTTTAAGCTCCACGTAGGCTACCGGCACCTCCCCGGCATAAGGATCCGGACTTCCCACAGCCGCGGCAACCTTGACCTCCTTCATCCGGTAAAGAGGTTCTTCGATAGAGGCGGGATCAATATTGTGACCGCCCCGGATGATCAACTCCTTCTTTCTTCCGGTAAGCCAGATATAGCCTTCCTTGTCCTGCCGCCCAAGGTCTCCGGTATTAAGCCAGCCGGGCATTGCCCAGAGCTTCTTGTTGTGCGCGGGATCAAGATAACCCTTGAATACATTAGGCCCTTTTATGCAGACGGACCCTATCTCGTCAGCTCCGGCCTCCCTCACAAAGATTCCCTCATCGTCCACTATAAAAACCTTCATGTCCTGGTACGGCAGTCTAAGTCCAATGGAGCCCACTCGCCGCTCCCCGTGGAAGGGATTGAGCGATGACACGCATGTCCCTTCGGTGAGCCCATAGCCCTCTATGATCCTCATGCCGGAGTGGGCCTCGAATCGCTTGAACAGTTCAACCGAAAGCGGAGCAGCCCCGCAGACCACATACCGAAGAGAAGATAAATCCGCTTCTCCCTTCGGGGTATCAAGAAGCACTGAAAGGATGGTGGGGACAGATGAGAAGGTCACTGCCCTGTAGCGCTCCACTATCTTGTAGAAATTCTTCATGACCGCCGGGTCCCTGTAGCCCCTGGCGGAGAGGAGCACCACATGCGCCCCCATTAGGAACGGGGTGGAGCCTGTAACCGTGGTTCCGTTCACATGAAAAAGAGGGAGGCCGCACATGGTCGTCTCTCCGGTATTGAGTTCCGTCGTAACGCCTGTAACGAAGGCCATGAAGGCCTCATTGAAGTGGGTGTGCGGAGCGAGCTTTGGTGTGCCGGTGGTCCCGCCCGTATGGTACATTGAGGCAACGTCCTCGGGATCTATGACGCGCCCGGAGTCCAGCCGATCGTCCCTGTAACGGGGGAGCATTTCTTCAAAGGAATATATTCCGTTTTTTTCATCACCAGGCCCCATAACCCTGACAACGGCCATAAGACCGGTAAGCTCTTGTCTCACGGCCTCCGCCTTCTGCCATATATCCCATCCCGGAGCATCCCCAAAGGCCACAAGGACCTTTGTTCCCGCGGCCCTGCAGATGTCTGCGATCGTTGCGGGCTCAAGGAGATAATTGATAGGATTTACGATTCCTGCCGCCTCCCCTCCCCAGAGAACGAAATGGGTCTGGGGAAGATTGGGCAGGAGATAGGAGATGACACCTGTCTTGCCGATACCCATGTCATTAAAGAGATTGGCAGTCCTGGTGATTCCTGCCATTAGATCCCTGTAGCTTGTGACCTGGGGGCTCGCCCAGTCTTCACCCGCAAAAAAGAAGCTCATGGCAGGGGCATCCGGATTTATCGCGGCCCCAAGCCTTATAACATCGTATGTGTTTAAGGCCTTGAGCCTTTTTTCCAGTGGTATCCTCTCATAAGCCTCGATGTCTGAAAGAGCCCTTATAGTTGCCTTTTCCAATTCCAACTCCTTCTATATAAATAGAAATTTGAATACCCTGTCAAAATGCCACTATCAAGTGTAGCATCTTGACGGAGGCTCTGAAAAGCCTCGTCGTAATTAAATGCAGGCGGATTCTTGCACGGCTGTCTACTCACCCTCATAGACCTCCCTAATCAATGCCCTGCCCGGCCTGTCAGCCAGGACAACCAATTCCAGGCAATCTCCCTCATCCTTCTCCAGGTCCCAGGACAGAAGCCAGTTGCTCCCCACAAACTCCTTTCCCTCATAGGAATACCTGAATTTAACCCTTGCGCTTGTCTGAAGGCCTCTTCTTCTTATCCTTTTCAACCGGATGATCTCTCCCTCAACAACTATTCCTTCTGCAAAAACCTTTCTTATTAACCTGACACGCCACAAGAACAACATCAAGCCTGGCAAACTTACGGCCAGAGCTATCCATAGCATTATAAAAGCATCTTCGGATTGAACCCCTTTGCCACCCACCCTCAAATCAGGTATATCCCACCCCATGAGCAGCACCAGATACATTATCCAAAGCACCACCGCGAACAAGACCGGAAGAAGCGCAATGTAATCGTTCAGGAGAATCCTTATGACAGGAACTTTTGATTTTTCCTTAGGCATGATATCTAACTCCCCAGGTCGAAGCTTACCTTGAAGGGCACGCTACTGGTCTTCTTAATTGCGAAGTTTATTATCACTCTCTCTCTAAATCATCCCCGTGCAAGGCAGTTGCGGCATGCCTCAAGACATCTCCAAGAAATAATCACGAGAGCACAGACTATCATTTCCGCCTTCAAGAACAGGAAAACCGATATGAGCCAAGAGTTCACCAATACGCATAGCACATAAAGGTTTCCTGTCAATGAATTTCATTGTCGTCTCTTCGATCTTTTTATACCGATTTGATGAGGTTTTACAGCAAATCTCAATGGATAATGATTGGGAGTGTAGCAGAGTTGCTTGTCAATATAATTGTCCGGTCAATATAATTGTCCGGTCAATATAATTGTCTGGTATGGTGTTTTCACATGAACTGGGTGCCGCTTTTTTCCCGGCAGTGCATTGAACATTGGTTTATAGAGGCTAATGCCTGCCTTTCAATGCTATTGGGTCTTGATTCCCCTCAGGAACTGATGGCCGCATTCACCGATATAGGCAGACAACATTATGTGAATCCACAATACCGCGTACTATTTAAGAAGATCCTTGACAGGGAAGGAAGCATAAGGAACTTCGAAACTCCGCTTTTCAAGAAGGACGGTCATGTTTTATGGATTGTCTCTGAACGCTAGGGCTGTGAGAGACAAAGAATGATGCCGCAACAAAGAAGAGCATGGTGAATCCTGATTGACCCGCTTGCGAATACATCACTTACGGGTTATAGGTAGTGTCCATCCGGAAATGGCTATTTTCACCGATTTCGGCGTTGGGCTCAAATTTTAATCCTCGAAATACGTCAATGTATTCCTGTGGTTAAAATTATCGCCCGCCTTGAACTCGACGAAACTATCTCATTTCCGGATGGACACTAGGTAAATGAAGATGAAATAGTAGGAGCACATTTACATCTTGATAGATTAACCCAAGGGAGTAGGAGGCTATGGGACTGAGTTCATCTTTAGTCGGAATGCGCTTCAAGGACATGGTCAGTGAGGTCACCTGGCGCTGGGCCATGAACTATGCAGCCTCCATTGAGGACAATAATCCTTTTTACTTTGACGATGAAAGGGAGGATAGCATTATCGCTCCTCCGATGTTGGCAGTAGCCGTCACCTTTCCGGTGATCGAGCGTATATGGGAGTTCGTGGAGGGAACGGATTTTCCTATCGAGATTCTGCCAACAATGGTCCACTATACCGAGCATCTTCAATTTCTCAGGCCCATAAAGCCGGATGAGGTACTATACGTCAAGGGAAAAGTGGCGGCCATCATTCCCCACAGGGCTGGAACCCAGGTGGTGATTCGCTTTGATGCGACAGACAAAAGCGGTGAAGAGGTGTTCTGCGAGCATATAGGCGCCATGATGCGGGGGATTCAGTGCGATGACCAAGGAGGAGGCGCAGAGGCCTTGCCAAGGGTCCCGGAACCGCAGAAAGTCGAAGGACAAGTCTGGGAATCAAGGGTCAAGATAGATCCGCTAAGGTCTTTCATCTACGACGGATGCTCCCGGATATTTTTCCCCATCCACACATCCCGGAGTTTCGCGCGGCAGGTGGGACTTCCGGGCATCATACTCCAGGGAACGGCAACCCTTGCCTACGCGGCGCGTGAGATCACGAATCTGGAGGCGGGAGGAGATCCCCGGAGGCTCAAGACCCTGTCTTGCCGGTTCAGCGGCATGGTCCTGCCGGGAACGGAGATAATCGTCCGTCTTATGGGCCGACAACTACATGAAAAAGAAGCGCATCTTCATTTCGCTGTGTTCAATGGAGACGGGCAGATTGCAGTGAACAAAGGGTACGCACTGATAGATATGAGTTGAAACACACACCGGACTAACCAACAGCCAGGGCGCAGACTGACGAAAGATGAAAATAACCCCCACCCTGCCCCTCCCCCGTGAAAGTGGAGGGAACGTTGTCAGAGCTCGCCAATGCATTAACCATCAACGCTGAAGCATACAGGAGCAGCGGCATATCCATATAAAAGGAGGCAGGAGGCAATTATGACCGAAGGCCAGTTTATCAGGATGGAAAGGTTAAATGATTACATAACTTATTGGGCCGAAAGAAGGCCTGATCTGCCGGCTATGACCCAGCATGAGGACGGGAAGACTGTATCCTACAAGCAATTCAACCGCTTCATAGACTTATTCGCCCTGAGACTCATGAGCATGGGAATCGGCAAAGGGGACAGGGTGGCCAGCATGCTGGTCCTGATCCCAGAGCACATGATGCTCATGTATGCCTGCTTTAAAATTGGAGCCATCTTCTGCCCCCTGGACCTGAGACTCAAGGAAGAAGAGGTTGTCCGCGATATATCCAAGATAATGCCAAAGGCCTTTTTCTTTCTGGGTAAAACACCTGTCAAGGACTTTAGAGAGGTCGGGAAAGCCGTCAAGGGCAAATGCCCTTACGTGGAATACCTGGTCCAGTTTACCCCGAACCCGCCCCCCGGAGAACTGCTGGACGGAGCAATCGCAATAACGGAGATGATGGATAAGAAAAAGATTGTCCTTCTGATGCTCAAAAACGCCATAACCGGATCACTCAAGAAGGCTTTTAGGGAAATAGAGGCAAGAACCCCGGCACTCATAATTTATACAACGGGTACGACCGGAGATCCCAAGCCTGCCGTGCTGTGCCATGAAAACATAATCGTCCAGAATGAGATCCTTGCCAGAGGAATGAACCAGAAGCCTGAGGGGAGTCTCAGGATACTCATAAATCTTCCGCCAAGCCATGTGGGATGCGTGACAGAATGCTTCATGACCACCATGTTCCTTGGAGGAACTACTGTGCTTCTGAGGATTTTCGATGTCAAAATGACCCTTGAGGCAATAGAGAAAAGGAAAGTCAACGCCCTTGGCCAGATCCCGACACAGTTCCGTATGCTCTGGAATCATCCGGACTATCAAAAGTATGACTTGAGCAGTCTCCGATTTGTGGCTTACGCAGGCTCCGCCGTGGATCTGCCCTTTCTGAAGAAACTCTCAGGCATGGCGCCCATGTTCGGCACAGGGATCGGCATGACAGAAAACGCTGGTTTTGCCACCTTTACCCCTCCAGGGATACCGGTTGAGGAGATGGTGGGCCAGGTGGGACAGGCCTTTGAAGACCTGGCAAAGGTAACAGTCAGAAAGCCCATGGCCCCCGACGGCACTGCAGGAGAGGAACTCCCGGACGGCGAGACAGGCGAGATCTGCTATCACCCGCCTATAGTTTTTCTCGGTTATTACAACATGCCTGAGGAGACGAAAAAGGCCATATCAACGGAGGGAATTCTCTATACAGGGGATCTTGGATATTTCAAGGAGTTAGGCTCCTACCGGGCGCTGCACCTTGCCGGACGAAGAAAATTCATCATTAAGCAGAAGGGATACAATGTCTTTCCTGACGAGGTTGAATCCTTCATAGCCCGGCTTCCGGGCGTGGATGTCGCCGAAGTGGTAGGCGTCAAACACGATATCTTCGATGAAGGCATCTTCGCCTTCGTAAAGCCTGCCAAGGGTTCCAATGTCACTGTGGAGATGGTCATGGAGCATTGCAGGGATATCGCCTCCTACAAGAGACCCCAGCACGTGGAGATATGGCCTGAAGGCGAGGATTTTCCCATAACCCGGAGCACCAAGGTGGACAAACTGGCACTGGGTAAGAAGGCCGAGGAGATAGTCCAGCGGCTGCGCAAAGAAGGCGGATGGGATCGGCAAGGGGTTAAGTAAATGTGGCTTCGGCCTCTCCTCTATGACTACATTTAAGAAAAGGGGCTTGTAGCCCACAATATTATAATGGAGGAATTTCGATGAAAGAATTTAACACCCAGCAAGTCTCTGAGCTGGCTGGCATGGTTGGTAAGGAACGTTTTTCAAAGGGACAGTCCAACCGTGAACTTCATTTGCACGACATATCATTCCACCAGGGAATGCTTCCTGCGGGGATCATCTGGCCTGAGTCAACCGAAGAGGTGGCGGATATCTTGGCCTGGGCCTATGAGCAGAACGTCCCCGTAACTCCCTGGGGGGCCGGAACCAGCACTGAGGGTAACCCTGTTCCCACCATGGGCGGGCTTGTTGTGGACATGACCCGAATGGACAGGGTCATTGAGATTCGACCTCAGGACCTTCAGGCGGATGTCCAGCCGGGCGTTCACCGACTCGAGCTGAACCGCCAGGCCGGCAGACACGGCCTCTTTTTCCCGCCTGATCCGGGGGCAGATGCCACCATCGGTGGAATGATTGCCAATAATGCCTCCGGAGTCCAGACAGTGAAGTACGGAGCCACAAAGGACTATGTGATGCGCCTCACCGTGGTGCTGCCTCAGGGCCGTGTAATTCACACCGGCTGCAGGGCCCCCAAGTCCTCGGCGGGATTTGACCTTACCCGCATCTTTGTCGGCTCGGAAGGGACGCTCGGCATTGTAACGGAGGCAACCCTAAAACTGACCGGCATTCCAAGCCACTACCTCGCCGCCATCATCCGTTTTCCCGACTTGGAGAAGGCCTCAGAGGCAGTAGCAGTGCTTATCGGAGCGGGCCTTGGTCCCGCGGCACTGGAACTCCTGCCTCCCGGTCTTATCCGTCTGATGAACAATGAAAAGGGGCTGGGCCTGCCGGAGGTACCGTCTCTATTCTGTGAATTCCATGGAATCAGCGAGGGCGCCCTTAAAGAAACCGCCCAGCTCGCAGGCAAGCTTTGCGAAGACTGCGGGGCAGTGAGCTTCGATTACGCGACTGAGGAGGCGGCCCGAAAGGATCTATGGCGGGCCCGCCACGAGGCTTGGGAAACCATCCACCGAGCCCACCCTGGAAAGGAAACCCTTATTGTAGATGCGGCTGTTCCCATCTCGCGGTATCCGGAGATGGTAGTGTTCGCGCAAAAGGAGGTTGATCAGGCTCAGTCCATTGGTTATGTCTTCGGCCACGCCGGAGACGGAAACCTGCACGTTGTTATGGCAGGCGACCCCAAAAACAAGGAGGAATGGGGGCGCATTGAGGCCATCAACCAAGCAGTTGTGGAAAAGGCCATACATTTTGGCGGCACCTGCACCGGCGAGCACGGAGTAGGAATCGGAAAGCGCAAGTTCATGGCGATGGAACACGGCGAAAGCTACGAACTGATGAAGCAGATCAAAAATCTCATTGATCCCAAGGGACTCATGAATCCGGGCAAGATATTCTGAAAAATCAGGAATCTCATTAACCGTGAAGAGCCGCCCCAATCACTTTTCCCCTCTCCCCCGGAAGGATGGAGGTGGAATTACCACCGCCGCTCCTGGTGGCCGAAGGAGCTTGCCTGGGGCTCAGGATGAAGAAATCCAGAAACGCTCCGTGCTGCTGGTTGCAATAGCCAGCTCCTTTATGACCCCCTTTATGGGATCAGCGACCAATGTTGCCCTTCCGGCCATCCAGGCGGATTTCCGTATGGACGCGATAATTCTTGCCTGGATTCCCACGGCATATCTTCTGGCGAGCGCGGTCTTTCTGGTCCCTTTCGGCAAGATGGCCGACATCTACGGCCGCCGAAAGATCTTTTTGTGGGGAATATGGCTTTTCACCCTTTCATCGGTAATGAGCGGTCTTTCCCCCGACCATCACATCCTACTGCTATCAAGGATATTCCAGGGGATAGCAAGCGCCATGATCTTTTCTACCGGTCTTGCCATGGTCACATCGGTATTTCCCCCCAACGAACGGGGAAAGGCTATAGGCATGACAGTGGCCTCGGTTTACATTGGCCTTTCGGCAGGGCCTGTCCTGGGAGGGTTCCTTACCCATCACTTCACCTGGCGGGCCGTCTTTTTCACCGCAGTGCCGCTGGGCACTCTAACCATTTATCTGACCGCGATGAAACTAAAGGGGGAGTGGGCCGAGGCCGAGGGCGAGAGCCTTGACGTCCTTGGTTCCGTCATCTATGGAGCAGCCATAACCCTTCTGATGTATGGTCTTTCCGCCCTTAATTCTGTTTTAGGCATGGCGGCCCTACCTGCAGGGCTCGTTCTGCTGGCTGTCTTTGTATGGTATGAATCGCGTATTCGCTATCCCGTCTTCAATCTTGAACTCTTCCTCAACAACAGAACCTTTGCTTTTTCAAGCCTTGCGGCCCTTATAAATTACGGAGCCAACTTCGCTGTTGCATTCCTTCTGACTCTTTATCTGCAGTTCATCAAGGGTCTCAGTCCACAGGCATCAGGGATGGTTCTAATCGCACAGCCGATAGTAATGGCCCTTTTCTCTCCCTTGGCAGGGAGGCTCTCAGACCGTATTGAACCGAGGATACTTGCCTCGGTGGGCATGGGCATCTCGGCTCTTGGACTTCTGATCATGAGCCTTATGGGCGCTCAGACCTCAACAGGCATGATAATCCCAAATCTTATCCTGATGGGATTAGGATTCGCTCTTTTCTCATCACCCAACATGAGCGCAATCATGGGGGCCGTGGAGAAGAAATATTACGGTATAGCCTCAGGAGCGGTAGCCTCAATGAGACTCCTCGGCAACATGGTCAGCATGGGTATAGCAACACTTATATTCTCCCTGTTCATTGGGCCTGTGCAGATAGAGCCTCAACATTATGAGGCTCTCTTAAAAGGAATCAAGACCGCTCTTGTCGTCTTCTCCCTCCTTTGCGCATCAGGCATATTGGCATCCCTTGCCAGGGGAAGGATGAGGTCAGATAACCGTCAGCAGAGATAAGAGTCTCAGGGATATAAATTTCGACTGGCTTTCCCTGGCAGGATACCCGAAAGGAGGCTTGTGAAGAGCTGCCATGATTTTTTTAGTTCATATAGTGCCCTATTTATCTACAAATAGCACCGGCCGATAAATCCTCAACTAGTCCGTGAAACAACTCTCTTCAAAATATTAAAACATATAGATATGCTATATCCATGAGATATGGCAGCGCTAAAATATTTCAAGAAACTGCAAGAAACTTCTTGACATGCTGACTTGAGACATTAGAATGGTTCACATCATGAACTTTTGGAGATGACACTTGGATAAACCTGTCAACGAAAATCAGCTCGACCAATTCAAAAGCCTAATTGCCAAGCTCTTCCAGTGCTGCCAGGCGCGGATGCAGTACCAGAGCGAAAAGTTCGGCCTTCCTGAAGCGGAATTGCGCTGCCTGATTCTTTTTGGGCAAGAGCGATACCTTACATCCAAGGGGATCGCAATCAAGATGAACGTTGTCAAGTCACGGGTCACCAAGGTCGTTCAGGGTCTTGTCAAAAGAGGGCTCATACATCGGGTTCCGGATCCAAAGGATTCAAGGGTCAGCCTTCTTGCCCTGACCGCTGATGGACAGCGAAAGATAGATAAGATCAATCAGTTCATAGACAGCATCCACTGGGAGGTACTTTCCCGTATGGCCCAGGAACAGAGAAGAACGCTCCTTCAAAATCTGGATATTCTCTCTGCAAGTATGGAAGCGGTCAAGGAACTCATGGTTTGATAGTTTAATTGGCAGGCTCCAGACCTTTGCGGCGTGGAGCCGATTTTCAGAACCATCCTTAATAAAGGGTAATTCAGGAGGTAGCCATGGAGGCTTTAGAAAAACAGATTGAGGAAATGAAACAGCGTTTGGATCGTCTGGAGAAGAAAGCGCCTTCCGAAAAGATATCCATGATCGTCTTCAGCGGAGATCTGGACAAGGCGCTTGCAGCCTTCGTTATCGCGAACGGTTCCGTAGCAATGGGCCTAGAGGTAGTCATGTTTTTTACCTTCTGGGGGATACCTCTGCTCAGGGACAAGAAAAAGTCCGTTGGAGGAAAGGATCTGATGAGCAACATGTTTGGATCCATGCTCCCAAAGGGTGTGGACCAGGCCAAGCTCTCCAAGATGAACATGGGCGGAATGGGCACAAAGATGATTAAGTCCATAATGAAAAAGAAAAACGTGGCGTCCCTGGATCAGATGCTTGAGATGGCCGGGGAGCTTGGAGTCAGAATCTATGTTTGCGAGATGTCAATGGATCTGATGGGCTTAACACACGAAGAGATGATCCAGTATCCCAACATGACCTACTGCGGTGTCGCGAAGTTCCTAGAGGAAGCGATTGACAGCAGGATTCAGCTTTTCATCTAACGGTCATGCCCTGATAGGGCACAACGAAGGATGAAAATGCCGCATGTCATTCCGGACTTGATCCGGAATCCAGGTATAAAAGCCTGGATACCGGCCTCCGCCGGTATGACGATGTATTTTCATATAAACCCTCATGCCCTGGTGGGGCACAACGAGAGATGAGAATTGGCGATAGGCCGGAAGGGTTTTCATTTAAGCGCCCCCGATGCGCTGTGAGCGATATCATTTATAACATTAGACAGATAGAAAGGAGTTAGAATCATGAGCGAGACAATCAAGGCGGACAAGGTATTTGACCTGAAGGGGCTCCCCTGCCCCATGCCGGTGGTAAAGGTCAGCAAAGGCATAAAGGAAGTATCGGTAGGCCAGATAATTGAGGCCGTAACCTCAGACCCCGGTGCGCTATCGGATTTTCCCGCCTGGGCCAAGACAAGCGGTAACCAGATACTTAAGAGCGAACAGGTTGGGAAAGAGACACATTTCTTTATCAAAAGAGTTAATTGATCCTTCATTACGGGCCCGCCTCTGGTCCGGCGTTGAAGTTCTCACAGATAGAGAAGACTGTGTGACATGTAGATTGCCGTGAACCGGAGGAGACCCCTATAATCTATGGGGGAATAGGAATGAAGACTATTTATTTTTTAGTTCTTGTGCCGATGGTTTATCTAGCTTTCGCAGTTTTTTTGGCCGGAGTCATTTTTCAGCTTCTCAAGGTTATCAAAAGACCCGCTTTCAAACCCACACTTGCGATCCATCCGAAGAGAAATCCGGCATTTTTATGGGCAATACTTGACGCCCTACTCCTACCCACGGTCTGGAGACACAAGAGGACACTATGGTTCTTCCTGATGGCCTTTCATATAAGCTTCCTTATGGTTTTCCTGGGTCACCTGGAACTGATAACCGAGATGAGCTGGCTCCAGGTCATAGGCCATGAGATATTCATGGGGCAGGGATTCCTGGGCCTCATTATGTCGCTTGCGCTTCTATATTTCTTCTTTCGCAGATTCGCCTCCCCGACCAAAGAACTTAGCGTACCTGAGGACTACCTTCTCCTTATGCTTCTATTTCTCACAGTTGTATTCGGGAGTGAAATGGACTGGGCAAGGAGATGGTACGACTACGGGGAGATGTCGGTTCAGGAATACAGGGCATATCTTTCGAGCATCTTTATGTTCAAGCCGAGCATAGCCGCGGTTTCAACATCCGGCCATTCATTCATGCTGGTGTTGCATGTGTTTTTCGCCAATCTCTTTCTGATGTTTTTCCCCTTCAGTCATTTGATGCATTCAATATTCGGCTTTGCCTTGAACAAGATAAGGAGGGGATAGCGATGGAAAAAGCTCTGCGCGAAGAACTCATTTCACTTTTTAGGGGTAAACTCTCAGGCACCATGGAAATGTATCTTGAGACGTGCGCCAGATGCGGGATATGCACAGAGGCATGCCATGCATACGCTTCGATGCCGCTCCCCAAATACACACCGGCATACAGGGCTGAAGTGGTCAGGCGCATTTACAAGAAGTATTTCAAATGGCAGGGAAAGACCTTTCCGAGGATTGGAGAATGCAAGGTTCTTGACGAATCGGCCATTGATGAACTCAAGGAAGCGGCCTACTCATGCACAGGATGCAGAAGGTGCATGGTTTACTGTCCCTTCGGGATAGACACCCAGCAGATAATGTCTATAGCCAAGCTCCTGCTCGTCGGAGCCCACGCGGAACCGGAACTCCTTAGCCTTCTTGCAGACGTATCCATCTCAAAAGGTGAGTCCATGGATGACCTTAAGGAGGGTTTCCTGGAGGGCGTAAAGAGCCTTGAATCCGAGGTGGTGGAGAAATGGAGGCAGGAGGCAGGCAGGACCCCTATCCCTACTGAAGTGGTCGGGGCAGATCTACTGTATGTGGCGCTCGCAGGAGCCCATTCCATCATACCGGCCGCCGCTATATTTAATGCGGCAGGCGAAAACTGGACATTGAGCTTTTTTGAGGCCGTCAACTTCGGGGCATTTGTGGGGGATCCTTCGAAGACCAAGATAATCATGGACAGGATCGTCAATGAGGCAAAGAGACTCAAGGTAAAAGAAGTGTGCATCTGCGAGTGCGGCACCGCCTTCAGGGTCATGTCCCAGCTCTCTGGAAAACAGCCCTTCAAGGTAAGCTCTATTACCCGGGTTCACGCCAGATACATCAAGGAGGGAAGGATAAAAGTGGACAAGAAAAAACTCTCCGTTCCGGTCACCTATCACGACCCCTGCCAGATCGCACGAAACGCAGGAGTGATAGATGAGCCCCGGTACATCCTCTCCCAGCTAACTGATAACTTCGTAGAAATGTCGCCTGAACCTAAGTACAACTGGTGCTGCGGGGGCGGAGGCGGGCTGGTAGCGATGGGCGAGGAGACTCTTGATTTCAGGATGAAGTCCTCAAGAGTCAAGGCAGATCAGGTCAGGAATACCGGGGCCCAGGTTCTGGCTACCGCCTGCGAGAATTGTCACACCCAGCTAAGCAATATCAATGATCACTACAAGCTGGGCATGAATGTGCAATTCTTGTCTTCTCTGATTGCCGATGCCCTTATCAGATAGAATGAGGCAGCCTTAGTATGATCGTAAAAATATGGGGCAGGTGCGCCTTCAGCCGCATCTGCCCCTGATCTTTGAGCTGATACAACTTAACCATAAATAGCTAAATTAAAGGAGGCAGGTATGGGAAAAAAATTTTTGCTAACGATGTTTTTGTTTGTCTTGTGCCTTGTTTTTGCCGGTGCGGCATTGGCTACAAACGGAAGTAACCTCATCGGTGTCGGTCCCATCTCAAGATCAATGGGAGGAGTAGGCGTTGCTGCCCCACAGGATTCAATAAGCGCGATTTTTGCCAACCCTGCCGCTATGTGTTTCGGCGCTTACTGCCCGGGTTCAGAGGCAACCTTTTCAGGAACCTATTTTAATCCTACCGTCAACGGGACTGTTGATACCACAGGGATGGGGGGCAGTTCTGTGACGGAAAAAAGCCAGATGAATTACTTTTTGGTGCCGGCAATAGGGATCACCTCACCAATAACCGACCGTCTTAGAATAGGATTCGGAGCCTATGGTTTTACAGGGATGGGAGTTGACTATAAAGACAAATCCTCCCAAGTCTTCGGAGACCTTTATACAAAGCTTGAGGTGATGAAATTCGCACCCAATATTGCTTATCTTATCACGCCTGATCTGTCAGTGGGGGCGTCTGTTCATGTTGACTACGGTAACCTCGATCTGGGAAGCGGCAGCGCCCATGACTACGCATTGGGGCTCCAATTGGGGGCCCTTTACCACAAAGGTATTTTTAACTTTGGGCTTTCTTATATTACCCCCCAGAAGGTCTCACACGACAGGGTGGCTGATTTTGACGGCGACGGCAAGTTTGACAACCTTGATCTGCAGGGTCCACAGAGCGTAGTTTTCGGAGTCTCGGCCACGCCTCTGAACAACCTCCTCCTTGAATTCAACGTCAAGTGGTACAACTGGTCAAGCGCGGACGGTTACGAGGACTTTGATTGGGACGACCAGTGGGTATATGCAATAGGAGGGCAGTACAAGATGGGAGCGTTCAGTTTGCGGGCCGGATTCAACTATTCAAAGAACCCTGTCAACACCCACGACGGATTCAATCCCCAGGGGACAACAAATGTTCAAGGGAAAAACGTTCCTACTATGAACTATGAGTTTCTGAGAATCATCGGTTTCCCGGCCGTTGTGGAAAAGCATCTTACCTTAGGTATAGGTTACGAGCTTCCAATCAACATGAGCATAAATCTCTCCTACATGCATGCTTTTGAGGAAACCATTGAGGAAACTTCCGCTGGCGGCGCGGTAAAGCTTTCTTCATCTCTCGAAGAAGACTCCCTGACACTAGGAATTACATGGCGTTTTTAGTTAAGACATCTCAGGCTGACCTGCCGCAAGGCAGGCCGGCCCTCTGAGATAGTGTCCATCCGGAAATGAGATAGTTTCGTCGAGTTCAAGGCGGGCGATAATTTTAACCACAGGAATACATTGATGTATTTCGAGGATTAAAATTTGAGCCCAACGCCGAAATCGGGGAAAATAGCCATTTCCTGATGGGCACGATATATAAATCTGTAAATCTAAAGAACGTCCCCCACCTTTATATAAGGAAACAGCCCTTGCTCGGATTCATGGAGTGAAGATTCTATGGATGTTATTTTGTTGAGGATGGGATAGATGTTTCCTGAAAACATGGTATTGCCGAGCCTTCCCCTGATCTTCCCGTTCTCTATGTAGAGGCCGGGGCTCATTCCCACTGAAAAATCTCCGTTGGGGATGTTGCCGCTGTGGGCTCCGAGCACCCCTTCTATCAAAACCCCTCTGCGAGTCGAAGCTATCATCTCATCTAAGGATTCACTCCCGGGTTTCACCCTGCAGTGAGAAAGAGACGGGGAAGGCTTAAGCGAAACCGCGTCGCCCCCCCACATGGCGGTTCTGTAGCCGTGACCTGTTGGTTCAAGCTTTAGCCTTGAGGCGGAATCAAGGTCGGAGAAAAAGCCGCGGAAGATGCCGTTTTCAATAACAGGATGGCGCCTCGTCCGGACTCCCTCATCGTCAAACCAGCGGGACTGAGGATTACCGTTTATCCTGGCATCGTCTTCCAGGGAAAAAATATTGCTCGCTATCTTCTGCCCCACCTTCCCTCTAAGCCTGGAAGCGCCGTCATATAGTGACGCGGCGCTCGCCGCAGCCTCAAGACGCCACAAAAAGACTTGAAAAGCGCTCGGAGCTATGATCGCATCCCAGCCCTTCGGAGTGACATCCAGCACCGGCAAGCCGGACAAAAATGCCCTTCCAAGATTAATCAGCCTTGATTCTGGAAATACCCTGAAGCCTGTTGCGCTCTTCCTGATTCTCAAGGATTCCTGGGAATTAGGGAAAAGAATTTGGGGCGAAATCCTGTAGAAGGATATCTTCTGTGATACCTCAAGACCTGCTGTGTTAATTATGTGAAAAAAAGCCTCCCCGTAGGAGGCAGTCACATTACACTGACCTTTTCCCTTCAGTTCACCGGCTAATAGGGCGCATATCCTCTTAATTTCATTTATCACCTGAAGATCGGAGATATGCTCTATTTCAGGATCAAATGTCTCCAGCTCTTCTGCGGGATGGGCTTGCGGGAATGTAAAAAAGGCCTTAATGCCTGCATCAAGAGACACGGCAGCCCTTCCTACAAGCCCGGCGGGATCATCAAGTCCGCTACAGTAAGATGAGCCTGTCTTGTCTGCCTTTCTTATCCTCAGGGCGACGCCCGCCCTGCGTGAGTGGTTTATCGAGGAAGGGGATGAATCCTCAAAGACAATCTCCGTCTCTTGGATTTCCCTGTAATAAACCTCAGCCGAGTCGGCTATGCCGCGAGCCATCGAAAGCACCTTCTCCATCAACAGCCCCCTACCCTTACAGCCTTTATCAGGATATGGGGTCCGCCCATCGCAGACCTGATGTTCATCTGCCCCTTGCCGCAACCGCCCATTTCAGAGATCGCTGTGTCCCGGCCCACTCCTTTCACTGCAAAGAGCGTTTCAAAGAGATTACCCATCAGGTTTATGTCCCTTACCATTGCCCCAGATTTCCCGTTCCTTATAAGATAACCGTATTGGGCTCCGAAGGTAAAATTCTCCCCGCTTGTCTGCCCGCCCTTGGCATCAAGGACATAAAGCCCATCACCTGCGCCATCTAAAAGCTCAGAGGGCTCATTATCTCCAGGGGTTACGTAAATGCAACCCATTCTGACAATCGGAGGGTATCTGAAATCCTCTGCTATGGCGTGCCCGTTAAGACTCTCGCCGTATGAACGCGCAGTCCGCATGGAATGCAGTCTTCCTCTCAATATTCCTTTTTGCATTAGAACGACCCTCCTCCCGGCTACTCCCTCATCATCGTAAGAATAGTGCCCTATCTGGGCGGGCATAGTGGGGTCGTCGCAAACAGTCAGGAGTTCGCAGCCAAGTCTCCTGTCCATGTTCATCTTCTCTCTCAGAGACGGGTTGTGCTCAATCAGGTCGGCCTCGCTGAAATGACCGAAGGCCTCGTGAATAAATACGCCGGTCATCTCGGGATTAAGCACCACATTGTAGGTTCCGGCCTCAACCGGTCTTGCCTGCAGCAGCCTGGATACGATTTCCGCCTTTCTTAAAAAAACATCCTCTCTGCCAAGCAGCCTCTCGAAACCGTCGCTCCCCCCCACAACCGCCCTGCCGTTTTGAAGGACACCGTTTCCGGCGGCGATCATCCTGATGGAGATGGATGCTGTGACAAGAGGCTCTGCCACGTATGTCCCTGCGGAGTTTATAAAGTGCCTTTCCCTTGTCACCTCCTCATAGACCGCCAATGTTGTAATCATATCTCTTGAAGCCATCACGAGACGGTTATAAGAACTCAACAAGGCCATCTTTTCCTCAAGGCTTACTGCCCTTGGATCACCCTTAATGGTTGGCTCAATTTCATCCTCAACCGGGGGAGGGACAAGCAATCGGGTATTCATTTCTCCTCCGCTTCCCATAGATTGAGCGCATTCTTTTGCCTTCCTGATGGCAGCATCCAGCTCGGAGCCATCGTTAAAACATGCCGAAGCAAAACCTCCCTTCTCAAGAATCCTCAGCACGAAACCCTGGGTAACGCTTGAGCCTGACTCAAGAAGCTCACGGCCCCTGTATTCTACCCGTGTCCTCTCCATGCGCTCAAAGCGCATGTCTGAATAATCCCCACCAACTCTTTCCAGATAATTGCCAAGCAGGCGCTTCACATTAGCCTCCGTATTCCTATCTCGTGTCCATCCGGAAATGGCTATTTTCACCGATTTCGGCGTTGGGCTCTAATTTTAATCGTCGAAATACGTCAATGTATTCCTGTGGTTAAAATTATCGCCCGCCTTGAACTCGACGACACTATCTTATTTGCGGATGGACACTATTTCATCGTCAACAGGCTGTTAAAATCTATCATCCACCGAAAAGAGCGTCAATTGAACCTCGATTCCGCCAACGCTCATAAGCGGCTTGACGCTCTATACCTTATACTCTAAAGTGCCTGCAATTACTCTTGTGAAGTGGAGGATATATCTTGAAAAATCAAGGAGGCGAGAAGTATGCCCGATGAGATAAGCGCTGCTCTCCTGCGAGAGATGATCCGAAAGGAGGAGTATAACGTACCAACAACCGGTATTGCCAAAGGTTATGTGCAGGCAAATCTTGTGATGCTGCCGAAGGAAGCTGCCTTCGATTTTCTCCTCTTTTGCACGAGAAATCCAAAGCCGTGCCCTATCCTGGATGTCCTTGAACCGGGGAAGTGGGAACCGTTCATCGCCCCCGGAGCTGACCTGCGAACCGATTTGCCGCTCTACAGGATATATAGAGACGGAGTTCTGGATAAGGAGGTGAGGCAGGTCAGGGATCTTTTCTGCGAAGACACCGTCAGTTTTCTTCTTGGATGCAGTTTTTCCTTCGAGGATGCGCTTATAAGATCCGGAGTTCCCGTCAGAAACATCGAGGAGGGAAAAAACGTATCCATGTATGTCACAAACAGGCCGTGCAGACCTGCTGGAGTCTTTTCAGGCCGGCTTGTTGTAACGATGCGGCCCATGACACCCTACCAGGCGATTCGCGCCACACAGATCACCACACGTTTTCATCTGACCCACGGTGCCCCGATACATCTGGGATCTCCATCGGAAATAGGCATAAAGAACTTAAGCCGGCCTGATTTCGGTGATCCTGTAACCATGCATCAGGGTGAAATACCGGTATTTTGGGCATGCGGCGTAACAAGCCAGGTTGCGGTTCTCTCAGCCAGGCTCCCCATGGTCATAACTCACGCACCCGGACACATGTTTGTTTCAGACCTTAAGGACGAACACCTTACGATTCTCTGAGCCAATCTTGGCAACTGGATTCCAGATCAAGTCCGCACTGGCATGCAGTATTTTCATCTTTAGCCATGCCCCGCCCGGGCATGACCGTTAATATGATCTCAAAAATCCGGGGTAGGTGCGGCTTCAGCCGCAGAGGCACCGTAACACGTGCGCCTAAAGGCGCACCTACAGTAGCGTATCTAGTCTGCTTGTGTAACGGCCATTCCTGACGGGGCACAACGAATGATGAAAATCACCCCCACCCCTCCCTCCCCCGTCGAGGCAGAGGAGGAAAGGGATGGGCCATTTTCATATAAAGCAAAGGCATCCCCCCGATTTATTGAGATGATACCGTTCTTATGATGGCCCACAGTCATATCCGGTGAAACCATCGGCTTGACTTTGAAGAAGGAGTCCTTTAATTTCAGACACGGTTTTTTCTATTCCCAACAATCCAAACTTTTTCAGTGGGGATATTCCCCGGTAAAGGAGGCAAAAGATGAAACGGATGATTTCGGCAGGAAGGTTTCTATTGACGGCTTTGTTTGCGGCTGCTCTCCTCATTCCACAGACAACATGGGCAGTGCAGGAAATAAAGATAGGCGTCATCTATCCACTCACCGGCGGGGCTGCGGCCGCGGGACGTGAACTGATGGCCGGGGCGGAGCTGGCCGCTGAAATAGCTAACAGCGTCATGCCAGAACTGTCAATGACCATGGCCAAGAATGAAGGAATCAAAAGCCTTCGAGGCGCCAAGATAAAACTTATTTTCAAGGACCATGAGGGAAATCCAACCCTCGGAGCTGATCTGGCCAAAAAGCTCATCCACGATGACAAGGTTGACGGCATACTCGGCTGTTATCACAGCTCGGTCACCAAGACCGTAAGCGCTGTCTGCGAGCAGTATGGAGTTCCCATGATAAACGGCTCATCCACCTCTCCGGAACTTACCTTCAGGGGCTTCAAATGGTTCTGGAGGACTACGCCCCACGATACGCTCTTTACCAAAGACCTCTTTGATTTTCTAAAGGGCCTCACAGAAGGCAAGGTCAAGGGTGTACCGGCCGTGGCAAAAAAGGATATAACGACCCTTGCTTCCGCATGCGAAAAGACGGAGTGGGGTTCCCACGTATCAGAGCTGATTAAAACTTATTCCAAAGAATACGGCTTTGATCTTAAGAAATCCCTTCTCTATGCCGCAAAATCCGCCGACCTTTCAAGCGAGGTACGCTCTCTTAAGTCGGTAAAGCCGGCCGCTATGCTCTTTGCGTCATATACATCCGACGCGATTCTCATGGTAAAAACCCTGAAGGAACAAAAAGCCAATCCAAAGATCATCTGGGGACAGGATGCCGGATTTGAGACCCCTGAATTCAGAAGCACCTTGGGCGCGGATATCGAAGGCTTTCTTACCCGCAGCGTCTTCATCCCTAAAGTTGCCGAGGTCAAGAAGATTTCCGGTCAGGTAAATGAGATGTACAAGAAAAAAACAGGCCACGATCTGAGCGGAGCATCCGCTCGCTCCTTTACCGGTCTTCAAGCTTGGGTAGCGATCATTGAAAAGGCAGGATCTGTAAAACCCGCTGATATCCAGGCAGCCGCTAATTCCATAGAGATGGCAGGAAGCGAACTGGTGGTTCCATGGAAGGGAATCAAGTTTTCAACATCCGGAGAGGAGCTGGGGCAAAACATCTGGAGTTCGGGTATAATCGGCCAGTACCAGCTTGACAAGAGCGGCCAGGTAGTCATGGAGATCGTTTATCCTTTTGACGCGGCATCTGCGAACATGATTTATCCTCTAAAGGGTTTCTAACCCCGATGCCCTATTGGGGCACAACGAAGGATGAAAATCACCCCCACCCCTCCCTCCCCCATCGAGGGGGAGGAGTTAAGGCGAGGGGCATTTTCGTATAAATTAGGATAACTTAGGCGGGGACAGGAGGCCGGCGCCGGATTCGGACTCCCTCCTGCCCCGATTCCAAATCATCGAGATTGATAGCATTACTTTGATTTTGGCCTGAAAGAAAGAGTTACCCCGCCGACAGGCAAAACATAATGACCGTCTTATAGGCTGAAGGCCCATAGAGGGCGAGCCTGTTTTTAATGGAGATGAGTTCAACAAAACTTCCTGCGGGGGTGAGATTTTTTATAATCAGACAAGAGCCTTTATGGATATACTGATCAGCTCCATAGTGGCGGGCCTTCTTATCGGGATGGCCCTCGCCCTCGTTGCCCTCGGACTCACGATCATCTTCGGAGTCATGGACATTGTTAATTTTGCCCATGGTGAGTTTTTGATGATAGGCATGTACACCGGCCTTTTTACGGCACAGAGCACGGGAATGGACCCGCTGTTGACCCTTCCGCTTGCCGCCCTCGTAGGTTTTCTGCTGGGCGTTTTATGTTACGCCGGCTTCGTAAGATTTCTTCTCCGCGGGCCGATGGTAGCACAACTCCTTGGGACATTCGGCCTGATGCTCCTCCTTCGAAATATAGCTCTCCTTATCTTTGGTTCAGAGGATCGGGCTTTACATCATGGTATCCTTGTGGGTAAGAGCTTCGACGTAGGCATGGAAATAATACTGCCTGCCACCAAGCTGGCGGCTGCGGGGCTTTCGATCCTCGCGTTCGGGGCCGTATGGCTTTTCATGAAAAAGACCCGAATAGGAAAGGCGTTGACTGCAACTGCTCTTAACAGGCAGGCAGCCAGCTATATGGGTATCCCTGCAGAGCGAATGAACGCCCTGGCATGGGGTATAGGAGTAAGTTCCGTAACGATTGCGGGCGCACTCCTTGTCAATTTCTGGTCTGTAAATCCTTACGTGGGACTTCTCTTCACCATGATCGCCTTCGCGATTGTCGCCCTCGGGGGTTTCGGCAGCGTGCCCGGGGCGCTTTTTGCAGGCCTCGTGGTGGGGCTTATCACAGAGATTCCGGGATTCTGGGATTTCTTGACATTAGCCTTCAGCGCGGAGTGGATGGAAAATGTTCCCATGACATCTTTCAAATACATGTGGGTTTACGTTGCCTATTTCGTGATCATGGTGGTAAGGCCCAGGGGACTTTTCGGATGGAAGTATTAAATAGCGCCTTTGATTTTAAGGACTTTCCGCGCCTTGACCTTACTATTGCCGCCTTGGTGGCTGTTTTCCTGGCCTTCTTTCCGGTCCTTCCCCACTCTTCCTTTGCCATGGCAACCGTCATACAGTTCCTCATGTTTTCCCTTTACGGCATGGGATGGAATACCATAGGCGGTTACGGGGGGCAGGTGGACCTTGGAAAGGCCCAGTACGTAGGGATAGGCGCCTATACCACTGCTGTAATGCTCACCAAATGGGACATATCCTTCTGGTTTTCGATGCCGGTGGGCGTCTGTTTTTCTGTTCTATGGTCATTTATCCTTGGATATCCTCTTTTTCGCCTCAAGGGTCATTACTTTGCCATTGCAACCATCGCTACTTCTTTGGTGTTAAAGGATTTATTCGAGGTATGGGACTTTGTAGGGGCGGCCCGAGGCATAGAAATATCTCCCATCCAGTTTCCGTCCCCTGATTTCATAAGGCTCATCTTCAAGGAAGACGTATATTACTACTACTTGATCCTGATCTTCTTCTTCATCGGAATCCTGTACATGAACTGGTTCCGTAAGTCTCGATTGGGGTTTCAACTCCGCGCCATCAAGGATAATGAAGAGGTGGCAAGGTCCCTGGGCATAAATGTCCACTGGGCCAAAATAAGGACCTATGCCATTGCCACAGCATTTGTCAGCGTGGTGGGGTCATTCCATGCCTGCTACATAAAAAACATCGAACCTGAAGACACCATGAGCCTGGACATCTCCATACTTATAGCCCTGATGGCCATGCTTGGAGGGGCAGGCTCACTATGGGGACCTATCATCGGTGCCGGCATCCTGATCCCCCTAAAGAGCTATCTTAAGGAGTGGCTTGGGGCCAGAGCCGGTCTCATAGGAATTGACCTCATTATCTACGCCTTGATCATTATGGCGATCTCGGCATTTGAGCCGCGCGGTATCTGGGGTATCGTTCAGAAGATCCGCCGCAGGAGAAGATAGTCATGGCCTTGTTGGAACTCCAAGGGGTCACCAAGAGCTTCGGCGGTCTGATGGCAAACTACGACATCTCCTTTTCCATTGAGAAAGGGGAACTCGTAGGCCTTATCGGCCCAAACGGCGCAGGAAAGACAACCCTCTTCAATTGCATATCAGGGGTCTTTCCCCTGAGTTCAGGAAAGATCTTTTTCGACGGCGAGGATATAACCAGACTTAAGGCACATGAGGTGGCAAGAAAGGGATTGGCAAGGACCTTCCAGGTCTATGTGGCATCCGGAGATATGACCGTCCTGGAAAATGTCATGGTAGGATGCTTCATGCACACCCGTTCAAGATCGAAAGCAAAAAGCACAGCCAGACAGATACTGGATGATCTGAGGATTGGAGATCTATCAGAAGCCCTGGTTCATGAACTTCCGGTTGCATCGCAAAAGCGGGTTACAATGGCCACGGCAATCGCCACCAAACCAAAGCTCCTTATGCTGGATGAGGTGGCTGCCGGGCTTAATCCCGGTGAAATAGAAGAAATCATGGGAAGCATAAGGCATCTCCATGATGATCTAGGCATGACGGTTATTCTTATCGAACATGTGATGGAGCTTGTCATGAAGATAAGCCACCGGATCGTTGTTCTGGATTACGGACGTAAGATCGCTGAAGGGCCCCCGGAGGCAGTATCAAGAGACCCATCTGTGGTCAAGGCCTACCTTGGTGAAAGATACGCTCAAGACAGCACTGTTGATGGGGGCTAGTGCATGGATAAAATGCTTCTCGAGATAGAAAACCTGGTAGTCAAATACGGTGGTCTTCCGGTTCTTCAAGGGGTTTGTCTCGCGGTAAAAACAGGGGAAACCGTATGCGTTCTGGGCTCAAACGGCGCGGGCAAATCCACCCTTCTCAGGGCGGTTATGGGCAGCCAGAGGGCTACCGCCGGAAAAATCATCTTTGAGGAAGAAGAGATTCAGGGCTCCCGCACAGAATATATAGTGCGTAAGGGTATCGTCTATGTCCCAGAGGGAAAAATGCTCTTCGGCCCCCTCCCGGTTGAGGAAAACCTTCTTCTCGGAGCTTACATCTTAAGGGATGAAAAGGCTGTAGCGCGCAACCTTGAATTCGTTTACGGCTTGTTTCCCCGGCTGCTTGAAAGAAGAAACCAGCCGGCATCCACCCTGTCCGGAGGAGAACAGCAGATGGTGGCAATAGGCCGGGGCCTTATGTCAAATCCCAGACTACTTATGCTCGATGAGCCCTCTTTGGGCCTTGCCCCTTTGTTGGTAGATGAAGTGCTGAGCACGGTACACAGCTTGAAAAGACAGGGGATGACCATCCTGCTTGTCGAGCAAAGCGTACGTGAGGCGCTTGACTTGGCCGATCGAGGCTATGTGCTTCAGACCGGAAGGATCACAGGGCAAGGGACAGGAAGCGAACTGCTGCAGAGTGATATATTTCGATCCGCCTTCCTCGGTATATGACCATGTCCTTTTATATGAAAATGGCACTTTCCTTTCCTCCTCCCCCTCGACGGGGGAGGGAGGGGTGGGGGTGATTTTCATCCTTCGTTGTGCCCTGCCAGGGCATGGCAGTTAGTGCCTTGTTCCAAAGCTTTCGGTCACAAAAAACAAGGAAATTTCGTCATGCTTTATCTGCAATTTTAACCTTCCGTCATTCCGGCACGGTTTTGGCCGGGATCCAGAAATGCGGGGGAGTAGATTCCGGCTGAGGGCATGCCGGAATGACGATGCTCCACACTGGCGCCTTGGTTGCGGGTATCCGCATCAGTAAAGAAGACTCCACCCAATTCCCGCCTGCATGGCGCAAAGCCTCTTGACAGGTAATGGCTCATAACCTATTTATATTATTAAATCCACGATAGCACAGCCCAGACTGGAGGCTAATTTGCGAAGGTCAATTCCGGGGTCATCCTTTTTTAATATCTATAACCACAATTTCATAAGGGCCGCGGTGGCGGTTCCGGCGCTGAAGGTGGCGAATCCCGCCTTTAATGCGGCAAAGACCTTAGAACTTATGAAGGAAGCAGCATCGAAGCACGCGGTGCTTGTGGTTTTTCCGGAACTTGGCCTAACTTCCTATACCTGCGATGATCTTTTCCATCAAAATACCATCCTTGAGGCCGCCTTAGAGGCACTTGACCGGATCAGGGAAGCATCCAAGAACATACCATTGGCCGCTGTCGTTGGGCTTCCGGTTTTGATTGACGGCATGCTCTTTAATTGCGCGGCTGTTGTGTCGGGTGGCAACATACTCGGCATAGTCCCTAAGACCTATATCCCCAATTACAGGGAATTTTACGAATCGCGTTACTTTGCTCCGGCAGACAGCATCCATAAACAGTTTATAGAGATATGCGGAATCAAGGATGTGCCCTTCGGAACGGAATTGATTTTTCAAATGGGGGAGCAGCCTCTTTTCACCTTCCACGTGGAGATCTGCGAAGACCTTTGGACCCCGATTCCGCCTTCCTCATTCGGGGCACTGGCCGGAGCCACGGTGCTTGTAAATCTATCAGCTTCCAATATAACTGTAGCCAAGGACGATTACAGGAAACAACTCGCATGCAATCAATCAGCCAGATGTATAGCCGCATATCTCTACACGGCAGCCGGAACCGGAGAATCCACAACGGATTTGGCCTGGGACGGTCACGGCCTGATCTATGAAAACGGCACCCTCTTATCCGAGACGCAGCGCTTTCAATACATACCACAGATAGCCATCGCCGATGTTGACCTCGACAGGCTTGTACTCGATCGCGTGAGGCAGAACAGTTTCCGTCAGGCCGCCTCCCGCTATAAGGATCAGATAGCACGTTACAGGACGATTGCTCTGCCTGTACCTGTTCCCTTCCGAGGAGTGCTTCTTCCGGCAAGACCCTATGAGAGGTTCCCCTATGTTCCGAGCGACCCCGGCATGCGTGACGAGCGCTGTGGGGAGATATATGAAATCCAGGTCCAGGGCCTTGTAAAAAGGCTTAAGGCATCCGGCATAGAAAAAGCTGTGATAGGAGTTTCAGGGGGCCTTGATTCCGCCCATGCGCTTCTTGTATGTGCAAAGGCTATGGATATAATGGGGCTTTCCAGAAAGAACATTCATGCCTTTACCATGCCGGGCTTTGCAACCGGCGAACGCACTCTCAATCAGGCAAAGGCCTTGATGACTGCGCTGGGATGCACGGCAGGCGAAATTGATATTAGGCCGAGCTGTCTGCAGATGCTGAAAGACATAGGACATGCCTTTTCTAAAGGGGTGCCTCTCTACGACATAACCTTTGAAAACGTGCAGGCAGGTGAGAGAACAAGCCATCTTTTCCGCCTGGCGAACCTTCTATCGGCAATAGTGATAGGCACCAGCGACCTCAGCGAATTGGCTCTCGGATGGTGTACTTACGGGGTCGGAGATCATATGGCCCATTATCACATAAACGCCGGCATTCCCAAGACTCTCATACGATATCTTGTAAACTGGGTGGCGGAAAAAGGCGGGCTTGGCAATGACGCGCGCAAGGTCCTCCAGGAGGTGCTTGATACAGACATAAGTCCTGAGCTTGTTCCCGGCACCAAAGGCGATCAGCCGGTGCAGCGAAGCGAAGATGTCATCGGACCTTACGAGCTTCAGGATTTCAATTTATATTATACCCTGCGTTTCGGATATACCCCTACAAAAGTCGCCTTCCTCTCCTGGTGGGCATGGAGCGACAGGACCAGGGGACCATGGCCTGAGATACCCGAGGACAAGCAGAATCAATACGGAATAGGAGAGATAAAGAGCTGGCTAAGGGTTTTTGTCACCAGGTTTTTTCAATCAAGCCAGTATAAGAGAAGCTGCGTAGCAAACAGCCCGAAAGTGGGATCCGGGGGCTCCCTTTCTCCGCGAGGTGATTACCGGGCGCCAAGCGACAGCGACGCATCCGCCTGGATCGCCCAGATTGATTGGATTCCGGATCAGGCCCCTCCCATACTTCCCCATTAGTTTTGTTGATGTTTTATTTGAAACTGAATTGAATTTATTGGCAATTTTCATGTTTCCTTGTGCCCTTTCAGGACATGACCGTTAGTTAGTGCCCATCCGGAAATGGCTATTTTCACCGATTTCGGCGTTGGGCTCAAATTTTAATCCTCGAAATACGTCAATGTATTCCTGTGGTTAAAATTATCGCCCGCCTTGAACTCGACGAAACTATCTCATTTCCGGATGGACACTAGTTAGTTTGGAGGCAGGGGGTAACAAGGGTGAGTAAAGAGCCTCATATCAAAAAAATAGGTGTCCCCAAAAATCACACACAAAGACCAATCCTTTTAAAAAAAATGATTTGACATCGCAATCTGCTTTTGTTACTAGCTCACCAGTTCTTTTCCGGTCAGGCATTTCCGGATATTTCCCGGGATGGAGAAGAGCGGATTTAATGACACACTCCTGACTGACGTTTTTCGGTAAAACCGCAATAAGAGGGGATATTAGATATGACGGACACCAAACTCCAGGAGCTTATTGAGACTTTAAAGAAGCGCGGCGTTGAAAGCGGGGAAGAGGAATCACGCCAGATAATTGATCAGGCCAAGAGCAAGGCTGACGAAATCATTTCCAAGGCAAAGACTGATGCCGACTCAATTATATCATCGGCCAAAAAGGAGGCTGACAATAGTTTCAAACAACTCCAGTCATCCATGGAAATTGCCGCCTCTCAGCTTATGACAGACCTCAAGAGAGCAATTGAAGAAAACATGCTCACCCTGCCGATGAAAAATAAGATATCTGATCAGCTTTCGGATACAAAATTCCTCAAGGAGCTTCTCATAACCTGCGTCAGGGAATATGTAAAGAGACCTGAGAGTTCAGACTTGAGCATCTTGTTGCCCAAAGATCAGCAGGAGAAGCTCGGTGACTTTGCCACTCAACTGGTAAAGGAACTGCCCGGCAAGAAAGAGGATGACAATCTAAGGATTGACCTCAAGAGCGATGGCGTATCCTTTGGATTCATCATCGGGACAAAGGACGGGGTGGTAAGGCTGGATTTTACCGAAGAGGCCTTTCTTGAACTCTTCCTCAAATATCTTTCGCCCCGATTCCGCGGTTATTTCAAAAAGGTGGAAGTTAAGGGGTTTGCCGAAAAATGAAATATTACTTCCTCGTTTCCTATCTTCCCGAGATACTGAGGGACGACAAGAAGCTCAAGGTAAGGCTTTCCGATCTTCTTTCCGAGAAGTATCTTTTTACCGAAAAGGACTTCGCCGAGATAGAGCTTCTGCTTCTGGCAGGAGATCTTTTACAGATAGAAAGGCTTTTATCCGGTAAGGAAGTAGATGTAGAGTACTGCCTTTACGGTAAGGAGTTTTGGAGGGAGCAGCTCAAGTCCCCGAAAGAGGTCCCCGAATTCATGCGGGAGGCCTTCGAGGTCTTCCTCTCAGAAGGCCTGACTCCCAGGAACCTCGAGCAGCTTTTCGAAGCCTATTATTCATACGCAATTGAAAAGACATCAAGTACGCTTATGCGTAACTTCCTTTCCTTTGAAAGGGATCTAAGAAATGTCATCGCCGCTGTAAGGGCCAAGCGCAAGGGTCTTCCGCCTTCCGATTACACGGTGGGGGAAAACGATCTTGTTGACCTTTTGAACCGAAGCACTGCCGATGACTTTGGATTAAGCTCCGAATATCCCTGGATAGAGAAGTTGATAGCGGCGCTTGAGCCCGGGGATACAGAGGATGCAATCCAGGCGATCGTCTGGGAAACCCTTGATGAGATCACCGAGCATTTGGATTTTGACTTTGACGTAGTCCTTGCCTACCTCCTTAAACTCCAGATAGTTGAGAGAAACCTCGCCATGAGCGAGGAGCGAGGCATGGATATAGTCAGGCAAATGGAGGAGTTATAATATGTCACGTGCGATAGGAAAAATCGTGGCGGGTTACGGTAATATGCTTACTGCTACCTTTGATACCAGTGTCCGCCAGAACGAGGTGGCATACGTTGTCACCGGTGAAAGCAGGCTTAAATGCGAGGTTATTCGCGTTAAGGATGAATTCTGCTTCATGCAGGCATTCGAGGATACAAGGGGTGTCAAAGTCGGGGACAAGGTCGAATTCACGCAGGATCTTCTTGTCGCAGAGTTGGGCCCGGGCCTTCTTGGACAGATCTATGACGGCCTCCAGAACCCGCTGCCTAAACTGGCCGCGCAGTGCGGCCTCTTTCTCAAGAAAGGAGTTTACCTTGAAAGCCTGGACAGGGATACAAAGTGGGACTACACCCCAGTCGCCAAGGCAGGAGATGTTGTTCAGGCAGGAGACGTCCTTGGGACTGTCCCTGAGGGTATATTCACACACAGGGTCTTTGTTCCCTTTAATTTCATAGGCAAGGCGAAGGTCAAGAAAACGGCTGATCCGGGTTCCTACACCGTCGCAGAGGTGATTGCCCATCTGGAAGACGAAGCTGGAAAGGTACACGAGCTGAACATGATTCAGGAGTGGCCTATTAAGATCGCCCTCAAACAGTACAGGCAAAGACTCCTGCCCGTTGAGCCCCTGGTGACGGGGTGCCGTATCATTGACACCTTCTATCCCGTTGCAAAGGGAGGCACAGCATGCATCCCCGGCCCGTTCGGCTCGGGAAAGACCGTTTTGCAGCAGATCATATCCCGATACGCAGACGTGGATGTAATCATAGTAGCGGCTTGCGGTGAGCGTGCCGGTGAGGTGGTTGAAACCCTGAAAGAATTCCCGCATCTTCTTGATCCCCTTACCGGGAAGACATTGATGGAGCGAACTATCATCATCTGCAACACATCTTCAATGCCCGTGGCCGCGAGGGAGGCATCCATTTATACCGCTGTTACCCTTGGAGAATATTACCGTCAGATGGGCCTGGACGTCCTTATACTCGCGGATTCGACATCCAGATGGGCACAGGCCCTGCGCGAAATGAGCGGTCGTCTTGAGGAAATCCCGGGGGAAGAAGCATTCCCCGCATATCTGCAATCGAGGATCGCTGATTTCTATGAGCGCGCGGGTTTGGTTCAGTTGGAAGACAACACCAACGGTTCTGTCAGTATCATCGGAACTGTATCCCCTGCCGGAGGAAACTTCGAGGAACCAGTCACACAGGGCACCCTGGCAGTTGTAGGGGCCTTCCTGGGCCTAACATGGGCAAGATCGAACGCCAGGCGGTTTCCTGCAATTGATCCTCTTATCTCCTGGTCAAAGTATCCCAACCAAATGAAGGAGTTTCTTGATAAGATAGACCCTGCCTGGGTGGCAAAAGTCAAAGAGGCCCAGAAGTTCGTCTATAACGGCAGTGAGATAAAGAAGAGAATGGATGTGGTGGGTGAGGAAGGAACCTCGATTGGCGATTTTATCATCCATCTTAAGGCCGAGTTCCTGGATTCCGTATTCCTTCAACAGAACGCCTTTGATCCGGTTGATGCCGCAAATAACATGGAGAGGCAGGTCTATGTCTTCAATAAGGTGATACAGCTCCTGCGTAAAGACATAAATGCAAAGGACAAAGACGATGCCAGGGCTATTTTCTTCAAATTGACGGCCCTTTTCAAAAACTGGAACTCGTCTGAATGGCAAAAAGACAATTTCAAGAACTATGAACAACAGATAAACGAATTCTTGGATAAATGAATTCTTAGGGGGTTAGAGCTGTGAGAGAGATCATCACAAAGATCCGTGAGATCACCGGTAACATAGCCACGCTTGACGCGACCGGCGTCGGTCTGGGCGAGCTTGCCGTCATAGAGTCCCCTGGCAAGAAGACCCTGGGCCAGGTCATACGTATTTCCGGAGGGAAGGTGGCGCTGCAGGTATTCGGCGGCACCAAGGGCCTCTCCACCAACGACAAGGTGCGCTTTCTGGGGCATCCGATGCAGGTTAAGTTCGGCCCTTCCATGCTGGGACGGATCTTCAGCGGTGGTGGAGTGCCTATTGACGGTGGTCCGGAGCCGGTAGAGGAGGAAATCGCGATAGGTGGTCCCTCCTTTAATCCTGCAAACCGGATCATACCAAAACACATGATACGCACAAACATCCCGATGATTGACGTCTTTAACTCACTGGTCGTGAGCCAAAAGCTTCCGATCTTCTCAATACCTGGAGAACCATATAACCAACTCCTTGCGCGCGTGGGCATGCAGGCCGAGGCAGACATCATCATCCTCGGAGGAATGGGGCTTAAGTTTGACGACTTCACATTCTTCCGGCGCACCTTTGAAGAAAGCGGTGTTATGAACCGAGTCATTATGTTCATACATCTGGCTTCCGACCCGGTAGTGGAGTGTCTGCTGGTTCCGGATATGGCCCTTGCCGTTGCGGAAAGGTTTGCTGAGTCCGGAAAGCGAGTCCTCGTGCTCTTGACCGATATGACCAACTTTGCCGATTCCCTGAAAGAGATATCCATCTCTATGGAACAGATCCCCAGTAACAGAGGTTACCCGGGCGATCTTTATTCGCAACTGGCATCTCGATATGAAAAAGCAGTTGATATGGAAGGATTAGGAGATATCACCATACTTGCCGTAACCACCATGCCCGGCGACGACGTCACCCACCCGGTCCCGGATAATACAGGCTATATCACGGAAGGACAGTTTTATCTGCACAACGGGGCCATTGATCCCTTCGGATCACTGAGCCGTCTGAAGCAGAATGTGGTATCCAAGGTGACCAGAAAAGACCATAATGATATCATGAATACCATGATAAGGCTTTATTCCGATTGCCGTGAATCGAGGAACAAGATCGCCATGGGATTCAAGCTGTCCAAGTGGGACGAGACTCTCATTGCCTACGGCAGTGATTTTGAAAAGGAACTGATGGACCTTAACGTCAATATCCCTATAGAGCCGGCGCTGGATCTTTGCTGGGACATCCTCTCCAGGCATTTTCAGCCTGTCCAGACGGGGCTTAAGGACCACCTTATAGAGGAATTCTGGCCTAAGGACAAGGCGATGAAGAAGGCCGCATAGGCGGATCGGTTATAGACAGATGGCTGAAAAACTGAAATACAACAAGACGGCACTCAAGGCCCAGCGTGATGGAAAGGCCAAGTACGAAAAGTTCCTTCCTATCCTGCAGCTAAAGAAGATGCAACTGCAGATAGTGATCCGTCAATTGGAGCCGATAATAGAGGAAAAGCGCGCATCCCTTCGCAGGACGTCTGAGAAGATCCGCCAGTGGGCCAAGTTTCTTACCGACCCTGCCGCCGACGTGCGAGATTTCCTTGCTGTCCAAGAGGTTGCAATCCACACAGACAACATTGCCGGAGTTGACGTTCCCGAGTTTAAGGAAGTGATCTTCACCGAAAGGCCATATTCTCTTTTTGCTACCCCGGCGTGGCTTGATACCGCGGTACTTGCGCTTCGAAGACTGATCTCTCTTAGAGAGGAATTGAGGGTGCTCTTGCGCAAGGAAGAACTTATAAGAGAAGAACTTCGCACGACCACACAGCGTTGCAATCTCTTTGAGAAGAAGCTCATTCCCGAACTCAAGGAGAATATCCGAAAAATAAGGATATTTCTTGGTGACGAGGAGACCGCGGCAGTGGCGAGGGCCAAACTGGCCAAGGCCAAGATTCAGCAGAGCGAGGCTAACCAGTCATGATAGTTGAGATGCACAAGGTTACATTTATAGGTCTGGAGACAGAGAAAGAAAGATTCCTTGAGCGTCTTCAGGAAGTGGGCGTCGCTCATCTGATTCTTCCACAAGACAGCATTGAGCCCCAGGATATCGCAAAGGAATTGGCCAGAGTAACCGAGACCCGTAAGTTTTTGCAACCCAGAGCAAAGGCAGAAATCGCCGAGAAGGGATTGTTTGCATCTGAGATATGTGAAAAAAGAGAGGCACTGGCACAGAGGGAAGCACGTATTCAGACGGAGATGCTGGCACTGAAAAAAGAGATCTCCACTCAGGAGTCGTGGGGGGACTTCAGGGTCGAGGATATTGAGACCCTGAGAGCAAAAGGCCTTCATCTTCAATTTTTCAGGGTTAGTCAGAGGGTCTTTGAAACCCTTCCCCTACAAGACGTGTTTTTCGTAAAAATCAGCGAAACAAGGGGAGAGATCTGCTTTATTACCCTTTCATTTGAGCCCGTCTCTTTACAGGTGCAGGAGGAAAAACTTTCATCCAAGAGCCTGTCCACTCTTAAAGAAGAGCTTGCGGCCAAGACGATAGAGCTTGAGAATATAAACAGTGAATACAATAAATTAGCCCTTTATATTCAGATTGTAGTTGAGAAAGAAGCCGAGCTGACAAATCTTCTCGCCTATCGCAAGGCCATGTTGAATGCCCAGGGGGAACTTGACGGAAGGTTATTTATTACGAGATGCTGGTCTCCTCTTTCTGAGGAGGTTCTGCTTAAGGAGATTGGAGGATCATTTGCCCTTTACCATTACAGCGAAAAGGCTGAGAAGGACGAAAGGGCTCCGGTCCTCCTGTCCAACAAGCGTGTCTTTGACTCCGGTGAAGATCTGGTCAAGGTCTATTCTTACCCAAGTTATCAGGACTTTGATCCAAGCGGATTTGTCCTTTACTGCTTTGCAGTATTCTTCGGTATGATTATAGGGGATGCCGGTTACGGTCTGACCCTTCTTGCAATAACATTTTTCATCAACATGAAGGTAAAGAACAAATCTGCCTTCCTTGTCCGTTTTTTCAGGTTGATGTTCCTCTTGAGTATAGCTACCGTTATTGCCGGAGTTTTAAGTGCAGGCTATTTTGGAGTAAGTCTGAGCCCTGACAACCCTCTTTCAAGAATAGCATTAATGGATTTCAATACCAAGGAAGGGCAAAATCAGGTAATGATCCTGTCCATCATATTCGGGATGATCCACATCTCCATCGCGCTTCTCATCAGGTTCAAGAACACCCGTGATATAGCTGCCCTATCATGGGTACCGGTAATATGGGGAGGTTATTTCCTGGTAAGCTCGCAGATGGGAAAGGGCATTGACAACCCCCCAGCAAAGTACGTGCTTATCGCGGGTCTGATCGGGGTCATGCTCTTTTCCTCCACCAGAAGAAATATCTTCCTGCGATTGCTTGAGGGGTTAAACGGTTTACTCGGCATAGTGCAGGTATTTTCGGATGTGCTTTCCTATCTGAGGCTTTTCGCCTTGGGTATTGCAACGGTTTACATGGCGCAGACCTTCAACATGCTGGCTGCCGACATTGTAAACGGAGTTCCGGTGGTTGGTTATATCTTAGGAGGCCTCGTCCTTTTCGCAGGCCATTCCGTAAACCTGCTCCTGGGAGTAATGGGAGGAGTTATCCACGGTTTGAGGCTCAACTTCCTTGAATGGTACAGATGGTGTTTCGTTGGAGATGGGCTGGTATATAAGCCCTTTCGCATGATAAAGTCACAAAATTAATAAATTAATAAATTATAGAAGAGGAGATGTTGAAATGGATTTTTACACGATGCTAGGCTATGCTGGTTGTGCTTGCGCTGTAGGGCTTTCTGCCATGGGTAGTTCTATTGGATGCGGTATCGCAGGAGCGGCTTCCCATGGAGTTATGGCCAAGGTCGAAGAAGGTCACGGGAAGTTCATCGGTATTTCGGCTGCGCCTTCCTCGCAGACCATTTACGGCATAGTGCTCATGTTCGTTATGCTTGGGAAAATCAAGGCCGGAGCAGGTCTTGGACTTCTGGGAATAGGCCTTTTCTGCGGTCTCGGCATCATGACCTCCGCGATCTTTCAGGGAAAGGTTGCCGCAACGGCAATCCTCGCCTCGGCTAAGAAGCAGGAAATTTTCGGAAAGTGTTTTGCCGCCGTCGGTATCGTTGAGAGTTTTGCGCTTTTCGCAATGGTTTTCGGCCTGATCGTAACCGGAGCAATTTAACGATAAAACCCCCTGCCCTTTTCCGGCGATCCGTGGATGTTTCTTTGTCGTTGGTCCCGGAAAAGGCACTTTTCATCCCTTCCCTTGCCATAAATTGGTATTCCTGTGCATGTTCAGTTCCAGCCTTGATTTGCGGTCTGCGATACGGAGTCGTTTAGATGGAAAACATGCAAGACATAAGAAAACACTATCGGTTTTCCACCTTCGATGAAAAGAACCTTGAAGAACTCTCCGTGATCCTTCTTCCCTTCTCCGATCAGCTCGCCGAGGATTTTTCCGCTTACCTGCTGGATAATCCCTATACCGCTGCATACTTCCAGACTGATGAGGCGATACAAAAGCGAAGGCAGACAATAATAGGCTGGTTCAAGGATCTCCTGACAGCTCAATACGACCACCGTTTTGCCCTGCGCCTCCAGAGGATCGGAAAGGTGCACGTAAAGATCGGCCTCAACGGGCATTACGTAAATGCCGCTATGAACTTTATCAGGGATTTCTGCATCAAGCGGCTCGGAGCGGCGGTCACTGAAGACGGCCGCAGGATGGATCTGCTTGAGTCTTTCGAAAAAGCCCTGGACATAAACCTTGACATCATGACCAGTTCATATCGAGATGCTGAACTAAAGAAGGTCTTCCTTTCCCACCGCATTGAACTCTGGCTGGTGCGCTGGGCTGAGCGACTGCTGCATGGATTGAATCTGCTTCTCATGATAGGGCTCGTTCTTATGGCCGCCGGAGTCGCATGGCTGCTTGTTTCTGACATCCTTTACGCCTTGCGGGAGACCCTGGAGACCGGAGTCATAAGGGCGCTGGGATCTCTCTTGATACTGTGGATGATGGTCGAACTTCTACACACTCAGGTGGAACATCTCAGAGGCGGCAGTTTCCGCGTGCAGGTCTTTGTGGAGCTTGCTCTAGTCGCATTCATCCGAAAGCTTTTTGTCGCGGCCATTGACGAAAAAAGCGCACTAACTTTCGCCCTTCTCATTTTTGGCCTTTTGGTGCTTGGCATTATCTATTATCTGACTGCTCAAATAACGCCCAGACGCAAGAATTAGCTCGTTCTTTTTTTTATCGCCGAGCCGGCAGACCTGCTTCCAGCCAATTCTTGACAAAAGTAGTATATAATCTTATTTTTGAGAAACGATTAATCAATACAGCGAAAGGCGCCGGTTATGAATGCGGAAAGGCATATTATAGGAGAGCGTGGAAATCATTTTCTAAACCGGGTCGAGGGGGATACCGGTGCCAACATCTCCGCTTGTTATCAGTGTGAAAGATGCACCAATGCCTGCCCGGTAAGCATTTTCATGGATATAAAACCTCACCAAGTTATCCGCTATGTGCAAATGGGAAGGCGCGATGAATTACTCAAGTCTTCTACTATCTGGGTCTGCCTGTCCTGTGAGACCTGCACAACTTACTGCCCCAACGAAGTCGGAGTGGCAGAGGTCATAAACCATCTGAGAAATCTTGCCGCAAAATCCTCGGTGGAACCGGCCGAACGTCCGCTTGCGGTATTTCACAGGACTTTCCTTGAAGAGCTGCAGCGCTTCGGCAGGGTCAACGAGTTCTGGATGATTAACAGCTTCAATCTTAAACCAGGCATTCTCAAGGAAAAATGGAAAAGCGGTGTACTAAAGGAAGAGATGCTGCTTGGAATAAGACTATTCAAGAAAGGGCGGCTCCACCTTCTGCCCAGCAAATCCAAGGGAATTAAAAGGATCAGAAAGATCATGAAGCAAAATGAGGGAATATTGGACAGATGAAAATCTCCTTTTATCCGGGTTGCTCCCTTGAGGGCATGGCCAACGACTATGCCCGTTCCATAGTGTCGGTCTTTTCAGATATGGAGATAGATCTGGTTGAAATAAAAGACTGGTCCTGCTGCGGGGCAACGGCCGCACACAGCCTCAGTGAGTATCTCTCGGTCGTCTTTCCGGCAAGAAACCTTTCACTGGCAGAAGAGATGGGACTTGACATAGTTTCTCCATGCGCCAACTGCTTTAAGCGCCTCAAGTACTCTCAGCACATGATCAAAAAGGGGCTCTACGATATCCCTTGGAAGGTCCAAGGAGACAATACCGTTTACGAAATAACAAGGTTTCTGTCTCAGCCCGAGATGTTGGCCAGGGTGCAGAAAAGGGTTCTCAGACCCCTCAAAGGCCTAAGGGTGGTATCCTACTATGGCTGTCAGATGGTTAGGCCACCTAAGATCACAGGATTCTTTGACTATGAAAACCCCCAGAGCCTTGATAAATTGGCCGCCGCCGCGGGTGCCGAGGTGATAGACTGGTCATATAAGACGACCTGCTGCGGCGCTGGAATTGGAATGGGAAGAAAAGACATACAGAGGCACCTTACAGGTCGAATACTTGAAAAGGCAAAACAGTCCGGGGCCGAGGCGGTAGTGGTATCATGTCCCTTGTGCCAGACCAATCTTGATACCGCGCAGTCCGAAAAAGATGAAAGGCCGCTTCCCGTATTCTATATTACCGAACTCATAAGGCTCGCCTTTACTGAACATGCTGGATCAGGCTGGTTTCGTTCACACTTCGCAGATCCCTCAATGCTATTGGATGAGAAGGGAATTCTTTAGGGCTATTTCTTCATGACAGACTTATCTCTTGAGCAACACGGCAGCGTTAAGAAAAACGGAAAGGTTCTTGTGGTCGGAGGCGGTATTGCCGGTATTCAATGCGCACTTGATCTATCTCAGACCGGATTTTTTGTCTATCTGCTCGATCAGGCCCCTACCCTTGGCGGCACTATGGCCATGCTGGATAAAACCTTCCCCACCAATGACTGCTCCACATGCATGTTCTCACCGAAACTTGTCCAGGTTGCTCAGGATATCAATGTAGAGATATTGACCAGCTCGAAGATCATTTCGCTTGAAGGCGCGCCTGGCAACTTTAAGGTCCTTGTAGAAAAAAAGCCAAGATACATCGAAGAAGACAAATGCATCGCATGCGGAAAATGCGCTGAAAAATGTCCCAAGAAGGTCATTGACACATTTAACGGAGAACTCAAGACCCGTAAAGCCGCTTTCCTCACGTTTCCCCAGGCAGTACCGCTTAAGTACTCTATTGACCCTGAAAACTGTCTTTACCTGACCAAGGGTAAGTGCGGGGTATGCAGCAAGATATGTCCCGCCAAGGCAGTCAACTACGAGCAGAAACCGGAGAACCTCAGCCTTGATGTAGGGGCTGTAGTGATCTCTACCGGATTTGAGCCTGCCCTGAGAAAAGAGCACGGAGAGTATGGATTCGGACGCTATAAAAACGTCGTCACATCCCTTCAGTATGAAAGGATGCTCTCGGCCACAGGGCCATACGAAGGGCATCCGAAGCGTCCCTCGGACGGGGCGATCCCCCGCAGCATTGCCTGGATACAGTGTGTCCTCTCACGAGACAGTGCCCGTAACAGGCCCTTTTGTTCCTCCGTGTGCTGCATGCACGCTGCAAAGCAGGCCATCCTGACAAAGACGCATGAACCGGAAACAAGCGCGGCCATTTATTTTATGGACATAAGGGCCCATGGAAAGGGTTTTGACGAATATATTGAAAGGGCCCGTTACACTTACGGGGTAAAGTACCTGAGAAGCATGATCTCCCAGGTCTATCTTAATCCCGTAAACGATAACCTCATCATAGAGACCTTCGACCCGCATATAAAACGCAAGAAAGAAACAGAGTATGAACTCGTTGTGCTCTCAAGCGGATTAAAGCCGACAGAGAGTTTTCTTGAGCTTTCAAAGACCCTGGGGCTTCAGTGCAATCCTTATGGATTTCTTCCCGCTTCGTTTGATGATCCTGCGTCAACATCCGTTCCCGGCGTCTATGTCTGCGGGGCGGTTGAGACGCCGAAGGATATCCCGGAGACGGTAATACAGGCTGGAGCGGCCGCTGCTGAGACATCTTGTCTTCTTGCGGAGGCAAGAGAATCCGCAGTCAGAAAGCCGGCCAGGTTCGAGGAAGCACCCCTGGATAAGCAACCGAGGGTTGGTGTATTTGTCTGCCACTGTGGGACAAACATTGCCGGCGTGGTTGATGTGGAGGATGTAGCCCTTTACGCGTCAAGGCTTCCGGATGTGGCGCATGCCGACCACTTCATGTTTTCCTGCGCCAATGAAACCCTTTCGAAGATCGTTGACAGCATAAAGGAGCACAGGCTTAACAGGATCGTTGTGGCTGCCTGCTCTCCAAAGACGCACGAACCGATATTCCAGGGCGCTCTCATGCGCGCTGGGCTTAACCCCTACCTTTTTGAGCTGGTGAGCATAAGGGATCAATGCTCCTGGGTTCACAGCGATGATCCTGCCGCCGCGACTGCAAAGGCCAAGGACCTGATAAGAGCCGGCGTTGCAAGGGCGGCACTCCTTGAGCCTCTGGAGTCAAGCACCTACAGGGTCACAAGATCATGCCTTGTGATAGGTGGGGGCATTGCGGGCATGAGCGCTGCCCTTGCCATCGCCGATCAGGGTTTTGAGTGCCATCTGGTCGAAAAGGAAGATCGCCTCGGAGGCTTTGCAAACAGACTTACCCGGACCCTTGAAGACGATTCCCCCCTTATGCTTGTGAGAAATCTGGCAAAGAGAATAGAGTATCATCCGAAAGTGAAGCTGCACCTCAAGGCGGAACTTACGGCCCATAAAGGCCGGATAGGAAATTTTTCAGGCACCATTTCCGGCCTAAACGGTAACGAGGCGATCAAATACGGCACGGTAATCGTCGCAACAGGCGGAAAGGCCTATGAGCCTGCGGAATACGACTATGGAAAGGACCCGGGGGTTACGACACAGGTTGATCTATCCAGAAAAATCAAGGAAGACCCCGGCTGGGCGTCGGGCCTCAAAAGCGTTTCAATGATACAGTGCATCGGATCGCGCAATGAGGAATTCCCGATCTGCAGTCGTGTCTGCTGCTCCGCTGCGGTCAAAAACGCCATTGAACTCAAGAAACTTAATCCTAATATGCAGGTTGTGATCCTCTACAGGGACATGAGGACATTCGGATTCAAAGAGCTTTACTATCTTGAGGCAAGGAAAAGAGGGGTCCTTTTCTTTAGGTACATCCCGAAGGAAGCCCCGGCTATGCACAGGGAAGGCGAGCATCTTGTCATTGATTTCAAGGACAGAAGTTCGGGCGAGGAATTCAGGGTGATTTCAGATCTCCTGGTCCTCAGCGCAGGAATAAGGCCGTCTGAGAGCGCCAAGTCCTTAAGCGAAATGCTTAAGCTCGATAAGACCCGGCAAGGATTTTTTCTTGAGGCCCACGTGAAGCTCAGGCCCACCGAATTTTCCATGGCAGGATTTTTTCTCGCCGGACTGGCTCACAGCCCCAGGTTCATACCAGAAAGCATAGCCATGGCAAAGGCGGCGGCGCAGCAGGCCATGAAGATACTGTGCAAAGAAGAGATAAGCACACTTGCAGCCATTGCAATAGTAAATCCCGACAGGTGCGCCGCCTGTCTGATATGCGTCAGGACGTGCCCATTTGGAGCGCCCTTTATAAACGACCAAGGCGTATCCGAGATACCCCCGGCACAGTGCCAGGGATGCGGGATATGCGCCTCAGAGTGCCCCGCTAAGGCGATTGAGCTTAAACACTCCACGGACAGCCAGATGGAGGCAAGGATTGACGCCCTTCTTGATGCAGCACTCCAGTAGAAAATCGGTTATGTGATTCCAGGCAAAAGCGGTTTCAGCCCCTGGCAGGCATCTGGTCCATAATGAACTCGGAGAGGGCCGTTATCGTCAGACTGGGATTAACCCCCAGATTGGCAGGCACCACGGAACCGTCAGCGACATAAAGTCCGGGATAGCCGAAGACCTCTCCATTAAACCCGGCTACTCCTTTTTCGGGCCCATCAGCCATGGAACAGCCGCCCAAGATATGGGCGGTGGTGGGAGCGTCCATCAAGACCTCAGCCCAACTGCTCAAGGGTGTTCCATTCATTTTTACGGCAAGGCGCCTGGCCACGTCGTTTGCGATTGGAATGAATGAGGGAATACGCTCCTGACCTGAAGGCAGGCTGCTGTTCATACTGCGGCCGCCGAGCCTCCAGGGCCGAGGCGCATATTCCAGGCGCAGAAAATTGTTGCTTGTCTGCATGACCAGAAGAACCGATGTGCAGGCGGAGCTTCCCACAAACCACAGGTTTCGCAGGAAACTGATAGGGTGACGGGCGACATTTGCGGCAAAGCGAATCTGGCGCGGAATTCGGTCTCCGCCATCCGTCAATAAAGTGAGAAGTCCGTAGAGCAGGTCAGAGCCCTTGTTGTAACGGCACATCTCAATATGTGTGGAAGCATCGGGGTAGATACCGGAGGTTATGGCGATCTGGTCGTTCCAGTTTGCAGATCTGTCACGCGAACGCACCGCAAGGATTGCTTCTGAATTGGTTCGTACGAAATTTCCAAGTTGATCGGACAACCTGGGAAGCATGCCCTTGTGGCGGCATTGGAGAAGCAGTTTGACGGTACCCATAACCCCTCCGCTTAAGACCACCTTCCCTGCGTGGTAGGTTTTAGGCGACCCGAAAGGAAGAAGCGCCCTTCTCGTCAGCACATCATAGCCACGCGCTGAGGGAACAATTCCGGTCACTTCTGTCTCAGGTATGATTTCCACCCCGTGGTGGTGCTCGGCAAGGTAGAGGTAATTCTTATCCAAGGTGTTTTTTGCCCCAACCGGGCAGCCGATCATGCAGGCCCCGCAGAAGGTGCAGCCTTTGCGCTGCGGGCCTTTTCCGCCGAAATAGGGATCTGGAACAGTGCGATCCGGTTCGCCGAAAAATATCCCCACATCGTTTTTGTGAAAGGTGTCTTCACCGCGAAGATCAATGCCCACCTCTCGCAGCAATCGGTCGGCCCTGCCCACAGTGGGACTCGGGTTTGCGCCCAGCATCTTGCGAGCCTTCTCGTAGTAAGGCGCAAGGCGCATCCGCCATCCGCCTTCCCTCCCCCATTGAGGCTGGGTGAAGACATCCTCCGGCGGTATCAGGAGTTGGTTTGCATAAACAAGGCTACCTCCTCCGACACCGGTACCGTGGAGAACCGCCACATGGCGCATGAAAGTAAGCACCTGAATTCCGTAAAGGCCCAGTTGAGGGAACCAGATGCTCTTCTTGAGGTTCCAGTTGGTCTTGGGAAAATCCTCTGTGCGGTATCGCCGGCCCTTTTCCAGGACCGCCACCCTATAGCCTTTTTCCGCCAGACGCAGGGCCGACACACTTCCGCCGAAACCAGACCCGATCACTATCACGTCATAGTCCATTCCAAATCCCTTTCCCTTCCGGAGTGACTTGACACGATGCACGCCAACCTTTAAGATTTAACTTTATAAAAATGGATAGTTAAACGCAACCATGAAGTAGCTTTTGTTTCCACGGAAAAGCCCAGTAATGTTGATCAGCCGCCCAAAACCGCGTCACAGTTGTAGGAATGGGAGTGTCAGACTATTTGATATTTTTTCTTGCCTGAACCCTTTTCATGAAATTTACACCCACCCTTTAGCCCCACCTCGAGGGCGACCAATATGGGAAGTGAGGAGATTTTTATTTTTAATTTTGAGCCCTTAGGGCTTTGGGTTTATATAAAAATGCCTTCCCTTTGCCGTCGAAGCGTCGGGATGCGGCGCCATTATTCCCTTCCCCTTTACGGGGAAAGCGTCGGGATACGGCGACATTATTCCCTCCCCCTCGACGGCAAGGGTGGGGGTGATTTTCATCCTTCATTGTGCTCCTTCCAGGGGCATGAGGGCTAGTTTGAGACACCAACCAGTAGGCATCAGATGCGCTTATACACCATCCTTGCCTGATTACCTTTAATGATACAAATATGATACAAACAGCCAAGAAGATATATACCTCTGATGACGGCTCTATAGTCGCTGAGAAGGATTTCCTAACAGTAGTTGACCCCGGCTGTGAGGAGCGCACTGTGAATGATTTTGTGAGCCTTAGCAGGCTGAAAAGGATCCCTGTAAAATATGCATTCCTCACCCATTCTCACTGGGACCACGTGCACAATATAGGAAAACTTAAAAAAGTATTTAAGGACATTGTATTAATAGGGCACAAGAACAACCCAAGGGCGAAGCTTCCGATTTTGCGAACCAGGAAGTTCCATCTCGGTGAAACCACCTATGTGCTGATCACGACTCCCGGCCACTGTGAGAAAAAAGACGATATATGCGTCTATTTGCCTGCCGAGAGCGTTTTATTTTCAGGCGACACAGTTCAACCGCAGGGCGAGAGCTTTGAGCATTGCAATTTCTGCACCCCTGTGCCTTATTTCGAGTATGGTGACTTATATCTCTCCTCGCTTATTAAAATAGCAAAACTGGACATCAAGCACGTAATAACCGGCCACGGCGCGGTGTTGTCGAAGGATTCAATTGCCATCACACTGAAAAGCGTTAAGGAAATAGCCAAGTTGAGCAGGGAGGTTGTTTCCGAGGCTGACAGGGATGGGATGAGAAGAAATGACAAAACTCTCGCACAAATAGTCTTCAGGAGTATTTCTGAGAAGAGGCATTTCAGACAGGTGGAGGAGCGGCTTAAAGACCCTTATTATGACAACCTTGATAGCAAGGGCATCATCTATTTCATCAACAAGTACAGGAATCACGGAAAAAAGGATGAATGAGGTAGGATTGTTAGAAAACAGGGGCGACAGGTTCATTGAGGATGTCGCCCGAAGACTTATTGAAAAGGGCCTGCGGGTAGAGTACATGGGGTTCCGGCACGTGGAGATGCCCATCCAATGCGACTGCCGAATCATCATTGACAGGCTCAGCTTCCAGGACGATTTCCTGAGAACAATGTTGAAGAATTTCTCTCTCAAGGGGACTTATGTGATTAACAACCCCTTCACTAATATCTGTGACGACAAGATTACCGAATATACCATCTGCCGGAAGATGGGCATACCTCATCCCAGGACGATCATCATGCCGAAGATTAACGAGGAGAGTGAAGCAGTCAAGATGCCTGACTTTGACGAGTTCAAGATAACTTTCCCTGTGGTGCTGAAACCATACAGAGGCTACGCGTGGCAGAATGTTTTCGTCATAAATGACTTGGAGGAGCTAAAAAAGATATACTATGAGAACTGCAGAAAAGACCTTTATATCCTCCAGGATCTTATCAAGTACAAGACATACTATCGGGTATATGCCTTCAGCTTCTCTGAACCACTGTTCGTTAGGTATTTTCCGAATGAGAAAAAATATGTCGTGAGCGACTACTCTGATATCAAGGACATCTATGACAAGATAAAGACATACACAATGCAACTTAACAAGGCCCTTGACTATGATTTCAATTCCCTTGAATGGGCGATAGATGAAAATAGCCAGCCATATCTAATAGATGCATTTAATGAAACCCCTGATATTCTTCCTTGGGAGATCCCACAGGAATACTACCGGAAGATAATAGAGAACTTCTGCCTGATCGTCGAAAGGATCTACCCGACAGATGAGAGCAACCGATTGCCTTTCAATTTACCCGCCTGAGCCCTTTTGTTGCGGTAGTATAAAGCGGCATTTCTCAACTGCCGGATAATCTCCGTAATATAAGTCTGGCTTTGTCTCCCTGATCACCCAATCTTGCTTGAGTTGCTGCGCTCCCTCTGCGATACTTAGGGGCATCGCTCCGTCTATCTGCTGCTTGGAAGCGCCATCCTACTTATCTTCTCAATAAATCGGGGCGACTGTTTTCGCCGCGATATTTCCGGATTCCAGCTTTAGCTGGAATGACAAATAGTTGGCTTGTTCCATCTTTCCGCCGAAGCCTGCCCCTGACCCCGATCCGGGAGCCGGAATCCAGTGGTTTTACACCCAATGATTGAGATGTTACCGTCCTGCCTTGTTGATATGAAAATCACCCCCCACGCGGAGCCAAGCCTGAGAGTGCGTTTAAGAACCGCTGTGCACAGGTTTACGAAAAATGCCCGGATGTAAGGCCTGCTAAACCCCTAGGCCTACGACATCACCTTCCCTGAAACGATAATAGCCTTTTTCCGTAATGCGAATGAACGGGATAGCTGGCGTGGTAAGTACGCTCAGGCTCAAATGTGCAAAATCCAATGTTGTCCCCAGTGAGGTCATGATTTCCTGGAAGCTCTTCAGCCGGTCTGCCAGCTCCGGCATCTTCAGTTCCGAAACATACCCCCCGGCGCGAAGGGGGATGTCCATCTTAAGCCCTCCGTCCACAAAGATCGAGGTTCCTCCCTGGAGGTCTATCAGACGGTTGATGGCAGCAGCGAGATCTTCATCGTTTTCTCCGATCCCTATAATGCCCCCCGCATCCCAGCAGAGCGTCGTTGCAAC
>Ga0210044_10000691_pt1 | contig 51312 bp, 37 predicted proteins | sample CryGey13umfilter_2_FD_183959 | JGI IMG/M metagenome (GOLD analysis project Ga0210044, IMG submission 183959) | Groundwater microbial communities from aquifer in Utah, USA - Crystal Geyser 4/9/14 3 um filter (SPAdes) (version 2) | ecosystem: Environmental > Aquatic > Deep subsurface >...
AGGCTTGGCGGCATTAGTGTATTCGTCTTTCAAAAACTCATGGATAAACAAACAAAGTACCGGCACAAAAAAAATGACTGAGATTTCTCAGCACATTAAAGAAGGTGCAATCGCATTTTTAAAAACCGAATATAAGGTTTTATTTTATTTTGTTTTAACTATTGCAGTTTTGCTTGCAATATCAAATTATAGTCAAGAAAATTCTTCATGGCTAATAGCCGTTTCATTCGCGACAGGAGCCTTTGCATCTGCACTTGCGGGCTTTTTAGGAATGATTGCAGCTACTAAATCAAACGTACGAACAACTGAAGCTGCAAGAACCGGATTAAGTACAGCTTTGAAAATTGCATTTTCAGGCGGTTCAATTATGGGAATGAATGTAGTTGGGCTTGGTGTTTTAGGGTTGAGTATATTATTTATAGTTTATTCCAATCTGAATTGGGATTTAACAAAGGTTATAAATGTTCTTTCCGGTTTTTCTTTAGGGGCTTCGTCAATTGCTCTTTTTGCAAGAGTTGGAGGTGGAATTTATACAAAAGCAGCGGATGTTGGTGCAGATTTAGCCGGAAAAGTTTATGAAGGAATTCCTGAAGATGACCCGCGAAATCCAGCTACTATTGCCGATAATGTTGGCGATAATGTCGGTGACGTAGCCGGAATGGGCGCAGATCTTTTTGAATCATATGTCGGTGCAATTATAGGGACAATGGTTTTAGGTGCTGTTTTTGCTGGCGAGCAAGTACCCGAATTAAAATTAGAAGCCGTGATGCTTCCTCTTTTTCTAGCAGGTGCAGGAATTATTATTTCAATTCTTGGTACTTTTTTCGTTAATGTTAAAGAAGGCGGAAATCCTCAAAAGGCATTAAATCTTGGCGAATTTTCTGCTTCAGGAATAATGATAGCTGCCTCATATTTTATTATTAAATATACATTACCAGAATCATGGAGTTTTGAAGGCTTTTATTATACAAGCAATGGAGTTTTCTTTGCAACAATAATTGGTTTGGTTGCAGGCGTTCTTATTGGAATGATTACAGAATATTATACGGGAACTGATTACGCTCCCGTTAAAGGTATTGCCAATCAGTCTGTAACCGGCGCTGCAACAAATATAATTGCAGGCTTGGGAGTGGGAATGATGTCAACGGCAATTCCGATTATTATTTTATCTCTTGCAATTATCGGAGCTTTTCAATTAGCAAATTTATACGGTATTGCTATCGCTGCTTTGGGAATGCTTTCTACAACCGGAATTCAATTAGCTGTAGACGCTTATGGACCTATTTCAGATAATGCCGGTGGAATAGCAGAAATGGCTGAGCTTCCAAAAGAAGTAAGAGAAAGAACTGATAAATTAGATGCAGTTGGAAACACAACAGCTGCAATAGGGAAAGGATTTGCAATTGGCTCGGCGGCTTTAACTGCACTCGCATTGTTTGCCGCTTATCGAACACAAGCAGATATCAAATCAATTGATTTAACTAACCCAATTATTATGGGTGGATTATTTATTGGAGCTATGCTGCCCTTTTTATTCTCAGCTTTAGCAATGGGAGCGGTTGGAAGAGCTGCAAAGCAAATGATTATCGAAGTCGGAAGACAATTCAGAGAAATAAAAGGATTGAGAGAAGGAACCGCAAAAGCTGAATATTCAAAATGCGTAGAAATTTCAACCAAAGCTGCTATTAGTGAAATGGTTTTGCCCGGAATTATGGCTGTTGCTGTTCCTGTCGCAATCGGTTTTATCAGTAAAGAAATGTTAGCGGGATTATTAGCTGGAGTTACAGTAAGTGGTGTTCTGATGGCAATATTCCAATCCAACGCAGGCGGCGCATGGGATAATGCAAAAAAATCAATTGAAGGCGGAATTGAAATCGACGGCTTTAAGTACGGGAAAGGTTCAGAAGCTCATAAAGCTGCCGTTGTTGGTGATACTGTCGGTGATCCATTCAAAGATACCTCAGGACCTTCGATTAATATTTTAATTAAATTAATGTCAGTGGTTTCATTGGTTATTGCACCATTGATAAAATAGATTTATATTTCGTACCAAATTTAAAAACCCTGCTCCTAAATTCGATAATTAGGTTTTTAGGGGCCTCAAAAAAGTCCATAGGGAGGTGACTTAATGAAAACAAATCATTATGAGAGTGTTGTGATTTACAATGCTTCTCTCGAAGATGAACAAATCGATGCTGCTGTAAAACGTATCTTGGAAATTCATAAAGCAAATGAAAGTGAAATTCTTGATATAGATAAGTGGGGCAGAAGACGTTTGGCATATCCAATCAAAAATGCAAAAAGTGGTTATTATGTTGTATACCGCTTTAAGTCTAACCGTGATTTTATTGCAAAACTTGAAAGAGCATATCGTCTTGATGAAATTATAATCAGATATATTACAGTTTCGTTAGATAAAAACGCTCTTGAATTTATTGCAAAATCTAAAGAAGCAAAATCTGCTGTAGAAAGCACAGAAGTTAGCGATCAAAAACAAGAATCAAACGAAAGTTCAGTATCAAAATAAGTTAGAATGGAGGATATGTAATGGCCGATTTGAAAATGCCTGAATTGAATAGTGTTATTGTTGCAGGAAATTTGACTAAAGACCCTGTGTTCAGAGAAACATCAAATAATACTCCTGTTGTAAACTTTCATATTGCGGCAAACAGACGATACAAAGACAGCTCAAACCAATGGCAAGAAGATGTTTGCTATGTTGGTGTTGTTGCCTGGAATAAATTAGCAGAAAGTTGTCGAAACAGATTAAAAAGAGGCAGTGCAGTTTTAATTGACGGCGAGTTACAAAGTCGTACATTTAAAACCGATGAGACAAAAAGTAGAACTATTGTTGAAATTAAAGCTAAGAGAATTCAATTTCTTAACAAAAATTCAAAAAATGATAGCGATAAATTAAGTGTCGAAGATGTTGCTGTTAGTGAAGATAATTCTATGGAGGATTCCAGTTATGAAGATAATTCATTCGATAAGTTTCTAACTGATGAGGAATCTGATTTATTAAACGGAAAAGCAAGCAAATAAGTGAGGAAAAATGAAAACAAAAAGAATCAAAAGAGTAATTGAAGATTATATTGACTATAAAGACTCAAAAAAACTTCAAAAATTTATTACAGATCAGGGGAAAATAATTCCTCGAAGAATCACAGGTTTGAGTGCCAAACAGCACCGCGAACTTGTTCAAGCAATTAAACGTGCAAGACAAATTGCTATTATGCCATATATATCAGAAGCTGTTAAGTAGGAGGAAATAGGAAATGAAGGTAATATTAAGAAAAAATTATGACCAGCTTGGAAAAGTTGGGCAGGTTGTAAATGTAAAGGAAGGTTTTGCACTAAATTTTCTAATTCCGCGAAAGATTGCATTTCTTGCAACTGAAGGAAATATCAAAGCATTAGAAGAAGAGAAAAAGCAAATTTCCAAGAAAGCAGCAAAAGAGCTTGAAGCCGCTCAGAAATTGGGTGTCGAGTTAGAAAAAGTATCTGTCACCATTCCGGTTAAAGTTGGTGAAGAGGATAAATTATTTGGAACTGTTACTGCTCAGATGATAGCGGATTCATTGAAGGAAAAAGGTTACGATATTGACAAAAGAAAAATTGAAATAGCAGAACCGATAAAGTCACTTGGGATTTTTGATGTTCCTGTTAAACTTCATGGTGATGTTACAGCTGTTGTCAAAACTTGGGTTGTAAGAGAATAATTTGTTATTAATTAACATATTTCAAAATAAAAATTAAGACTATAATGAAAGAGTTCAGATTTAGAATATTTATTATTTTGGCTTTTGTTGCTTTAAGTGTCTATCTACTCTACCCGACTTTCACTGATGTTCAAAATTCAAAAAAGATTGAAAAAAATCTTGCTGATAAAAAAGTTTCTCTCAAAACAAAGGGAAATTTTTCCGATAAAGAAATTGAATCGAAATTACGATTGATTGAAGACAGCTTAATCGTAGCTGATCCATCAATTAAAGACAATCGTGAAAAAAGAGTAAAGTTGGGATTGGATTTACAGGGTGGAATGTATTTGGTAATGGAAGTCAACACGTCAAAGCTCTTAGAAAAACTTGCCAAAAATCCTGATGAGGATTTCAATAAAATATTAAAGGAAGCCGAGAAAGAATCAAAAATTTCTCAGGAAAATTTAGTAACGATTTTATCCAATAAAATTCAGGCTCAAGGCAAGAGGCTAAGCCGCTACTTCGGCTCAATAAGAGATGAAGATGCAGATATAATTTCACGACTTGAGACACAAGAAAAAGATGCCATCACCCGTGCGATTGAAATTATCAGCAATCGTATCAATCAATACGGTGTTTCCGAGCCTAATATTCAGCAGATTGGTTCAAGAAGAATCGTTGTTGAATTGCCTGGTGTTGCAAAGGAAGAAGAAGCAAAAAAACTTTTGCAAGGCAGTGCTCTTCTCGAATTCAGATTAGTTAAAGAGGCTGACTTTACAGTGCCTGTTATGCAGAGAATTGATGAAATATTAGCCGGCACATCTGCTGATTCAACTAAGAAGGATACTACTTCGAACAAAGAATTATCAAAAGAAGAATTTGCTGCAAAACATCCTTTTTTCGCTGTGGCAATGATTAATCAGCAAAGTCAGTATGCAGATGCTTTCGTAAAAGAAAGTGATATTACGAAACTTAATTCTTATCTAAATAGAGCAGAAGTTGAAAATGCAATTCCTGACAATGTTGAATTTTTATATAGTGCAAAACCTGAAGTTGTTCAGGATGGTGAAAATATCTTCAGATTGTATTTAGTAAATAAGACATCAGAATTAACGGGCGGAGTTATTGTTGATGCTCAGGCAAATATTGATCCTTCAACAACTCAGGCAATTGTTAATATGCAAATGAATTCTGAAGGTGCGAGAGAATGGGCAAGAATCACGGGTGCAAATATTAAAAAGCGTTGTGCAATTGTACTTGACGGTGCAATTTATTCTGCTCCGGTTATTCAGGTAAAAATTCCAAACGGCAGTTCACAGATTTCTGGTATGGCTGATATGAATGAAGCCAAACTGCTTGAAATCGTACTTAAAGCCGGTGCTCTTCCTGCTCCACTTGAATTAATTGAAGAAAGAACCGTTGGACCATCATTGGGACAAGATTCAGTTAGCGCAGGATTAAATTCATTTTTCTGGGGATTTTTACTTGTTGCAATTTTCATGATGATTTATTACAAAATTTCCGGTGCAGTTGCTGATATGGCATTGTTTTTCACAGTTCTTTTTATAATGGGAATATTAGCCGGATTTCATGCAACTTTAACACTTCCTGGAATTGCAGGAATTATTTTAACAATCGGTATGGCTGTCGATGCTAACATCATTATTTACGAAAGAATAAGAGAAGAGCTGGCTACAGGTAAAACAGTAAAGGCTGCGATTGAGGGTGGATTTTCAAATTCATTCTCTGCTATTTTTGACTCAAATATTACCACATTCTTTACTGGAATTATTCTTTATCAGTTTGGAAGCGGTCCAATTCAGGGATTTGCTCTTACACTTATGATAGGAATTATCGCAACTTTATTTAGTGCTTTGGTTATCACCCGTCTTGTTTTTGATTTGATGGCTGCCAAAGGTAATAAAATTAATATCGGTTAATACTGATTAGCTTAGGAGAGATTGTGTAATGCGTTTATTTAGCGATTTAACTATTGATTATGTCAATAAAAGAAAAATCGGATATATTATATCCGGCACTTTAATTTTAGTCAGTTTTATCAGTTTCATTCTGCATGGAATCGAGTTAGGCATTGATTTCAAAGGCGGAACTGAGATAGCTGTTAAATTTGAAAAACCTGTTTCAATTTCACAGATCAGAACAAGTTTAGCTAATACAGGACTTGGTGCACTCGAAATTAAAACTTTTGGCGGAGAGACTGGCGTTTTAATCCGAACTGAACTACAAAACGTTCCCCAGGAAGTAGCTCCAAAATTTTTCAAACAGATAGAAGAAAGTTTTGCAAAGATCAGCGACTCAGTCAAATATTCCGTTGCAGAAAAGACAGAAAGTTCAGTCATTTATTTATTTGCAAATGACTCACTTGCTTCAATTGCAAATGATAAAGCAACCCTTGAAGGTTTTCAAACAAGCCTTGAAGAAAACAAAATCAGTGTAAGAGTTGCAATATCAGATTTATTGAAAGAAATTTTAAAAGATAAAATAACAGACAATACTTTTAAAATTCAGAAGGAAGATCTCGTTGGACCAAAAATCGGAAGTGAATTGAAGTTCAATGCCATTCTTGCAGTATCGCTTGCACTGTTAGTAATTTTAATTTATCTCGGATTCAGATTCAAGTTGATATTCGCAGTCGGTGCAGTTATTGCAGCTTTCCATGATGTTATCATTACACTTGGAGCTTTTTCTATCATTAGTTTTCTCTTTCCAACTTTAAGTCTTGAAATTTCTATCAGTGTTATAGCAGCATTTTTGACTTTAGTTGGTTATTCAATCAACGATACTGTTATTGTGTTCGATAGAATCAGGGAGTATCTGAAAATTCATAAGACAGCTCCGATTGAAGAAAACATTAACAAGGCAATAAACAGAACAATGAGCAGAACAGTAATAACAAGTACAACCACTCTGTTTACTGTTTTTGTTCTTCTTTTGCTTGGTGGTGAAGTTTTAAGAGCTTTTGCTTTTACTTTATTCTTTGGAATTGTGGTTGGAACTTATTCCTCAATATTTGTGGCATCAGCAATAGTTTATGACTATTCGCAAAAGTATAAAAAGAAGATTGAGTTCTAAAAATTTCCAAATGTTTTTTGAAAGCCGGACAAAGTTCCGGCTTTTTTTTAATATGTTGAAACTGCAAAAAGATATTGTGCAATAAAATATGTTGAAAGGATTATAACTTCTGCCATATAGAATCTGTTTTTGAATTTATTGAATGCCAATGTAAAATCCGAAACAATGAACAGAAGCGACGCAGCCAAAATCAACAATGAATTTGATGATCTTTCAAAAAAGAAAGTATTCCCGGCCAAAAATCCCATCAAGATTATTACAACCAAGTAAGACAAGACAGGTAGATTCAACCCATCACGAAATATTATCAACATTAGAAAAAGAATTCCCACATAAATTAATATCAGCATCAAACTAACATTGTCCATACGAAGCAAAAAAGAAACCGAATAAAAAACATGGGCAAATAAAAAACTAATCAATCCATGTTTGAAATACTTTTCATGGTTCAGCAGGAATAAATCGCCCGCCAAAGAAAAGATTAATGCGACCATGATTAACTTGTTAAAAAGTTCATTTAATGAATCTGAATACAAAAGAGGCTGTGCAATTATAAAAATCATCAGGAACGGTTTGAGATAGCCATACCAGCGCTGAAATTTGTATTTACTCAATATTGTAATTGCCAGCAGGAAACTAAAAACAAGAGGCACTATTCATACTCCACTTCCATGTGGTAATCCCATTTATCGAAATACAAATTACCGCCACGCCACTCAAGTTCTCCCCTTTGAAAATCAACTGTTTCGCTGCGGGGATAAATTTTAGCTGGGAAAAAAAATTTTGAAATATCATCATTTACAATAAGATGATATGCATCCAAGCCGCCAAAGAAAAACCATTTTTCTTTTTCATTTATTAAGTCCTGTAATCCAAATGACTGATCAGCAGGAATCCATCCGATTCCTTCAAAATAAATTTCTGCCCAGTCATGCAGATTAACTTCTCCCGGATGCAGCATCCATCCGCTTTGCCATTTTGCAGGGATTCCGTTGTATCTGCATAGAGTAATAAAAAGCAATGATTGAATCCCACAGTCACCATGCCGATTCACCAAACAGTAATCAGAAATGTTACTGATTGTTGAATACTCTCTCGCACTTGCCCACGGGATATTGTCATTAATCCATTTGTAAATCTTTCTGGCTTTTTTGACAGGATCTTTTTCTGAACTGATAATTTGCTGAGAAATACTTTTAATACGATCTGTAAAAACTATGTGCGGATATTCTTCTGATGTGAATTTTTTGTATAATTCTGAATCAGTCTGATAATTTTTTATTACCGTTGTTTGCAAATCATACTTGATATCAACCGCAGAAAATGATAGTTCATAATTGAAAACAGTTTCCTGATCTTTTTCGGAAATTTTTTCTAAGTAAACAGAGCAATGAGAAGTGTTGTTTTCTGAAATAATATAATTTCCCGAGTTGATATTTTTAAGTTCAATATCAAATTGTCTGTTTGCCAATAATTTAGGGAAAGGCATCCAGCAGCGAATTACTTCCCCAGCTGGAATTGTATTTGCGGGAACTGTTATTGTGTAATTCAGTTTTATCTTTTTGGCTTTTGTAGTCCTGCTGTCATTTGATTTTATTTCACCCAATACTTTTGGGATATAATTTTCAAGGAATATATTTAATCCATCTTTGCTAAGCTCATTCTTCTCTGCAAAAATTTCTCTTGCTTGCGGATTTAATCTGAAAAAGTTTCTTGCTGCAGAATGAAAATATCTGTCAGTTCCATCAATGTTTTTAAACTCAATTTGCTTTTCGGCTTTCCATCTTTCAAAATCGGATTCAGTAAAATCCGGTATATATTTTTTTATGTATGATTTGACTTCATCCTCATTTTTATTAAAGTCAAGCAAAATCCTATTTATAAGTTCTGACTTAAAATTCAGTTCAATTTTATCACTCACAGATACTTCATTTGAATTCAGTTTTTCAGAAATAAACTGTTTTGCTTCACTAAATTTTCCTTTGCTGATGAGTGAATCAACAGAAGTAAAATTGCTTTGTCCAAATAAAATGCCACAAGCAAGAATAAAAAAAATCACAAACATAATTTTCATTTCATTTCCCTCAATAATTTATCAACCTGTTTTCTGATATTGCTGATGTGTTCAGGTGTCGTTCCGCAGCATCCCCCAATAATATTTGCACCTACATTAATAATCCGGACGGCAACTTCTCCAACAAATTCGGGAGTTTCATTATAAACAATTTTGTTGTCGATCAATTCAGGAATACCTGCATTTGCATGAATAAGAACCGGAACATCTGAAGATACTTTCCTGATTTCGCCGACAATATCAACCATGTTTTCAAAGCCATTTCCACAATTGGAGCCGATTATATCAACCTGTAAATCAATCAGCATCGAAGCCATTGTTTGCGGATCAACTCCCATAATCGAAAAATAATTTTCATCGGGAGTTTTATCAAAAGTAAAAGTTGTAATTACATCAATGTTTTTGAATTCTTTTGCTGCGCGAATTGCAACTTTTGCTTCATCCAAATCATAAAATGTTTCAATGCATATTCCATCAACTCCCCCGCTGACTAATCCTTTCATCTGCGTGTAAAATGATTCATACAATTCATCATCAGAGATTTCTCCCATAGAAATAAATTTTCCTGTCGGACCGACGCTGCCAATAACCAAAGAATCCCCTGCTGCCTGTCGTGAAATTTCTGCTGCTTTCTTATTCAACTCAAAGCATTTATCCTGCAAATTAAAATGCTGAAGTTTGACTTTACTGCCGCCAAAACTGTTTGTTTCAATTATATCTGAACCTGCAAGCACATAACTTTTTGCAACTTTCAATACAATTTCCGGACTGATTTCATTAAGCAATTCAGGACATTCTCCTGTTTTCAATCCGAAAGACTGTAGCATAGTTCCCCATGCACCATCGGAAACAAGTATTTTTTTTGCAGCAAGTGCATCAACAATATTTCCCATCTTTCACCTTTTTAATTAAATTGCATATGTAAAAATAGCAGATACAGAATCGATTATCATAAACAAATAATTTTCATATTCAATTTATTATAAAGACTTTAAGATGAGAAAAAATAAAAAAGCATTTATCAACGGAAATATTTTTACTGTTAATGAAAGAATGAAGTGGGCTGAAAGCATTATAACATCATGCGGCAAAATAATTTTTGTCGGTACAAATTCTCAGGCTCAGAATTTTATTGATGACGATACTGAAATTATTGACCTGAATGGGAAACTTGTTTTGCCCGGTTTTATTGACAGTCATGCACATTTGATTCTTGGCGGGTTTTATTTGCAGGGAATTGATCTTTCAACAGCCAAATCAAAAACTAAATTCCAAAACATTTTTTCTGATTTTATAAAGAATCATAAAAGTGGATGGATTAAAGGCGGCAATTGGAATCATCAATTGTTTGACAAAGTGGAATTGCCGACAAAAGAATGGATTGATGAAATTACAAAAGGCATTCCTGTTTTTGTTCACCGGATGGACTATCACATGGCGCTCGCAAATTCTGTTGCATTAAAACAGGCAAATATTACTGCTGAAACCTCAAATCCCGTCGGCGGAACAATTGAGAAGGATGAATCAGGAGAGCCAACCGGAATTTTAAAAGACAAAGCAATGGATTTGATTTACAAAATTCTTCCGACTCCAACAACAGATGAATATCAGAATGCAATTCAACTCGCAATGAATGAAGCAGAAAAGTTTGGAATTACTTCGGTTCATGATATTTCTTACAAAAATCATTTTGCTGAATTACAAAAATTTGAAAGAGAGAAAAAACTTACCTGCCGGATTTATTCAATATTACCAATTGAATTACATAAAAATATTATCAAGTCAGAAATAATTTGCCCGTTCGGCAATGACAAATTAAAAATAGGAGCAATGAAAGCTTTTGCCGATGGTTCACTTGGTTCATCAACTGCGTATTTCTCAGAACCTTATGAAGATGATAAATCAAATTATGGTCTTGCAATGGAAATTTTATCGAGTGGAAAATTGAGTGATTGGGCTTTTGAGTGTGACAAACATAGTTTACAGCTTGTAATTCATGCAATTGGCGACAGAGCAATTTCTGAAGTAATTGATATTTATGAATCAATAAATAAAGTTCATGGAAACAGAGACAGAAGAATGAGAATTGAACACGCTCAGCACATGAATAAAAATGATTTTCAGAGACTGTACAATAATAATATTATTATCTCGGCACAGCCTTACCATTTATATGATGATGGTCCATGGGCAATAAATAAAATTGGTAATGAAAGACTGAGAACAACTTATGCATTCAACTCATTTTTGAAAAATAATATCAGACTTTGTTTCGGCAGTGACTGGCCTGTTTCAACATTCAATCCAATTGAAGGAATATATGCGGCAGTAATCCGACAGACTTCAGACGGATTGAATAAAAACGGATTAATTTCTGAAGAAAAAATTTCTGTTGAAGATGCAGTTAAATGTTATACAATCAATGCTGCTTTTGCTTCATTCAGCGAGGAGCTTGTTGGCAGTATTGAAACGGGAAAGTTTGCAGATTTTATTGTGCTTGATGAAAATATTTTTACAATTTCTTCTGAAGCAATCAGAGATGTAAAAGTAGAAATGACTATTTTTAACGGCGAAATTATTTATTCATTAAAAAAGTGAAATTATGAAACAAGTTATCGCTTTAGTATCAATTATTATTATATTTTTTGAAACAGACTTTGCTCAGATTAATCCTGATTCAAAAATAGAATATGATTTACGCAACGGAATTATTAATGAATCTCAGGCGATTCTTCAAAAGTTTTATATGGGATTTGCAAAGGAAAAAGTAATATCAAAATATTTACTTGCTTCGGACAGTTACCGTAAATGCGGAACTGAATTTATCATTGAATACAATAAAATTAAAAATCATTTAGATCCTAAAGTAGTTAATGAAATTGAGTCTGTTATCGGTTTTGAAAACCGATTTAATATTACTGCAAGCACATATATTTCACCGGATGGTAAATTCGAAATTACTTACGAAACATCAGGTACTAATGCCGTTCCAACAAAGGACAGTAATCTTAATGGAATTCCTGACTATGTTGAAAACATTGCAAATTACTTCGACTACTCATGGCGGAAATTAATTGACACAATGGGATATTTGCCTCCTCCGATTGGTACAGGAAAATATAAAGTTACTTTTGAAAACATGGATTATTACGGTTATACAAATACGTATTCAACCACACCAAAATTAACTTACATTGTAATGCATAATAATTTTTCAGGTTTTCCTGCAAATGATGATCCTGACGGAGACCAATTAGGCGCAGCAAAAGTAACTGCTTTCCATGAATTCAAACACGCATTGCAAATTGTTTATAATAACTGGAATGATCCCGGTTGGTTTTTGGAAATGGATGCAACATGGTCTGAAGATATTGGTTTTGATCAGGTAAACGATTATTACAATTATCTTACTTCTTCACATATAACTCAGCCGGGAAGAACTTTTGAATCCGGTTCAGGTTATGAAGATTGTCTTTGGCTTCATTTTTTAAGTCAGTCTTTTGGTAACACTATTAATAAATCAATATGGCAACGAAGACAAGTAAATGGTTTTGAGGATATTTATTTGTGCTTCAATAATATTCTCGCTAATTATTCTTCAACTTTTGAACATGCACTGACAGAATATTTTGCGTGGAATTATTTAACCGGCATTAACTCTGATAAATCTGTTGGTTATCAGGAAGCGGCACAGTATCCTTCAGCTACGATTTGCAAAAATATCACTTCTTTGCCTCAAAGTTTTTCAGGATGCAACAGAGAAAAATTGAGTGCTAATTTTATTAAGATTGCCGGCGGTAACTTTACAAAAAAAATTGTGGTTTCATTTGCTGCTGCAAGCGGATTAAATAATTTTGCTGTTGTTACCAAAAATTCAAACGGAACAATTTCTGTTGATTTGAATTACGCAGCAAAAACATCGTTTGATTATTTAAGCAATGTTAATTCATCAGAAATATCTGATATAACTTTTATTCCTGTTTGCATTTCAAAAGGGACAACCGATTACAGCTACAATATCACTTGCGATTATTTCAAGCCTGCAATTTTTACTCATACTCAACTTAAAGACACTGAAACCGCTGACGAAAGAGTTGTTAAGACTTTGCTTGAAACTCCGTTTAATATTGTAAACAAAGACTCGCTGAAACTCTATTACCGAAAAGAAAATGAATCTTACTCAAATGTAAACATGATTTCTACTGCCACTCAAAATGAATTTAATGCTGTCATTCCAAATCTTGGAAATGAAGTAAGCGTAAATTATTATTTCCAGACATCTGATTCTGATGGCAACAAATATTCTTATCCTGATAATGCACCTGATACATCGTTTTCATATTTTGTCGGAACAGACAGAATTGCACCTTCGATTAATTTATTTGAGATCAAAAATGAAAAGTCCAAATACAATTTACCTCTTGAAATATTTACAAACATTAACGATAACATAAGTGTTGACAGTGCTTTTGTTGAAGTAGATTTTAAAGGCGCAACATTTAAAGTCCCTATGCAAAATATTACTGATGATGTGTACTTTGCAAAAGTAGATATTTCTCAGGAATCAATAATCAGCGGAGACAAATTATATTACCGCATTATTTCAAGAGATATCTCAACCATGAAAAATATATCAGCATTTCCAACAGATGGATTTAATTCTATAAGTTTTGTTGAAGGCTTCAAATTTTCTTCCGTTCCGAATTTACAAATACCTGACAATAATCCAATATCTGTACGTGACACTATTGAGGTTGAACAGGATTTGCTGATTGGCGATATTGATATTTACTTGAAAGCAACGCACAATTATCCAAGCGATCTTGAATTCCGCTTGAAGAATCCTTTGGGTTCCACTTCATATATAATAAGCAAGCCGGGATTGGATCAGAATTTAAGCGCAAAAAATCTTGATGTAATTTTAGATGAAGAATCTTTCAGAAGTTTTCAAAATATTTTTCTAACTGACGCAGGAACAATTGACGGACATTTTCTGCCATCAGGACTTGACTTAAATTCATTATCAGGAATGAATGCAAAAGGAAAATGGATTCTGCTTGCTTATGACAAAGCAGCCGGAAATACCGGAACGGTAAATGAGTGGGGCTTGATCATCAGAGAAAAAATTCCATCTGATGTAAGCAATACAGAAATAAGTTTGGAAGGCTATTCGATAAATAATTATCCAAACCCGTTTAATCCTTCGACAACAATTACATTTGCAATTTCAGTTCCATCCCGAATTTCATTGAAGATTTATAACTCAATCGGACAGTTGGTGAAAACAATTTTTGACAACAAAGAGTTTTCAAGCGGAACACATAATACGATATTTGATGCAAACGGATTATCGAGCGGAATTTATTTCGGAAGGATTGAGAGTAAGAATTTTAATAAAACAATCAAGCTCATGCTACTGAGATAATTTATCTGTTTGACTTTTTCTTTTCACTCAGGAAGTATAGATAAAATGGTAAGCCTGTCGCAATTAAAAACAGGCAGGCAAATAATCCGCCTAAAGGAAATGCTATGATTATACCATAAGCAAGATAAAGTTGAATTAAAACTGACAACACTGCCATAAGAAACCAGAGCGGTGATTTATAAGTCGGATTGTAATCCTCTTTCTTTCTGAGAAAAAAAATCGATCCATAAACAAGCATATTCTGCAAGACATACGATAAGGAAAAATATCCCAATAAATCGTTGATGTCACCTATTAAAAGTATAACAGCAAAAACTGACTGAGAGAAAATTGAAAAATCCGGTGTCAAATATTTTTTGTTGAGATGTGCAAACTTCGTAAAAAACAATCCATCCTTTGCCATTGCATATTCCAATCGTGGTTGTGTAATTACAGAAGAATTTAACACTCCGAGCATTGAAACAAAAACAGCTAATGCAAAAATTCCACCGGCGTTATTTTTTAAAGCATCCACAAAATAAAATGGATTTACAAATTTTCCGTTTTCAATTTTCACCAATTCATCGAATGGAACAATCACGGCTGTAAAAAAACTGATCAGAATATATGCAGCCATCACAAGCAATATCGATCCAATCAGTGCCTTGGGCAATGTTTTCTGCGGATTTATAACTTCACCGGAAGTATAAAGAATATTCAGAAAACCTGCATAAGCCCAAACTGTTGCACCAATTCCAGCTGGAATTATTACAAATATATTTTGAACATTTGAATCAAACTTACTGAATATAATTTCACTTTTTCCTGAATAGAAAAAATATATCCCAATCAGAATTACTGTCAATAAAGGAAGGAGTTTTGATATAGTTAAACCCACTTGTACATTGCCGCCAACTTTAACACTTCGATATTGAATTAAAGAAAAGATAACGATTAAAGCAGCCGCAAATATTTTCGCATAAATTGATATAGATAAAAAAGGAAAGAAGAATGACAAAGCATCTGCTGCCAACAAGCCGATGATTGTTAATGTTGGAGTATCACTTGTCAGAAATGCTGTCCATGTATAAATGAATGCTAAAAAAGGTGAGCCCGCTTTATTGATAAAATAATAAGGTCCCCCCTGTTCAGGATATGCAGTTCCCATCTCTGCCAAAATAAAAATCTGCGGAAGCCAAAGTAATCCGCCAATAAACCAAATAAAAACCGAAAGCCAAACATTACCGGTAATTGCCGCAACTATTGGAATATTGATAAAAATTCCGGAGCCAATAACCTGTCCAATAATTATTGAAAAGGTTTGGAGAAAATTAAGCTGACGTTTTGGAGTTAAGTTTTCCAACAGAGAATTATTTCTTTTTTAATTCCTGAATTTCCCAAGGTAAAATAATTTTCCCAGGAGTATTCAGATGATCATTTACCCGCATGAATGAAACTCCGCAATAATTTTTTGAATTAAGAAATTTTTTCACCCATTCGTCAAATGGCGTATCCAATGTCGTTTTTGGAGTAAGCGCTGATTCACGAACCACCAGCTTCCCGCTCTTTTCCATAATCATAAGCATGTGTGCTGAAAAGATGTCATCTTTATTTGCAAAAATCAGAGAAAATATATCGCCGGCTTTCAATTTTGATTTTATATTTTGAAGTTCAGTGAAAGAAATAAAATCAATCGTTACAGTACGATCTGGCTTGACATATCGCATATCTTTTATTTTTTTGTCTACAAAAAATTTCTTATGTGAAATTGTTCTGGTAAGGCTTTTTGCTTTTTCACCACCGATAATTTTTGTTATATCATGCAACAACCAATTATTTTCAGGAAGCCAATCGACCATTGTATAATGATTTCTCGTTCGCATTCCAATGATTCCGTCTTTATATCTTATCTGCTGAAGATTGTTGAAAAAATTATCCCAGCTATCTGAGATTGATAATGCAAGCACATGCTCACAAAATACCATACAATTTGTTTGTTTGAAATTCACTAACGGTTCAGTTTCGTATAACGCATACGGACCATCGCCTGTACAAGTCAGATTATACGGCATCTTCAAAAACATTTCAGAATAAAAATTCATTCGTTCGGTAATAGTCATATTTCTTGTCGCTGTAACTGTCAGCAAAGAATCAATTTGCTTATTGGTCATGTTGTATATTTTTTCCTGCGCTGCTAAAGAGATTTGCAAAAATATTATTGTCAAAAATATGATCTTTTTCATTTTTCCCTCATTTCGATTTTAAGTTTGCGAGTTCTTTCATTAATTCGAGATGAATTTTACTTACATTGCTTCCCGAACCCTTATAGTTATTAGCTATCATTGAAAAAACAATTGTCCTGCCACTTTTATCTTTCAAATAACCGGAGTAACTTCTTACACCAACAATTGAACCGCTTTTCATTCTTGCATTTTTCTCGAGTGCAGTACCGACTCCAAGATTTTTATAAAAACTAATATCATTAGGGTCACCAACTATTCCCAGTGAATTATAAAAGTCAGCAAAATATTTTTTATTCATATTTACAGAAAGCAAATCAACCATCATTTTAGCAGAAATAGCATCTTCGCGCGACAAACCGCAGCCATCATACAAAATCAATGCATCTGTATTGATACCATTTCCATTTAAAAAATCCTCAAGAATTTCAATGCCGTTATCTGTCGAACCCAAACCTGTTTTCTTATAAGCAACATTCTTCAGCAAAAGTTCTGTATATAAATTATTGCTTCTTTTATTAACGATATAAACAATATCTTTCAGTTCAGGAGATTTATGCAAATCAATTAATTTGGTTGAATCATATTTAATTTTAGATTTTGTTTTGAGTGATTTGACATTTACTTCAACATTGTTCACCATCAGAAATTTAGCAAATGCCTGCGCAGCAAATAATGTTGGATCCGGAATCGAACCTTTGATTGAAAACTCTTTTTCTCCTGCAGGTAATGTTCCACTTAATATTGCCTTTTTAGAATTGGGAGCCAAGTAAACATAACCATTGTCACCCGAAAATTTCTTCCCGGTCAAAATGTGATTTTCAAAAGTTACATTTGGCATTTCAGGTTCTGTTCTTAATAGTTTGGTGCTGTCCCCTACTTTTTCTCCGGTTTCAAAAAACAAATAATAAAGATTATCATTAATTGTCAAAGCAGGACTTGAAGCACCGTAATAATTTCCAATGTCAATCCAGTTCCATTGATCAGGCAATGATTTCTCATCAAACATTAAATCATCGGCAATAATATTACCATTAATTTTTGTTATTCCTTTTTCAGTAATTTTTGTTTTCCATTTAGTAAACAACTCATCCATTGAAAGCGAGCCTTTGACAAGTGAAGATCCAAGTGTCGGATCACCTCCGCCAACAATATAAATATTACCGTTTAATATTCCATTTGCAATTTCGCCATCATAAAACAGTTTGGTTTCAAACTTATAATCAGAGCCCAGAACATCCAATGCAAATGATGATGTAAAAACCTTTAATCCTGATGCAGGTGCAACTGACATATTTGGATTCAATGAAATAATCACTTCATTATTATCAGCATACTTTGCATACAATGCCCAGGTTGAATTAATCAGTAATTTTGATTCAGAATAGAATTTTACTTTTTGACTTATTTTATTGTACTTGTTATTAGGCGTAAACCCAAACACAAAAAGCAGCAAAAAAAATATAAGACTTTTCTTAATCATTAATCATTCTCCAAGAAATTTTAATATTGCTCTCATCAGAATTTCACGCTGTGCATCTGTCTTTATAGTTTCAAAAGGAAATCCCATTGCCACAATTCCATAATTTGATTTATATCCTATCGCTGCACTGTAAAGGTTTTCAGTATATTTTAAAAGAGTCTTGCTTCCATTAATATTTCCAATTGCATCCGGAGCTTCGGCATTATAAAACTTCTCATTTAGTTCTGTGATGAATTCAATTTTATTGCCTAATGAGAGGAAGTTTTTATCCGCAGAAACCACTTCTCCTTTTTTGACAGCATGATCAGAATCGAGTTTATACTTTAATATTTCATTTGCAAATTTTTTATCCTGCTCGGATTTGTTTTTCTTTAAATACAAATCACTGCCAATGTATGACCCCGAAATAAATATTTTTCCGGAATTATTTAAGTAATTCTGAATTTTTTCCTTCATCTTTTCACTGAAGGTTTTGAACTGAGTTCCAAGCAGCGAGTCACTGTATTTTTTCGTCCAGTTTGTTTCTTTCTCTTCGCCAAAAATTATATCCACAAATCTGTATCCTGATAAATCAACTAATCCGTCTTCAACTGATTCGTCACTTGAACTAACAAACGAATAATTTAGAGCAGATAAAGTCTTTCCATGAATGAATGGATAATCGAAATTATTTCCGGCAACGATTTTAGTTTCAAAATCAGCATAACTTGCCCCATGTCCGGGAATATCATCTGTCACCCATTTTGAGTTTACATTAAAATTATGCTGACTGCCAACGTAACTCAAATCATATTTGTATGGAACACCTTGATCAATAAAATCAGCAAAGCCTTTAATTTCATCCGTTTCAATTGTCGCAGGTCCACAAATTCTGTCAAATCCATTAACAATTAAAACAGGCTTTTTATCACGAATAAAATTTATTGATAAAATTTCGGATGTAAAACTTTCGCCGCCATCATTTACAGCGGTAATCATAAAACTATAAATTGTATTTTCTTTCAAAGCCGCAGTAACCAATTTATTTTCTTTAACATAAACTCCATTGTCAAAACCACCGTCATTAATTCTTGTATAAACAATATAACCAGTTGGCAAAGCAGTTGATTCCAATGGGTCTTCCTGAGCTTTCCATTTTAATACTGCTTCGCCATTTGCTGTTAATTCTGCACTGAAATGAGTTACCGGCAAAGGTTGAACAACATAATTAAAATCATATTCAGATGAAATAAATTTCAGAAATGCTTTATAAATAGCTCTTGAAACATCAAATCTGTAACGCGGATCAAGTTCAAATTTCGAATCAAGAAAATTTTGATGAGACAATAATTCAAGCAAAACCGAAGGAACATTTTGTCTTGCGGCTTCACTGTAAAATGCATCCCAAAGCATTCGTCTATTCCATATCGGATCATACTTTGCTCGCAAGTCTTCTGTGATTTGCGTTTGCACCAAATCAGCTAAATCTCTGTTAGCAATTTTTGAAACTCCATCCGGAAAAACTCTGCTTGAATCCAAACTATAAGTACTGTAAATCGAAAGTGTACCGATTACAGTATCATTCTTTGTAATTCCTGCATCAGTATGAAACGCCATCGATACATCAATTGGAATTCCCAGACCTGCAGAAGATTTATTTCTGTTTGGTCCATAAGGATTTCCGACTAAATAATTAACCCACTCAGCCCGTGATTGATAATCATCTTTGTAATCATCTTTATTCTTATTTAAATTATATACAAGTGTATCAGGCATTCCGGCATATTGCAGCCAATATCTTGCACCCTCAACAAATTTTGGTCTTCCGCTTGTTGATTCGCCGCGCTTTATAATTCCCATTCCACCGCCAAACCTGACTGCATCAACAGAGACAATTTTATTTTCATTTGAACTTTCATTACTGACACTGACTTTTCCGAATTCGGGATTATATCCTTTTTCAAAATTAAATTTCCCTAAATAAATCCATGTCTTGCCGCCAATCTGCTGATTGATTTTAAATTCCGTCTTACCACCCAAATGATATATAGTGAATTTCACATCGGTTGCATTTTTATCTGATGAGGCATAAGAAACATAAACTGCATATTCGCCTGTTTCAGTAATTTCAGGAATAAAATCAGCCTCGGCTGTTTTTTCTTTTGATGTTTTTATAATCCGATGTGTGCCCTTTTCAAAAGGATTGTATCCTGATTCATAGGGCGGATTGCCAATTGCAAAACCAGTTCCTTCACCATTACTCCAACTCTTATCTCCGAAAATTTTTTCAACATAATTATTGTTTGGCGAGTCATTATCAATTACTTCTTCATTAACCTGAAAATCCCGTTCACGCGGAAGAAAAACAGTTGCACCAGCATTTTCAAGCATCGGGACTAAAAATGGCAGGACATAACCCATCGGACCTTTATCTTCAACAATTTGAAAAAGTCTTGCACGCTGCCACATCCAGCGGTCAAGATTTACATTGTAATACCATCCATGGCTATGCCACAATGCTATGTTCTTTCCCGAAAGACCATTTGTGATTTCTATTGGTTTACTGACATTTGTAATAAAACTTTTACGTTTTTTATCAGCACGTTTTGGAATCCGGTTTTCATCTTTCTTTAAACTTTCTCTGTAATAATTTGGAATCAACTCGCTTAATTCAAAGATATTTGATTTAATTGTCAAATCCTGAAAATCAAAATATTTTTTACAAAAAGAATTCATCTCGTGATAAATATTATTAACATCATTCTCCCGAAGCGGAATGATTCCTAAACGGTCATTAAATATTAATTCGAGCGACTTTGCATTATTGTCATATTTATAACCGACAAGTTTTGTGTTTGATGGAATCTCAAAATCCAATGTTTTCAGTTTAACAGCCCCATTGAATTCAGCCCGCAAATTTTCAACAGAAATGGAATTCTTTATAATTAATTTTTCAGACGAACAACTGACTATTAATATCAACAGAAGTAAACCAGAAAAATATTTGACTGACATTTCGCTTCCTCTTAATGAAATAAAATAAAGTTATTACAAAGGTAAGATAACAATTTATACACAAATCCGGCACGCTCTTTTGTCAACAGGGAGAAAAACGCACCGGATTAATAAAAAAATTAAAACTTAACTCCAACAGAAAAATAATGTGCATTTTTTAGTCTGCCGAAATCCTGATAAGCATAATCAAAAAGTACTTTCACAGATTCAATCAACCTGTAATTTAATCCGATTCCACCTGTAAAACCTTTTTCAGTTTTATCTTCAAACAGAGAAGCATATCCAACTCTGAAAAACAATAACTCATTCCAGGCTAATTCCGAACCAAGATTTAAATATTCCGTGTGATCATTAGGATGAACTGCATCTATTTCAGTTGTCAATCTAATTGCATCTGACTTAATCAAATCACCAGCAACTCCAACTCTGAAAAGTAAAGGCAGATCCCATTCTTCAATCTGTATTACAGAGTTAATTATATTGCCTTGACCGGATTCACCAACTTGTTTAACTTCAATTAAATCACGTCCGTCAAGTTTCATTTTAGTACCAAAGTTTGAAATGCTTGCACCAAGTCTCAACTCGTTCAATACATCAATCCGATATAATACTCCCGCATCCAGTGCAAAACCTGTTGCGGATTCATTCCAAATATACTCACGGATATATTTTGCATTAAATCCGATTGAAAAATTATCGGTAAGTTCACGTGCAAAACTAAGACCAATTGACATTCCGCCTGCATCAAATCTTTCTCCCGTACCTTCTGGCGTTTCAACAGTTCGGACCAGCATACCATCAATCGATTTCATTACAGAGACGAAAGCCCCTAACGTTCCGATACCCGAAACATTTGAAGAAAATCCGGCAAAATCATATCCTACATCCGCTATCCAATTTGTATGATTAAACATTGCATCTGTAGAATAATTGTACGATAGTCCTGCCGGGTTCCAATAAATTGCTGTTAAATCATTAGCCGTGGCAGTGAATGCCGAGCCCATTGCAATCGCACGAGGTCCAATTCCAATTTTCAGAAACTGTGCAGCAGTCGTTCCCGATTTTGAAGTGCTTTGTGACCAGTTCACAGAATTAATCAGCAGTACTAATAATATTATTTTAATTTTCATTTCACATCTCCAAATCATTTTCGCAGAATATTATTTAATCAAAGCGAATTTTACAATTCTTTCGCCAACACCTGGGGCATCAATATGAGCAATATAAACACCATAGGCAACACCGAAGCCATCATAGTTCAATAAGTTCCAATATTCTCTTCCATTCTCAAACATTGATTCATGATTAAGTTCAGCAACAGGATCGCCGCTAAGTGTGAAAATTCTTATTGTGCATTTAGACGGAAGATTTTCAAAGTAAATCCTCTTCTCTCCGCGTGATTGTCCCGGCAATTTGTTTGTTGGTTCGATACTGTTGTAACCAACATAAGGATTTGGCACAACATAAATTTTATTTAGCATTGCTTTTGCATCAGCATTGCTGATTTTTCCGCCTTCTGTCCTGAGCAAGAACTTATCATTTTTATTAAACGGTCTGTGAGTCTTTATCAGCAAAACGTCACCGTCTTTCGGGGCAACAGGAGTAATGTTTGTGTCTGCTGGTGCTTTTACTTCTATTCCCCAAGTTAATGTATCAAAAGCAGTAATTACACCTGCTTTACCCGGTTTGAAACAAATCAATTCTTCACCGGGGTCCCAAGTTTCATTTTTTGTTGCAGGTTTTTCAGCGACAAATGTAAGGACTTTTCTTGGAACACCTGTAGCAATTTCCGTAACAGAATATCTAACTGGAATTTTCTTTAATGTTCCACTAAAAGTATATGCAGAGTCTATAAAATCGCTCGAGAATTTTATTTCATAATCACCTGGGTAGAGATCTTTTTTCGCTCCAACGGTGGAGAGATGAGCAATAAATTCATAATTGCTGGAACCTTCAACCCACTTTGATTTTTCCTTATCCCAAGCAAGAGCTTCCGCATCATTAATTGTTAAGTGGACACCATCAAATACGGGGTTTGAATCTTCATTTTTTAGAAGTGTACTATGAGAAACAGGAAAATATCTGTAATTCAAAATTAATCTTGCTTCATCAGGAATCGAACTTGCGGATGTTCTTGCAATTGCTCCTCTTTCATAATTAAACACAAAATCAACTCCTTCTGAATATTTTGTTCCGTCCATTCCATTTACTTCAAAAAACTCATCTTTAGCAATATCCATTTTTTTTGACTGAGTATAATTCGTTCCATACACCTTCAATGTGTCACTAACCACTGATTTATTCAACAGAGAATAGTTTTTCTTCGCTGTCATAATTCCATTTTCCTTCATGCTGTCAGCAAAAGACAATTCATATTCACCACTATTTTTCACATTCAGATCATTCAACACTTTGAAAGTAATATCGCCGGTACCAATACCCGAAGTATGTTCTGTATTATTATTTTTAATTACCGGAGTAACATATCCGCTTGCCCGAGGACCAGGAATCACCTGAACGGTATTATCGTCAAAAGTAAGAATTGATGTAATCGGATCAACAGTAATTTTTTTTGTTGTTTCTGTTGGTGGAATCCCAACCGAATCACCATGATCATAAGCTACCACTGTATAATAATAAGTCTGTCCATTAATAACATTATTCGTATCGATATATTTATGAACTAATCCGGTGTTATTTCCAAGAAAATACTGAATGCCTCGTTTTTTATAAGGGACGGGATGATAACCTTGCCACGGATCTTCAAGATTTGAAGTCCATTTCTTATCATTATTCCAGTCAGTAAAGCTTTCTCCGGTATCATATTTCCCGTTTCCGTTTGCATCAACAAATGGTTCATCACGGAAAGCAATATCCCACTTTGTTTCATTTCCATTGATGTCTTTCAGCGGCTCGTTTAGGAATGTAGTTCCTTTTCCATCAGTAATTTTTTTGATGTCTTCAAAACTTGGATCAGTGCTTCGATAAATAACATAACCCTCAAAATCCTTTCCGGTAATCGGATCGATACTTTCCTCTGCAATTGTATCCCAATATAAAGTTACTTTTTTATCACCAGGAACTGCAGTAACATTTGGTGTGAGAGGTGGTCTGAAGAATTGATAATTCTGATTATAAATAGTCTGAACAATTTCTGCAGAAGTCAAAAGATCATCCAAATCATCACCGCATAATAGCGCCATCGAAATTCTTTTTGTCTCACCAGGTTCAAGTGAAATATAACCGGAAGCAAAAATAAAAACTATATCACTATTCTGTTGAATATTACTAAAATTTCTTGGAACAGAACGATTCCACATTGATTCATCATTTGAAATTTTATCCTGATTCCATGTCCAGCTATTAAAACTAGTCAACCCAATCTGATCAGATTCATCGAGATCGGTAAATTCAAAATTTGGTTCACCGGGATACAATGCATCAGGAGAACCATCAGGATTTGATTTACCGGCAGTTGGAATACCATCACCTTCGCCTTCATCACCTGTGTTTGGAATGCCATCCAATCCCACATCATGAATCAAGGGATTCCAGTCACCGTCATTGTCAATTCCGTCTTCCTGACTTTCGTCAATCATTCCATCGCCGTCATCATCAATGCCATTTATTGGATTTCCGGGACTTTCAAGAAACTTACATCCAAGATAGCCAAGCGGCAATCCGAAATTTCCTTTCATATCCGGATCCCAGAAATATACCATGCTTCTTGCATAAACCGGAATATTGGAAACATCAACAGAATCCAATGAATATGGCGGAACAAAAAAACCATTATCATCTGTATTTTCGGGAGAGCCGCCACCTAAATCAGGATCACCGTAAATTCCAAAGAAGACTGAATCAAGTCTTTTTTCACTGACATTTGTAATTGTGTAAACAAAGAAAATTGTATTTTCAGCCAATGAATTGCTCCATTGAAATGCACGTGCATCAATCTGAATTCCAAGTCCACGTCTGTCATGATCATTTGCAAAAGGATAATACTTGAATTCTTTATTGTCCCTGTCATCCATCGCCCAATAAACTTCAAGGTCTGCATTAGTGGAATTTTGTGATAAAAATCCCGGCCAAACATATTTACCTAAAACGCTGCTGTACCAACTTCTTGGCCAACTATCAGGCTTGCCATCACCATCACTATCCAGAGCCGGATTTGAAGCAATGTTCGGTTGATCCGGTTCTGCATATCCCGGTAACGGTTGGAATTGCCAAAGTGTATCACCAGTTGGATTAATTTCCTGTAATAGCGGACTAGTGTAATCATGCAAGCCGTCAGAAATCACATGAAGTTTTTTTCCACTACCTTCTTCCTTAACCTGTGCACCTACAATTGGTCCAAACTGAAATACATAACCAAGATCTTTCCATACAAAATTATTTATATTTCGCAGCAAGCCAAAACCGGGTCCAATTCCACCGTAATTAAAAATACCTGTGGTAATCCGGTTCCCATTCATTAAAAAACTTTTCCTGTCAGCCTGTCCATTTACTTTCATAAGAAAATCTTCAAAGTAAGGTTTATTTAATTCAGGATTCAGGTTGATTTTTCTTTGCTGCTGCTCAGTGATTTTTGAATTGATTAATTCTTTAACTGCACGATGTTCTTTCTCTCTGTTTACATTATCCAAACGGATTTGAGAATACACAAACTGAGTTAAGCCAAAAACAATAATTAAAAAAAGATTAAATTTTTTCATTTTAATTCTCCGATAAAGATTTTCAGTATTCAATGGATAAACCAATTCTTACCTCTCTCGGAGGCAAATAAAAATCGGGACGAGTGTAAACTTCTTTGGCAGTTTTAACCAAAGGATTTGTTTTTGCAATTTCATTTGTTTGAAGTGCAGGACCTCTTGTTTCATCCAAAGTATAACCAGCTCTTCCTGTATTTGCATAAACAATGTTTTCGTTTAATTGATCGAACAAATTGAAAATCTTAACAAAAACAGTTAATTCAAAACCAGCGAAAGTAAAACTCTTTTCAGCAAGAAGATCAACATTAGAAATAATCGGTCTTCGGTCAGTGTTTGGTTTTAATGAAACTTGCTTACCAAACAATTCTGGTGTGTATGGAAGTCCTGTTCCAATTTTACCGACTAAAGTCAGATTCCAATTTGCAGATTCACCTATTGAAACCGTTCCGTTCAACTGATGAGTTTTATCCCAGTTAAGAAGTACAGGAATTTTTTCGCTTTGTCTTCCGGATGAAAGATCAAGAAAGAAGGCATCAGAATTTACGTCGTTTCCTTCGGATACCTGAAAAGTATAATCCAAAGTAACACCAAGCATGTCAGAATTTGTTCTGCGTTTTGTTAGCGAGAAAATCAATCCGCGGATGTTTGCATAATCTTTATTTACATAAGTGAAGTAAGTTGCCTCTCCGCTTATACGAATCTGCTGTGCAGCCAATAAATCTCTTACGTCTTTATAATATCCTGTAAGACTGAAAGCCAAATTATCAAGCAATTGCTGCTGCAAACCCAACTCGTAGGAAACTGTTTTCTCTGGATTTAAATTCGGATTCCCGTAAGTAGGTGTTCCGAAACTATATTCATATTCAGAATTCGCATAAAGATAAGTTAATGGCGGCAACTGGAAAAAATGTCCGTAGCTAAAATGAATAACTCCTTTGTCGGTAATAGGGAATGAAACACCGATTCTCGGGCTTATCTGATATTTAGGCTCGGCTTCTTTCAGCAAACTGTTTTTGTCAATGTAAGATGGAATTCCCGGCTGATAAGGAGTGGGATAAAAAATATTTGTGGAATATTTCGAGTTTGATTTGAAATAATCGAACCTCACACCAATGTTCAATATCAACTTATCAAATTCCATCTTATCCTGAAAATAAGATGAAAATTCAATCGGGAATTTTTCATACTGATTATTTCTGTTTGAATTTGCAGGGGCAATTGTCGGTTTTAAATATTGAGTTGAATCTCTTAAAATATCGAATGAAATTGCGTTAACAGTATAATTTCGTAATTGAGCTCCAAGTTTTAATTCGTGACTTAAATTAATTTGATTTGTATAGTCAAACTTGACAGCCCAAATTTTACTTCTTTGATAAAAATGTGATTGACCTCCACCTTCATAAGTGCCTCCGGAAGAAAAAGAAACCGGTGCAGCGCTTACTGTTGATTTATAATCAGGTTCGTATCTTAAATCAGGATGTACACCATTCAGACTCATTCCGGCATAGAAATCAACTTTGTTATTATTCTCATCAAGCAGCGGGAAAAGATATCGCTTGAAATCATCAACATTATATGAGCCGCGTAAAGTATAAAACGAGTTGTTATTCAAAGCATGCCGTATTTCAATTATGTGAAGAATACTCCAACTCAATCTGTTATTTACTGCATCCGGATTATACTTTAAATCATGAACGTATGGCTTATACTCTGATTGAGAATAAACCATATCATAATTAACTTTCATCATAGAAAACGGACGATAAGTTAGTTTTGCAGTCCCGCTGAATGAAGAACCATGATTCATCGAGACAAGTTTGTTGTCGCCGTTTGCAGCAATACTAAAGTCATTTGGATTCATTGGATTTTTGCTTACTGAATCCGAAATCAAATGCTGTCTTTGTCCATACAAATATCCTTTGTCATAATTATACCTTCCAGAAACAAAAAAAGAAATTTTATCTCCGAAAAAAGGAACCGGTCCGCTTGTAGTAAATTCAGTTACAGCATTATTCTGTAAATCAAATTTTTCAATATTTTTAAAAATATTCGAGTGACTGCTTAAATAATCACCAGTATAATGAGATAAACTGAATGAATATTTATCTGCACCTTCTTTTGTAACAGTATTTACAATACCGCTAAGCGCATTTCCATATTCAGCATTGAATGTTCCACTGATAACAGATAATTCCTGAATTGCATTTGTTGCAATACTGACTGATCTAGAATTATCATAAGGATTAGTAATTGCAACATCATTAATTGCATAACCAATTTCACTTGACCGACCGCCACGAATATGAAGTTCACCACCAGCGCCTTGAGTAATACCGGCTTGAAGTGTAAGAATCTGATTAACACTTTCAACAGGCAAAGTTTCTATTTGTGATGCATCAAGTGAAGTATGGGAGCTGGTTAAATCCTTCCTGATTAGCGGAGCTTCTGCTTGAACAATCGCAGTCTCTGTCTCAATAGATTCAACAATTAATTTAACATCAATCCTTGTTGTGAAGTCAGCAATAACTTTTACATCTTGATAAGTTACTTTTTTAAAACCTACAGCGGAAAATTTTATTGAGTATTTCCCCGGTTGCAAATTGTTTAAAAGATAATTCCCATCTCCATCAGTAGCAGTTCCCAAGGAAGTTCCTTGAACAATAACATTTACTCCGGGTAAAGGTTCGTTTGTACTTGAATCGGTTACTCTGCCAGAAATTTTCCCTGTTGTGCCAGCAAAAATCAATGAAGAAACAAAAAAAACAATAACAATAAATCTATACTTCATACCTCCTCCCATTATGTAGGAAATGCTTTATCTGAAAAATAAAATATGGTTTAAAAAGACAGGTATTGTAAATCATCGGAGATAAATCCATTTCAAGTGTCATAGTCTTGTTCACTTAAATCGGACTGAAATTGATTCTCCCCAATAATTCCTTGGGGAGAATCTGAAATAGAAATTCAAAACCACTTTACTTGAGTAAAGACATTTTAATTGATTTGCTGAAATTACCAAAAGTATATTTTGCAATATAATTTCCGCTGGCAACTGCCTGTCCAAAATCGTTCGTTCCATCCCAGTTAACTTCATAGGAGCCGGAACCAAATTCTTGGTTGTTTACTAAAGTTTTAATTTCATTTCCAAGCATATCATAAACTTTAACAGAGATTTTCTTCGAAAGTGGCAATGAAAATCTGATGCTTGTGCTTGGATTAAAAGGATTTGGATAGTTTTGTTCAATTGTATAATTGTCAGGAGTAATTAAGCCTGTATTTATTGGTTTTAACCCTGTTGCAGTTGCTTCAACAACGCGAAGGTTAATTGCATTTGGATTGAATTCTTTCTTTGTTGTTTTGTCATAAGCACTTCCGTTCCATGCAAATGTATTGAATGTCAATGAATCAGGAACACTTTGATAAGCTAAAACAAGTTCATCTTTACCATCACCGGTTAAATCTCCGGCATCCATTTTTGCAATAAAATATTCAAGATTTGACCAAACAGTATCTTCGCGAACTACACCCAGCGAATCATATTTATTAAAACCAACAATCAAAAGATCATACACTTTGAATTTTTTTGCTGTGTAATTTGCACCATCCATTATTGAACCGGTTCCGTTATATTCTAATGTTGTAATATAATTTCCGGGAACTCCTCCAAGAATAATTTCATCTTTTCCGTTGCCATTCAAATCAGCAGCACCATTTCCCCAATATTCACCGTAATCAAAACCAACCTGCTTCCACAGGCTATCGGCTAAAATTGCAAACTGATCCTGTGATTTCCAAACTTCAACACCCGTTGCTTCAGAACCGCCGGCATCCAAAATTATAACTTCATAATTATGGTCACCCGAACCGATATAAATGGTTCCTGTTACTTCTTCATTTCCGTCTCCATCAACATCTGCAGCATTAATTCCCATATAGCATACAGCATCCTCATTTATGCCCTTCGTGTATTCATAATAAATAGGACCAGCAACACCAGCATCAGGATTTGCAGGCAAAGAAGGATATGTATATGAATCAGGACCATTTGGCTCGATTGACCAAATTCCAAAGAAATTCCAATAATGATTAACAATTTCTTTTACACCATCACCATCATAATCAACCGGAATTGAATGCCACCAGGAACCTGCAGAAAATTTATTGTTTGGCTGTGCAACAGGGTCTCCGCCTTCAATCTGCCATGCAGCAAATCCCGGTGCATCTCCGTTTATTCCAAGAATGTAAACTTTACTATCACGGTTAGCCATAATTAATTCATCTCTTCCGTCATTGTCAAAATCATAAACCCAACCTTGTTCACGGTTTGTTCTGAAATTTCCTGTGCCTGATGATACAAAAAGATCAGCAGGAAAATCGATAACTGTTTCGGTCCCGTATCCATTATCAGTTGAGCCATCCCATTCGTAAACATTAACTCTACCGTCTGTCGTTCCATCTGATTGAGAAAATATAATCTCTCGCAATCCATCACCATCAAGATCACCAGCTCTTACCCATCGAGGGGTTGAACCGCTTGATACATCAGTTCTTGCTGGTGAAGACCAAACTAATTCCAAAGTGTTTGGGGTTGCAAATTCAAGCACGTGAACCCTTCCGCCATTTGCATATTCTGTTGCAAGAATTTCCGGTTTTCCGTCTTTATCCATATCACCGGCAATTGCTGCTGTCCGAATATGATTTGTAACGTCAAGCCATGGACGTAATGGATCTGCCGGGTCAAACTGAGATGTATTAAAAAAAGCTTTTTGTTGAATTTGCCCGTTTGTAATTACTGCTAACATCAAATAAATAAAAAAGTACCCTAACTTTTTCATGATTCCTCCTTTGTTTTATTAATTAAGCATGTTTTCAGACTAAAAATAACAACAAAAAAATTATTAGACAATACCTAATTTGTGGGATTTCCTAATAACTGCTCCTCTCGAATTTAACACTTGCTTCCTTGTGATGTTATTGGAAACGAAATTTGACGATTTAACTTAATTCCTACTTTTCTGCTACTTCATTGCAGGCAATTTCTAAAAAACATTAGATTTTTTACACCAACTTTACTAAAACTAAAGTAATATCATCATTCTGCAGAGCATTTCCCCTGAACTTAGTCATATTACTCAAAACTTCATCAAGAATATATTTTGAAGTGTTGTGAGAATTTTTCAATAAAATATTATGAAGTCTTTCTACCCCAAAAAGTTCGAACTCTTCATTCATAGCTTCAGAAATTCCATCTGAATAAAAAGCAAGAACATCATCTTTCAGTAATGTTATTGAAACTTCCTCAATTGATTTGTCAAAAATTTCCGAATTTTCCAATCCAATTCCAATTCCTCCTGGTTTTATCTCTCTCACTTGTCCATGCGAAATAATAGAAAGAGGTGTATGTCCGGCTCGTGAAAAAACAATAACTTTCTTTTCTGTATCAATCAATCCAATTGATGAAGTTATAAACCAATTTCTTTCAATTTTCTGAAAAATATTTTCATTCAATTTACATAAGATTTCTTTGGGTGAATATTCCTTATTAGAATACATCTGAAACATCGTCTGCAATTTTGACATATACAGAGAAGCAGATAAACCTTTGCCGGAAACATCCCCGATAACAATAAATAGCTTTGAATCGGATATTTTAATCAGATCAAAATAATCACCACCAACTTGCATAGCAGGAATCATAGTTCCATAAATATCAGTAGATTTTATCTTTGGAAAAGTTTTGGGTAATAAACTCAGTTGAATTTGTTTTGCGTTTTCAAGGTCACGTTCCAAAACAAGTTTTTCTTTTTCCGATTCATACAGGCGGGCGTTTTCAATTGCATAAGCGACCTGGTTTGCAGCTGCAGTTAATAATTCCAAATCTTGACCAACAAATTTGGAGCCGCTGTATTTGAGACCAAAGAGAAGAAACCCAATAATTTTTGATTGAACCTGTAAAGGAATTACCGTAAATATTTTATTTTCAAAAAGCAATCCGGCTTTGTCTTGGAAAATATTTTCAAATTCATTTTCCTCAATAACAATGGGCATATTCAAATCGTTTTTCATCAATAAAAACTTTGCAAATGCTTCAATGTTTATGTCGAAGTGAAAATTTTCTGTGAGTCCAAAATTACTGTGAAGTTTAAATTTCCTTTGTTCATTCTTGATTCGTAAAGCTATAGCAAATTTATTTATTTTAAGCGATTCAATAAAAGTTTGGCTTGTTGATTTAAGAATATTTTCTAATCCAATAACCGAAGGCACTTCTTTGGAAAACCTCAATAAAACTTTTTGATAAGCAAATTGCTCGGGATAAAATCTCTTTGTTAATGTTTCCTGAAATTTATCTTTTGTCGATTGAAAAACGAATGCAAAAATAATAAACACTGCACCGGCAATTATTGCCTGATAATCTGTTCCTATAGCATTGCTGACTGTTTGCCCAATAAGATAAATAACAAGGAAATAAATTGCAGCCACAGTGATAGTAGCAAGCCCGTAAATAATTGTTGTTTTAACAACTTCAGAAATATCCATCAACGAATACTTGAAAATCGAATAACCAAAGGCAAGCGGAAGAATTGAAATTAATATTATCGGCATAAAAAATTCCGGAGAATTAAATCTCATCGAAGGATTAAGAGTTGAACTGACAATAAAATTGTAAAGAAATGATGCAGCCGTAATTGAATAACCAATTAAAATCATAAAAATTGTATTGCGTTCTGTTTTCGATTTTATATTATAATAATTTATAAACAGTGAAGTAAGGGAAACAACAATACCAAGCGAAATTAATATAAGATTTATCACTTCAAATTTTGGAAGGATTTTCTGCGGAGGAATTTTTCCGGAATAAAGAAAGATAATTCTCAAAATAATCACACACATGAAAATACAAGTTGGGATTAAATAGAGTATTCTTTTTGTCCACTTAAAACTCATGATTTTTAATCTTTGTGGAAATATCCAGAAAAAATGAATCAGTAAAAACCCAATAAAAACCGAGCCGAAAGTATATGCTAAGTCAGCAAACAATTTGATTTGCCAGTATTTACTAAATGGATTTTCATTAAACCCATCAATTAAAAAATTGAAACAACTCAGCAAGACCAGCGTCGCTCCAATTCTGAAAAAAATCACCTGTGTGTTTCCATCGGGTTTCACACTCAGCACAATTGCACCTATCAAAAGCCAAATTCCGCCAAATAAAGCAAAAGCAAGTCCGCCAAAATTTACAAGTTTTTTAACTTCCACTTTTGTTTGAATAATTTCTTTTCCACGGGAAAATTCATATACCGCTGAATCACCTGAAGCAACTTTATTCAATTCAAGCTGTGCGACTTTTGCATCATTAATTTTTACATTGTTTATTTTTTGTAGAGTATCATCATCGCGGATTCCTGCGTTCCAAGTTACTCCATCTTGCTTTACATCTCTAAAGACATATTTAAGTTTTCCGCTTTCTGATTTGGTTGGCTGCCAGATACATTCATCATTCGAGAGTATGGAAACTTCAAAAACAAAATACAGTTGCAGCAGGAATACAACGGACAATGCAACCGATACCGGAATTATTGTCTTTTGTCTAATCTTGCTAATCAATGAACTTGAGTTACTCATTTTACTTTCACTACCATTATTGTCAAATCATCCGACTGAACTGCACCTTGTGTAAAATTAGAAACATCATGTAAAATCAATTCAAGCATATCTCCGGAATTATCAGTTTCTGAATTTTTCAAAACAATGCTTTCAAGTTTATTATCGGTATATTCTTCATTTTCAATATTCATTGCTTCAGTCACTCCATCAGTAAATAAAATTAAGAAATCGTCTTTTTCCAAATTTATAATTTCCGATTTATATGGAATTATTGTTTTCATCACACCTAAAATCATTCCGCCGGTTGTCAGTTTACGAATTCCGCTTTTTCTTATAATCAGAGGCGGATTGTGACCCATATTTACATAAGCGAATTCACCTGTATTCTCATCCAAAATTCCCCAAAAGAAAGTAATGAAACTTCCATTAGTTGTGTTCTCAGAAACTAAATCATTTATGAGATTAGACGCCTGATCAATTGGCAAGTTTTGTTTTGTAATTGATTTCAAAAATGCCTGCAGATTCGCCATCAACAATGCTGCCTGTACGCCTTTTCCGGAAACATCGGCAATGGCAATCAAAGTTTTATCAGTAGAAATTTTTACAACATCATAATAATCACCACCAATTTGTTTTGCTGATTGATTATACGCAGCTATATCATACTTTTTTGAAACAGGGATTCTTGACGGGAGTAAATTCTTTTGAATATTTTGTGCGATTTCCAAATCTTTTTCAAGTCTCTGTTTTTCGAGAGTTTCTGAAAAAAGCCTGCTGTTTTCGATTGATATAATTGCAAAGCTTGCTACAGAAGAAATGAAATCGATATCAGAATCAGAAAATGGTAATTTGTTTGGTCTGCCGCCCAATAAAATCAATCCTTTCACTTCAGATTTAATAATCATTGGAACAATCAATTCAATTCCTAAACTTGAAAATCCGGAAAGATCATCCAAAAATTCATTCGGCTTAATTGATTTTTGGAAATTACATTTTGAGATTTTTTTTACTTCATTTTTTACAGAATCGTTATCAAATCTTGAATCAAGTATTTTTATTTCATTACCCGAACAAATAACAACGGCAAATTTCGTAACTAATAATTGTCCTAAAATTGAAAACACAAGAAGTTTACTTACCCGTTCAATCTCCAAAATTGAGCTAAACTCTTTTCCCAAATCAAAGATAGAACTTAATTGATTGATCTTTGTGCTCAGCTCTTTGTTTAAGTCTCTCAGTCTTTGATAGCTCAGCGAATTTTGGATGCTTAGAGCTGAGACATTTAACAGTGTCGTCAATAATTCAATGTCTTCATCTTTGTAAGGTTCTTTTAGCAGTTTTTCTCCAAGAAATATTTTACCGATTATTCCGTTTGAAGAAACAATTTCTTTTTCAATGATTAAATGTTCTTTAAAAATTGTATTTCGAAAATCATTACTGATATCAAATTTGTTGCCCGCAAGATTTATTTGACCAGAAACATTTGGAAAACTGAATCCTTTTGAAATAATATTTCGCACCCTCTGTTCTTCATCATAAATTACTACTAAACCTTTTGTGCAATGAAATTTTCCGAAACATGTAAGCAGCAAATTTCCTGCAATGTTTTCAAGTTCAAGCGAGGAATTTATAAATTGCGAAAAATCAATCAGGGCATAAAGATTTTTCTGAGCACTACTGTTTTTAGCATCTTGCATTTCAGCCGATGTATTTTACTAATTCGACCTGGTTGCGTTCACCAGATAAGTTTTTATAATTAACCTCATCCATCAGTTTCTTTATTAAAAAAATACCAAGTCCCCCTTTTCTTTTTTCTTTTTGAAATGCAGCCAAATTCGGCTCGGGAATTAATTCGGGGTTAAAATGATTTCCTGTATCAGTAATTAAAACAACAAATTTATTTTGTGAGCAATTAATACGTAAATTTATATCACCTTGTGGAGAATATTTATATGCGTGTTTAATAATATTTGTACATGCTTCATCAACAGCAAGAACAATTTTTGAAATTTCTTTTTCCATCAAACCGCATTTTGAAGCATAGGAACGAATGAAATCTCTGACAACAGATAAATTATCGGTTTTGCTTTTAACCGTCAATTCATCGTTCAATATTTTTTGTTCATTATTCAATTTAGATCTTTGAATTAAACTTATCTATAGCGTCTTTTTCTTCTTTGAAAAATTCATACAGAACGGGAAAACCAAGTAAATCAAAGATGTTATAAATATCATCTTTCATTTTAGCAAATTTAATATCGCCGCTATTTTCCCTCATTGTTTCAACATAAGCCATAAAAACACCAAGTCCTGCGCTGCTTATGTATTTTAGTTCATCAAAGTTTACAACGACTTTGAAATTCTTTTCATCGATCAAACTGTTAAAAGTCTTTTCAAGATCCGGAGCTGTATGAGCGTCAAGATAGCCTTTCAAATCAATGATTTTTACTCCCCCCAAACCTCGTGTTGCTACATTAAAGTCAGCCATTATTTAACCTCAGCTGTTAAATTGTTTTTCCATTTAAATAATACTAACGTGATATCATCATGCTGTTGATATTCAGTAGAAAATATACTCACTTCTTTCATGATGTTTCGAGATAATTCATCGACATTTAAAGATGAACCCTCGATGATTATTTTTTCCAAACGAGAATAACCAAACTCTTCCAAATCTTTATTCTTTGCTTCTGATATTCCGTCGGTAAACAAAGTGATTACATCATCGTTTTCAAGCTCAATTTCAAATTCTTTCAAGTTATTATCGAATACATCAGATTTTTCAATTCCCAACCCAATTCCATTTGGAATAATTTTGCTTATAGAATTGTTTCTGCACAAAAACATTGGAACATGACCGGCACGTGCTATAATTAATTTTGAATTAGCACAATTAAAAATACCATAAATTGCCGTAACAAAATTCTTTTTTTCTAAACTATTTTTCAAAATTTTATTCACTTCAATTAACAACTCTTTTGGAGTTTCTTTTAACTTGGAAAGCGACTCAAAAATTCCTTTTACTTCAGCCATAATAAAGGCAGCCGAAATTCCTTTACCGGAAACATCAGCAATAACAAAACCCAGCTTTGAATCATTGAGCGGAAAGAAATCATAATAATCACCTCCAACTTCAAAAGCGGGAACAAATATCGAAGAGATTTTCAAATTGTCAAATTGAGGGACATGATTTGGTAATATTTTATACTGAATTTCCCTTGCTACTTTAAGTTCACTTTCCAATCTTTCCTTCTCGAGTGACTCCTCAATCAGAATTGCATTTTCAATCGCAATAGCAGCATAATCGGCAAAAGCCTGTATCGCTTTCACTTCATCCTCTTCGAATGGAATATTATTTATGCGAACCGCTATTAAAAATCCATAACTGTTTTCATGGTGAATTAGCGGGGCTGAAACAGATGAAGAAAATTTTTTCGTTTCCGCTCGTGAAAGATTTGCATCGTTTTCAATTTTGTCAAACACTTTAATTTTGCTTTGATCAAAATATCCAATTCTATTAAAGGCAAGCGTGATTTTTTCTGCTTCAACAAAACTGATGTTTGTAACAGATTTTATTGTAATATTTTTATCATTCATATCAACAAACCAAGCCGCATCGGCATTACAAACTTTTATTGTGTAGTTTGTTATTGAATCGGCTAAATCTTTTATATCAAGCACACGCGTCATAAGTTTGCTGAGATCAAGCAGCGAGCTTACTTCTTCGACTTTCCTGTCAATTGCTTCCGCTGTTGGGAGATGAAAAAGTGTAGTAATAAATAACATGCTGTTATAAATAATTCCATATAATAGAACAAGACTAATAAATACATGCAGCCCGGGTGAAAAATTAATCAATAATTGTTTTATAAAGCCTTCGTCGAATAACATTCCATAATTAATTCCAAACAGAACAGTTAAAATTACAGATAAAAAAAGCACATACAATTTTTGTTTCTTCGATAAAAAGGCTATCCACGCAACTCTGAATGAATTTATTACCATTAGAAAAACACTCATCACATAAAAAGTTAATGGAATGAATCCGAGTTCGCTGTCTTTCACTTCAAGTATTTTAGTAAGAAGTGCAAGTCCGAAAAAAATACTCATTGAGTTAAAATAAAATGAAAGATCCTTTTTCTGTCTCATTGCAAACAGTTCATGGAATATTGAAAACAGATAAATAGCAAAGCCACAATAAATAAATGCAATTATAAGATTTACAACTATTAGAATTATGCTTGAGAATGATTGGTATAATTCAATATCTTTTAAATTGTTTTGAACATTATCTAAAAATCCTTTGGAAAGCGAATTGAACAAAAAGATCACTGCAGCAATTATCCCTAAATTCAGCACTAAGCTCAACGGTTGATTCTTTTTTTTGACCGTAAAACTTTTCGAAATAATCATTCCGACGAACAATGTGGCTAGTACAATCAATTCGGAAACAAATGAGAAATAATTGTTTGAAACCGGGAATATTAATTTGATTAATACCAGAATGGATACGATCAATATTAATATATCGATCTGTTTTCTGTAATTTATATTTTTAAGAATCGTATACATAATATTTAACTATTTTTTTCTGAAGTGTAATCGGTTTTTGATGCTGTCATTTTTAATCTTAATTTCAATTCCCACTGAGTCTATTTTAATATTAATTCCCTGCAATTTTTTTGCTAAATCTTTATCTATCTTTTGTAAATTATCCCAAACATTTGGTGGGACGTTTTCAATATTAAACTTAAACCCTAATTCATCGCTTTTCATATCAAAATTAAACTCGAAATTATGCTCATTAAATATCTTATCAAGTTTTTTTTCATCGATCTTCACTGAATATTTATCTGCCGGAGGCGGAGGAACATTCACCGAAACAAATTCTTCACCCAAAACAAAATCCAGATTCATTTTTTTCTTCTTTTCAGAATCAATTGAAAACGAAAGATTGTTCAAGAATTTTTTCTGATCTATTCTTTTTATTTTTTTTAACTTTTCCGGATTGGCAACCAGATTTAACACAGTGTCGGGATTTACAAAAACAAAATTTCTTGCCGATTTTAATTCGTTGACGACTTTAATTCCATCTTCAACTGCTTTTGACACTGCCAAATCGTTCTTGCGTGAATTTTCAATAAGCATCAAATTTATTTTGTCACTCAAATCTTTTTGTAATTGAACAACATTTGAATTAATAGCGAAAGATTCATTCTCATTGAGTAAAATTGATCTGTAAAGTTTATGCTGCGAGACAGATAAAAGCGTATCAATTTTCGATTTTTGATCGGAGCTTAAATTCAATTTTGACAGCAAAGCGCCATAGTTATTTGTTTTGTTATTAATCTTCATTTTAGTAATAATAAAACGGTTATCCCCGAGTGAATCAGAGTTAATAATCAAAACTTTTTCATTTTTCCTGTCAATTGGTATATTTCCGTAAAGAGCGAAATTTACAATGTCCTCTTTGCTCAGTTCACTCCTCTCATTCAGTGGCATTAATCCTGAAGTATATTTTGTCATTAAAGCACTTGTTTTATCTTCGATTGAAAATAATCCCTTCTTGCTTTCCTTAAAGACAATCAATAAAAATACAGTCAGAACAATAAGAATAATTATCTCAAAGTACTTTCTTTTTTTTGCTTGTTTGTCAAATACATCCATTAATAATTTAATTCCTTTTGAAATGGTTCTAAAATAATTTTCAAATTTTCCCTCGCTCGAAAAATTCTTGATTTTATAGTCCCGACTTCACATTCAAGTTGAACAGCAATTTCTTTATAACTTAATCCTTCAATATCTCTAAGCAATAATGGTATTTTTAATTTATCAGGCAATCGGTCAATTGCTTTTCTTACTAATGTAGGAATATCCTGATTTTCTTGGTTGAACTTCGCTCCAATTTCATAATGGCTCTCTGATATCGGCGTGAAAATACTTCTTACTTTCTTCTTTCTAAGATAATCTTTGCATTTATTTACTGTAATTCTGTACAACCACGTAGTAAATTTTGATTCAAAACGGAATTCCTTGATTTTATTAAAAACACTAATGAAAACATCCTGAGAAATATCATCAACATAATCAGCATCTCCCAAAGTGAGGTAAACGAGATTTCTAACTTTATCTTTATGCTGACCAACCAATTTAGCAAAGGCATTTTCATTACCATTTATGTACTCCCTTATCAACTTAAAATCCGGGTCAGCAAACTCTGTTATGTTTTGTTCTTCATTTAATGAAGATAGATTTTCATTTAATTCCATTTTTAGACGAAGTAATTAAGGTTAAGTTTGTAAAAAAATATTTTTAAAATTGGTATTTACAACTTTATTTTTATTCTTTTATTGAATAATTTACTAATGAATTTAATAATCTCTTAAGATATTTTAACTAAGTCCACAAAAAAAATTAAGGATATTGCTATGAAAGTAAAAACATCTGAAAAATACGGCGCTTTAGTTATAGAATTAAAAGGAAATGTAATGGGCGGACCAGAAGCTCAAGAGTTCCACGATGTTCTTCATAAAGCTATTGAGAATTTAAAAATGAATATTATTGTTAATCTTGCTGATGTAAAATTTATGAATAGTTCTGGACTGGGAATGCTGATTAGCGGTTTTACCAGTCTAAAAAATTCCGGCGGCAATATGAAACTTGCAAACGCAACTGAAAAAATCAACAGTCTTTTGGTAATTACAAAATTAATTACAATTTTTGAGCACTATAATTCAGTTGATGAAGCTGTAAATAGCTATAAAAATTAAACAGCGGAGTTTTTAATATAGGAGAATTTATGAGTGTTACAATTCTTGTCGGTAGTCAATGGGGTGATGAAGGCAAAGGAAAAGTTGTTGATATTTTAAGTGAAAAATATGACATTGTTGCTCGATATCAGGGTGGGGCAAACGCCGGACACACAATCCAAATCGGAGAAACCAAATTCGTTCTCCATTTGATTCCTTCGGGAATTCTACACGAAAAAATGGATTGTGTCATTGGCAACGGAGTTGTTATTGATCCGCAGGCACTTTTGGATGAAATTGATTTCTTAGAAAAAAACGGAATTAGTGTTAAGGACAGACTTTTTATCAGTCAAAATGCACACTTGATTATGCCTTACCACAAAATTATTGATGCATTGAATGAGAAATCAAACAGCAAAATCGGAACTACAGGAAGAGGAATTGGACCATGTTATATTGATAAGTATGCTCGTAAAGGAATCCGAATCGTTGATTTACTCAACAAATCTGAGTTAGAGAAAAAAATCCGTTTAAATCTGGAAGAAAAAAACAACCTTCTGCGAAAAGTTTATGACACTGAGGAATTAGATGTTGATAAAATTGTCAAGGAATATTTAGCCTTTGACGAAAAAATTGATCCGTATATAAAAGACATTCCTCTTTTCCTAAATAATGCAATTAATGATGGGAGAAAAGTTTTGCTTGAAGGTGCTCAAGGTGCTCTGTTAGATGTTGATCACGGGACTTATCCTTATGTTACTTCATCAAATCCTACTTCCGGAGGCGCTTGCACTGGGACAGGAATTCCACCAACGAAAGTTACTTCTGTAATCGGAATTGTTAAAGCTTATACAACAAGAGTTGGATTAGGTCCATTCCCAACTGAATTGACAGATGAAATTGGTGAAACTTTACGGAAAATTGGTGCGGAATTTGGGGCAACAACAGGAAGACCACGACGATGCGGATGGTTCGATGCTTTTCTCGTTAATTATTCCAGAATGATTAATGGAATTGAAAGAGCTGCAATTACAAAGCTTGACGTATTAAGTTTTCTTGATGAAATTAAAGTATGTGTCGGCTATGAAATTAATGGCAAAAAACTTAAATCTTATCCAACAAATGAATGTGATATTGTAAATTCCAAACCAGTATACGAAACCCTGAAAGGTTGGAAAAAAGATATTTCAAATATTTCAGATTATGATTCATTGCCTTCCGAGGCAAAAGATTATCTTAGTTTTATCTCAGTAGAATGCGGTTTTGAAATTAATATTATTTCTGTCGGACCAAGAAGGAAGCAAACTATACAGTTGTAATTAAATAATTCTTTTAAGGCTTTTATGAAAATGACTGGTGGACCGGGTTCACTGCAAATGAAAATGTTTTTATTGATTCTTGCAGTTATTATTGCTTTTTCTACTTGGTATTACACTCAAGACTTGGTGCAGAAACTTCAGCAAAGAGAAAAACAGATAGTTCAGTTATATGCAAACAGTCTTGAGTATATTTCCTCACCGAATTCGCAAACTGTTGATTATACTTTCCCACTTGAAATAATTAAACAAATAGATTTTCCTTTGGTTTTAGTCGATTCACGTGTCACCCCTCCAATAGACTCTGTTGTTGCGATAAGAAATTTCACTTTTGACAGCACTTTAAACGAGCAAAAAAGGAAAGAGTTAATTAAACAGACAATTTTAGAATTATCTACTTTTCATCAGCCAATTTTAGTTATGTACGAAGGTCAAATCCTAAATAAAATTTATTACGGTGATTCAGATTTAATTAAAAGACTTAAATTCTATCCGGTTCTTCAGATTATTTTTGCTGTTTTTTTTATAATTATAGCCTATATCAGTTTTAGTTACCTTAAAAAAAATGAACAAAGCAACATCTGGGTTGGTATGGCAAGAGAAACGGCTCATCAGCTTGGTACTCCTATTTCAAGTTTATTAGGCTGGGAGGAAATTTTAAGAATTAATAATAAAGAGCCCGAAAAAGTTGCTGATGTTGCCAATGAAATGCATAATGATTTAGAGCGACTGAATAAAATTGCAAATCGTTTTTCAAAAATTGGTTCGAAAACTGAACTCAAAATGGAAAATGTTAATGATATTGTAAATAAGGTTATCGATTATTTTAAACGTCGATTGCCGCATTTTTCAAAAATTGTTGAAATAAAAACAGAAGGAAGTGAAAACGTTCGAGCACTAGTAAACATCGATTTATTCGAGTGGGTACTTGAAAATTTAATAAAAAATGCGATTGATGCCCTTGAAGATAAAAAAGAAGGAAGTATTTTGGTTCGGATTATAGACCTTCCTAAATCAGTTGAGATTGAAGTTGAAGACAATGGAAAAGGAATTGAATTCAAAAACAGGAAAGACATATTTCGCCCAGGTTATAGTACAAAAAAACGAGGCTGGGGATTAGGTTTAAGCCTTTCGAAAAGGATTATTAAAGAATATCATAAAGGGAAAATATTTGTAAAACAATCAGGTCTTAATCAGGGAACAACCTTTCTAATTACTTTAAATAAAAATTAATTTCATTTTTTGAGAAAAATTTCCCAGTATTCCGAATTAATAAGATAAATAACCACACTATCCTAAATTAAATCACTTTTTTGTTGGCATGATGCTTGAGGTAATTGAGAATATGGATGAAATGATTACCCCTCCTTAAATTACAAATCAGGCTGTTAAAATTGTGCCCTCGGTTTTAACAGCCTTCCCTCTAAAAAATCATGAAATAAAATAGCAAACACATTTTTACTCCTCAGGTTAAATCTTCAAACTTTTACTAAATTAAAAAAACCTTACTAATAGATATCCAATTGGTTAATATTATTACGCTATTTGATAATTATTTCTTAAATTAGAACCAAATTAATTAGAGGAATTTATGGCTGGAAGACCTTCGTGGGATAATTATTTTTTAAAAATGGCAATGTTAGTATCCGAACGGGCAACTTGTCCGAGGATGCATGTCGGTTGTGTTTTAGTAAAAGATAAGCAAATATTATCAACTGGATATAATGGTTCCATTCCCGGCGATGACCATTGCGATGATGCCGGTTGCATTGTTGTTGATAATCATTGCGTGCGAACCATTCATGCCGAAATGAACGCACTTCTTCAATGTGCTTCACACGGTGTAAATACGAAAGGTGCTACCGCTTATATCACAAATATGCCTTGCACAAATTGCTCAAAATCTCTTATTGCGGCGGGGATAAAAGAAATTGTAATCTTTTCAAATTACCATGACACACTTGCCGATGAGTTTTTCAAGAAAGCAGGAGTTAATATCAAAATTATTGACATGCCTGATAAAACCATTAAATATGATTTAGAAAAATTTTCATCAGCTGTTCAAATCCATAAGCACTAAAATTTAATAACGAGAAAATTATGACTTCTATCAGCACACTGAATCAAGAATGTTTACAAAAATACTTTACTCTAAATAATTTTTTCAATCGGGATTTGAGCTGGATTGAATTTAATAAAAGAGTGATTGAAGAGGCATTTACAAAGAATTTGCCGCTTCTTGATAAAATTAAATTTATCTCCATTTTCTTTTCAAATCTCGATGAATTCTTTATGATTCGTGTTTCCGGATTAACAGAACAGGTCAAAGCGAAAATTATTGAACCAACAATTGACGGATTAACACCATCTGAATGCTTAATAAAAATTGAGAATGAAATAAAACCACTCATAAATGATATTTATGATTATTGGAACAACTATATTGTTAATGAACTTAGCGAAAGCAAAATTATCATCACAAAATTTGATGACTTGAATAAAACCGAACAAAACAACTTGAGAAGGTATTTCTATAAAGAAATTTTTCCGGTTTTAACTCCGCTTGCCTTTGATCCGGGGCGTCCATTTCCACACATTTCTAATCTAAGTTTAAGTTTTGCTGTTTTAATAAAAAAAACATTTAATGAAAGACATTTTGCCCGCGTAAAAATACCATCAAACTTACCTCGATTAGTAAGAATCGACAATATATTTGATTCAACATCCAAGAAAAACAATTCAAACACAATTAAATTTATTTGGCTCGAGGATTTAGTGCGGAATAATTTGTGTGAGTTATTTCCTGGAATTGATTTAATCGAAGCTCACAGTTTCAGAGTAACTCGCGATACGGATATGGAAATTCAGGAAGATGAGGCAGATGATTTGCTTTCAGTAATTGAAGAAAATATTAAACAGCGCAGATTTGGTTCTGTTGTTAGGCTCGAAGTTGAAACTTCAATTCCTGATTTCATGCTGGAAACATTAAAAGAAAATTTACAAATTGATGATCGTGAAGTTTATAGAATTGATGGTCCACTTGGACTTAGTTCTGTAATGGAATTATATGGGCTTCCGATGCATAACTTAAAAGAGAAAGCGTTTTTTCCAATAACTCCTCCTGTATTTGAAACATCTTCAAACTTTTTTTCACTAATAAAGAAAAATGATATTCTGCTTCATCATCCTTATGATTCATTTACGCCTGTTGTTGATTTTATCAAACAAGCAACTTATGACCCCGATGTATTGGCGATTAAACAAACATTATATCGTGTTGGAGCAAATTCTCCAATTGTAAAATCTTTAATTGAAGCAGCCGAACAGAAAAAGCAGGTTGCGGTTTTAGTTGAATTGAAAGCAAGATTTGATGAGGAAAACAATATCTATTGGGCAAGAGAATTGGAAAAAGCTGGGGTGCATGTTGTTTATGGTTTGGTCGGATTAAAAACTCATGCAAAAATGACATTGGTTGTAAAGCGAGAATCAGATGGCGTGAAAAGATATGTGCATTTATCAACCGGAAATTATAATACGTCAACGGCAAAATTATATACTGACTTTGGTTTGTTTACTTGCAATGAAGAAATATGTTCAGATGTTTCTGAAATTTTCAATTTTCTTACAGGTTACTCGGAGAAAAAGAAATTCAACAAATTAATAGTTGCTCCAATTAATACCCGCGAAAAAATTCTTTCTTTAATTGAAAGAGAAATCAGACATGCGAAAAAAGGACAGGCTGCAAGAATAATTTTCAAATTGAATTCATTAGTTGACCCAACTTCAATTGCTGCTTTGTACGAAGCTTCAACATCAGGTGTGAAAATAGATTTAATTGTTAGAGGAATCTGCTGCCTTGTTCCTCAGATTCCCGGTTTAAGTGAAAATATCAGAGTTACAAGTATTGTCGGAAGATTTCTTGAGCATAGCCGCGTTTATTATTTTCTAAATAACGGAGAGGAAGAGATTTATCTCAGCAGTGCTGATTTGATGCAGAGAAACCTCGACAGAAGAGTGGAAGTAACTTTCCCCGTTGAAAACGCAAAACTGAAATCTCTGATTAAAACCAGTTTGCTAAATACTGCAATTGAAGATACAGAAAAGTCACGTATACTTTTGCCAAACGGAAGATATGTTAATTCAGTTCGTGTTTTTAATCAGGATAAAATTAACACACAGGAAAATCTTATGAATTTTGTCATTAATCAAGCAAAGAAAATTCAGAAGAAAGAAAAGTTTATTGTGCGGAAAAAATTTTAACCTGCAAAAATTCTCCATACCTGTGCAGTGAAAAAGCAAACAATAACTCCTAATAAAATGGGAAGAAATGTAGCTACGAATGTCCATTTCATGCTTTTGGTTTCTTTGTAAATAGTATAAATTGTCGTCGAACAAGGGTTGTGCAAAAGACTGAACAACATTATTGAAAGCCCAGTCAATGTCGTCCAACCGCCGGCTTTCAATATTTCAGCAGTTGCATTTATTGAATCAGTTTCAAATAAGACTCCATTTCCCACGCCGGCACCGGCAATGTTTACAGTCAACGTTGTCAGCATTAAAATTGTTGGTAGCACTATTTCATTTGCGGGAATTGCAATAATATAAGCAAGCAATATCACCCCATTCAATCCCAACATCATTCCAAATGGATTTGAAAAATCAACAAAATATTTTGCGAGTGTGATATTGTTTATCTCAACATTTGCAACTAACCAAATAACAACACCAGCGGGAGCCGCAAAAACTACCGCTCTCCAAAGTACAATTAGAGTTCTGTCAATTAATGAAGTGTAAATAGTTTGCCAAAATCTTGGCGGGCGATACGGAGGTAGTTCCAGACTGAAAGCAGAACCCACCCCTTTTAACAATGAATTTGAAAGCGACCATGAAACTGCAAACGAAAAAAGTACACCTAAAACCGCAATAAAAATCACTGCAGCCGAAGATACAATCCCTGCAACATAAGACGGAACAACAGATCCAATAAATATCGTTGCAATCAATATTTGTGTGGGCCAGCGACCATTGCACAATGAAAAATTATTTGTAATTATTGCAATTAATCTTTCACGCGGACTATCGATAATCCGAGATGCAACAACACCTGCAGCATTGCAACCAAATCCCATCGTCATAGTCAATGCTTGCTTTCCATGTGCCCCAACTCTTTGATAAATTCCATCCAAATTAAAAGCTACTCGAGGAAGATATCCGAAATCTTCGAGAAGAGTAAACAACGGGAAAAATATTGCCATTGGCGGTAGCATTACACTGACAACCCACGCAGCTGACAAATAAGCCCCGTCAATTAATATTCCGTCAATGAAATTTGGCATTGATAAAAATGCTGAAAATGATTTTAGCAGTCCATGCAATAGGTCAACTAAGAGATATGACAAAAAAGCTGATGGAATATTCGCACCCTGAATTGTCAACCAAAAAACTATTGCCAACAAAGCAAGCATAATTGGGAATCCGTATATTTTGCTGGTTAGGATTCTGTCAAGTTTGAAGTCTAAAGTTGATGATACGTTTTTATCTGTAACTGTATTTTCGGCGATACTCGAAGCTTCTTTATAAATTGTTTCAATTACAGCATCATGAAAATCATCACCAATTTCCCACCTGTATTTCTCTGCTTTTTTAATAATATTTTTTTTATTCATTTAGTTCACTGACTTTCTGATTTTCTAAAATTTCTCCAATTTTTCCTGTTTCTACAGATTCGATAATATTTTGATCTCCTTCAAGAATCCTCATCGCAACCCAGCGTGAATTTGGTAGTAGCGGAAATTCTTTTTTTAATTCATTTGAAATATCATTAATCGCATTTTCGATACTTGGATGATATTTAGATATTCTTCGGGGTTTGCAAATATATTTCCCCTGAATAACTTCATCAATTGCGGTCAGTAATTCTGTGATTCCAATTTTCTGCCTTGCCTGACATGGAATTACAGGAATACCAAGTTCTTTCGAAAGTGATTTGACATCAACAAAAATATTATTCCTCTCAGCTTCATCAACAAGATTCAGACATAAAACTGCACGGTCAGTAATTTCCAAAACTTGCAATGTTAAATTTAGATTTCTTTCAAGACGTGTTGCATCAACAACAATAACGGTTACATCGGGCTGCCCGAACAAAATAAAATTCCTTGCAATATCTTCATCCGTGCTTGTTGACAACAACGAATATGTACCGGGTAAGTCAACAATTTTGTATTTCTTGTTTTTAAATACAAAACCGCCTTCTGCCCGCGAAACAGTTTTACCGGGCCAATTCCCGGTATGCTGTTTCAATCCTGTTAAACTGTTAAATACAGTACTTTTGCCGGTGTTTGGATTTCCGGCAAGTGCAATAACATAATCAAAATCACTCATATCAATTCCGAGCGATTTTAAATTACTTAAATTATGAGCCGGACAAGTGGAACAATTACTTTCTATCTCTTTCATAATCAAACTTTCTCAACTAAAATTTGTTTTGCAGTATTATTTCGTAAAGCAACTATAGCCCCGCGTACTTTGTAACCGCGAGGGTCATTCCCTAAACTTTCAATTTCAGTTGATATTTTTGAGCCGGGAACAATGCCAAAATCCAGCAATCGTCTTCTTTGCTGCCCCCTGCACGATTTTAAAATTGATAAAACCACAGCATTTTTTCCTTTCTCCAAATCTGAAAGCGGAATTGCACCAGCGGGAAAATAAACTTCTGTTTTGATTTTTTCTAAAGTAATATTTTTTATCAATTCTGATGTAAGTCTGATTTTTTTCCCGTTAAGTTCAATTTCAACAGAGTCTTTTCCGATTTTCAAAATGTTAATAACCGCACCGACAGAAATATTCTGTTCAATAATTTTTTTATAAATTTCTTTTGGCTGATCTTCGATATGAATAATTCTTACAGTTTCGCCTTCAGCAAAAACATAAAAAGAAAGCCCTATGAAAGGTGGCAACTCTCCAGTCTTTGTGGGAATCGGATCTCCGTGTGGGTCATAAAGCGGATTTCCGATTTTTTTATTTATCTCTTCTACTTCACTTTCAGTCAGCGAATGCTCTTTTTCTTCTGCTTCGGAATGCCATTCAGATTCGCGGATACTTGTTTCCTCTGCCAGATATTTTTCCCAGATTCTGTGTGTCCTTATAATCCGTAGTGCGTATTCACTGCCCTGTTTTGTTAATTTTATATTATCATCAGTAATTTCAGCAAGATTCATCTCTTCAAGTCTGTGCAAAATATTCTTAAAACTTTCTCCTTTTACTTTTAAATAACCGGAAAGCTGATTTAAAGTGATACTTAATTTTTCGTATTCCGATTCATAAAGAAATTTTAATGAATCTTCAACATAAATTTTCTGTTTACTGATTTTTGATTTCTTATACATTGCGTATAATCCATATTTTGGAAATAAAAATATGGTTAAAATAATCAGTACAGTTATTCCAAAAATCAAATTTAATATTGGTTGAATCATTTTACTTTCATTTTTGTTATTTAAACAGAAAACTCGTTTTATTAATTCAAAATATTATTGTGAGACTACTGAAATATTGCTTGTTTGTTAGTCTGAACCTGTCGAAGTCCGACAATTTCTATGTAAATCACACTTCGACACGCTCAGTGTAACACTTTCTTTGAATTATTCAAGCGTCTTGTTAATATAATCCTGTAAAACTTAAATATGGTTAAGTAATAATAATTATATAAATTTCGAATCAAAAATAGGAAAAATTATGTCAATTACTAAAGATTCCGTACTTAAAGCATTATCAAAAGTCAATGATCCCGATCTTCACAAAGATCTTGTTTCATTAAAAATGGTAAAAGAAATTGAAATTAGCGGAAATGATATCAAAGTAAATATTCAGTTGACTACACCTGCATGCCCGTTAAAAGATAAAATTAAAGATGACTGTGTTACTGCTATTAAATCAGAAATTCCTGAAGCAAATAAAATTTCTGTAAACATGGATGCAAAGGTTGTATCAAATAACAATATTCCCGATCGTTCAATTTTGCCCGGTGTTAAAAACACAATTGCAGTTGCAAGCGGGAAAGGTGGTGTTGGAAAAAGCACTGTCGCTGTAAATCTTGCAGTTGCACTCGCAAAACAAGGTGCAAAAGTTGGTTTGATTGATGCGGATATTTACGGACCAAGCATTCCATTGATGCTTGGACTGACTGAGAAACCTCAAATATTTCAGGATCCAAATTCAGAGAAGATGTTGCCGCTTGAAAGTTATGGTGTAAAATTAATGTCAATCGGATTTTTAATTGAAGATGATTCTCCAGTAATTTGGCGGGGACCAATGGCAAGCGGTGCAATAAAACAATTTATGACAGATGTGAATTGGGGCGAACTGGATTATTTGTTTTTCGATATGCCGCCCGGAACTGGCGATATTCAATTAACACTTGTTCAAACAATTCCTTTAACCGGTTCTGTTATCGTTACTACTCCGCAAGAAGTTTCATTAATCGATGCTAAAAAAGGATTGAAAATGTTTTCCCGTGTCAATGTTCCTGTATTTGGAATAATTGAAAATATGAGTTACTTTATCGCACCGGATACAGGAAACAGATATGAAATATTTGGCTCCGGTGGAGGCGAAAAACTTGCTTTGGAACTTGAAACAAAATTTTTAGGCGGAATCCCGATTGATCCGAGAATTCGCGTTGGTGGGGATAAAGGAAAGCCGATTGTTTTCGATATTCCGGAAAGTGAAGAAGCAAAAATAATTACCGGAATTGCGCAAAATTTGGCTGCACAAATCAGTATAAATAATCAAGTTTCCCTCTCAGCAAATATTGAAATAGATTTGGGAAATTAGAGGAGTAAAAAAATGAATCAGAATGTAAAAGAAAGAATATCAACCGCACTTGAAATGATTCGTCCCTACTTAAAGGCCGATGGAGGTGATGTTGAACTTGTTAATGTAACTGAAGATGGAATTGTGGAAGTAAAACTAACGGGTGCTTGTGTTGGCTGCCCAATGTCGCAAATGACTTTGCGAGCTGGAGTTGAAAGAGCATTGATTCGCGAAGTTCCTGAAATTAGAAGAGTTGAAGCAATAATTTAGGAGAAAAAATGAATAAATATGTAATTGCCGGAAATTGGAAGATGAATAACGACCTTAAGGAATCAATCACTTTGGTTTCGGAAATTAAAACTTCTTTGGAAAAAAGAGAAAATATTGATGTAATTCTTTGTCCTCCATTTACATCTTTGGAAACAGCCAGCGCTTTGTTGAAAGATTCGCATATTAAACTCGGCGCACAAAATATGCATTTTGAAGATAGTGGAGCTTTCACGGGTGAAATTTCAGCAAAAATGCTAAAAAGTGTTGGGTGTGAATATGTTATTTTAGGTCATAGCGAAAGAAGAACGATTTTCAATGAAACTGACGAAGTAATCAACAAAAAAATAAAGAAAGCCTTGTCTGAAAACTTAAAAGTAATTTTTTGTATCGGCGAAACTTTGGAAGAAAGAGAAAAAGGAATTACTAATTCAATACTTGAAAAACAATTGAAAAACGGATTGCAGGATATTACCTCTTCACAAATGGATGAATTAATTGTCGCTTACGAACCTGTTTGGGCAATCGGAACAGGAAAAACCGCTTCACCTCAGCAAGCTGAGGAAGCTCATAATTTTATCAGATCGATAATCTCTGAAATTTTTTCTGATTTTATTGCAGAAAGTACGATTATTCAATATGGTGGTAGTGTGAAGCCAGATAATGCAAAGGAATTAATGGGGCAAGATAACATAAATGGGGCTTTAGTCGGCGGAGCTTGTTTAAAATCAAAGTCTTTTGTAGAAATAATTAATGCCGTGAATTAATCATTTTTCAGGCTAACTTATTGATTTAGAATAAGTTAGCCTATTTTCTTTTAATTGCTTTCGCCTCTTTGTTGTATTATATTTGCATTCTTT
>Ga0210044_10000693_pt1 | contig 51175 bp, 51 predicted proteins | sample CryGey13umfilter_2_FD_183959 | JGI IMG/M metagenome (GOLD analysis project Ga0210044, IMG submission 183959) | Groundwater microbial communities from aquifer in Utah, USA - Crystal Geyser 4/9/14 3 um filter (SPAdes) (version 2) | ecosystem: Environmental > Aquatic > Deep subsurface >...
GTGGCTCGTCCACCGACCACGCGACGGACGCGTTCCAAGTCGGAGCGCAAGACGCACCGGGCGACTCACCCAGCGACAGCGCCGCGGGCACATTCCGACAATGGATGTCGCATGCGATTATTCAGCTCACTTCGATGGTCTTCGCCGCGCCTGCCTGACGGAGGGCGATCTGCACCCAAGCGAAGCGAGCAGGCGCATGGGAGCTCCGAGGTAGGAAGCAAAGTACGAGTCATGTGGAAGCATACTTTCCCCTTTGGTACCACACGCGACGTGGGCCCGAACATGCGCGCGCGCCTCGCGCGATCGGATAGACCAAAGCACGGAGGTCCCCCATGCTCTTGGCGCTGCTCCTCGCTCTCGTCGGATGCACCCCCACCACGCCCGCGGACCCCGACCCGGGCACCGCGACCGAGCCGGGCACCGACTCAGAGACCAGCGATCCACCGGTGCTCACGATCGACGACGTGCAGCAAGCGCTGCATGACGGCGCCTGGAGCCACGGTTGGCCCGAGCACAGCGACGACGACTGGTGGGTCTTCCTCAGCCCAACATGCGTCAGCGTCGCGGGCGACTTCAACGACTGGACGCCGCAGCCCATGCTCTCCGGCGACAACTTCTGCTGGCTCACGCTCGCGATCCCCTCGCCAGCGGGCGCGCGCTACAAGTTCACCGACGGCACCGACTACTGGGCCGACCCCAACGCCCGCAGCTACACCTACGACGAAAATGGCGAGATCAGCTTGGTGATGCCCGACAGCGCCGCGCACATCGAGCGCTGGCCTGGCTTGTCGGGGCACGGCCTCGCGCCTCGCGACGTGCGCGTGTGGGTCCCCGAGGGGCCCGGCCCCTGGTCCGTGCTCTACGCGGCGGACGGCCAGAACCTCTTCGACCCCGCCGCGCCGTGGGGCGGCTGGCGCCTCGGCGAGGCCCTCGCGCGCTCGGCGCCGCAGGTGCTCGTCGTCGGCGTCGACAACACCGTCGATCGCCTGGAGGAGTACGGTCCCGGCGAGGAGGTGCGCGACGGCGTCGCTATGCACGGCCACGCGCAGGACTGGGCCGCGCTCGTCACCCTCGACCTGCGTGCTCACATCGACAACACCTACCCCACCTCCGGGACCAACGGCCTCATGGGCTCGTCCATGGGCGGCCTCGTCTCGCTGGCGACCGCCGACCTCTACCCCGCCCAGTACGAGTTCGTGGCGGCCCTCTCGCCCTCGCTCTGGTGGGGCCACGTCGGGTTCGACACGCCCGGCCAGCAGGGTCCGTGGATCGACGCAGGCCCTCGCAACATCACGGTCTACCTGGACTCTGGCGGCGCCGATGGCGGCGATGGCTGCACCGATCCAGATGGCGACGGCTACCCCGAGGACGACCCCAACCAGACGGACGGCTACTGCAACACCCGGCAGCTCGCCGACGACCTCGCCGCGGCTGGCTACACCTGGGATCAGGACCTGTTCCACTGGCACGACGCAGGCGCCGAGCACAACGAGGCCGCGTGGGCGGCGCGCGTCGACCGTCCGCTCGCGATCTTCGCCGGCCAGTGAGCTGGCGGATAGCCCGCCCTCATGCGTCGCCTCGCCGTCATCCTCCTCATCGCCGTCGCCACCGCAGCCGGTTCGTTGTACTGGCTGCATGATGGCGACCTCGCCGCCGCCGTCGAGCCGCTCAAAGCCGAGTGGAACGCCGACGTGCTCGCCGCAGACGCCGGCGTGACCGAAGCGCCGCCTCCCGCCAAGGAGCCCACCCCATGAGCACCCCCGCCCTCGCCAAGCCCCGCTGGCTCAAGGTCCGCATGCCGGGCTCGCCCCGCTACCACGAGCTCAAGGCCCGCAAGCGCGAGCTCGCCCTCTCCACCGTGTGCGAAGAGGCGCGCTGTCCGAACATCGGCGAGTGCTGGGGCGGCGGCACCGCCACCTTCATGGTCATGGGCGACACCTGCACGCGAGGCTGTCGCTTCTGCGCGGTCAAGACGCTCAAGCAGCCCGCGCCGCTCGACCCCAACGAGCCCACCAACCTCGCCGAGGTCGTCGCTGAGCTGGACCTCGACTATGTCGTGCTCACCTCCGTCGACCGCGATGACCTCGAAGACGGCGGCGCCGCGCACTTCGCCGCGTGCATCGAGGCGATTCACGCGCGCACCCCAAAGACCCTCGTCGAGGTCTTGATCCCAGACTACCTGGATGATGCGCTGCACGCCGTCGTCGACACGCACGCCACCGTGGTCGCCCACAACATCGAGACCGTCGAGCGGCTCCAGGGCTCGGTTCGCGACCGCAAGGCGAGCTATGCCCGCTCCATGGCCGTGCTTCGCGGCATGAAGGCGCGGCGCCCCGGCGTCTACACCAAGTCCTCGATCATGGTGGGCGTCGGCGAGACCGAGGCCGAGGTGGTGCAGACCATGCGCGACCTGCGCGCCGAGGGCTGCGACTTCCTCACCTTGGGCCAGTACCTCCAGCCCTCCCCAAAGCACCTCCCAGTAATCGCCTTTGTGACTCCCGAACAGTTCGACGGGTACGCAGCGATCGGCAAGGAGCTCGGCTTCGGCTACGTCGCGTCAGGGCCGCTCGTGCGCAGCTCCTACCGAGCGGGCGAGTACTTCATCCGCGAGGTCATCGAGGCGGGGCGGCAGGCTCAGTAGCGCCTATCCCTCAACACGCCGAGCGCTTGCGACGATGAGCGCTCCATGCGGGTCGCTCCTACACTCCCCGCCCTGTCCACGTCGACACCGCGCGCGTCGACGGGTGAGGTGCGCCCTGCGCCTGCGCCCCCCGAGACCGCGGGCGACGAAGCTGGCGTCGTGGTGTCGCTCTCGCCCGACGCCCGCGAGGCGCTCGACCAGCGCGCGCGCGATCAAGAGCTGCAGCAGCTTCGCGGCGATCTTCAGCACGCGCAGCTCCGCGAGGATGAGGCGCGGCAAGCAAAGGAGAAAGCAAAGGAAGCGAGCGCACCAGGGCACCTGAGCGAGGAGGAGCAGCAGTCGGTCGACGCTCTCAAGGCACGCGATCGCGAGGTTCGCGCCCATGAGCAAGCGCACGTCGCCGCCGCCGGGGGCTACGCCGGGACACCCTCCTACGACACCCAGCAGGGCCCCGACGGACGCGCCTACGCCATCGGCGGCCACGTCTCCATCGACACCAGCCCCGCGAGCACGCCGGAGGCCACCATCGCCAAGATGCGCGCCGTGAAGGCCGCCGCCACCGCTGCGGGCGAGCCCTCACTAGCGGACGGCCGCGTCGCAGCCAAGGCCGCCGCCCAGCTCGCCCAAGCGCGGGCTGCGAACGCCTACAGCGCCGTCGCACAAGCGACCGCGTCAGGAGATCTGCCACAGATCAGCACCTTGAACGGCTCTGAGGCTGCCGACGCCTAGCGTCGACCCCCGGCGCGCTATAGCCGCGGCCGTCACTCGGAGCCCCTGCTTGAAGTCCCCGTCCTCAGCCCTGTCCAGCGGATTGCTCGGGGTCCTCTTCTTTGCGGGCTCATTGCCCGCGACCCGCGCCGCGGTGCTGGAGCTTTCTCCTCTATTTCTGACGAGCGCGCGCGCAGCCATCGCGGCGCTCTTTGCCATCACCGCGCTCACCGCGCTGCGGGCCAAGCGGCCGAAAGCGGCGGACCTCCCACGCCTCGGGGCGGTCGTCGCCGGCGCGGTCTTCGGATTCCCGCTCCTGTCAGCCATGGCGTTGCGCGACGTGACCGCCGTACACTCCATCGTGTTCGCAGCGTTTTTGCCTGTCTCAACCGCGATCTTTTCCGTAGTCCTCGGCGAGCCGCGCCCCCACCCTGCCTTCTGGGCCTTCGCGGCGATGGGCACAGGCGTGGTGCTGCACTACGCCACCTCAGGCGGCTTCGCGGCTTCCGGGCGGGCCGATCTGCTGCTCTTCATCGCGGTGAGCCTGGCGGGCCTCGGCTACGCCGCTGGCGCGCAGCTCGCCCGTCGCATCGGCGGCTGGCAGGTCATCTCCTGGGCGCTGGTCGGCTCGCTCCCGGTGACGGCCTCGCTCGCGCTGTGGAACCTCCCGCCCAACGTGGGCGACGTGTCGCTCGCGGCGTGGGCGGGCCTCGCCTACGTCTCGGTCTTCAGCATGTTCGTCGCGTTCTTGTTCTGGTACCGAGGCCTCGCGCTCGGCGGGATCGCGGCGGTGAGCCAACTTCAGCTGCTGCAGCCCTTCTTGAGCCTGCTCATCGCCGCCGCAGTGCTCGCTGAGCCCATCGACAGCGCGGTGTGGCGCGTGCTCGCGATGCTCCTGCTCTGCGTCGCCGGGGCCCGTCGAAGCACGCTGTCTCCAGCGCCTACGCGCGCCCACGCAGCGCCCGCCGCTCGTGCCGAATCGCCCTCCGCACCACCACAAGCACCGCGCGGGCGCGTACTCAATGGATGATTACATCTCCTGAGTAGGATTCGACCTCGTTCTTTTCCGATAATTGGCCTCGGTAGCACAACACGGTTGCGCACTCTGCTCGCGAAGGGGTACCCCAGTACGCGAGGCTGCGGCCTCACTGGAGGATCCGATGCACAAGTCATTCCCTTTCTTGGCGCTCCTCGCGCTCTCGGCCTGCGGGGCCCCTGACATCGCCACCCCGATCGTCGGCACCTACGTCGGCTCGTTTAGCGGGCCTGTCGTGTCGGACGCGTACACCGTGACCGTCGCCAAGGTGGACAACAGCACGGTCGGCATCAGCGGCGCGGACTTCACCACGGTCGAGTTCCCGCTCATGGAGACCGGCGACCTCACCACGAGCACCGCCACCTTCATGGACGGCGCGCTCTCGGCGAACACGACCGACGGCACCCTTGACTTCTCCTGGACCACCGGCACGACCCTCGCGTTCTCCGGCGTGCTCGACGGCACCGTCGACCCCGGGACCGACACGGACACTGCCACGGGCACCGACACAGACACGGACACCGGCACCACCCCCGCCGCGGACTGCAACATCACCGTGCCCGCGACCGCGACCGTCGTCACGAGCTCGCTCAACGCGCTCTCGGGCGGCGAGGACGTGCTGGTCTGCGCCGGCGCCTCGCTCAACGCTGTCGCCGACAACGTCACCGTCTACGTCCTAGGCGACGGCTCCGTGAACCTGACCGGCGACAACGCGGACGCGTGGGCCGCCGGCGCTGCGTCCATCAACATCACCGGCAGCAACGCCACCGCGCACTCCACGAGCGCCGCCACGGTGAACCTCGTCGGCGCCCTGAACGACGACGTCAGCTGCACCGCCGTCGCCATCGACGTGAGCGCGGTCGCGAGCGGCTGCTGATCCGATGAACGCGCCGTGCCCCAGCCTCGGTCGGGGTGCGGCGCGCGCACACGCGCCCCCTATGGCCGAACAGGTTAGGCTCGCTCCCTTCACGGAGTGACCATGCCCGAGCCCCTCCTCCTCTCCGAGCAGCCGCGCCCTGGCGCCCTCGCGCTGCCGATCGCCGACCGCGCGAACGTGGCGCTGGCCACCGGAGTTGCCCTCGCGGGCAAGCCCGTGATCGTCGAGCTCAGCTCCACGCAGCGCCTGCTCGCCAGCGTCGAGGCCCTCGCCGAGGCCGCGTCCATGGGCGCCCGCTTGCCGATGGTCGTCACCGTGCCCTACGGCGACGAAGCCGGCGCCCGCGTCGACCGCCCCGTGCTCGACACCCTCGCCACCCTCCCCGGCCTCGCGGTCGTCTGCGCCAGCACCGCCGCCAGCGCTGATCCGCTCACAGCCTCGCTCCTGGACGCTGGGCGCCCCGCGGTGCTGCTCGTACCCCGCACCCTCGGGCAGGGCCCTGCGCGCCTCGCCCCCACCCGCCTGCGCGAGGGCGCGCACGCCACCGTGCTCGCTTGGGGGGCCGGCGTCGACGCCGCCTTGGACGCCGCCGACACCCTCGCGCGCGAGGGCTTGGAGCTCACCGTCGTCGACCTCGTCCAGCTCCACCCGCTGCCCAGCCAGGCGGTCGCCACCTGGGTGAGCGCCACCGGGCGCCTGCTCGTGGCCGGCGAGACCGCCTTCGCGACCCGCGCGCTGCTCCTCGGCCTTCAAGGCGCCTTCTGGCACCTAGAGGCGCCGCCGACCGCCTGCGCGCCGAACTCCACCGCCATCGCCGCCGCCGCGCGCGAGACCATCCTGTCCTAGAGGTCGAAGATGTCCAACGTGTTCCCCATGCCCGAGATCGGCGAAGGCGTCCTCGAGGGTGAGATCGTCGAGTGGAAGGTGAAGCCAGGCGAGAGCGTCGCCGTCGACCAGCCGCTCTGCGAGGTCATGACGGACAAAGCGAGCGTCGAGGTCTCCTCCCCGCGCGCTGGCGTCATCGCGCGCGTCTTTGGCGAGCCCGGCGACATGATCAAGATTCACGCGCCGCTCGTGGAGTTCGGCGCGGCCGGTGTGGTCCTCGCGCCCACGCCCAAGTCGGCTCCCGTCGCCGCGCCAGCCGTCGCTGCCAAGCTCGACATCCCGAGCGCCCCCACGGTGAGCGCCGGCGTGAAGGCCGCCCCCGCGGTGCGTCGCCACGCCCGCGAAGCCGGCGTTGACCTCGCGAACATCAACGGCTCGGGCCCCGGCGGCCGCGTCACCCACGACGACGTCATCGCCACCAGCGCCAACCAGGGCGCCACCCCCTACGTCGCCAAGGCGCTGCCGCAGGTGACCGCCGGCCAGACGCAGCGCGTGCGCATCATCGGCCTGCGCCGCAAGATCGCCGAGCAGATGACGCGCTCCAAGCACACCGCCGCTCACTTCACCTATGTGGAGGAGGCCGACTGCGAGAACCTGGTGCAGGTGCGCGGCATGCTCAAGCAGAGCGCCGCCGAGCGCGGCATCAAGCTCTCTTACCTGCCCTTCGTGCTCAAGGCGTGCAGCCTCGCCTTCCGCGAGTTCCCGAACTTTAACGCCCGCATGGACGAGGACGCCTTCGAGCTCGTCGTGCACGCGGAGCACCACATCGGCTTCGCCTGCGACACCCCCGGCGGCCTCATGGTGCCGATCATCAAGAACGTCGAGCAGAAGTCGGTCTTTCAGATCGGGGCGGAGATGGCCGACCTCACCGAGCGCGTGCGCGTCGGCAAGGCGCGGCTCGACGAGCTCACCGGCGGCACCTTCACCGTCACCGGCGTCGGCACCATGGGCGTGCTCGCCACCCCCATCCTCAACGTGCCCGAGGTCGCGATCCTCGGCTTTAACGCCATTCGCGACCAGGTCGTCTTCCACGAGGGCGTGATTCAGGTGCGCAAGCGCGTGATGCTCTCGGGCTCCTTCGACCACCGCATCATCGACGGCGCCGAGGCCGCGCGCTTCACCGCCCGGGTTCGCGAGCTGCTGGAGAACCCAGGCCCCATGCTGTTGGAGGTCGCGTGACCCTCACCGACGCCGTCCAGCGCGTCCTCGACGCCGACGCCGCGCTCCAAGCCACGAGCGCGCCCTTTCCCCTGCCCATCGGCGGCCTCGAAGCCGTCGTCGTCGGCGCCGTCACTGCCCTTGAGCGCGGCGACTGGTGGGTGCCCGGCCTGCGCGAGCGCGCGGGCGCGATCCTCCGTGACGTAGGTCTGGAGCGCCTCAGCGACGGGTTCGCCGGCGCCCTGCCCTACAAGGTCGCCCCGCCCACGCCCAGCCCGGCGCTGCGCGCGCTGCACGCGGTCGGCCTCGCCCTCGGCGCTGAGCGCCCCGCCTTGGTGCACCTCGGCGTGGGCTCCGCCGCCGACGGCGCCTTCACCGAGGCCCTCAACCTCGCCGCCCTCACCGGCGCGCAGGTCATCTTCCTCGTCGCGGTCCACCCGCTGAACGGGGACGCCCCCCTCGCCAAGCAGCTCGCGAGCAGCCCCGCAGCGCTCGCCGCCGCTTATGGCATCGCCACCACCACCGTCTCGGGCGCCGACGCTCAAGCGGTCCACGACGCCGTCCTCGCCGCGCGCACCGCCGGCGGCCCGCACCTCATCCAAGCCGACCTGCCAAGGCAGGCCTGACGGAGCTCCCCATGTACGACTACCAGGCCCTCGTCATCGGCGCCGGCCCCGGCGGCTACCCCTGCGCCATCCGCCTCGGCCAGCTTGGCCTCAAGACCCTCTGCGTGGAGAAGGAGGCGTGGGGCGGCGTCTGCCTCAACGTCGGCTGTATCCCCAGCAAGGCGCTCATCAACGCGAGCCTGCGCCTGGTAGAGATGCGCCACGCCGACGCCATGGGGCTGCGCGTCGCGGGTGACGTCACCGTGGACATGCCCGCGCTGCAAGCCTGGAAGGGCCAGGTCGTCAGCAAGCTCACCAAGGGCGTCGAGCAGCTCCTCAAGGGCAACGGCGTCGAGCGAGCCCTCGCCACCGCGCGCCTCCTGGACGCCCACACCGTCGAGCTCACCAGCGCCGACGGCGTGCGCACCGTCACCGCCGAGCACATCGTCGTCGCCACTGGCTCCTCGCCGATTCAGATCCCCGGCTTCGCCTTCGCCGACGCGCCCATCCTCGACTCCACCGGCGCCCTCGCCCTCACCGAGGTGCCGGCTTCGCTCGTGGTCATCGGCGGCGGCGTCATCGGCTTGGAGCTCGGCACCGTCTACGCGCGCCTTGGCTCCAAGGTCACCGTCGTGGAGATGCTCGACCAGGTGCTGCCCGGCGTCGACCCCGACGCGGTCAAGCTCCTCGCCCGCAAGCTCAAGAAGGACGGCGTCGAGGTCCTGCTCCAGACCCGCGCGCTCGGCTGGGAAGCGGGCGACAAGGGCATCATCGTCAAGGCAGCGGGCAAGGACGGCGTCGAACGCCAGCTCCCGGCCGACTACGCGCTGGTGACCGTGGGCCGTCGTCCCAACACCGAGGGCTTCGGCCTGCGCGAGCTCGGCGTCGCCTTCGACGGCCCCTTCGTGAAGGTCGACGGGCAGCTCCGCACCAGCGTGCCCAGCGTCTTCGCCATCGGCGACCTCATCGGCAACCCGATGCTCGCCCACAAGGCCACCCACGACGGCGAGGTCGTCGCCGAGGTCATCGCCGGCCACGACGTGGTCTGGGACGCCCGCGCCATCCCCGCCGTCGTGTTCACGGACCCCGAGATCGCCCAGGTCGGCCTCACCGAGGACCAAGCCAAGGAGCAGGGTCGCGCGATCCGCATCGGCAAGGTGCCCTTCGCCGCCATCGGCAAGGCCATCGCGAACAACGCCACTGACGGCTTCGTGAAGGTGCTCATCGACGCAGAGTCCAAGGTGATCCTGGGCGCCACGATCTACGGCGCCCACGCCTCAGACCTCATCTCCGAGGCCAGCCTCGCCGTGGAGCTCGGCGCCGAGGCCCTGGACGTCGGCCTCACCATCCACGCCCACCCCACCCTGGGCGAGGCCTTTATGGAGGCCTGCAAGGCGGCGATCGGCGAGGCGATTCACGTGCTGAATCGGTAGCGCCCGCGCTACCCGGGCATGTCCGACAGCACCACGCGCTCGGCGACGCTGCGCCAACCGTCCAGCCACGGCTGCAGCTGTAGCCGCTGGATGAGGTCGTAGTCGAGCGCCCACGCCTCCTCGACCTCGCCGCGCACCTCGTGCACTAAGCAGTCGGCGATGTGCACCGCAGCGAGCGCGTCAAAGGAGTCACAGGTGCCCTTGGACGGCTCGTGATGGAAGGCGACCGCCTCCACGACAGAGGCCGGCAATCCCCAGGTGGACAGCAGATAAGCGCCAATCGCGGCGTGCGAGAACCCGAGGACGTGCAGCTCCGCGGCACGGCGCGAGCAGCCGGTCGCGTGGCGGTGCGCGTCGAGCTCCGCGTACACGTCGCGCAGGTGGACGCCGAGCACCAAGCTCCCAACGTCGTGCAGCAGCGCGGCGACCCCGGCCGAGGCCGCTGCGGGGCGCCCCTCGGTGATCTTGCGCACGACGCGCATCACCTCCAACGCGTGGCGGTGCACGCCCGCAAAGGAGAAGCCCTCGGCGACGGGCAGGCCCTCGAAGGCCTTGAACACGTCGATCATGAGCACGACGTCGCGCACCATGTCGAGGCCGAGGTAAGCGAGCGCGTGCTCCGTGTCGCGAATGGTGTTTCGCGCGCCAAAATACGCCGAGTTCGCGAGCGAGAGCAGCTTGGCTGCGAGGCCCGGGTCGCTGTTGACCAAGGCGACGATTCGCTCCAGTGGCACCTTGGGATCGGAGAGCATCCACCGGAGCTTCCACACGATCGGCGCCGGCGACGGGAGGGTCTGAATCGCGCCCAAGCGCGCGAGGAGCGTGGGGTCCTCGAGCACGCCGCGCAGCCCCGCGACCGACTGCAGCAGCTCGGAGATGAGCTGGGTGTCAACGGGCTTTGGCACGAACTGGTGCGCGCTGGCCATCACGCGCAGCGCCTGGACCTCGTCCAGGTTGTCCGCCAAGACGAGGCGAACCACCCCCGGATCGGAGGCCCTGACGTTCGCCAGCAGGTCCACCTGCTCGTCTACGAGCGGGTTGACGAGGATGACGTCCCACCGCTCGCGATCAAGCGCCGCGAGCGCCGCGAGCGCCGAGGTGACCCCGAGCACGTGCCACCGCGACGCCGCCGCGAACGCGCTCGCTTGCGTCGTGTCGACGTCGACCACCAAGACCCTGTGCATCCCGCTGCGTCCCCCGCACGACAGCATCGCATGGCCGGCGACGCGACGGTTGACACGGCTCGACAATCCTTGTCAAAACGCCGAGGCCGGGACTCAAGGAAACAGCCGCGAACGCGTGCATTGCGCGTCGGCGGCTGTGACCGCGTGAGCGGCGACTAGAGCGTGAGGAGCCAGATCGCAGAGAGGGCCATGCCGCCTGAACCAGCCACCAAACGCGCGAGGGTGACGACCGACTGTGCACTCATGGGAACCTCCTGTCTTGATGCTATTGTTTCCGTTCCGTCACAGAAGCGCAACCCCGATCCGTCACTTTATCGACACATTTACGATTATCGCCTTTGTTTGCCGATCGAATATCAACAGCGCGGTGACGATCGCGACGCACCCTCCCCGATGTGACGCAGGGAGAGGCGCTAGAAGCGCGGCGCGACGCCCCTCGCCAAGCCAAGGTGACGGCTCTGTGACGGCGCGGCACCGAGCGCTTGCGGGCGCTACCTTCAGGGTGTGGAGGGCCCATGCGCGGCAGGTTCATCGTCATCGAGGGGCTCGACGGAGCGGGGACCACGACTCAGGTGGAGCGCCTCGTCGCGGCGCTTGGCGCCTCGGGCAGCGTGCTCGCGACCCGCGAGCCCACCGACGGCCCCATCGGCAAGCTCATTCGCGCGGTCCTCGGCGGCGCACCGGCGCCCGATTGGCTGGCTCTCCCCTGGCTCTTCGCCGCAGACCGCGCCGACCACCTCGCCCGCAAGGTGGAGCCCGCCCTGGCGCAGGGTGTCGACGTGGTGTCGGACCGGTACTACCACTCCTCCCTCGCCTATCAGTCGCTCACGCTTCCGCTGGCCGAGGTCGCGGCGCTCAACCGCTTTCGGGCGCCCGACCTCACGATCTTCGTGCAGGTGTCGGTCGACACCGCCCTCAGCCGCATCGCCGCGCGCGGAGCGGCGCTTGAGATCTTCGAGACGCGCGAGCGCTTGGAGCGCATCGCCGCCGCCTACGCCGACGTGCTCACGATGCTCGCGGCGCGCGGCGAGCGCGTCGTCACCGTGAGCGGCGAGGGCGCGATCGAGCACATCGCGGCGGAGATCGTCGCCGCGGTGCAGGCGGTACAACGCCCGTGATCCCGACTTGGCACATCACCGGCCCCCTCCCCTACGAGCGCGCCCACGAGCTCCAGCATCAGCTCGTCGAGCGCGTCGCGGAGGGCACGCTCCCCGGCGCGCTCCTGCTCTTGGAGCACCCCGAGGTCGTGACGCTCGGCCGGCGACGCGGCGCGCGGGAGAACGTGCTCGACGAGCGCGTGCCGGTGCTTCAAGTCGAGCGCGGCGGCGACGCCACCTGGCACGGCCCTGGCCAGCTCGTCGCGTACCCGATCGTGCCGACGCGCGACCCCGGCGCGCACCTGCGGGCGCTGGAGGACGCCGTCATCGCCACCCTCACCCCGCTCGGGCTGGACGCGCTCCGCGATCCGCGCAGCTCGGGCGTGTGGCTGCGCGGCGACACCCCGGCGCCGCTCAAGGTGTGCTCCATCGGCGTCGCCGTCCGGCGTTGGGTGAGCTCGCACGGCCTCGCCCTCAACCTCCAGGTCGACCTCAGCCGCTTCAACGCGATCCGCCCGTGCGGCGCCGACGCGAGCGTGATGACCTCGCTCCACCTGTGGCTTCGGCGCCCGCCCACCCGACGCGAGCTCGCTGCGCCGCTCACGGAGGCGCTGAGCGAGGCGCTGGGGCTCCGCTTCGCAGCGCCGCTGCTGGTGGACGCCGACGAGCTCACCCGCTTGGTGTCAGCCGCGAGCGCAGAGCCCCGCTAGGATGGGCGCGACGATGTCCGCCCCGAGCAGCGCGTCCCGCCAACGGCGCGGGATGCCGTCCAGGCCGAAGCGCACCCCGGCGAGCCCCCCCGCGACGGCGGCGGTGGTGTCGGTGTCGTAGCCAAAGCGCACCGCACGGGTGACGATCCGCTCGTAGTCTGGCTCTTCGAGGGCGAGCGCCGCTGAGTGGAAGCAGTCGACGACGTAGCCCGTGCCCCGCGCCTCGAGGGGCGTCGCGTACCAGCGCTCGAGCTCGTCGCGGTAGGACCCGACCCCGTAGAGGGTCCGCAGGCGCTCGAGGGCTCGCGCCGAGCTGTGCGCCGCCCCGTCGAGCTCGTAGCGCGCCCAGAGGCTGTACAGCGCGCACGCGACCATCGACCGCGGATGGGCGTGCGTCACGCGGCTCTGATCGTGGGCGAGCTCGACCAGCTCGTCATCGTCGCCGCGGTGCCAGAGCGCCAGCGGAAGCACGCGCATCAGCGAGCCGTTTCCGTTGTCGCGCTCACCCGCGCCCCCCGCGTCCCTCGCCGCGACGCCTGCGTCCAAGCGGTCCAGGGCCTCGGTGGTCTGGTTGCCGATGTCGAAGGCCCCGTCCACGGTCAGGTAGCCCTCGTCGTACCAGCGCTGAAAGCGGCGCCCGAGGTCGTCGAGGTCGAGCGCGCCGTGCTCCAGCAAGCTCGCGGCCAAGCACAGCGCCATCGAGCCATCGTCCGACCAGGTGCCCGGCGCGACCTGATGGTGCGATCGGCGAAAGGAGAGCGGCGGCGTCATCTCGATGGCGGCGGGGAGGCTCTGCGGGACGTGGAACTCGTAGGGCACGCCCAGCGCGTCGCCCACCAACAAGCCGATCAAGCCGCCCGCGATTCGCTCGCTTCGATCCATTTGCGCCTCCTACCGTAAGCACGCGCCGACCCCACGCGTTGGAGTCGCGTGGAGGCCCCCATGCTACACGCGCTCGCGCTCACGCTCACCTTGATGGCGCAAGCAGAGGGTATGGCGCCCTCCGCCGAGCACTTCTTCTCCGGTGACGCGCGCATCGCCACGCAGCTCGGCGACGAGGCGCTCGACCGGGGCGAGCTCGCGCTGGCCTACGCTTGGTTCTGGGCCGGCGCCACCGTAGGCGATCGCGCCGCACAGGAGCACCTCGTGTGGCTCGACGCCACCCTCAGCCCGCAAGAACGCCACCGCGCCGAGCTCTACGCCGCGGCGCTCGTGCCCCGATCCGCCAGCGCTCAGCCGCAGTTGAGCGCGTTCCTAGACAGCAGCCCGTTCACCTCGCGCTGAACGTCGACGCTTCCCGTGCTGAGCGCGCGGCACAGGTGCGGGAGCGCCTCGGAGGCGCGGCCTTCTTGCAGCAGCGCGTAGCCGTAACCGTAGCTCGCCTCGGCGTTGCCAGGCGACGCGTCCATCGCCTGCCGGAACAGCCCCGCCGCTTTGGCCGCGTCGCTACCGACGGCGCCCCAGCCTGCGTCGATGAGCCGCGCGGGCGACGAGGCCTTGGGCGCGGCGGCCGGCTCCGCCTTGGGCGAGGCCTTCGGCTCGACCTTTGGCGCTTCTTTGGGCGCGGCGACAGGCTCGGGAGCGCTGGGGTTGGGCGCCTCGGTGGCGTCTGCGGTGGCCGCCTGGACGTCGGGCGCCTGCGGCTCAGTCGCGGGCTCAGCGCTGGCGGGATCGGTGTCTTTGTCCGCGAGCACCTGCGCGAGCGTGGCGACCTCCGGGGAGGGGCGCGTAGCGAAGCGATACCCGACATATCCCACGAGCGGCGTCACGATGCCGACGCCGAGGACGACAACCATCGAGATAAGGATCAGGTTCCTTCGGCTCTTTGCCTGGCTGTACGCCAGCACGTCCTCGTCTTCTTCGATGTAGTCGGAGCCGCCGAAGGGCTCGTCGGTCGAGAGCATCGCGAGCCCGAGCGCTGGTGTGGGCGGCAGCACGCGGTGGCCCGGGAGCAAGCTCGTGGGCGCGTCGTCTTCGTGGTCCGGCGTGAAGTCCGGCTCGCTCAGCGCGACCGTGGGGACCTCGTCGGTCTCGGGGGCGAGCTCGTCAAAGTCCGCGTCCTTCGGGAGGGGCGGTGGGAGCGGCGGGAGGGCGTCGGCGACCTCACCCGGAAGCGCGTACTCCTCGTAGGTTGGGTTGCTCTTGCCCATCGGCTGCGGGGGCTGATGAAAGACGGCGCGCGGCGGTGGCGGCGGCTCCGACGCGGTCAGCGGAGGCGGGCCGTCGAAGTCATCGGGGATGAGCGTGAGGTTGTGCGGGACCGCGCGCTGGAGCGGCGCGGGCGACGCCGCGTCCCCAGGGCGCACCAACGCGTCGAGATCGCCCCGGCTAAGCGTCACCGCGCCGCACGTCGCGCATGCGACGACATCTGCGCCGTGGAGCCGCTCGATGCGCGTGGGCGCGCCACAGCGGGAGCACGGAGTCTGGGCGGACCGAGTCACACTACCTCCTGGAGGCTAAGGCCCTCCTCTTATGACACGACATCGCGCATGTCGCGCGCAATGACGCACGAGCGCCTCGCGACAAGCCGGCGCGTGGTGTTGGGCGAAGCGGCAGGCTAGACGGTGAGCGGAGGCCCGCACGCCATGATCGACCCAAGGATCCTCGCTCAAGAACCCGACATCATCAAGGCGCATCTGCGCCGTCGCAACGCCGACGAGTCGGTGCTGGCCTCGGTCGACGACGCCGCGAACCTCGAGTGGAAGCGTCGCCTCATGGTGCAGGAGCGCGACCACCTGCGCGAGCAGCGCAACACGCTCTCCAAAGAGATCGGCGCGCTCATGAAGCAGGGCAAAGCGGACGAGGCCGAGGCCGTCAAGGCCGAGGTGAGCCGCGGCAAGGAGCGCATCGCGGAGCTGGAGACAGCCCTCGATCAGGTGGAGCTCGACCAGCGCGCGCTCGCCATGAGCCTGCCGAACCTGCTCCACGCCGACGTCCCCGACGGCAAGGGCGAAGACGACAACGTGGTCATCCGCACGTGGGGCGAGCCCAAGCAGCTCGAGAACCCGCTCGCCCATGTCGAGCTCGGAGAGGCGCTCGGCCTGCTCGACCTGGAGCGCTCAGCCAAGCTCAGCGGCGCGCGCTTCGCGGTGCTCAAGGGTGGCCTGGCGCGCCTGGAGCGCGCGCTCATCAACTTCTTCCTCGATCTTCACACGGGCGAGCACGGGTATACCGAGCTCATGGTGCCCTACGTCGTACACGCGAGCGCCATGGAGGGCACCGGGCAGCTGCCTAAGTTCGGCGCCGACATGTTCCGCCTCGCGGAGCCGCTCAACGGGCAGACGGCCTACCTCATCCCCACCGCCGAGGTCCCCGTCACCAACCTCCACCGGGACGAGATCCTCGAAGCCGCCGATCTTCCGCTCCACTACGTCGCCTTCACGCCTTGCTTCCGCGCCGAGGCCGGCAGCGCCGGGCGCGACGTGCGCGGGCTGATCCGCCAACACCAGTTCCACAAGGTTGAGCTGGTGCACCTCTGCGCCGCCGAGGACTCGGAGGCCGAACACGAGCGCCTCGTCGCCTGCGCCGAAGCCTGCTTGCAGCGCCTAGGCCTCGCCTACCGCGTCGTGGTGCTGTGTGGCGGAGACACCGGGTTCTCCGCCCATAAATGCTACGACTTGGAGGTGTGGCTGCCCAGCCAGGGGCGCTTCCGCGAGATCTCGTCGGTCAGCAACTTCGGCGACTTCCAGGGCCGACGCATGAACCTGCGCTACCGCCCCGCCACGGACGACCACTCCAAGAGCAAGCCGCGCTTCGCGCACACCCTCAACGGCTCGGGGCTCGCCGTCGGACGCACGCTGGTGGCGATCTTGGAGAACTACCAACAGCCCGATGGCTCGGTGCTTATCCCCGAAGCGCTGCACCCGTACATGGGCGGCCTCACTGTCCTTCGCGTGCCGGCTTGACGAACGGCGCGCGATAACATAAACCGCAGTGGCCCGCCTGGAGGTGTGGCCGAGTGGTTGATGGCGCCGGTCTTGAAAACCGGAGACCGATAGGTTCGTGGGTTCGAATCCCTCCACCTCCGCCCGATTTGACATCGTCAATATGCTTTCTGGAGTCGTGACCGAGTGGCCGAAGGTGCTTGATTGCTAATCAAGTGTGGGGGAGTACTCCACCGAGGGTTCGAATCCCTCCGACTCCGAATCTTTTCTTCGACAATCTGGTTGACCAGCCCCACGGGGAAGGATAAATAGCCGGCGCGTCACGCACCCATAGCTCAATTGGATAGAGCATCTGACTACGGATCAGAAGGTTAGGGGTTCGACTCCCTTTGGGTGTGCCACATCAAAGCCCCGTCAGTTCACGCTGACGGGGCTTTTTTGTTTTGCGGGCCAGCCGCCGCGCGCATGACCGGCGCGAAGGCAGCCGCCCTCCCCCGGTTGGGAAGGCGGCGACGGTCAGGCCTATGCGATGGTGCTGGTAACGAGGCCGCGGCTGACGCCCACGCGGTCCAAGAAGCCATCGAGGAGCTGCGCTTCGTCGACCCAGGCGGTGCGGCCGTTGCTGGTGTTGTGAATCAGCCAGCGGCCCTTCTTCTCGTCGACGTCGGTGAGCGTCATGATGTGAGCGCCACCGCCCTCGAGCTTGACCTCGATCATGACGTCGGTGCCTTCGGCGACCTGGGGCTGAGCCTTGTCGAGGATGGCCTTGACGCGTGGGCGCCACGCCTTGAGGTTCTCGTCGGTGAACTCGCGGTTCTGGTCGTTGTAGTGCTGAACCAGCGCGTCGTCTTGGTCGACGACGTAGTCCTTGCCGGTGACCGCGCTGGCGCCCATGCCGCCCTTGGCCTCCTCCGCGACCTCTTCGGGCGAGAGCCCGCCCTGCGACTTGCGCAGCACGGCTTCACGCGCCTGCTCCATGGCCTGAACGCCCGGGAAGGAGCGGCCGAGGGAGCGCTGAATCTTGGGGATGGCCGAGTCGTAGAGCGCCTGCGTGTAGGGCAACCCGTTGAGGTACATGGTGACGGTGGCGCGCTCTGCGGGCGAGCACGGCGTGGACTTGAGCCAGCGAATCACGGACTCGCGGATGTTGCCCGTGTCGCGCGCGACGGCCTCGTGCTTGGAGTGGCGCTCCAGCGACTGCTCCTGCTCCTTGGCGGTGACCGAGTTGAGCGAGCCGACGCCGAGGCCCGCTTCTTTGTTCATCGCGAGCGCCTTGAGCGGATCCGCTTCGGCGGCGACGAGCTGCGCCGCGCCTGCGCCGTCGCCCTTCACGTACTTGTGCTGGAGCGAGGTGGCGTCGCGGCTGTTGGTCTGGGCGACGGAGGTCTGGTCGACCAGCGTGGCGTCGTTCATGCCGCGAATGTCGTCCGAGAAGGACTCAAGCTCGACGAGGTCCGCCGCTTCGAAGGCGATGAACTCGCCCAAGCGCGCGCCGATGGCCTCGAGCAGCACGAACTGCTGGCGGAGGCGCGCCGTGTCGCCGGACAGCTCCAGGAGCATGCACGAGCGCTGGTACTCGACGAGGGGCATGGCGACGAGCGCGCTAGCGGCGCGACGGGCGGACGCGATGTTGAGGATGCCCTCCGAGCCGAGCTCGTCGCGGTCGCTGGCGGGGAGGCCGACGCCGAGGGCGAGCAGCTCCTGCAGGCGCGGCGTGAGGCGGCCTTCCGGGTCCTTGACGCCCTGAACGGCGGCGAGCGCGGCCTTGGCGCGGTCCGAGTTGTGCGAGGCGTCCAAGCGCTCGTCCAAGCTCATGCCGGTGGCGTCGCCCTGGTCTTCTGCGAGCCAGCTCTGAATGTGCGCCGTGTGCTCCGGCCCGAGCTTGCTGAGCATGTCATCCCAGCGCTTCTGGCCGCGGACGACCTGCAGCGCCGCTTGGCGGCGAGCCTGCGAGACGTTGGAGCAGGCCTGAATGAACAAGCCCCAGTCGGGCTGCTTGGCGGCGAGGATAGACTCGGGGTCGCCCGGGAGGTACTCACGCGCGACCTGGGTGTCGGCGAGAAAGTCTTCGTGGTCGCGCTGGCGCACACCGGACCACGCGTCGACCGCGTCGCGATCGCGCGCGACGAAGTTGAGGCGCTCCTCGCGGTCACCCTGCACCTCGTCGAGGAGCGAGGACTCCGAACCCGAGGACACGGACGCGAGCTGGTCCTGAGCTGCTGCGTTGCCGACCGTGTCCTGGCGCGTGTCGCGCGAGCTGGTGACGGGGGCGATGTTGGGCGACGTCTCTGATGAAGAAGCGGGACGAGTCGAGCGCGAAGGTCCTGGCATAGCGGCCTCACAGATAGAGAAGGTTTGAGGAGTGCCCTAAGTGTACACGACGTGTCGCAGGTTCCCAAGTGTGATCCGTCGGATAGACTGGCTTCATGACGCCCACCGCCACCATCCTCGACGCCGTCGCCTTCGCCGCGCGACGCCATCGGCGCCAACGCCGTAAGGGCGAGCCGAGCGAGCCCTTCATCGACCACCCCATCGCGGTGGCGCACTTGCTCAGCCGTCACGGCATCGATGACCACGTCGTGCTGTGCGCCGCGCTCCTACACGACACGGTCGAGGACACCCGCACCACCCTAGAGGAGCTGCGCGAGCGCTTCGGCGAGGTCATCGCCCAGGTCGTCGCCGAGGTCACCGACGACCACCAGCTCGCCAAAGCCGAGCAAAAGGAGCAGCAGGTGGTGCGCGCGCCGCACTTGAGCCGCGAGGCCCAGCTCGTGAAGCTCGCCGACAAGATTCACAACGTGTCCGACATGGAGCACCACCCGCCCATGTGGCCCGCCGCCCGGCGCCGCGCCTACATCGCCTGGTCGCGACGGGTCGTCGCTGGCCTTCGCGGCGTGCACGCGGAGCTCGAGGCGGCGTTCGACGCCGCAGCGGCGTCCGCCCAGCTCGCGCTGGCTGACGAAGCAGACGACGGCGACGAGTACCTGTACTAGAGCTGCTCGCTAGCGCCCGCAGCTCTTGCGGAACAAGCAGCGCTCGCACGCGGCCGCGCCGACCTCCAAGGTGGGGAAGTCATCGATGTGCGCCTCGTTCGCTGAAACATCCCGAAGCAGCCCGCGCATGGTCGCCGCCGACGAGCGCACGAGCTCGGTGGCGTCGGCGACGTGGCCGTCGTCGCAGGCGTGGACCTCCTGCTCGCCGCTGCGCAGGTTCACCATCATCGTCTTCACGCGGCCGACCTCAGACGCGACGCCGTCAAGGTAGCGGCTGAGCACGTAGAGCGCGTAGACGCCGAGCTGCTGGCGCACTTGGTCGAGGTCGTGGTGGCTGCCCGTCTTCCAGTCGATGACGACGTAGCCGCCTTGGCCGTCCGCCACGAGCGCGTCGAGGGACACCCAAACAGGCACGTCGCCGACGGTGAGCTGCTCCAGTCGCTCCACCTCACAGATGCGGTCGGGCACCTCGCTCAGGCGCTGAAACACTGGGTTCTTGAACACCGCAGCGGTGACCTCGGCCGCCTCTTCGGCCATGCCGTCGAGGTCCTCGGGCTCACCGAAGTAGTGGCACGCAAAGCCGGGATAGCGCTTCGGGTTCTCGCGGTAGCGACCGGCGCGCGAGTCGCGCACCGCCGCTTCGGCCCGCGCGACGACGGTCGCGACGACGTCGTCTGGGTCGGGGTAGCGGCCACGACCCACCTCTTTGAGCACGCCCTCCACCGCGGCGTGCACGGCCGTGCCGATCCACATGCCGCGCGTGGTGAGCTTCTTCTCTAGGTAGAGCTGGCGCGCGAGCGGCGTCGCGTCGCGGTACCAGCCACCCCAGAAGCCGTAGTGAGCGAAGTAGTACTGACGCTGACACGTCGCGAGCGCGCGGTGTCGGCTCCAGGACCAAGAGAGGTCATTGGTGAAGGCGGCCATCGCCAAACACGATAACGGAGCAGCCGCATCGAGGTGACCATGTCAGTCCATGAACGCGCTTGGTTCGCGCCGCTCTTCGCCCTCTCACTCGCCTGCGCCGCGTCGCCGGCCTCCGCCGAAGACGCGCCAGCTCACGCCTCCCCGCCGCTTCGATGCCGGGCGTTTCAGGTGGATCCCGCGGCCCCCGAGCTCGACACCACGGACACGAACACCGACGCCGGGCGCTGGACCTCCGACCGCGAGGCCGAGGGCTGGGTGCTGTTCAACGTCGACTTTGAGCTCGGCCAAAAGGCGACCGGCTACCCCTCCGCGTGGTGGGAGGTCTGCTTGTACCGCCCCGCCTAGCCAGCTGCGCTGGCTCAACGGCGTCACCGGAGGGCCCGCACCAACAGCCCCGCGCGACGGCCTGCGCTAGCGTCGGGCCCGTCGAGCGGCTCGCGCACGTCGAAGGCGGAGGGCTCAAGCGTGGCCGCGAGCTGATGGAGACGCCTCGCTACTTGGGGCTCGGTGTGCTCGCGACCGCGAGCGCCTTCGTCGGCGGCGCGCGCCACGAGGACGCTCGGAGGTAGCGGCACATACGCCCCCGGCGGTGGTGGCGCCGCGACGACACCACCCGCCGTGATGGCGCGTCCTCGCACCTGAAGCCACGGTGTGCCGTTGTCTTCGTAGACCGCCGGCTCCATATCCGCCGCCGCCGCGACGACCCAGAGCGCGAGGAGACGCGTCCATACGCCACCCTCGGCGCCGAGCAGCACGGCCGCGGGATCCCCCGGCGCGAGCACGCCCGGCGTCGGACCACCTCCAATCTGATCGACGAGCGCGAGGCGAGCCGCGCCGTCTTGACCGACACCGTGGCCGACCCAACGCGCGCGCTCAGCGACGAGCTGCGCCGCAGCGTGCCACGCCCGCGCGTCCTCCGGGAAGATCGCCTCCCACAGCGGATCAGCGACGGTGCTGGGCGCGATAAGTTCGTGCCCCAAGGTCTCGGTGAGTCGGTCGGCGAGGGCGAGCGCGCACGCGCGCTCGAGGGGCTCCCCGCAGCGCACGTCCCCAGCGAGACGCGCGCGCCAGCTCTCGTCCACCGGCCCAAGCGAGCGCTTGGCTGCGCGACGAAGGCGCACGCGCTCGAGACCGGCTTCGTCCCATTCCGAAGCGTCCATCGCGGCGACCTGCACCGGGCGAATGTCGACAGGCCCAAGCGGCCACCACGCCCACCGGCCGAGCACGTCGGCGCCGTGCGCGCGCAGCGGCCCGGGCTCTTCGACGAAGCGGCGGGTCTGCGCCGCCGAGAGCAGCGCAGGGTGCAGATCGGCGCGAAGCTCTGGGTGTGACCAGCGCTCGTCGCCCATGGCGTCGACCACGGCCGCCCCCCCTGGCGTGCGGTCCAACACCAGTGAGAGCTCCGCCTGCGCCGAGCCCGTCGCGAGCCAGCGGCCGACCACGATGGGGAGCCGCTGCACGGGGAGCGTGACCGGGTCCGCGGCGAAGTCGTCGAGCCACGCGACCGCGAGCTTGTTGGACACGTGCGCCACCTGCTCGGGGAGCCACAGCGCACCGCAGCGCTCCGACGCCGCGCTCGCCAAGACGGGCTGCGCGAGCACCCTTCGGAGGGCCGCCCAGCTCACCTCGTCGCAGGCGTCAACTTTTTGCTCGTGCGCCTCGTTCAGGGGACGCGCGGAGCTCCAGTCCCACCACGCCCACCACAGGTGCGCGCGTTGCTGCCACGCGATCGCGACCGCACCGCAGGTGACAAGCGCAGCGATGGCAAGGCGAGATCTCACGTCCAACGCCCTAACGCGGCGACCTCGCGCTAGCGACGCCTAATGTTCGGACAAATACTGTCCGCCACCAATAGTTGTCCGTTGCGGTCCATGGATGCGTTCAGTATCTTGTGGACAGACGCTTCGAGGTTCCAATGACCAGCCCGCTCCTCATCCCCCTCGCCCACGCCACCGACTCCGCCCTCGCCGCGAGCGCCATGGTTCCAAGCGCTTGGGTGCAGCCACAGGACGAGCTGTTCATCGTCACCCAAGCCGGAACATTCGGTGACAACCAACTCTTTGCCGGCGATGTCGTTCTCTGCCGTGGCCAAGCGCGCTCCCTCGACCACACGGTGCTCGCCCCCGTCGGACGCGGCCAGGCGCGCCTGGGCACGGTGCACGACACCTACCTCGCAGGCCCCCACGGCGAGCCCTGCAGCCCCAATCGCTGGCGCGTCGCCGGCCGACTGCACGCCGTATTTCCTGGCGTTTCTTCTGCAAGTCTTGGCGGCATGCGCGCGGCGTCCGCGCTCAACGCAGCGCCCGCTCGCCAGCTCAGCCTCTTCCCGCAGGCCGCATAGCAACCGGCGGCTGTGTTCAGGAACGTCGCCATCGCATGGAGGAGCTCCCCAGTCGTATGTTCAGTTACCCGAGCACGAGCTCAGCGAACACAGGCGCGCGAAGCGCAACGCGGTTCGGACGGCCCCAGCGAATGGGCGCCAGCAGGCCAGCGCGCTCCAGCTCACCATCACCCGCGGCGTCGTCGCGCTCCACGTTCCCTGTGCGCGCCACGTGCTCCAGTCGCTCAGCGAGCCGGTCGTCGCTCGTCACGCGGTCCAGGGCCGTACGAACCTCTTCGGCCAAGGGCCCCAAGGCACGCCAGATCGCGTCCCTCCCGGTGGCCAAGGTGCCCGCGTCCGCACCATCATCGCCGAGCGCGAGCAGCAGCGCAGGCACGCCGCCGACGACGCGAACGGCCTCGGCGAGCCGCGCGCCGTCGGACGGCCCGAGCACCTCGACCAGGGCCTCGACGGCCTCGACGGGGGAGTAGTCCGCGAGCTCTACATGCTCAGCGCCGGGGATCTGCATATTCGGACCGCTAATGGCGGACGCGATCAGCAGGTTGAAGCGTCTATCTTCGCCGTACTCATCTGCGTAGGCGCTGAACACCTCGACGATGTCCGCGAGCACTGCGACGTTGAGCGTCTCGGCTTCGTGGATGAGCAGCGCGCGCGGCGCTCCGCGCTGCGCCAGCCGCAGCATCTGGGCGATCTGGTTGCGAAAGCCGTTGCGGTCCGCGACAGCGCCCGTGGTGACCTGCCCTTGCAGCTCGCAGAACTCCACCATCGCGGCGAGCACAAACTGCCACGTCTGGCTGAGCGGACGAACCACCGTAGGCGCCATGGAGAGCGTGCGCGTGTAGATCTGGGGGGAGCCCAGGCGCAGGTCCGCCCCCACGTCGTCCAGGAACTGGCGCGCCATGCTCCAGCGCGGCGTGTGCAGCACAACCGGGCGCATGCGCCGCAGCGCGTGGCGTGTCTTGCGCGCAGCACGCGCACGAAGCGCGCGCTCCAGGTACGGCTGGTTGGGGTCGAACGCACCCGCGCGCTTGCCATGAAGCAGGACGATCTTTCGGTCGAGACGATGCATGGACAGCTCCTGCACTACGCACGTTACCCTATGTGAGATACTGTTGGATCGTCAAGGTCCATTTCTAGAAATCACTTTATTACGTTCAGGGACTATCCTATGCCCATGGGACGCCAGCCCGAGCGAGACCACTTCCCCAACGCCAACAGCCCCGAGCTCCTCGGTAGGCTGCTCGATGGCGTAGCGCTAGGAGTGCGTTCAAGCCGCGGTCTCAGCGAGCTGCTGGGCGTGGACGTGCGCACCGTCAACTACTACGCCCAGGCCGCCGAGTGGCTCGGCTTGCTCGACCGAGGCGCCGAGCTCTGCTTGTCGAGCTCAGGGCTGGAGTTTGCGTACGCGGGCGACGATCGCGCACAGGTTTACGCGCGCGCGGTGCGCGCGCAGCCGTTCATTCAGCAGCTGCTCGCGGAGCACGACGGTCAGCTGCCTGCCACCACCGACCTCGCCGTCGCCATCGCCGAGGACGCTCCCCACCTCGCCGCGTCCACGGCGCTGCGGCGCGCTGGCGCGATCCGGTCGCTCGTCGCCCCAGCGCTCAAGTTGCCCGCCCCCCCGCGCAGCGCGCTCGTGGCGCAGCTCTCACTGCCGCTTGGCCTCGCCGCCAGCCACGCGGAGGTCGCGACGCTGCACCGCGATGACACCGGCGAATACGACCCGGACACCTACCGCTTCTTGCTCTGCGCCTTGCTCGATCACGGCGAGCTCAGCCTCGCCAACGTGCGCGCGCTCTTGGACGGCGCTGGCGGTGGCCAGACGCCGATCAGCGGCTATCTCAAGCTCGCAGAGCGGCGCGGCGACGCCACGCGCACCGAGGAGCGCCTCATCGTGACACCCGACGCCATCGCCCACCGCGATCTGGCGCAGACCACCACCGCGCTGCTGCTCTCCGACCCCGAGTACCGCGCGGACCTGGAGCGCCGCATCGCGCCGCCGAGCCCCACCGAGCGCCGCCCCCCCTCGCCCTTCGCGGCGTGGGATGTGCGCCTATTTGGGCACGCGTGCGCCCCTGACGCGCTGGCTAAGGAGCTCGACCGCGTCCTCCTCGACCGCAGCCTCGCGAGCTTCCCGAGGCGCGGCGCATCGCAGCACACCTTACCGCCCGTCGACGCGCCCTTCCTCGACGTGTGGATGGAGCGCGGTCTGGTGTTCGCGGCACCGCCTTGGCTCGGGCAGCTGCGCGGAGGGGTCGCCACCGTGAACCAAGCGCTGCGCGTGTCCCGGCAGGGAGGCGGCGACGTGCGGCCCCCCGACCTCGCCGATCGTCCCCGCTCGGTGCATGGGGGGCTGCTGCACCCGAGCGAACCGCCCCCCCGCAGCGTGCCGGATACGCGCTCGCTCCGCATTCGCCTGCTCGCGCACGCCCCGTGGCCTGCCCTCATCGCCGCGGCGCTGCTCGTCCATCGGCACCAGCCCGATCGCTGCTCCATCACCCACGAAGGTGGCGCCTGGGTGATCGCGCGCCGCCGCGTGCCGCTCGGCACCGTGTGGGACGTGCTGGAGGGCTTCGCCGAGGCCCGCGGCTGGCGCTCGTGCCGACGCCGCAGCGGCGGCCTCGGCCTAGAGACGCTGCTTGACGCGCTCGAGGCCGTCGGGGTGCTCACGCGCGTCGGCGTGCGGGTCGTGCTCGCGGAGCCCTTCTTCGCCCAGCTCCGTCGTGACGCCGAAGAGATGGAGCTGCACGCCATGCTGCAGCCCTTGTCGAACACGCTCGCCGACTACCTCGACGGGCTCCCGACGGAGCCCCTCCCCCGATGAGCGCACCCCGTCTCTACGGCGAGAGCGCCGGCATGGTTCTGCTTCGGAAGCGCATCGCGCAGATCGCGCCGACCGCGCTGCCCGTGCTCATCTTGGGCGAGACCGGCACCGGTAAAGAGGTCGTGGCGCGCGCGATCCACTACAGCTCCGATCGGCGCGATCGCCCGTTCATACCAGTGGATTGCGCCGCAATCTCCTCTTCGCTCATCGAGGCCGAGCTGTTCGGCGTGGAGCGCGGCGCCTTTACGGGAGCCTCCCAGCGGCGCGCTGGTCTCATCGCGGCAGCGGAGGGCGGCACCTTCTTTTTGGACGAGGTCGCCGAGCTGCCGCTGGAGACGCAGACGCGTCTGCTCCGCCTGCTCCAAGAGAGCACCTACCGCCCAGTGGGCGGCGAAGATCAGCGCCGCGCCGATATCCGCGTCGTCGCCGCCACCTGGAAGGACCTCAACACCGCCGTTCGCGAGGGGCGCTTCCGCCGCGACCTCTACCACCGCCTCGCGGTCGTGGAGCTGGCGATCCCCCCGCTCCGCGCGCGCGCCGAAGACATCGACGAACGGCGGTGTTGAGGTCCTTCCAGCGCCTGTGAGCGGCTCGGGCGCTCGCTCCCCTCCGTGGCGCCCGCGGTACGCGCCCACCTGCGCTCCTGGCCGTGGCCCGGCAACGTGCGCGAGCTCGTCAACACCGTCGAGTACGTCGCCGCCATGCTTGTCGGGCAGCGCGTGCAGCTCGCCGATCTTCCGCCGCAGCTGCTGCGATCGAGCGCTCCGCAGCCCGAGGGCTCGGCACCTCGCGTGCGCACGGACCTGCCGTACATTGAGGCGCGCCGGGCCTGGCTCGACTTGTTCCAAGATCTCTACGTTCACGCGCTCTTGGACGAGCACGAAGGCAACGTGAGCGCCGCCGCCCGCGCCGCGCAAATGGATCGCCGCTCGATTCAGCGCATCCTCTCGCGCTCTCGCGATGAGCCCGACGCGCCCTAGGGCGTTACACCAAGGCGCTCATGGCGGACGACCAGCACGACATCACCTCGGTCATCACCACCGCGGAGGCGCCGCGGAGGCTGCACCTGCGCCGTGTCCACCTGCAGGTCGTGAGCGGCCCCGACGCCGGCTGGCAAGGCTCCTTCGAGAACGACGTCGTGCGCCTGGGCACGCTCGATTCGGTCGAAGTTCAGCTTACGGACGACACAGTGAGCCGCCGTCACGCCGAGATCGTGCGCGATCCGCACGGCTACCTGCTGCGCGATCTTGGCTCCACGAACGGCACCTTTGTCGGCTCCGTCCGCGTGCGCGAGGTCTACCTGGGCGAGTCGCGCACCTTCCGCGTCGGCAAGACCGAGCTGCGCTTCAAGCCCGCCGACGAGGTCGTGGACATCGTGCCCGCTCAGGCCACCTCCTTCGCCGGCATGGTCGGGCAATCGGTGTCGATGCGCGAGGTCTTCTCCGTCATCGAGCGCGTCGCGCCCACCGAGCTCACCGTGCTCATCACGGGGGAGACCGGCACAGGGAAAGAGCTGGTGAGCCGCGCGATTCACGAGCGCAGCCGACGCGCTCGCGGCCCCTTCGTCGTGTTCGACTGTGGCGCCGTGCCCGCGAACCTCATCGAGAGCGAGCTCTTCGGCCACGAGCGCGGCGCGTTCACCGGCGCCGTCGCCCCACGCGCGGGCGTGTTCGAGCAGGCCAACGGCGGCACGATCTTCTTGGACGAGCTCGGCGAGCTGCCGTTGGAGCTCCAGTCGACGCTCTTGCGCGTACTGGAGCAGCGCGAGGTCCGACGGGTGGGCGATCGCCAGGTACGGCCCGTGGACGTGCGCGTCGTCGCCGCCACCAATCGGCAGATGCGCGAGCACGTCGACCAGGGCTTATTCCGTAGTGACCTCTACTATCGGCTCGCGGTCGTCGAGCTCGCCCTCCCCGCGCTGCGCGAGCGCCACGAGGATCTGCCCCTGCTCACGCGGCACTTGCTCGACACGGCGCCCTTCGCCCACAAGGTGCGTGACGTCGCGCCCGACGTGCTCGATCTGTTCGCGCAGTACGACTGGCCAGGCAATATTCGCGAGCTTCGCAACGTCATCCTGCGCGCGCTCCCCTTCTGCGACAGCGACGCGATCGAGCTCGCCGACCTGCCGGACGCCATGCGGCGCTCGTCCGACGAGGACGACGGCGGCGACGACCAGCCCGGAACACCGTCCGCGCCACCCGCCACGGCCGACCTCTCCCTCCGAGAGGCGCGCGACCGAATCGTGGACGCCTTCGAGCGTCAGTACCTCGTCGACGTGATCGAGGCCTCGGACGGGAACCTCTCCAAGGCGGCGCGCATGGCTGGGATCGATCGCAAGACCCTCGCGCGCATGATGAAGCGACACGGCATTCGCTGATTCTGCGTACACTTGCCGCGAGCTGCTGGGGTGCGGTGCGCGCGCGCCAAGCGGCCTGTGGTAACGTCACGTCCTCGCACTACGGAGCGGCCTGAAGCCATGTCCAAAACCGAACCACTCGACGACACCGTGTCGAGGCTCGCCGAGCGCGTCGGCGCGCTGCGCGATGACGCCCTCTCAGACCTGATCAGCGACGAGCCCAACACCGCGAGCGCGCGCGAACTCCTCGGGCTGTCGGACGCGATCCGCCACCAGGTCCGGGCCCTCGTAGCGCTTCAAGCTGCGATCGATCTTGCGAACAGCGAAGGCAACGAGTCGGACGCCGCCCGCCTTGAGCGCCACCTCGAAGCAGCCCACGCGGCGCTGAGCTCGCTCACCCAATCGCTCACCACCGATGAAGCGTCGTAGGGAGGAAGACTTCGTGATCAACCAGGATCTGCTCAACTCCCTGCTAAGCGCCCTTGAAGAGATCGAGCGCGAGCTCGATCAAGCGCTGATGACGGCCCTGCCGCTCAAGGACGCGCTCCACGTCTACACCGAGAGCGCCGCCCGCGCGAGCGCGCTGTGCGCCCGAGCGACGACCGCCGCGGACGAAGCCTTCCAAGCGCTGCCGCCTCCGCGTCGGGACGACGACACCGAAGAGCTCCTGAGCAGCACGATCGGATCCGGAGTCCAGGTCGTCGTAGGCGGCGATCCTCGCAAAGCATCGCCTCGTCGCCGTGGACGCCGGCGGTTCACCGCGATGCGCCCAGTCAACACAACGCCACCGCGCGCCGCAGACGGGCCCAAGCTCACGACCACCCGCTTGACGCCTCCGATCGACACCGGCGACGAGGGGCTCATCGACGAAGCGCCGCTGCTCACCGACGAGTATGCAGCCCAGGCTCTGGATGACGAGCTCATTCCCTCGGGGCACATGGACGCCACTGAGGAGTTCGAGCTCGGCAACGACCCCGACGAGACCGCCGAGATGCCCCAGTCGGGCTTCGTCGAGCTGGACTCCAACGACGGGTTGATGCCCTTCGAGGAGCCGTCGACCAAGCGCGGCGAGCCGGTGGAGCTCAGCTTCGTCGAGATCGCGGCCTCGGAGCCGAGCTGGCTCGTCGAAGAGACGGCCACGGCGACCAGCGCACCCGACGATGACGACGACGACGACGACCTGCCGGCATACCTGCGCCCGGCGGCGCAGGCGACGAGCCCCGCCCAAGCAGACGACGACGAGAGCGACGCCTTTGCGGACGAGGACGAGGCCTTCGACGACGAGGTCGAAGCCTTCCGCGACGAACCCCAGGCGCCTGCAGCGCCGGTGCCTGCACCTGTCGCGAAAGCGCCTCGCGAAGACGCCCCGCGCGGCAAGACGGCGACCACGGCGACCATGCTCGAGCGCGCACGCGCGAACATGCTGCGCGCACAAGCCGAACGCGCTGGCGCGCCCATCGCTCCCGCCGTGCCCGCCGCCGTCCCGCCCATGGCATACGAAGACGACGAGCTCTTCGGCGACGACGGCCAGGACGACATGAGCGCCTTCGACGACGACGGCTTGTCCGAGGACATGCACGAGCCCCGCAGCGAAGGTCCGACCATCGGCCCCGAGGGCGACGATGACGCGCTCTTTGGGGAGGTCCGCACCGACGCGGTCGCGTTGAAGGATCTCGACCACAACGCGCTCGACGACTTCTCCGGCATCATGGGCGGCGAAGAGCCGCCATCGGACTTCAACGGCGACGACGAGCTCGGCGGCAACGCCACGACCCCGCTGAGCCGACAGGACCTCGCCAAGCTCCGTGAGCAAGCGATCGCACAAGAGGATCGCGAGCACGCGGCCAAGAGCGCCGACAAGCCACGTCGGGGACGGCAAGCGCCCGCGCCCGCTGCATCGGTGCGAACCGACGCCGCAGCGCACTTGTACGACCAAGGAAACTCCCCTCGTATTCTCGATGATGCCGCGCCAAAGTTCGCAGCCGCGGCGATTCAAATCGGCGTCGACGCCACCGGGAAGACCACGAGCGAGGTCCTGACTGACGAAGAGGAAGAGATCGAGATCGGCGCCGCCGAGGACTACGACGCAGACTATGAGTACGACGACGACGTCGTCGCCGGCGAGGGCTTCTCGCTTCGCGTCGATGAGTACGAGGACGCCGAAGAAGAAGATGACAAAGAGGACGAAGAAGAGCCCGAGTCGGAGCCCGAGTCGGAGCCCGAGCCCGCGAACACGGGTCCGTCTCGCGACGAGCTCAAAAATATGATGGAGCGCGCTCGCCAGGCCGCCGATCGCGGCGACCTCGAAGCCGGTGTTGGCCTGTACTCCGACGTCCTCGACGCCGACCCCGATCACGCCGAGGCGATGATCGGGCGTGGTCGCCTGTACCTGGACCTCGGCGACTACGCGCGCGCCATGAGCGACTTCACGGTGGCAGAGGACCTCGCGCCCTCCGATCCGAACCCGCAAGTCGCCGTCGGCGATCTGTACTTCGCTCGCAAGGAGTACCGAAAGGCGATCGACTACTTCGACGCCGCGCTGCGCCTCAGCCCCGATCACGCGATGGCCTACTGCCGTCGCGGCATCAGCCACTACTACCGCAAGGCCTACAACGAAGCGCTGGACGACCTGAACAAGGCTCAGAAGCTCGACGCGGACATCCCCAACATCCGCACCTATGTGGCCATGGCCAAGAAGAAGTGCAAGAAGCGCTGATCGCACGAGGTGCGTAGTCTACTACGCACCTCAGCGCGTAACTCAGGTGGCACCAGCGCCGGTGGGCAACGTTCCAACCGGCGTTTTTTCGCATGTGGCGAGTGGCATCGTCCTTGCATCCTGTGTCCTCCTCTAGCCAGGAGTGCCCCGTGAGCCCTGCCGCCAAGCAAAACCTGCTTGATCATCGCAACAAGACCGTCGCCAAGACCTTCTACCGCCAGCTCAAGACCGAGGGTTACTCGCACCAGCAGATCATCGACCTGTCGGCGCAGCTCATCGATCTCGTCACGCAAGAGATGCGCGTCCCCCAGCCGACAGCCTAAGCGTAGCCCTTCGCGCCAACTGCTCCCTGCGATAGACTCAGCGCGCACGGGAGACACGATGGCAGGCTTCGACGAACACGCGCGCGCCGGTATGCAGGCGCTTGAGCAACAACGCTTCGACGACGCGGTGCGGGAGTTCACCGCCGCCGTCGCCGGGGCTCCCGATCGCCCGGACATTCGCCACGCGCTGGGCATGGCCTACCTGCACCGGGGCGAGATCGGCTCTGCCATCCCGCACTTCGAGCAAGCGCTCGTCTTGGCGGACGCGTACACCGCCCCCGAGCATGAGCCGCTCAAGCTCGACTTCCAGCTCACCCTCGCCACCGCCTACCAGATGGCGGACCGGGTCGCCGAAGCGGAGGACGCGATGCGCTTCGCGGTGCAGCGGTGGCCGAACGCGCCGGAGCCGAGCGTAAACCTCGCCGCGCTCCTGCTCACGAGCTGCCGCGTGCAAGAGGGCATCCGCGTCTACCGCCGCATGCTCGACCAGCCGGGCCTGCTCGGTGATGAGTCCCGCGCCGCCACCGAGGCGCTGCTGGGCTCGATCGAGGTCGTGCTCAACGACGAGGACGTGCAGGCCTCGATCTTCTTGGAGGCGCACCAGGCCTCGTATGTCGAGTACTTCACCGAGGTCGCGCGCGAGCAGCTTCAGGAGGGGTGGTACGCCGAGGCCGCCCGCATGGCCCGCCCCGAGACCCCCGGCGGCGCTCCGCGCCCCTACCTCGCCGAGGGCGCTCGCCCCTACGCCTTTAATCGCGCCGACCTCGTCGACCCCAAGACCGGCCAAGCGGCGCAGGTCTACAGCGACACCGAGCCGATGATCGTCGCCGTTCAAGGTGTGGAGCCACTCGCACAGGCGCCCATCCTGTTGCCGTGGACAGGCTGGCCCTTCGAGGTCTGGGTGTCGACGCAGTGCCCCTGGCACTGGCTCCGCCTCACCGTGCAGGTGCGCGAGCCCGCCCACCCGGCCTTCGCGGACGCCATCGACCAGGTGATTGGGTCCTGGTATCTCATGGGGTACAATGGTGACTTTGGCGACCGCGAATCCGGCCGCTTCCACTACATCACGGACCCCGACCCGGTCGGAACCCGCGCGATCTCGTACGCGATCGACCTCGGTCGCGCGCGCATCGACGCCATTCACACCCTTATGGCGCGCTTGGTCGTGCTCCACGACTCCTTCCCGCTGGACCGCGTCCTGCTCGGGAACGGACGCCTTCCCCCTGACCCCGATCCCGGTGCTACCGCTTGAACCAGACCTCTCCACGCGCGCTGCTCATCAGCCTGCGTGATCCCGCTGACGCGATGGCGCAGCACGAACACCAGTGCTTTGTCGAGGCAGCTCGTATCCCTGCCTCTCACCTCGATCTTCACCCGATGATGCACGGCAGCCCTGACCCAGCCACGCTCGGTCGGTACGACGCCATCTTCTTCGGCGGCAGCGGGGCCTTCTCGGTCCTCGACGACACGCCGTGGATTCGCGCGAGCGTCCAGGTCCTGCTCCGCGTGGTCGACGCCCGCATCCCCGCGTACGCCTCGTGCTTTGGCTTCCAAGGACTCGCGATGGCCCTCGGCGGCGAGGTCATCCACGACGATGACCACACCGAGATGGGCTCGACCGACGTGTTCCTGACCGACGCTGGCCGACGCGACCCGCTGTTTTCAGCGCTCCCTCCGCGCTTCTGGGTGCAAGAGGGGCACCACGACCGCGTCAGCCGCTTGCCTGCGGGTGTGACGCTGATGGTCGGCGGCGACTTCTGCTACGAGCAGGCCTTTCGGGTCGACGGCGCGCCCTTCTGGGCGAGCCAGTTCCACCCCGAGCTCACCGTGCGCAAGACCATCGACCGCTTCCATCACTACGCCGACTTCTACCTGGAGCCGGACGAGGTGCAGAGCGAGCTCGCCAAGCTGGAGTCTGGCCTAGAGAGCCCCGAGGTCGCCGAGCTCCTCTCCCGCTTCGTGCGCGGCGAGTACCGCTAAACAAGACGGGCGGGCGCATCACCCGTAGGTGATGGCCCGCCCGCTGGTCAACCCGACGTCCGCTTAGGGAGCGGCGACGAAGCCCTCAATGTCGGAGCCCACGCGGGGCGCGATCTTGAAGTTGCCGTAGTCGTAGTTGAGGAAGCCGGTGATCTTGGTGAAGGTCTGGCCGACCGCCAGCTCCGCGCCCGTGACGCCCGCGATCGCGTTGCCGTCGAAGGTCGCGTTGTCGATCAAGATGGTGTCGTTGATGTACCACTCCCAGAAAGACCCGGCGTCGGGGATGGCAGTAACGGCGAGCGTGCCCGCGATGCTGACCACCGTCAACTCGTAGGGCTCGAGCGCGGCCTTGCTGGTGAAGTCGACGCCCGAGATGTCCATCGGGGTGATGGTGAGCGTCGAGGTGACGGGCAGGACGTCGAGCGGGTCGGCGCCGAGCTCGGTGATGGTGTCGAGCGTGTTGGTCGCGTCGCCCGGCCACGCGGGGGACTTGATGTACTCGGTGTAGGTGCCCGAGATACGGAGGGCGTCGCCGATGGCGTAGGTCTCCGTCCACGAGTTGCCGGCCGCGCCGCCGAGGAAGACCCAGACACCGCTGTTGACGGCGTTGGCGTCCTGAAGGACGACACCGTACTTGGTGCCAGCGGTGACGACGCCTTCGATGGTGACCCAGCTGTCCAGCGCGATGGCCGCGGTGTTGAGGTCGGAGATCGGCGTGATGTCGGCGGGCGGATCGGTCTCGGTGCCGGGATCGGTGGTGCCGGTCTCGGTGCCGGGATCGGTGGTGCCGGTCTCAGTGCCAGGATCGGTGGTGCCGGTGCCAGTTCCAGTGTCGCTGTCGTCCGGGAGACGATTGCCGCAAGCGGCAAGGAGAGCGATGAGAGAGAAAGTGCTGATGAGCTTCATTGGGCCTCCTCCAGGCTGCCCTGCACATAGCCGCAAGCCCCCCCCTCTGGCAACGACTGGATCGCTTCGCAGCTGGATTGAGCGCCGTGACCGAGCTTAGTCGACGCTAGTCGAGGTAGTAGTTCGCTTGCCCCATGATCGAGCCGAAGTGGTACATCCAGTAGTTGGTGTCCACGGGCGCCGAGGCGCCGACGTTCGCCTCCATACGCCCCGAGCCACCGACGTTCGGGTAGAACTTAAGGCCGAACGTGACCATGTTGAAGCGGTAGCCGAAGTCGCCCGCGTGCTTGGCCTGCAGGTTGCCCTCGGCGAAGATGGAGACCGCGTCCGACGCCGCGTAGGTGACGTTAAAGCCGCCGACCCACCGAAGCTCCGGGCGCGACGCGTTGGTGGCCTCGGCCACGAGCTGCTTGCGCAGCGACAGGTCCGCGCCAAACTGCGCCTGGATATCGACCTTCTCAAAGCGATGTCCCGCTGCGATCTGCGGGCGGAACGCCAAGAAAGCGGGGTCGGTGTTCGCGCGGAAGTCACCGAGCAGCGTGACGAGGCTGCGCGTGCGAACCGACCGCAGCACGGCGTACTTCACGCCGCCTTCGAGGCTCCAGCCCGTGTAGCGATGCCGCACACCGCCGTGCACCGAGAGCGCAGGCTGCAAGCTCTGCTCGTAGTCGAGGATGAGGTTCGCGTAGTCAGGGAGGCCCCACTCGAAGCCCGCTTGAACGCGCGTGCGCGGGTCCATATTCTCGAGGAGCAGCGCCTGGGAGAGGTCGATGCGCTGGTCATCGGCGTTGCCCCCGCTGGTTTCGCCGGGGCGCGTCTGGCGCCCGTAGAGCGACTCGGTGAGGTCGTCCATGCGGCGGACGATGCGCTCGCGGAACGTGCTGTCGGGGTACTCCTCCAAGTAGCTCTCCCACGACATGATCTCCTCGTCGGGCTCAAGCTCCTTCACGGAGTCGAGCTGCGCGCGGTAGATCGCGGCGGAGTCCGAGGAGGTGGGCGCGCTGCCCTCTTCGCCGAGGAGATCGCCACCGTCCAGCGTGGCGTGGTCGTCGATCCCCTCGAGGGCGTTCTCTTCGTCGAGGTTCTCGATGGAGTCCCCCTCTTTGAGGCGCTTGTCGTCGGTCGTCGTGTCGTCGTCACCGTCGAGCAGGTCGAGGTCCTGCGCCAGGGCGGAGGTCGTCAACAGGAGGGGGAGGATGAGCAGCGCCGCGCGCGTGGGGATCATTCGTGGCTCCAGGAGGGTCGTCGCCCTGTGCGGGCGGCGATAGTAACCTAACCCTCGCAACGCGGAGCGCAGCTTGTTCGAGCCCGTGCCCGAAGCCCTTCGCGACGCCGCCGAGCAGGTACGCCAACACCTCGTCTCCCTGCGTGGCGGCGCGCCCTTCTTGTCCCCCCGAGACGCCGCGCTGCTGCTCGAGTGGCTCGACAACGGCACCAGCGTCGCCAGCATCTTGACCGCGCTCGAGCGCGCCGCCCGGCGTCGCCGCGCCACCCGCAGCCGCGTGCCGTTCTCGCTCGCGCACGCGCGTCCGCACCTCGGAAAGGTCGAGCGCGGCGTGTTCACTGCGCGCCGAGCAGCGGAGGACGACTCGCACGCGCTCCAGCCGCTCGCGGCGGCGCTTCAGGCCCGCGCGGCCGCGACCCAGCGCCCAGCGGAGCTACAGCTGCTCGCGGCGGAGCTGCTGCTCTTGGACGAGCCCGCGGGCGACGCGCTCGTCACGGCCGCCCTCGCCGCGAGCCGGCGGTACTTGGACAGCGCCTGGGACGCGCTCCCCGCAGCGGACCGCGACGAGCGGTGCGACGCGGCGCGCGACGCGCTACGAGGTGCTGTGACCGATCACGAAGCTACGCTGGAGCAGCTCTGCGAAGAGCGCGCCCGAGCCAACTTCCGCGCCGAGTACCCCGAGCTCGCCGCGACCTCCCTCTGGGACCTGGTGCGCCGATGACCACTCCTGACCTCGCCCTTCATCCTGCCGCCCAGCCCGCCTGCAAAGCCTGCGGCGGTCGCGGCGTCGTCATCGAGCGGTCGGGCGAGCTCGCCACCGCGCACCGCTGCGCGTGCGTTGGCCGCTGCCCCGCGTGCGACGACAGCGGGTGGGTCGCCACCGCCGACGACTGGCGCGCACCGCAGCGACGCTGCTCCTGCCAGAAGCTCAACCTGCGTATCACCGCGTTTGACGCCATTAAGATCCCAGGGCGCCACGCCAACAGCACCCTCGACAACTACGACGTGTCGGTGAGCCGCTCCGCGTCTCGCGCGTGGATGGGCGCGCGCTCGGTCGTCTCCACCTGGACCCCAGGGCGCGAGAGCCGCGGCTTCATCCTGCACGGGCCCGTCGGCACCGGAAAGACCCACCTCATGACCGCCGTGCTGCGCGAGCTCGTGCTCACCCACGGCATCAGCGCGCGCTTCGTCGAGTTCTCGCACCTCATCGCGGACCTGCGCTCCACCTTCGACACCCGCAACGGCGGCGCGGGCGCGCTCCTCGCTGAGCTGGTCGACGTCGACGTCTTGGCGATCGACGAGCTCGGAAAGGGCCGCAACACGGAGTGGGAGGGCACCGTGCTCGACGAGCTCGTCAGCCGCCGGTACAACGCCGCCGCCACGGTGCTCGGGACCACCAACTTCGAGCCGGGGACCAGCGGGAACGCCGTCGCCAACGCCGCGCGCGCCTACGCCACCACGCCGATGCTCGGCGATCGCGTGAGCGACCGCGTGCAGTCGCGCCTGTACGAGCTGTGCGACTTCCTCGCGCTCCCCGGCACCGATTGGCGAACCCGGCGCAATCGGCCGCCATCGTGAGCGCTCGGGGCGGCAACCTCGTCGCCCTCGCCCTCACGCGCGCCGTCTCGCTCGGCACGGGCCTGGGCCTCAGCCTCCTCGTAGCGCGCCTCGGCCCCGCGCAGATGGGCGCACACGGCTGGCTCATCGCGCTCACCAGCCTGCTGCTCATCCCCGCGACGTGGGGCATGGGCCTCGCGCTCGTGCCCATTGTGGCGGCGGCTCCCGAGCGCGCGGGCAGCGTGCTGCGCGCCGCCCGGTTCGCGCTGTGGCGGACGGCGCCCGCTGCGGCGCTCGCGCTGTTCCTGTGGGCCATCGCGCGCTCCGACGGCCTCGTCCTCGCCGCGGCCTGCGCGAGCGTCGCGCTTATGGCCGAGGCGCACAACCAGGTCCTAAGCGGCGTGCTGCACGGCCTGCGGCGCATGGACCTGGAGACGCCGGCCACCCTCGCCGGCCGCGCCTCGACGCTCGTGCTCGGCCTCGCCGTGTGGCTGGGCGGTGGGGGGCTGATCGGTGTCCTCGCCGCGCAAGCGCTGGGCTCCACCGTGGTCGCGCTGCGCCTGCACCGCGCCGCCGCCACGGCCTGTCCCGAGGCCACCGCACCCCTCGCTCCTGCAGCGCTCCTGCGCGAGGCGACCCCCTACGCCGCGAACGTCGCCTTCGCGACCATCTACCTGTCCGCCGACCTCCTCATGCTCCACGAGCTTCGCTCGGCGGAGGAGGTCGGCTGGTACCGCCTCGCCGCGCTCTTCGCGCTCCAGCTCCCGGTCGTCGCGGATCTGCTCACACGCACGGCCTTGCCGGTGCTTGTCTCGCTGCGCGACAGGCCCGACGCGCTGCAGGAGCAGGCGGGGCAGATCAGCCGCGTGCTCCTCGCCGTCGCGATGCCGCTCGCCATCGGCGGGTGGGTCCTCGCGGAGCCGCTCATCACGGCGCTCAGCGGCGGAGACGCCTTCCTTCCTTCGGTTCAAGCGCTGCGCCTGCTGATGGTCATGCTGCCGCTGCGCTTCGCGAACGCCATCCTCGGCACGGTGCTCTCGGCCACCGACCGCCAGCGCTCGCGCGTGCGCATCGCCGCCAGCGCCGCCGCGCTCAACGTCGCCCTCAACGCGGTCGCGATCCCGCTGTGGGGCGTCCTCGGCGCCGCGTCCACCACGCTCCTCACCGATGCGGTCGCGTTCGCCCTCTTCGCGCGCACCGGCCGCGACGCGCTCCCCCTCACCTCGCTCGCCCGCGACGCCGCGCGCGCCGCCCTGCCCGCCGTCGCCATGGGTGCGGTGCTGGAGGCGTCGGCGAGCCCCTCCCTCGCGCTGGCGCTCGTCACCGGCGCCGCTGTCGTGATACCCGCGCTGCGCCTCACCGGAGCATGGACCGAGTCCGACCTCCGCCGTCTAGCCGAGGCCTGACTCGATCGGCTTGCGGTACACTGACCGCGCGGAGTTTCCTCTTGGCCTTCACCATCACCTTCCCAGCCGCAGCGGGCTCACCAACCCCGGCCGAGGTCTCGGTCTGGCTCACCGAACAGGGCGAGCCCTTCGAAGAGGAAGGCCCGAGCGCCCTCGCCCTGCGCGCGCTGCCGGTGCGCTTGGTCTTCGACCCGGACGGCAAGCCGCTCAAGGCGCAGCTCAACATCCAGCGCACCACCGCCATCACTCGCTTGGTCGACCTGCTCTTCGCGCTCTCCGTGCGCGCCGGAGCGGACGTGCGCCTCGTGGGCGGCGGCGTTCAGTCGCGCGGCACGCTCTGGCTGCACCTCGCCGATGAGCGCGCCCGCGTGCGCGTCGCCACCGCGCTGCGCGAGTCGATTCAGCGCAGCAACCACCACGACGTGCTGCAGCGCTTGTGGAGCATCCTCAACGCCGGGCACCCCGGTCGCGACGTGCGCTGGGACGCCGCCCGCGAGCGCATCGTCGAGGTCCACGAAGTCGACGCTCCAAACGGCATCTCCAAGGCCGAAGCCGCGTGGCACGAGCCGCGGGTGGAGTCGGGCGACGCCGTCGGGTTGCCCCTGGACGGCAGCGCGCACCTGCTGGCCTGGGCCTGGCTCTCCGAGGCCTACCCCGGCCTGTGCGAGCTCTGACCGGCCTCCCACGCTCCAAAGCGGCACGCTGGGGTTCGCGCGATTAGGGACCCGCATCCAACGGAGGCCCGGATGCTCACGCGCCTAGACCACGTCGCCATCGCCGTGACGGACTTCGACGAGGCCATCCACCGCTTCGCCAGCGACCTCGGCCTGCGCCTTGAGGGCACCGAAGACGTGCTCGCCGCCAAGACGCGCACCGCCTTCTTGCCGGTCGAGGGCACGCGCATCGAGCTCATCCACCCGCTCAACGGCGAGGGCCCCGTCGCCGCCCACCTTGCCAAGCGCGGCCCTGGGCTCCACCACCTCTGCTTTGAGACAGACGACATCTACGCGGACATGAAGCGCCTCAAGGAGCTTGGCTACGAGCTGCTCTCAGCGGCGCCCAGCCGCGGCGCGCACGACAGCCTCGTGATCTTCGTGCACCCGCGCAGCTGCGGAGGCGTGCTCATCGAGCTCGCTCAGCGCGGAGCGCCGCATGTCTGAGCGCGTGCAAGCCACCGGCCCGCACACCTCCCTCGCCGACCGCAAGCGCCGCGCTGGGCAGCGCGTGCTCATCGGCTTCGCCGGCCCCGCCGTGGACGACGACCTCCGCCGCCTCGTGCGCGAGCTGCAGCCCGCCGGCTTCGTGCTGTTTCGCCGCAACGTCGTCGAGCCGCGCCAGGTCCACGAGCTCAACCGCGAGCTCGCGTCGCTCCTGTCCCCCGACGCCCCCGCGCTCATCGCCGTCGACCAAGAGGGCGGCCGCGTCCAGCGCGTCAAGGAGCCCGCCACCGTCTGGCCGCCGATGCGCGCCGTCGGCCACGCCAAGGTCAGCACGGCTGAGGTCTCCCGCGCCATGGCACGCGAGCTGCGAGCGCTCGGGTTCAACCTGAACTTCGCGCCTGTCGCCGACGTGGACTCCAACCCCGCGAACCCCATCATCGGCGACCGCTCCTTCGGCGCGAGCGCGGCCGAGGTCTCGCAGCACGTCGTCGACTTCTTGCGCGCCCACCAAGCCGAGGGCGTCATCGCCTGCGCCAAGCACTTCCCCGGCCACGGCGACACCGATCAAGACTCCCACCTCAGCCTGCCCATCGTCGAGCGCGAGGACGCCGACCTTCGGCACGTCGAGCTGCCCCCCTTCGCCGCAGCCGTGCGCGCGGGCGTCGGAACCGTCATGACCGCCCACGTCGTTTACCCCGCCTGGGACGAGGAGCTGCCCGCCACCATGTCGCAGCGCATCGTGCGCCGCTTATTGCGCGACGAGCTCGGCTATAAGGGCGTGGTCTTCTCGGACGACATGGAGATGAAGGCCGTGCGCGGGCGCTACCCCGTCGGCTACCAAGTGCGCGAGGCCTCCGCGGCGACGGTGGACGTGTTCTTGTGCTGCGAGCGCGCCGATGTGCAGCTCGAGGTCTTCGAGCAGCTCGTGCTCGCCCAAGAAGAGGACGCCGCCCAAGAGCGCCTCGCGATCGACGCCGCCGCGCGCGTTCACGCCCTGCGCGAGCGCTTCTTGCTCGGGCGCTCGCCCGCACCGCCGCCCGAGATCGTGGGCTGCGCTGAGCACCGCGATCTGGCCGACCTCGTGCGCGATCGCGGGATGGCCTAGCCCATGTGGTTTGCCCTGCTCGCCCTCGCCACCCTCGCTCAAGAGCCGACCTGTGCGCCCCCCGACGACGCCCCCCCTGGCACGCTCTCCGTCGCTTGGGTCTCGCCGGTGCGCCGCCGCGTCGGCAGCCACCACTGGCTCAACGTGACGCCCACCACGGAGCTGCGCCGCTGGCTCGCGCAGCAGCCCGACCCCAACCTCGGCGATCTGCTGCACCACGTCGGGCAGCGCCGCACCACCAAAGAGCCCTCGCGGCGGTACAAGGTCACCATCTTCGAGGTGCCCGGCGAGGCGCTCTGCGCCAGCGAGCTCGAAGCGCCCTCCGCGACCTACCGCGCCCAGTGGAGCGCGCTCGCCCGCCGCGGCTTTTGCTTGCTGCCAGCGGAGCGCTTCGTCACCGAGGGACGGTAGCGCTCCTACACCATGAGCGTGGACTCGTCGTCCTGGTCCCAGTAGTCGTCGTCCGAGCTGACGGCCTCGAGCTCGTCCACCCACACCACGAGCGCCGTGACGTTGTCCGTGCTGCCCGCGGCCATGGCCGCCTGCACGAGCGCGTCGGCGCCCTGCTGCGGATCGCTCGTCGCGTTGAGGAGCGCGGCGATGGTGGGCGTGTCGAGCGTGCCCGACACCCCGTCCGAGCAGAGCAAGAGCTGATCGCCGACGTCCAAGGGCTCGGTGCCTGAGTCGCGGCCGCGCTCGATGCGAAGCCGGCTGTCGTCGCCCTGGCCACGCGACCCATACAAGAAGCTCTGCGCCAACGCGTCGCTTTGACCGACACTCTCCCGGCCATCGCGCCGCGCAAACTCGCCCTGGGTCTGGTCCAAGCTGAGCTGCCGCAGCACGCCGTCGCGCAGGTGGTAGATGCGCGAGTCGCCGACCTGCACCCAGCTCGCGCCGCCCGCTACGAGCCACACCGCGCTAAGCGTCGTGCCCATGGTGACCGGCCCCGCGTCCCGGGCCTTCCAGTACAAGCGCTGATGCGCGTCTTGGACGTAGCGCGCGAGCGCCTTTGCGGGGTCGCGCGGGACGCCGACCTGGTGCAGCTTGGCCAGCACGCGCACCGCCGTCTCGGACGCTACGTGGCCGTCATCGTGACCGCCCATGCCGTCGCACACGGCGACCACAGCGCCTGCACCGAGGCTCTCGCGGTCGACCACCTCACCGCCCCCCAAGAAGGAGACACGACCCTCTGCGCAGATGAGGAAGTTGTCCTCATTGCGATCGCGCCCGCCACGCTGAGCGCCAACGCCTTGGGTACAAGTGACGCCGATCCGAGTCTTCATTCCCGCACTCTACCATAGCGGCCCGCGCCGAGAGAGCGCCGGCGAGGTAAGCGGGGGCGATGTCGCAATCGCCCCCGAAGAGCCTCATCTTCCGACGAGAACGACCTCATAGACCGCGAGCCCCGCGACGATGCGATCGCCCGGCGCGATGCGGAAGGTTGCGCCGTCCTCGGGGGCGGTCTGGTAGCGAGCGCCACCGCCCGCCCGCACGAAGAACGGGCGATTTCCAGCCGGCGTCTGGTACGAGGCCAGGAAGTCGGACACAGCGATCGTCTCGCCGTCGAAGTGGAAGGTCGCTTCGAGGGGCCCAAAGCTCATGCGACGGTCTTGCCCCTTTGGCAAGCCCCGCGTGAACAGCGGCGCCACGAGCTCATCCTCGGCGTCTACCGCCAACAGGCGTGCGCGCGGATCCGGCAGACCGCTGTCCTGCACGACGCCCATGCGCACCGCGAAGTCGGGCTCGCCAACCTCGTCGCGACGAATGACCTCGATAACGCGCTGCTCAAGCGCTTCGTAGCGCGCGCCCTGCTCGGAGGGAGCCTCGTCGACCAACACTTCGAGCGCTGTCAGCACGTCGAGGTGGCTGCGGCGCCCACGAACGCGAACGCTGAAGTAGTCGACGGGCGAGAAGGTTTGATCGGTCTCGATGCGGTTCTCGGGGATGATGATGTCGGCCCCAGCGTGGTTGCCGCACGTGTACTCGCCGTTGATGGCCCAGCCCACGAGCACGAGGTGCACGGGGCGACCGAGCTCGAACTGGGCCTCGTCATCGTCGACCAGGGCGACCGCGCCCACAGCCGCGATGGGCGCGACAGGCTCATCGAATGTCGCTGGCGAAACGGACGCTGCGACCGCCTCGGGCGACGCCAACGGCTCCGGTACGGGCTCGGGCGCAGGCTCGGGCGCAGGCTCGGGCTCGACGTCTGCGGGGACCGCTGTGAGCGGGGAAGCGGGCTCGTCCTCGGCGACAACTTCGCCCAGCGAATCGTGTTCAAAGCCGGGGATATGGCCGCCAAACCACTCCTCTTCGGGGTCCTCGTCCACCACCTCGGGACGGCCGAGCGGAACCTCGGGATGAAAGCCCGGCAGCTCCGGCGGCGACAGCGGCGCCTCGGGCTCGAAGCCGGGGAGATCGGCGAGGCCCGCGAGCGACAGGTCATCCACCGACGCCTCCGCGTCCATGGCCGCGAGATCTTCGGGCTCAAAGCCGAGAGGCTCGGGAACCACCTCGGGCTCGCCTGAGAAGGACGCGAAGGGCGCGGGCTCAAAGGCGTCGTCCGGCGACGCCTGGGGCTCCGGCTCCACGACGAAGGGTGGCTTGGGCAGCGCGCCAGCGTCAGCCTCCATCGCCGCGCGCACCGCTGCGGGGATGCTGCTGCCGCCGTCAGCGAAGTCACTGAAGTCGTCCAGATCACCCGAGAAGGACATCATCGGCGAGCGAAGCGGCTCCACCGGCAACGGGGCGGGGCCCGCGCCGCGCTGACCGAGGCCGGCAGCGGCAGGCATGTCGTCCGCGAGGACCAGTCCACCAAAGGCGTCGTCCGCCGGATCGCCAAAGTCGGGGGCGTCCACCTCGGCGGCGAGCGCCTCGGGGTCAAAGGGTGCCTGGCGAGCCTCGGACAAGCCCGGAGCCGCGGCGGCCTCGATGACGCGGTCATCGTAGCGCGAGAACCCAGCGACAAAGAGCTGATTTCCGATGAGGATCTCGTCGTTGGGCACGAGCTCCACGCCATGCTCGCCCCTATCGGACCGCGTGGGGTAGAGCGGCAAGATCTGGCCCTTGCGGCGCACAAAGACGTAGCAACTACCGGCCTTACAAACGACGCTCGGGCGATCGCCGGTGAGGTCGAAGGCGGCGTGCTCGGACGAGACCATGATCGAGTCGGTGTAGAACTTGGCCTTGGGGATGTCACCGCTGCGCGCGCGAATCATGGCGCCATCGCCTACCGACGGCTTCCAATGGATGTTGTCGTTGCGCGGCTCGTCGGGCAGCACGATGCGGCTGTCACGCGAGCGACCCACCGTGTACTCCCGGCCCCAAACCAGGTAGCTCGACGACGCCGGGCGGCGAATCTCGCCCACGTAGGGCCAACCCTCAATGTCGACGCCGCGCAGATCGCGGTACTCGATGACCTCGTCGCCCACGCGGAGCGTGACGTCGCTGGTGACCGTGTGCGTGAGCCCTGGCAGCAGCGGCGCCCCGGAGAGCGTGACGTTGTCCGTGTGCGCGATGACTCGTGTTTCATCCTTGCGAATTTGGAAGGTGACCGACGGATCCAGGACCACGGTGCCAAGCTCGCCGCGGCGCCCCAGGTCGACGTCGTAGCCGAGCATAAAGGCGCCGAAGTGAACGCGCTGAAGCAGCGCGCCGCGCTCTTGCAGCGTGAAGATGCGCTCGGAGGGGGCGTCCGGGAGGATGGTCTTGGACCCCGACGAGAGCGCCTGGCTCTCGAGCGGCTGGAGCTCGTCGTCGATGAGCATGGGCGCCGCGATGAAGGGATCGTCAAAGTCTGCGGACGCGCGCGGGCGCGCTTCGTCCTCGACGACGGCCAAGACCATGTAGGCGACGGGATCACCATCGCGGGTCTGGAGCGTGAGCACCGAGGCGCCGCCTTGGTCGCTCGCGGTGACGGTGTAGCGATCCTGCAGGTCGGGGTTGATGACGTGAACAAAGCCACCCTGGCCGTCGTGCTGCAGGCGGTAAAGCGCCGCTTCGCGCAGCGCCGGATGCGTGAAGTTGTCGAGCCAGTGGTTGCCGAGGGTGAACAGGAGCTGGTCGCTGTAGAGGCGGCCGATCTCTTGGTAGCCCTCCCACACGCCAGGCAAGTTCATATGAATGCCGATCGACGCCTTGCTGCCGCGCACTGGGCCGGTGTAGCCGTTCGGGAGCAGGCCAGTGACGAACTCACCCGCTCGCAAGCCGAGCGAGCGACCGCCCATGTCGGCGGAGCCGTCACAGAGGATGCGCACGCCGAGCTGGCGGTTGGGGAAGGGCTGTAGCGTGCCAGTCCGAGCGCAGTAATCATGGAACAAGCGCAGGATCTCATTGCTCGCTCGCTGTGGCCACGGCTCACCCGAGGTGGCGATCGCGCGCGTGTAGTCCTCGAGCGAGAGCAGAAGCAGCACGTCGGTGAAGCCCACCCGCCCTTCGGAGCGCTCCGCTTCAATATGGGCGCCCAACCCCGTATTATCGGCGACACGCCACAAGAGCGAGGGATCGGCGATGATGTCGCCGGGCTCGGAGTGACGCCGCAAACGGAAGTTGTAGTACGAGTTTGACTCGTCGAGGGCGATGGCGGAGTCAACCCCTCCGGAGAGCCCTCGCGTCTGCTCGGACTGAAACAAGTTGGTGATCCACTCGGACATAGCCATGACGGCAGACTCCACGATTCGGACGGAATCGGCAGGGTACAACGCCGCTAGGGGGCGGCGCCACCGGAGAACGCGTGAGTCGCCTGGATCCGCGTCGTTCCCGTGTTACCGCCCGGTGCCCAAGGAGGTTCCCCGTGGCAGACGTCCAACCCTTTTGCGCTCTGCGCCCGCGCGATGACCTTGCGGGCGAAATTATCGCTCCGCCCTATGACGTGCTCACCCTCGCCGAGGCGCAGACCCTCGCACACAACCGGCGCAACTTCGTGCGCGTGACGCGAAGCGAGGTCGACCTGCCCGACGGCGCCGACGCACACAGCCAAGCGGCGTACGCCCAAGCGCGCCAGACGCTCGACGCCCTTCAGGCGGAGGGCTCGCTCGTCCGCGACGCCGACGCGACCTATTACTTCTACGGGCAGGTCATGGGGCAACATCGCCAGGTCGGCGTGCTCGCCGCCTGCTCGGTCGCCGAGTACGACGCCGGCCTCATCAAGAAGCACGAGCTCACGCGCCCCGACAAAGAGGACGATCGCACCCACCATATGGAGGTGCTCGACGCGCAAGTTGGGCTCGTCTTCCTCACCTACGGCGCCACCGCCCGCCTCGCCGAGCTCACCCAGCAGGTGACCGCCGCCGAGCCCGCGTGGCGCGTGATCACCGAGGACGGCGTCGAGCACGCGCTCTGGCCCGCGCCGCTCGCCCTCGTGCCCGCGCTGCGAGAGGCCTTCGCCGCGCTCCCCTGCACCTACATCGCCGACGGCCACCACCGCTCCGCCGCCGCCAGCCGCTTGCACGCGAAGCGCAAGGACGACGCCAGCGCGTACTTCTTGGCGGGGCTCTTCCCCGACGATCAGCTCCAGGTCCTCGCCTACAACCGCCTCGTGCACGACCTCAACGGCCACACCCCCGAGTCCTTCTTCGCCGCCGTGAGCGAGCGCTTCGAGGTGCTGCCCGCTGCAGCGCCGACTCCCGCGGAGCGCGGCTCGGTCACGATGTTCTTGAGCGGCGCGTGGCACCTGCTGCGCCCCCTGCCCGGCCTCGTCGACCAAGGCGACCCCACCGCGCGCTTGGACGTGTCCTGGCTGCAAGAGCTGCTGCTCCAGCCCATCCTCGGCGTCGACGATCCGCGCCGCTCCACGCGCATCAGCTTCGTCGGCGGCATCCGCGGCGCCAAGGCACTGGAGCAAGGCGTCGCCGACGGCGCTGCGGTCGCCTTCCACCTGTTCCCCACCGGCCTCGACCAGCTCTTCGAGGTGGCCGACGCGGGCGAGGTCATGCCCCCAAAGAGCACTTGGTTCGAGCCGAAGCTCCGCGAGGGCGTGGTGATTCGGCCCCTCTAAGCGGAGCGACTAGCCGTTGGCGCGCTCGAACTCGGCCATGAAGTCGACGAGCGCGCTCACGGCGGCGTCGGTCTGCGCGTTGTACAGGCTGGCGCGCAGGCCGCCCACGACGCGGTGGCCCTTGAGCCCGCTAAGCCCCGCGGCGGTGGCCTGCTTCACGAAGCGGGTGTCGAGCTCGGCGTCCCCCGTGGAGAAGGTGACGTTCATGATGGAGCGGGAGTCGAGGCGCGCCTTGCCCTGCCAGAAGGCCGAGCCGTCGATCGCGGCGTACACGCGGTCGGCCTGCGCGGAGTTGCGCGCACCAATGGCGCTAAGTCCGCCTTGATCCTGAATCCAGCGGCAGACCTGGTCGACGACGTAGATGCCGAAGGTGTTCGGCGTGTTGAACATGCTCGTCTGCTTCACCTGCACGCCGTAGCGGAGCATGGTGGGCAGGTCGGGATCGCAGTGCTCCAGCAGCTCGCGGCGGATCACGACGATGGCGAGGCCGCTCGGGCCGAGGTTCTTCTGGGCGCCAGCGTAGATGAGGTCGAAGGCGGCGCCGTCCACCGGGCGGCTGGCGATGTCCGACGACATATCGCAGATGCGCCAAACACCTGCTGGCACCTGGGGAATATGGTGGAACTGTGTGCCAGCGACGGTGTTGTTGGACGTGTAGTGCAGGTAGCGCGTGCCCGTGGGGAGCTCGCCCACGTCGCCCGGCTGCGGCACGTTCGGGTAGACCGGCGCGCTCGAATAACCCACGTCCACCGTGCCATAGCGGTGCGCCTCGCGCATCGCGCCCTCGGACCACACGCCGGTGTCCAAGTAGGTGGCGCGCCCGCCGCGCAGCAGGTTCATGGGGATCTGGTAGAACTGCGTCTGCGCCCCGCCCGGCAAGAAGAGGACCTCTTGATCGTCCGAGAGCGCTAGCAGCGACCGCAGCCCCTGCGTGGCGGAGGCGAGCACGTCCTCGAAGAGCGCCGAGCGGTGCGAGCACTCGCACAGCCCGAGCCCCGAGCCGTTGAGGTCCCAGAGGGCCTCTTGCGTAGCGCGCACGACGGGTTCGGGGAGGACAGCGGGGCCAGCGGAGAAGTTGTGAATGCGTGTCATGGCTGAGGACTATCCAGCCACGACACGCCGCGCGAGGGGCGCGCTATCGCGGGCGCACGCGCACGGAGAAGACCTCGGGGACCTGCCGAATCGCCCGGACAAGATCATCGGAAGGACAGCCGCGAACCTGGATATGCGCCGCAGCCGCCATCCCACCCGAGAAGAGCACGTTCTCCATCTCTTGCACGTTGTGGTCGGCCTCGCGAATCGCCGCGAGCACCCCCGCGAGCACGCCGACGCGATCGTAGTGGCGCACGACGATGAGGTGGTCCGCCCCGGAGCGCTTGGAGAGGTTCACGCTGTTGTGGACGACGCCCGTGCGCATCCACTCCTCCACGATGCGACAGGCCTCGTCCGCCACCGCCGACTCCGACTGCTCGGTGGACGCGCCGATGTGCGGCGTGCCGACCACGCGCGGGTGCTGGGCTAAAGCCGAGGTAAACGCCCCCTCACTCGCGCCGGGCTCGTCCGGGAAGACGTCGAGGCCCGCCCACAAGCCGCGCTCGTCGAGCGCCCGCAGGAGGGCCGCGGCGTCGACGATCTCCGCGCGCGAGGTGTTGATCACCACCGCCCCGGCGGGCAGCGCTTGGAGCACCGCTTCGCCGACCGAGCCACGCGTGTCCGGCGTGAGGGCGAGGTGCGCCGAGAGGATGTCGCAGCGACGCGCCACGTCTTCCGGGCTGTCGCAGCGGCGCACCCCCATCGCCGCCGCGCGCTCCGGGGTGAGCGAGCGCGACCACGCCACCACGGGCATGCCAAAGGCCGCAGCGCGGCGCGCCACCTCGGCGCCAATGCCACCGAGGCCGAGCAAGCCGAGGGTGCGCCCCTTGAGCCCACGCGCTTTGCCGAAGCGCGCTTTGTCCCAGTGTCCGCCGCGCAGATCGAGCGCCGCCTCGGGGATCATGCGGTCGATCGCGAGCAGCAGCGCGAAGGTCAGCTCGGCGACGGCGTCGGCGTTCTTCCCGGGGCAGTTCGCGACGTGAATCGCGCGCCCGGCGGCGGCGGCGGTGTCGATGGTGTTCACGCCCGCTCCGGCGCGGATCACGAGCGCGAGCGCCTCGCTCGCCTCAAGCTGCGCGGCGCCAACCTTGGTGGAGCGCACGATGAGCACGTTGGGCTCCAGCGCTGCGATCCGCTCGGTGAGGGCCTCATCGCGGAGGGACGCCTCGACGATGACGTCGGCGCCGGTGGCTCGGAGGCGAGCGCTCGCGTGGGGGGGGAGCTTATCGGCGACGAGGATCCGCATGGGTGGCCCTGCTTCAGTGGTGGTACGGCCCCCCCTCAAGCCAGTCGAGCGAGCGGTAGAGCTGCTCGTAGAGTACCACCCGCGCCACCTCGTGGTTGAGCACCAGCGAGGAGAGCCGGATGACCCGCCAAGCTCGCTGACGCAGGATGGCGTCGTGCCCATAGGCGCCGCCGAGCGCGAAGGCGAGCGGCGTCGCGTCATCCCGGCAGCGCTCCACGAGCCGCGCGAAGGCCTCGGTGCTCAAGTCCTCACCGCGCTCATCCAGCGCGACCAGCCGCTCGTTCGGAGCGAGCCGGGCGATCAGCCGCTCGGACTCGGCGAGGCGCACAGCGTCGACGTCGCCGCGGAAGGTCTGCGCCTTGACGCTCTCCTCCACGACGCCGCCCCAGCGGCGCAGCCGCTTGTCGTAGTCGGTGACCGCCTCTTGGGCCCAACCACAGCGGCTCTTCCCGACCGTCAGGACGCGGAGCTTCACGCACCAGGCCAAGAAAAGACAGGCTCAGCGTCGTCCTTGAGAGGCTCCACCTCTGGCAAGGCCGGACGGGGCGCGTCGCGCCACAGGCCATCGAGGTCGTAAAAGCCGCGCATGGGCTCGTCAAAGACGTGCAGCACCGCGTCGCCGAAGTCCACGAGGACCCAGCGAGCAGCCTCACGGCCCTCGATCGCGCCTTCTTGAAGGCCGAGCTCCTGCTTTGCCTGCCGGCGGGCGTAGTCCGCGATGGCCTGCACGTGCCGACGATTGCTAGCCGTCACTAGCACGAAGTAGTCGGTGTAGGACACCAACCCCCTCATGTCGAGGATGACGACGTCCGTTCCCTTCTTCTGAATTGCCGACGTTGCAAGAAACGCGGCCAACCCTTCCGGTTCGATGAGTGCCTCCACGAGGGATCTTCCCTGACCCCATTCTGGCCGACACTCCGTACTCAGCCAAGCGCTTCCACGCCAGCCCGCGAATGAATGAGCGCGGAAGCGCCGGAGCGCCGATGAGCTACGAGTTGAGCTGCTGGTAGCCTGTCAGCACAAAGTACTGGACACCGTCAACGTCGAGAAGGCGCCCTTCTAGGTTGATGCGAGCGTCGGTGAGGCCTGCGTCCGCGATGGACTCCAGCACCTCATTCGCGATCACGCGCACCGCGTCGGGGCCCACCGAAAAAGGTGCAGCGACGCGCGAAGCCAGCGCGTCTTCCGTAGCGCTGAGCGTGCCAGCGAAGGACCACGGCGTGCCCTCGGCGATGACGCGCTGCGCCATCATGCCCGTGCTGTAGGAGCAGGAGCCGCCCACGAGCGCCGCCTTCTTGGCGCAGGAGGCGGGATCGCCTTGGGCGTGAACGGCTGCGGTCTCACCGCCGCCCGTACGCGCACCGTCACAAGCAAGACCAGCGATGGGGAGCGCTAGAAAGGAGCAAAGTGCAGCAGCGCGGATCATGTTCAGCCTCGGGGTAGGCCCTCAGTGTAGGAGGCGGTCTGGGCACCAGCAAGGCGGCTGGACAAACCGTGACCCTAGCTCACTCGATCTCGCCGCGAAGCGTCACAAGCGAGCGCCAGGTCGCGGCGATCAGCTCGGGGATGCCGTCGCCCGTGTGCGACGAGACGACGAAGACCGGCGCCCCGCTGACGGCCTCGAGGCGAGCGACGAGCGACGCGCGCTCGTCATCGTCGAGCAGGTCCGACTTGGTGAGCACCAGGATCTGCGGCCGCTCCAGCAGGTCCTCGTCATAAGCGACGAGCTCGTGGTTGAGCTTGTCCCAGCGCTCTTCGACGGTGTCGTCCCACTCTTCGGGAGCGAGCAGGTGCAGGTAGAGCGCGCACCGCTCGACGTGCTTGAGGAACTCGAGGCCGAGGCCGATGCCCTCGGAGGCGCCCTCGACCAGACCGGGCATGTCGGCGAAGACGAAGGATCGCCCGCCCCGGATAGACACGACGCCCAGGTGCGGCGTCAGCGTGGTGAACGGGTGCGCGCCGGGCTCGGAGCGCGAGGCGGTGACCGCGCCGATGAAGGTGGACTTGCCCGCGTTCGGGTAGCCGAGCAGCCCAACGTCCGCGATGAGCTTAAGCTCCAGGCGGAGCATGCGCTCCTCGCCCGGCAGGCCCGGCTGTGCGTAGCGAGGGGTGCGGTTGGTCGCGGTCTTAAACGCGACGTTTCCAGCGCCGCCCTTTCCGCCGATCATGACGTACCGAGCGCCCTCTTCATCCAGGTCGGCCAAGAGCTCGCCCGTCTCTTCGTCGTAGATCATGGTGCCGACAGGCACCGGCAGGAGCGTGTCCTCGCCGCGCGCGCCGAAGCAGTTCGTACCCTGCCCAGGGCGGCCATTGTCCGCCGCATACCGCTTGTTCATGCGGTAGTCGACGAGCGTGTTTCGGCCGGAGGTCGCCTCGAAGATGAGGTCTCCGCCGTCACCGCCACTGCCGCCGTCGGGACCGCCGCGGGGGACATACTTGGCACGATGGAAGGACACGCAGCCAGGACCACCGTTTCCGGAGGCAGCCACAATACAGATCTCGTCAACGAAGCGCATGCCGCGTCGCTAACCACCGCAGCGCCCCGACGCCCTACGGGTGCGTGCGGTGAAGGCGAAGCGGATCGACGGGGCGTCCCCCGAGGCGCGTGATGTAATGCAGGTGAGGTCCCGTCGACCGGCCTGTGTTGCCGCTCCGCGCCACCTCTTGGCCGCGCACCACCTGGTCGCCCTTCACGACCTCAACCTGCGACAGGTGGCAGTAGGCCGTGCGCACGCCGTTGCCGTGGTCGAGGATGACGTAGTTGCCGCTGGCGCTGTTCTCGGCGGCGGTGATGACGCGCCCCGCCTGCGC